>Ga0182740_1000692_pt1 | contig 30571 bp, 27 predicted proteins | sample eDN5th37CKraftBY_FD_128872 | JGI IMG/M metagenome (GOLD analysis project Ga0182740, IMG submission 128872) | Enriched backyard soil microbial communities from Emeryville, California, USA - eDNA 5th pass 37_C Kraft BY (version 2) (version 2) | ecosystem: Environmental > Terrestrial > Soil >...
GAGGCGTGAAAATTTCACTAAGAGGTTGTTTCCAAAAGGCTAATGCCGATTCAGGATTTGCCCCTGAATTTTCAGACAAATTCGGCGCGAAATTTACGAAGCCGGCGTTGTCTGCTGCACGATGCCCTTGATCTGATTGACCTTGAGGTATGTCGAGCCGACCAGCAAAAGCGGCTCCGAGCCGCTGAGATCGACGCCGGTGACGGTTCCCGAGAAGTCGGTCGAGGTGGTGACCGGCATGCCTTCCGAATCCTGCGCGTCGATCTTGATGGTGTACGAGCCTTCCGGCGCGAGCTGGCCGGTCGAGGTGCGGCCGTTCCAGGCGTAGCTCTGGATGCCTTGCTGCAACGTCTGCTTGTCGGTCCAGACCGTATTGCCGTCCGCGTCGATCACCGAGATCGTCGCCGTCGCGGCGGACGGCGACGTCACGTTCCACACCGCGACGCCGTCCTTGTATTCGCTGGCGCTGCCGTCGGCGATAACCTTGGCGCCGACGAAATTGAGCGAGGCGGTCGCCTGCTGCGACTTGTTGAGCGCGACCAGCGCATCGAGGTTGGTGTTGGTCTTGAGTTGCTGCTCGACCGAGGCGAACTGCACGAGCTGCTGCGTGAACTGGTTGGTGTCGAGCGGGCTCGTCGGGTCCTGGTTCTTGAGCTGGGTCGTGAGGAGCTGCAGGAAGAGTTGGAAATTGCCGGCAATCATCTGCTGATCGCCGCTCGTCGTGCCCGTCGCCGTGCTGGCTGTGCTGGTGGCGGATGTAATGGTGGTCATCTGGCTCTCCTAGACCCGGATATCGACGCCGCCGCGCAGCCGCGCGGCCCATTGGTATTCGGCATGAATGCTGCTCGCCGTATCGCTATCTCCGGCAGGCACGCCGTTCGTTTCGCCGCCTTGCTGCTGCGCGTGACGCTGGTTGAAGCCGTCCGGCGTCTGCTGGCGCAGCGAGAATTCGAGATTGCCGTCGGACGTTTTGAGCCCCGACTGCTGCAGCGCCCGCTCCAGGCTCTGCGCGTCGCGCCGCAGGAGATCGAGCGTCTCCGGGCGATCGACGGTGAGATGCGTATTGACCTGCCCGTGCTTGTCGACGTTGAGCTTGACATCGACGCGGCCGAGTTCCGGCGGATCGAGCCGGATCTGGAATTCGCGCGCACCGTCCTTGGCGCGCGACGCGATTTCGATAGCAAGCGCCGCCGCTTGCAGCGGCACCGGCTGATTGGTCGCGGCCGACGCCGAGGTCTGCACCGTGACGCTCGCCGGGGTGAAATTGTTCTGCGCCGCTCGCGTGGCGTCCGTCAGCGTGACCGGCGCGGGATCGGCGCTTTTCGTTTCAAGGCCGAACTGCCGGGCGAGCGCGTTTTCCAGCGTGTCCGGCCGCTTTGCCGCCTGCGTTTCGCCCGCGGGCTTGGCGTCATTGTTACCGGCATCGTCCGCACGCATGGCCGAGGCGTCTCGCATCACCGGCTGCTCCGGCTTCGGCGCCGGTTGCGCAGCCTTTGCCGCATCATCGGACGGCGGGTTGAGCGCGGCGGCATCCTTCGCAGCCTGCGGCGCGGGCTTCGTGTCCGCCGCCTGCGCGGCGTCCTTTTTGCCGGGAAGCGCCGCCTCGTTTTTCCTTGAAGACTGGGCAGCGTCCGCCGTTTGCTTGTCTTCCGGCGCGGCGGCTTTTTTCGGCGCTTGGGGCGCTGCGGCCTGCACCGGCATTTGCGGCCCGGCTTTCTGCGGCGCTTCGACTTCACCTGAAGCCTCCGCCGGCAGCACCGGCGTATCGGCATTCTCCATCGGCGCAGGCGCGACGGCGGCCTCGATCATGCCCGTCTGCACATCCGGCGCCTGAACGCTCGTCACCGCCTGCGGGTCGATCGCCGCGTCAGTGCTGTCCGGCGTGTCCTTGCCGTCTTGCTCTTTCGGCTTTTCGGCAGCGGAAGCGTCCACCGCCTGATCGGGGTCTGCGCTTTCGGTCTTGCCGGTATCGCTATTGTTCGTACCGGACTTGCTCGTACCGGCTTTGGCGTCCTGCGGCTCGCTGCGCGCCGCGTGCCGCGCCGCGTGACTCCGCCCGGCGCGATCGGTCCGCCGCCGCGTTTCCACTGGCTCGACATCGTCCGCATCGCGATCGCGCGAGCGCGGCGCGGACTCCACATCGCGCCTGTCCTGCGGCCCGGCATCCAGCGTATCGAGCAAATCCGCAAAGCCCCCGCCCCTGCGCTGCGTAACAGGGCGGGCATCGGCGGCAGGCGCGATCTGCGGGACTTGCGGCGAAACTTGCGGCACGGGCATTCCTCGAAAGACAAATTCATCCGCACCCACCGGAGCAAATGCCGGGCCAGCCGGAACTCTTGCAAAAGCCCGCAAAATCGCGCCTCCGCATGCAAATGAAGCCCGCGCGGCACGGCAGAAAACGCCGAACCCGGCAGAGTTTGCCGGGCGGCTTGCGCCGCCCGTTCGCGCTCCTATAACCATCGCGCATGAATAGCCTTGTGAGCAGCCAGCCGATCGACCTTCAGCTTCCGGGCCGTCCCGCCGACACGCGCGTCGTCGTCGCGATGTCGGGCGGCGTGGATTCGTCCGTCGTCGCCGCGCTCCTGAAGCGCGCGGGCTACGACGTCGTCGGCGTCACGCTCCAGCTCTATAACCACGGCGAGGCCGTGAAGAAGAAGGGCGCCTGCTGCGCCGGCCAGGACATCCACGACGCGCGCATGGTCGCCGCCAGGCTCGGCATCCCGCATTACGTGCTCGACTATGAGGAGCGCTTCAGGAAGGCCGTGATCGAGCCGTTCGTCGCGAGCTACGCCGCGGGCGAAACGCCCATTCCGTGCGTTGCCTGCAACCGCCACATCAAGTTCACGGATTTGCTGCAAACCGCGCGCGATCTCGGCGCCGCCGCGCTCGCGACCGGCCATTACATCGCGAGCCGCCAGCGCGGCAACGCCCGCGCGCTCTATCGCGCCGCCGACCCGGAGCGCGACCAGAGCTATTTCCTCTACGGCACGACGCAGGAGGAGCTGGATTATCTGCGCTTCCCGCTCGGCGAACTTCCCAAATCGGAAGTGCGCGCCATCGCCCGCGAGCTGGGCCTGATCGTCGCCGACAAGCACGACAGCCAGGACATCTGCTTCGTGCCGTCCGGCCGCTACACCGATCTCATCCAGCGCCTCAAGCCCGATGCCGCCGAGCCGGGCGACATCGTGCATATCGACGGCCGCGTGCTCGGCCGGCATCCCGGCATTGTGCACTTCACCGTCGGCCAGCGGCGCGGCATCAATGTCGGCTCGCCCGAGCCGCTTTACGTCGTGAAGCTCGATGCCATGCGCAAGCAGGTCGTCGTCGGCCCGCGCGCGGCGCTGCTTACGCAGCGCATGACGCTTGCCGGCATGAACTGGCTCGGCGAGACGCCGCTTGCCGAGGCCGCGCGCGACGGCCTGCCGGTTTACGTCCGCGTGCGCTCGACGCGCGCGCCGCAGCCGGCGAAGATCTTCGCGAGCGGCGACAAGGTCGAAGTCGAGATCACCGGCGGCGAGGAAGGCGTCGCGCCGGGGCAGGCCTGTGTCGTCTACGAGAACGCCGATCCGCGCGCCCGCGTGCTCGGCGGCGGCATCATCCGCACGACCGTGCCGATGAAAATGCCCGCGCCGCTCGAAGCGGCCGAATAAGCATGGCGAAGGACATCAGCGAAAAAAGCGTCGGGGCCGCCTACGCCGCCTGGGCGCCGGTCTATGATGTCGTGTTCGGCAAGGTGTTCGAGCCCGGCCGCAAGGCCTCGATCGCCGCCGCCGAAAAGATCGGTGGCCGCATCCTCGATGTCGGCGTCGGCACCGGCATTTCGCTCCCCGACTATCGCCGCGACATCAAACTCGTCGGCGTCGATTATTCGGCGGCGATGCTGAAGAAGGCGCATGAGCGCGTGCGCGATCTCAAGCTCGACAATGTCGAAACGCTCGCCGTGATGGACGCGAAATATCTCGGCTTCCCCGATGCGAGCTTTGATGCCGTCGTCGCGCAATATGTCATCACCGCCGTGCCCGATCCGGAAGCAACGCTTGACGAATTTGTCCGGGTCGTGAAGCCCGGCGGCGAGATCATCCTCGCCAATCACATCGGCGCCGAGAAAGGCCCCCGCAAGGTGTTCGAAGCCGGCTTTTCGCCGATCGCCCGCCGCCTGGGCTGGCGGCCGGAATTTTCCTGGCAGCGCCTCGTCGATTGGGCGGCCCGGAACAGCAATGTGCAGTTGGTGGAACGCCTGCCCCTGCCGCCAATGGGGCATTTCTCGCTGATCCGCTATCGCCGCGGCGCGTAGCGCGTTTTCGAGCGCAGGAGCCGGAAGGCTCCAGTTGACAGCCATTTCCTCCGCTCTTTATATCGCGGCGCCATTCGGCGAATGGCGGGGTAGCTCAGTTGGTTAGAGCAACGGAATCATAATCCGTGTGTCGGGGGTTCGAATCCCTCCCCCGCTACCAAACTCCCCAAAACAAAACATTTCAGCATAACGCGCGCGCGGCCTGCAGCCGTTCGCGCGAGGAATTGCAGCCAGCAAAAACCCGGATTCTTTCACCGTTAAGCGGCGAAAGAACCCGGGTGAAATTTTCGAAATGCCATAGCCGCCGCCGCAATCAGCGAGCAGCCGCAACAGTTCGCCGATTACTCGAAGACAGCAACCGCCCGGATCGGGCTCGCCGTGCCGCCGCGGATCTTCAGCGGCAGGCCGATGAAACGGAAGCGGCCGCGGCCGGCCACCGCCTCGAGATTGGCGAGACATTCCATGTGCGTGATGCCGCGCTCGGCACAGGCCATGTGCGCCTTGAAATTCAGCTCGCCTTCGAGCGCCGGGCTGATGGCTTCGACGCCGAACATGCCGATGCCCTGATCGGCAAGCCAGTGGATGGCTTCGAGCGACAGACCAGGGAAGTCGTGAAGATAGCCCGGCTTGCCGAGAAGACGCTCATTGGTGCCGAGCAGGATCAGAACGGTATCGCCCTTCTGGATTTTCTGCCCGGTGGCTTCGACAGCGGCCTTCAACTCGTCGACCGGCACCGAATATTTCAGCGGCACGTTGCGCAGATCGACGCAGAACGCCGAAGTGATGAATTTCTCGAGCGGCACCTTGTCGATCGACAGCGCTTCCGGGCGAGGATCGAAGTGCACCGGTGCATCGACATGCGTGCCGGCGTGATCGCTGAACGCGATCGACATCGCCTTGCTCGAGAACACGGTGTTGCCCGCATACTTCTTTTCCGAGTGATCGTTCCACACCGTCATGACGACCGGCGGATGAGACGGATGCGTCTGAGTGCGGTGAAAGATTTCGCGGCTCAGATCAACGATTTCCATGAAACATGCTCCTGGTTACTGAAGTTGGCGCCGGTCGAGACGCGCCGGCTTTCGCCGCGGCACTGTCTACTCGACCTTGATGCCGGCGTTGCGGATCACTTCGCCCCAGCGCTTGCGGTCCTTGGCAACGTAATCGGCCGCCTGCTCGGGCGTAAGGCCCAGCTCGATGACGCCCTGCTCGGCGAGCTTCTTGCTCGCCACCGGATCGGTGATCGCCGCCTTCGCCGCCTGACGCAGCTTGGCCAGCACATCGGCGGGAACGGCCGCCGGTGCGTAGAGACAGTAATAGCTCACCGCTTCATAACCCGGTACGCCGGCCTCATCGAAAGTCGGCAAGTCCGGCAGACTCGGCGAACGCTTGGGCGTCGTCACCGCGATCGGGCGCACGCGGCCGCCCTTGATGTAGGGCAGCGCCGAGGGGATCGGATCGATCAGCATGTCGATCTGACCCGCCATCACATCGGTCGTGGCCGGCGCGGTGCCGCGATAGGGCACGTGCGTCATCTTGATCCTGGCCATGTTCTCGAAGAGCGCGGCCGCCAGATGCGATCCACCGCCATTGCCGGCGGAGCCATAAGTGAGCTTGCCGGGATTCTTCTTCGCCATCTCGATGATTTCCTGCAGCGACTTGGCGCCAAGATCCGGACGAACATAGAGGACGGAGCCGACGCCGCCGACCATCTGGATCGGCACGAGATCGCGCGCCGGATCGTAGGTGAGATCCTTGTAAAGCTCGGGATTGATCGAATTGGTCGCCTGGCTTCCCATCAAAATGGTGTAGCCGTCCGGCGGCGATTTCACGACGAGTTCCGTCCCGATGCGGCCGCCGCTGCCGGCGCGGTTCTCGACGACGACGACCTGGCCCAGTTCGCGCGACAGGGGCTCGTTCAGAAAGCGGCTGATGACGTCCGCGGCGCCCGCCGGCGGAAACGGGGCGACCAGCCGGATCGTCCGGCTCGGAAAGTCAGACTGCGCACGGGATAGCGAAGGGATGCCGGCCACAGCCGCGGCCGCCGCGGCGCCCAAAATCAGATCGCGGCGCCGGATTTGCTCGTTGCCATTCTGTGTCATCGGATCGTCTCCCTAAACCTGAGCGCCGCGAGAGATCGCGGTCTCCATGCGTTTGGCCTGCCGGGATGTTCTCCGAGGCCCGCCCCGCGGAGCAAGGCAATTTGCCCTTCGTTCCCACAATGTGGAAAATTATGTGAATTGCCGTTGGCGGGCCGCTTGCCCGCCGATAGCTTCCAGCCCCGGATACGAGGAATGAGCATACAAACGAGAGAAACACGCGACGGCGCTCAGGTGGTGCACCGGATCTTCGGACTGCTGAAAGAAATTTCGGCGTCCCAGGGAAAGGGCGCCCGGCTGGGCGCGCTCGCGGAAGCCGCCGGTCTGCCCAATTCCACGACACATCGCCTGCTCAATGCGCTGTCCGAGGAAGGCGTCGTCGAGCGCGATCAGATCACCAAGGGTTTCCGGCTCGGCCCGCTGCTCTACGAGTTCGGCCTTGCTGCGGCGCCGCGCGTGAATATCCGCACCTTCTGCTCGGCTGCACTCGATCGCATCGCCGAAGCATCAGGACACACCGCCTATCTCAACTGCCGCAGCGGGCTCGATGCGCTCTGTCTCGACAAGCGCGAGGGCTGGAACCCCATCCAGTCGCGATCGCACGCGGTCGGCAATCGCCGCCCGCTCGGCGTCGGGGCCGCGGCGATCGCCGTGCTTTCGAGCATGCCCGCAAACGAAGTCGACGAAGTTCTCAAGGCCAATGAAATTCGCTATCGGCGCTATGGGCTTTCCGTCGAGCGCGTCCGCTCATCCGTCGAAGCGACCAAGGCACGCGGCTTCTCCGTGACCTGCGGCCGCTTCGTCGCGAGGCATCACGGCGTCGGACTGGCGATCCCGAACGGCGTGGGCGGCGTGCCCGTCGCACTCTCGCTGATCGCCGTCGAGGATCGGCTGGATCCCCGCACCGTTGAGCAGGCCGTCACGATCCTCCGGAAAGAAGAGCAGGCCCTGCGTGCTCTCCTGAACGCAAACCCACCACCATCCCGGCGAGGCGATACACTGTGACATCGAAGAAGTCCCCACCGCTCAACGCAACGCCCATGAGCGCGGCAACCATGGCGTCAGGCCTCGCGAACGGTACCTTCACATCGGCCGGTCTCATCGCCGACAGCCTCGCGCGTATCCGGCGCGCCAACGAGGAGATCGGCGCGTTCGTCTATATCGACGAGGAAGGCGCCGCGCGTGCGGCGGACGAAGCGGATCGCCGGCGAGCGCAAGGCAGACAGCTCGGCCCGCTCGACGGCGTGCCGGTCGCGGTCAAGGACAATCTCTGGGTCGCCGGCATGCCGGCGCATTGGGGAAGCCGCATGTGGTCGGATTTCATTCCGCCCGCCGACGATATTTCCGTCGAGCGGCTGCGCCGCGCCGGTGCCGTCATCGTCGGCAAAACGAACACGCCGGAATTCGCGCTGTCCGGCCGGACCGACAGTCCGCTGCACGGACCCGCGCGAAATCCGTGGGATACGCGGCTGACTCCGGGCGGATCGAGCGGCGGTTCAGTCGCCGCCGTTGCCGCCGGTATGGTGCCGCTCACGCTCGCGACCGATGCGGGCGGATCGACCCGCCTGCCCGCCGGCTATACCGGGCTCTATGGTCTTCGCCCGAGCAACGGCCGGATTGCCCGGCGCTACGGTTTCCCGCCGATGGCCATCGACTTTCAGGCCGTCGGCGTCGTCGCGCGTGACATGGACGATCTCGAATTGCTCTTGAACATCGTCGCCGGTCCCGATCCGCGCGATCCGTCTTCTTGCCGGGTGCCGGATCTTCCCGTTCCCGATCGCCCGATCAAGGTCGGCTGGTGCGCGGCGATCGGCGATGAAGGGGTCGATCCCGAAGTCGCTGCCGCCGTCGCCGAATGCGCGGCCTTGCTGAAAGATGCGGGCTGCGAAGTGACCGGGCGCGAGGTTCCTTACGATCTCGCTTTGGTGCGCCGCGTCTGGTCGGCGCTGAGCGCCGCCGGTGCCGCGCGCGCGGCAGAGATGCACCCCGGCCGCTGGCGCAACGAGGCGAGCGCCGCGATCAAAGCCGCCGCCGAGCGCGGGTTGAAGTTGACCGCCGTCGATTACGTGCATGCGCTCGACGACCTTTCGAAGGTCCGCAACGGCGTCGCCGACGCCTGGGGCGAGATGGACATTCTCGTTTGCCCGAGCGCGGCTTCACCGGCCTGGCCGCTCGAGCAGGAGTTTCCGGCGATGGTCGGCAAGCGGCCCGGCCACGCGATGGCGCAGAATATTTTCGCGACCTGGGTCAACGCCGCCGGCTATCCGGGCCTCAGCATCCCGGCGCGGCCGCATGCCGATGGCCGGCCGCTCGGCGTGCAGATCGTCGGCCGCTTCGGCGGCGAGCAAATAATGTTCAAGGCGGCGCGTCTGATCGAGCAGGCCGCAACCTGGACGCGGCCGGAATTTCCTTGGCGCTGACAGGCGAGAAGAAAAAGGGTCGAAGCCTCGCGTGTTTTACCGCACCGCTTGCGCGGGCTGCGCCGCTTCCGGCGGGCGCACGGCGTGGCCGCCGAGCTTCTGCAACAGCTCCAGCGTCGGGTAGGAGTCGGCGGGAAGCCCAAGCTTCACCTGCGCCGCCTTGATCGCGGTGCGCGTGCCCTGCCCGAGCTTGCCGTCAACTTCCCCGGTGTAGCCATACGCCTTCAGGCGCTGCTGCAGGTCTTTCGATTCCTCGAAGTTGAGCGGCGCCGGCGGCGTGCCCATGCCCTTGTGCATCGGCGGCTCGCCCGCGAGCAGCGTCGCGAAATACGCCGCGGTCAGCGAATAGACCAGCGACTGATTCCATTTCAGGTAAACCTGAAAATTCGGATAGGCGAGAAACGCCGGGCCCATCCGCCCCATCGGCAGCACGAGCGACGCCGGAAGATTTCCGGTGAGCGGCTTGCCGTCCTGCGCCGTGACGCCCCACGCCGCCCATTGCGACACCGGATGCTGGATCGAAAGATCCGATTGATCCCACGGCGTCTTCGCGCTCACGCGCACGCTTTGCAGCCACGGCTCGCCGCGCCGCCACTCGAGCGTCTGGATGTAATTGCCCGCCGACGCGATGATGTCGGGAATGCTCTTCATCAGGTTGCGATGGCCGTCGCCGTCGAAATCGACCGCGTATTTGTTGTACTCGGTCGCCATCATCTGGATCTGCCCGACCTCGCCCGCCCATGAGCCGATCATCTCGTTCGCCGCAAGATCGCCGCGGTCGATCAGCCGCAGCGCATCCATCAATTGCCCGCGGAAGAAATCGCCGCGGCGGCAATCATAGGCGAGCGTCGTCAGCGCGCGCAGCGACGGCTCCTTGCCCATGTTGGCGCCGAAGTCGCTCTCCAATCCCCAGAACGCGGCGATCACCGGGCCCGGCGTGCCGTATTTTTCCTCGACGCGCGCGAACTCGCTCGCATGCTGTTGCAGGAGCTGCTTGCCCTTCTGCAGCCGGTAGGCCGGGATCAGCTGGTTGGAGAATTGCAGGAAGGTCTTGGTGAAAACGCGCTGGCCGCGATCGGTGTGGATGATGCGCTGCTCGAGCGTCATATAGGGCGCGGCCGAAGCGAGCGTCCGTTGCGAGATGCCTTGCGCCGCCGCTTCCTGCTTGAAGGCCGAGAGCCACGCCGGGAAATTTTCGGTGTTGCGGCAGCTCGCGGCCAGCGCGGGTGAAGCGAGCATCAGGAACGCTGAAAGCGCGGCGCCGAAACGAAACGAATGCTGCAAGGCCATTCCCCCATCGCAGTGGCCGGCCGGAATCGGCCGCGCCGGCAAATCAGCCGCGATCTTCGGCATTTTGGGGGCGTAGATAAAGAGCCGCCTTGGCGGCGCTATCTGGCAGCCGTTATTCGGCGGCCAGCGCCTCGGTCTCGGCGAACGGCAGGCCGAGCTTGCGCCAGGACGCCGCCAGCGCGCGCGCCAGCTGCTCGATCATCTCGTCGGTGTGAAGCGGCGTTGGTGTGACGCGCAGCCGCTCGGTGCCGACCGGCACGGTCGGCGAATTGATCGGCTGCAGATAAATGCCGTGCTCGCCCAGCAGCATGTCGCTCACCGCCTTGCACAGCCCGGCGTCGTTCACCATCACGGGGATGATATGCGTCTCCGACGGCAGCATCGGAATGCCCATCGCCGCCAGCGCCTGTTTGGTCTTCTTCACCTGCGACTGATGCAATTCACGCTCGCCGCCATTCGACGTCTTGAGGTGATGCACCGAAGCGGCGGCCGCCGATGCGAGTGCCGGGCACATGGCCGTCGTGAAAATGAAACCTGGCGCGTAGGAGCGCACGGCGTCGATCGCGGCCTGCTTGCCGGCGATGTAGCCGCCGATCACGCCGAAGGCTTTGGCCAGCGTGCCTTCGATGATGTCGATGCGATGCGCAAGGCCCTCGCGCTCGGCGATGCCGCCGCCGCGCGGGCCGTACATGCCGACCGCATGCACTTCATCAAGATAGGTCATCGCGCCGTATTTTTCGGCGAGATCGCAGATCTTCGCCATCGGCGCGATATCGCCGTCCATCGAATAGAGGCTTTCGAAGGCGATGAACTTCGGCCGGTCGCCCGCGGCGATCAGCAATTCCTCGAGATGCGCCGTGTCGTTGTGGCGGAAGATCACGCGATCCTGCCCCGACTGGCGCACGCCTTCGATGATCGAATTGTGGTTGAGCTGATCGGAGAAGATCACGCAGCCCGGCAGCAATTTCGCGAGCGTCGAAATGCCGGTCTCGTTCGAGACATAGCCCGAGGAGAACACGAGCGCGGCTTCCTTGCCGTGCAGATCGGCGATCTCGCGCTCGAGGCCGACGATGGCGCTGGAATTGCCGGAGATATTGCGGGTGCCGCCGGCACCGACGCCCATCTTGCGCGCGGCCTCGCGCAATGTCTCGATCACCACCGGATGGCTGCCCATGCCGAGGTAATCGTTCGAGCACCACATGATGATGTCGCGCTCGCCGTCCGCCGTTTTCCAGCGCGCATGCGGGAATGTCTCGGCGTTGCGTTCGATTTCGGTGAAGATGCGATAGCGGCGTTCGTGCTTCAGCTTGTCGAGTGCGTGCACAAAAATCTGCTCGTAATCCATGCTCAGCACTCACCTCGTCCCGCGCGGCGCCCACCCGGCGCCGGGGGAAGCTTTCCTTAGAACCATTCGCATAATCTACAGAGTGAGCGCCAGAACAAATTGAGCCCAATCAACCGCAGGGCTGCCCGGCGGCCATCCGCCGATAAAAAATTGCAACAACCCCAGTAACTTATAATTTTGGTATAATAGTACCTAAACTCCACCTTCGTCCAATACTTTAAGGCCCGGATCTCGCTCGCAGGGCGTTAGGCCAGCAGCGGCACAACCTTTCATTGCGAAAAAAAGCCCCAAAGCTCAAGGCGTTAACTCTTTGGCAACCATGAACCGGGAAATTATTGCCTAGCTGCATCGGCTTTCCGCTTCGCGTGAAAGCGGCGCTGGAGGGTCGGACGTGAATAGCCTGATCGAGTTCATCAAAACCATGGGCGCCGCGCGGCTTGCCGCCATGGGCGCGGTTACCGCCCTGCTGATCGGCTTTTTTGCCGTCGTCATCATGCGGATTTCGACCCCCGCGATGGCCCCCCTCTTCACCGAACTTTCGCTCGATGATTCGGCCAAGATCGCCAAAGACCTCGACGCCCAGGGCATCAATTTCGAACTGCGCGCCGATGGCTCGACCATTCTCGTGCCGAAGGCCGACGTCACGCGCCTTCGCATGAAGCTCGCCGAGACCGGCATGCCGCGCGGCGGCTCGGTCGGCTACGAGATCTTCGACAAGTCCGACACCCTCGGCACCACCTCGTTCGTCCAGAACGTCAATCACCTGCGCGCGCTCGAAGGCGAGCTTGCCCGCACCATCCGCTCGATCGATCGCGTTTCGTCGGCGCGCGTGCATCTCGTCATCCCCGAGCGGCAACTGTTCGCCCGCGACAAGCAGGATCCTTCCGCCGCCATCGTGCTGAAATTGCGCGGCTCGCTCGACGCCAGCCAGGTGCGCGCCATCCGCCATCTCACGGCATCGGCCGTGCGCGGCCTCAAGCCCGAAAAAATTTCCATCGTCGATGAGCGCGGCAAGTTGCTCGCCGACGGCTCCGGCAACGAGGCCGATCCGGTCGCGAACGGCCTCGACGATCGCCACGCCGCGTTCGAGAAGCGCATCCGCGATCAGGTCGAATCCATCGTCTCGAACGTCGTCGGCCCGGGCCGCGCCCGCGTGCAGGTCGCCGCCGAAATCGACTACAGCCGCATTCAGCAGACCTCCGACACCTTCGATCCCGAAAGCAAGGTCGCGCGCTCGACGCAGACCCGCGAAGAGTCGAGCGGCACGACGAGCAGCGAGCAAGGCGTCACCGTCGGCAACGAAGTGCCGCCGGTCGCCCAGCGCGGCGGCGCCGGCGCCGCCCCGCAAGCGCCCGCGCCGGCGCAGCGCGACCAGAGCAAGAAGACCGAAGAGACGATCAACTACGAAATCTCGCGCACCACGCGCTCGGAAACGACCGAAGCCGGCCGCGTCAAGCGCATCTCCGTCGCCGTTCTCGTCGATGGCAGTTATGCCAAATCCGACAAGGGCGAGATGACCTATCAGCCGCGCAGCAAGGAAGAGATCGAACAGATCACCGCGCTGGTGAAGAGCGCCATCGGCTTCGAGCAGAAGCGCGGCGATCAGGTCGAGGTCGTGAACCTCCGCTTCGCCGATAGCCCCGTGGTGCCGGTCGCGGCCGAAGAAGGCGGCTTCTTCAGCATGCTGCGCTTCACCACCGACGACATCTTCCAGGGCGTGCAGATCCTCGTCATCGTCGTGCTCTCGGGGCTTGTGCTGCTGTTCGTCATCCGCCCGCTCGTCCGCCGCATCGTGACGCCCGACGAGTCGGTGCCGCTCGTCCCGGCGCAGGCGCCCGCCATCGCGCCCGCCGCCCCCGAAACGCCGCTGCTTTCCGCCGACAACCCCGCCGCGCGGCTGATCGAAGTCGCGAAGATCCAGGGCGAGGTGCAGGCGCAATCGATCCAGAAGGTCGGCGAGCTTGCCGACCGCAACCCGCATGAAACCGTCTCGATCATCCGCCAGTGGATGCACGAGACGAAGGCCTAACGAGGAAACCGCTCCGTCATGGCAAGCGCCGCCGCAGCCTTCGTCGACTCGCTGTTCTCGATGAAGCCGAAAGCCAAACCCGCCGACGCCGCCGCGCCCAAGGCCGCGGCGCAGCCCGCGTCCGGCAAGCGCGTGCTGACGGGCCTCGAGCGCGCCTCGATCCTGCTGCTTGCGCTCGGCGAGAAATACGGCGCGGGCGTCTGGAAGCTGCTCGACGACGAAGAAATCCGCATGGTCTCGCTCACCATGTCGAGCCTCGGAACCATCGACGCCGAGGCGATCGAGAAGCTCCTGATCGATTTCGTCAGCCAGCTTTCCACCACCGGCGCTCTGATGGGCGATTCCGTCGCGACCGAGCGGCTGCTCTCCGAGTTCCTGCCGCAGGATCGCGTCAATCTCATCATGGAAGAGATCCGCGGCCCCGCCGGCCGCAACATGTGGGAAAAGCTCTCGAACGTTCAGGAAGAAGTGCTCGCGAGCTATCTCAAGAACGAATATCCGCAGACCGTCGCCGTCGTGCTCTCCAAGATCCGCCCCGAGCACGCCGCGCGCGTCCTCTCGATTTTGCCCGAAGAACTCGCGCTCGATGTCGTCAACCGCTTGCTGCGCATGGAGTCGGTGCAGAAGGAAGTGCTTGAGCGCGTCGAGCAAACGCTGCGCACCGAGTTCATGTCGAACCTCTCGCAGACCAGCCGCCGCGACCCGCACGAAGCCATCGCGGAAGTCTTCAACTATTTCGACCGCCAGACCGAGACGCGCTTCATGACCGCGCTCGAGGAGAACAACCGCGAGTCCGCCGAGCGCATCAAGACCCTGATGTTCACCTTCGACGATCTCGTGAAGCTCGAGCCGGGCGCCGCGCAAACGCTGCTGCGCCAGGTCGACAAGGACAAGCTCGCGATCGCGCTCAAGGGCGCCTCCGACATCGTCCGCAACTTCTTCATCTCCAACATGTCGCAGCGCGGCGGCAAGATGATGGCCGACGAGATCGCGACGATGGGCCCGGTGCGCATGCGCGACATCGACGAAGCGCAATCGCTGATGGTCAATCTTGCGAAGGACCTCGCCGCCAAGGGCGAGATCGTCATCGCCAAGGGCCGCGGCGCCGACGACGAGCTGATTTACTGAGAGCCCCATGATGAGCGCGAGCACCACACGAACGCAGGAAAAACCGGGCAAAAGCCCGGTGAAATTCCTGTTCGACGACGAGTTCGGCGCGAACGGCCACGTGCGCTCCAAGCTCTCGTTCAGCGAACACGAGGCGCTTCTTGCCGGCGCGCAGGAAGAAGGCTTCCGCAAGGGCTTTGCCGCGGCGCAAGCCGAGATGCAGGCCGCCGACCAGCACCGCATCGCGGCGGCTTCCGAGAAAATCACCGACGCGATGGAGATGATCGCCCATCAGCTCGCGTCGCTCGAAACGCGCCTTGAGAGCGAAGCGGTCGAGGTCGCCGTTTCCGTCGCGCGCAAGCTCGCCCCGGCGCTGATCGAGCGCGAACCGCTCGCCGAGATCGAGCGCCTTGTCGTCGAGGTCTTCGCCCAGCTGCGCGCCGCGCCGCATGTCGCCGTCCGCCTGCCGACGGCGCTCGTCGATGGCGCGAGCCTCCATCTTCTCAAGCTCGCCGAGGAGCGCGGCTATGCCGGCCGCCTCATCATCCTGCCCGATCCCGAGCTGGGCCCGGACGATTGCAAGATCGAATGGGCCGACGGCGGCGTCGTGCGCGAGCGCGCCGCCATCGAGAACCGTATCAACGAGGCCGTGAACCGCTATCTCGGCCGCATCGAACGTACCGCCACGGAGAACGACCAATGAGCGACCCCGCCAATCCCGGCCAGCCTGATACGCCGCCGCTGCCGGATCTCGCGAACGACGTCGATATGGTCACCCGCAACGCGGCGCCCTCGATCGCGCCGGATGACATCGGCGGCAAGTCGGCGGCCGATCTCGAAGCCGTCTTCGACGTCCCCGTGCATGTCTCGGCCGTCCTTGGCCGCACCCGCATGGATATCGGCGATCTTCTGCGGCTCGGGCCGGGCACCGTGCTCGAGCTCGACCGCAAGGTCGGCGAGTCGATCGACATCTTCGTCAACAACCGCCTGGTCGCGCGCGGCGAGGTCGTCCTCGTCGAGGAGCGGCTCGGCGTCACCATGACCGAAATCATCAAGGCCGAACGGAACTAACGGCGCGTAAGGAGAAGAGCGATGCGGCTCCTCATTATCGGAACCCTCAAAGGCCAGCTCACCACGGCGACCAAAATCGCCGTCGATCGCGGCGCGAACGTCACGCACGCGGCCGACATCGGTCAGGCCCTCGCGGTACTCCGCTCGAAAGGTGCCGATCTCATCATGATCGATGTCGGCCTCGACATCCGCGATCTCGTCGACAAGCTCGCCGCCGAGCACATGAGCGTGCCGGTCGCCGCCTGCGGCGTCGATAACGACGCGCGCGCCGCCGTCGCCGCGATCCATGCCGGCGCGAAAGAATATCTGCCGCTGCCGCCCGACGCCGAGCTGATCGCCGCCGTGCTCGCCGCCGTCACCCATGACGACCGCGAACTGATCTTCCGCGACCCGGCGATGGCCAATGTCGTGAGGCTCGCGGCGCAGATCGCCACCTCCGAAGCCTCGATCCTGATTACCGGCGAGAGCGGCACCGGCAAGGAAATGCTGGCGCGTTTCGTCCACAACAAAAGCCCGCGCGCCAGGAAGGCCTTCATCTCGGTCAACTGCGCCGCGATCCCGGAGAACCTCCTCGAGTCCGAGCTGTTCGGCCACGAGAAGGGCTCGTTCACCGGCGCGGTCGCGCGCCGCATCGGCAAGTTCGAGGAAGCCAATGGCGGCACGCTGCTCCTCGACGAAATCTCCGAGATGGACGCCCGCTTGCAGGCGAAGCTCTTGCGCGCCCTCCAGGAGCGCGTCATCGACCGCGTCGGCGGCGGCAAGCCCGTGCCGGTCGATATCCGCATCATCGCGACCTCGAACCGCAACCTCGCGGAAGCCGTGAAGAACGGCACGTTCCGCGAAGACCTGCTTTATCGCCTCAACGTCGTGAACCTGAAGATCCCGCCGCTGCGCGAGCGCCCGGCCGACATCCTCGAACTCGCCGAGCATTTCAGCCGCCGCTACGCCGAAGCGAACAGCCTGCCTGTCAGGCCGATCTCGGCTGACGCCCGCGCGGAGCTGAAGAGCGCGAAGTGGCCCGGCAACGTCCGCGAACTCGAAAACACCATCCACCGCGCCGTATTGCTCGCGACCGGCCCCGAGATCGACGCCGAATCCGTGCGGCTCCCGGACGGCACGCGCCTTTCCGAAGCGCGCGGCCCCGCCGAGCAGGCGGCGATGATCGCCGACCAGATGACGCAAGGCCTCGTCGGCCGCACCGTCGCGTCGGTCGAGCGCGAGCTGATCCTCGACACGCTCAAGCACTGTCTCGGCAACCGGACGCACGCCGCGAACATCCTCGGCATCTCGATCCGCACGCTGCGAAACAAGCTCAACGAATACATGGCCGAGGGCATCGAGGTGCCGGCGCCCGCCTCGGGCGTCGCCTCGAACGTCTCGACCTCTGCGGCCTGAGGCTAAATGACCGACACCACCGTCGCCGCACCCGCCACCGCGCCCGTCAAATCGGGCCTGCCGTCGCTTTCGCAGATCGGCGTATTGCTGCGGCGCGGCGACCTTGCGCTCGCGCTCGTCGTTCTTGCGATCCTGATCGTTCTCATCCTGCCGCTGCCGCCGCTTCTGCTGGACCTTGCGCTTGCGACCTCGATCATCTTCTCCGTCCTGATCCTGATGACGTCGCTGTTCATCCACGCGCCGCTCGAGTTCTCGTCCTTCCCGACGATCCTCCTGATCTCCACGATGATGCGGCTGTCGCTGAACCTTGCTTCGACCCGCCTCATCCTCTCGCACGGCCACAACGGCACGGCGGCCGCCGGTCACGTCATCGAGGCCTTCGGCAATTTCGTGATGGGCGGCAACTTCGTCATCGGCATGATCGTGTTCGCGATCCTGGTGATCGTGAACTTCGTCGTCATCACCAAGGGCTCGGGCCGCATCGCGGAAGTCGCCGCGCGCTTCACCCTGGACGCCATGCCCGGCAAGCAGATGGCGATCGACGCCGATCTTTCGGCCGGTCTCATCGACGAGAACGAAGCCCGCAAGCGCCGCAAGCAGCTTGAAGACGAAAGCTCGTTTTTCGGCGCCATGGACGGTGCCTCGAAATTCGTCCGCGGCGACGCCATCGCCGGTTTGCTCATCGTCTTCATCAATGTTGTCGGCGGCATCATCATCGGCACCGTGCAGCAGGGCATGACCTTTGCCGCCGCCGGTCACACCTACACGCTGCTGACCGTCGGTGACGGCCTCGTCACGCAGATCCCGGCGCTGATCGTTTCGACCGCCGCGGGCCTTCTCGTCTCGAAGGCCGGCGTCTCGGGCGCCGCCGACAAGGCGCTGCTCGGCCAGCTCTCCGGCTATCCGAAGGCGCTCGGCATGTCGGCCGCCGTCATGATCCTGATGTCGCTGCTGCCGGGCATCCCGATGTTCCCGTTCCTGACCCTCGGCGCGGGCGCGGGCTTCCTCGCCTATGTCATCGGCAGGCGGGCGCGCACCGCGGACGCAGAGGACAGTGCCGAACCCGGCACGCCCGGCGCGCTCGCCAAGCCCGCGGAAGAGCCGATCGCCGCCGCGCTCAAGATCGACGACCTCAAGATCGAGATCGGCTACGGCCTCCTGCCGCTCGTCAACGGGCCGGACGGCACCGATCGCCTCACCGAGCAGATCAAGGCGCTCCGCCGCAACCTCGCCGCCGAAATGGGCTTCGTCATGCCGTCGGTGCGCATCCTCGACAACGTGCAGCTCGACTCGTCGAGCTACATCATCAAGGTCAAGGAAGTGGATTCCGGTCAGGGCAAAGTCTATCCGGGCCAGCACATGGTCATGGATCCGGCCGGCGGCCAGGCCAATCTGCCGGGCATCCACACCATCGAGCCGACCTTCGGCTTGCCGGCAACCTGGGTCGACGAGACGATGCGCGAGGAAGCGTCGCTGCGCGGCTACACCGTCGTCGATGCCGCGACCGTCATCTCGACGCATCTTTCCGAAGTGCTCAAGAACAACATGGCCGACCTCCTCTCCTACGGCGAGGTCCAGAAGCTCATCAAGGAACTGCCGAAGGAGCAGGCCGACATCGTCAAGGACATGGTGCCCTCGCAAATCTCGCATTCGGGCATCCAGCGCGTTCTCCAGATGCTGCTCGCCGAGCGCATCTCGATCCGCGATCTCGGCACCATCCTCGAGGGCATCGCCGAGGGTCTGTCGAGCGGCGCGCGCAATCCGGCCCAGATCGTCGAGCACGTTCGCGCCCGCCTGTCGCGCCAGATCTGCGCGATGCATCTTGCGCCGCAAGGCTATCTCGCGCTCATCTCGCTCACGCCGCGCTGGGAGCAGACCTTCGCGGAATCGCTCATCGGCGAAGGCGACAACCGCTCGCTCGCCATGCAGCCCTCGAAACTCTCCGAATTCGTCACCGCCGTGCGCGAGCGCTTCGACGAAGCCGGGCGCAACGGCGAAGTGCCGGTGCTGCTCACGAGCACGCTGGCGCGGCCTTTCGTGCGCTCGATCGTCGAGCGCTTCCGCCCGCAGACCGCCGTCCTGTCGCAAGGCGAAATTCATCCGCGCGTGCGGCTGAAGACCGTCGGCAACGTGTGAGATAACGTGTGAGATCATGACGATCCGCGACGAATTCACCCTTCTGCCGCCCGGCCAGATCGCCGCGATCGTCACGCATCTCGAGATGCACGCCAAACCCGCGTTGCGCAAGGAATACGTCAAGCCCGGCGAATACGCCATCCGCCGCATGAACCGGCCGGAGCTCGATGCCTACCGCGCGATCTATCGCCGCGTCGGCGAGAACTGGCTGTGGTTCTCGCGGCTCGCCATGGACGACGAAACGCTCGCCGCCATCATCCACGACCCCGGCGTCGAGGTGCATATCCTGCGCCACCGCGGCAAGGACGAAGGCATTCTGGAAATTGATTTTCGCCGTTTCCCCGAAGTCGAGATTTCGTTTCTCGGCGTCGTCGATACGCTGCTCGGCAAGGGCGCCGGGCGCTACCTCATGAACCGTGCGCTCGAGATTGCCTGGGCCCGCGCGCCGAAGCGCCTCACCATCCATACCTGCACGCTCGATCATCCCCGCGCGCTGGAATTTTATCTGAAGACGGGCTTCTCGCCCTACTCGCGCTCGATCGAGATCGCCGACGACCCGCGCCTTGCCGGCATCCTGCCGCGCAAGGCCGCGCCGCAGGTGCCGGTGATTACTGGCCTCTAAAAGCAAATGGCCGGGCAGGCCCGGCCATCGTGCATTCTGAAAATTCGGGAACCTAGACGCGGACGCGCTGGGCGCCGACGCGGTCGAGTTCCGCCTGCTCGCGGGCGGCGGCTTCCGCGCGCTCGCGCTGCTGGTCGCGCTCTTCGAGAATCTCGACCTTCTTCAGTTCCTCGAAGGCGTCCGCGAGATGCGCGCGCGCCTCTTCGAGCTGCGTCTTGAGGTCGCCGATCGAGCGGGCAAGATTGTCGCGGCGCTGGATCGCGGCCTTGGCATAGGTCGGATAGGCGAAATGGCCCGGATCGGAGATGCCGGCCTTGGCCTGTTCGGTGGTGATTTCACGCTCGAGGTCCGCGCTCATGCGCTCGAACTCGGCGATCATGGTTTCGATCTGCGCCACCTTGCGGCGCTTCTCGTCGACCTGAAAGCGTTTCAGGCGGATCAGGGTTTCACGCGATTTCATGCCGGCGATACTCCACGCGACCGGTTAGGATTCGGTTGGCGCGGTACCTACAATTTGCGCCAATTGCCGATAACCCTCGCCTAGATTGGTTGCTTCTTCCTTACCCTGCGCCAAAAAAGCGTCGAGTTGGGGGAAAAGCCGGATCGCCTCGTCGGTTTCGGGGTTGGAGCCTGCCCGGTAGGCCCCGAGCCGGATCAACTCCTCCATATCGCCGTAGATCGAGAGGATGCGCTTGGCTCGCTGCACCACCGGCCAGTATTCCGGATCGCACGAGCGCGGCATGGTCCGCGAGATGGACTTCAAGACGTTAACCGCCGGGTAACGTCCGCGGTCGGCGATCGCCCGCTCCATCACGATATGGCCGTCGAGAATGCCGCGCACGGCGTCGGCGACCGGCTCGTTATGATCGTCGCCGTCGACCAGCACCGTGAAAAGCCCGGTAATCGTGCCTTTTTTGGTGCCCGGCCCGGCCCGCTCCAGGAGGCGCGGAAGCTCCGTGAAGACGGTCGGCGTATAGCCCTTGGAGGTCGGCGGCTCGCCCGCCGAGAGCCCGATCTCGCGCTGGGCCATGGCGAAGCGCGTCACCGAGTCCATCAGCGCCAGCACGTCCTTGCCCTCGTCGCGGAAATATTCGGCGATGGATAGCGTCAAAAACGCCGCCTGGCGGCGCATCAGCGCAGGCTCGTCCGAGGTCGCGACCACCACCACCGAACGGGCAAGGCCCTCTTCCCCGAGGTCATCTTGCAGGAATTCCTGCACCTCGCGGCCGCGCTCGCCGACAAGTCCGATCACCGAGACATCAGCGGCGACGTTCCGCGCCATCATCGAGAGCAGCACCGACTTGCCGACGCCCGAGCCCGCGAAGATGCCCATGCGCTGGCCCCGGCAGGTGGTGGCGAAGGCATTGAGCACCCGCACGCCAAGATCGAGCGGCGCGCCGACGCGCTTTCGCTCATGGGCGGGCGGCGGCAGGCCGCGAAACGGATAAGGCGACGGCCCGACGGGGAGCGGCCCCTTGCCGTCGATCGGCTCGCCCATGGCGTTCACGACCCGGCCGAGCCAGCCCATCGACGGCCGGACCGAAGCCGGCGCCGAGGAAACCAGCGCCCGGCAGCCGCGCCGTACGCCCTCGAGCGGCGCGAACGGCATTAAAAGCGCGTTGTCGCCGGCAAAGCCCACGACCTCGCAGGGCACGCCTTTGGGGAGTCCCGTCTCGATGACGACGCGGGCGCCGACCGGCATGGCGTGGACCGGCCCGGCCACCTCGACCATCAGCCCGCGCACGCCCGCGACCCGGCCATAGACCTCCGGGCCGTCGAGTTCGCGAATCTGGTCGGCGAGCGCCTTCATCGGGTGGTGCGGACTCCGGAAAGACCCTGTTTACCCAGTTCGTTCATCTTTAACTGGCCTTGCAGGCCGCTTTGGTGGGGCGGCTCGCCCCTCGAATCCGTAAAATCGAATTCTTAAAGTGGGACATTAAGTTCCCGTTCAGCATGAATCCTGCCTGCTGCCAGTATCTTACGCCGATTCGTGAATATTTATCAGTGGGACTCTTGCGGGTAAGAATTAGGTTCTGTTAACCATTAACGAGTAGCGTGCGAATCGTAAATTTTCTGCCGGAGAGGCGGGCATGCGGCGCCCGTCCCGGTATTCCCCCCAAGGGCCATGAAGGGGATTGGGCATGCGAGTGCTTTTGATTGAGGACGACGGCGCTACGGCGAAAAGCATCGAGCTGATGCTCAAGTCCGAAAGCTTCAACGTCTACACCACCGACCTCGGCGAAGAAGGTGTCGATCTCGGTAAACTCTACGACTACGACATCATCCTGCTCGACCTGAACCTGCCGGACATGTCCGGCTACGAGGTTCTCCGGTCGCTCCGCGTCGCCAAGATCAAGACGCCGATCCTGATCCTCTCCGGCCTTGCCGGCATCGAGGACAAGGTTCGCGGTCTCGGCTTCGGCGCCGACGACTACATGACGAAGCCCTTCCACAAGGACGAGCTGATCGCGCGCATCCACGCGATCGTGCGCCGCTCGAAGGGCCACGCGCAGTCGGTCATCAACACCGGCGATCTCATCGTCAACCTCGACACCAAGACGGTCGAAGTGAACGGTGCGCGCGTGCATCTCACCGGCAAGGAATATCAGATGCTGGAGCTGCTCTCGCTCCGCAAAGGCACCACGCTCACCAAAGAGATGTTCCTCAATCATCTCTACGGCGGCATGGACGAGCCGGAACTGAAAATCATCGACGTCTTCATCTGCAAACTGCGCAAGAAGCTCGCCAACGCCTCGAACGGCCGCAACTACATCGAGACGGTGTGGGGCCGCGGCTATGTGCTGCGCGAGCCGATCGAAGGCGAAGCCAGAATCTCGGCGTAAGCCGCGAGCAAGATCAAAACAAAAACCCCGCCAACTCGGCGGGGTTTTTTGTTGGCGAGCGCGCTGTCGTTACACGTTCGCCTTCACACGTTCGCTTTGGCCGCGGCCTGCGTGACCGAAGCCGCCGGCGGAAACGCCAGCTTCGGCACGGCGCCGCCGGCGCGCACATAAAGCCCGCGCTTGTCGGCATGAGGCTTGAAGCAATCCGAAAGTCCGACGACCGTCTCCGCCGCGCCCAGCACCAGAAAGCCCTCCGGCGCAAGCTGATGGCTAACGCGCTCGAGCACATCGACCTTGGTCGACTGGTCGAAATAGATCAGCACGTTGCGGCAGAACACCACGTCGAACGTGCCGAGCATGGTGAAGCGCTCCAGGAGATTGAGGTGGCGGAACTGCACCATCTGCCGGATCTCTTCGCTGACGCGCCAATGTTCGCCGACCTGCCGGAAATGTTGCATCAGCATCTGAATCGGCAGGCCGCGCTGCACCTCGAACTGCGAGTAGATACCGGCCTTGGCCCGGTCGAGCACCTGGCGCGAGATGTCCGTCGCGACGATGTCGATCTGCCAGCCCGTGAGCTTTTCGCTCATGCTTTTCAGCACCATCGCCAGCGAATAGGGCTCCTGCCCCGTCGAGCATGCCGAGCACCAGATGCGCAGGCGCCGCGCCGGGCGCCGCACTTCCATCAGCGCCGGAAGAATAGTGTCCTTGAAGCGGTCGAACGGGATCTTGTCGCGGAAGAAGAACGATTCGTTGATCGTCATCGTCTCGGTGACGCGCGCAAGCAGCGCCTCGGAACCGGGCAGCCGCATCTTGGTCGCGAGTTCGGCAAGGCTCGCGCAGCCTTCCTGCCGCGCGAGCGGCGTCAGCCGGCTATCGATCAGGTACTGCTTGTCCGGCGAGAGCACATAGCCCGATCGCTCCCTCAGGACCTTGCGGATGAAATCATAGTCGGCTGGCGTCACGGCCGTTCCCCATGAAAAAATTTCAATATTCTTGGCGCTATATCGTCGATCGAAAGGATTGCGGAGCATTGCCCGGTCTGCGCCGCAGCTCCCGGCATGCCCCAAACCACGCTGCTGGCTTCATCCTGCGCAATGACCGCGCCGCCAGCGCTCGCGATCTTCTGCACACCGGCCGCGCCATCGACGCCCATGCCCGTGAGCACGATGCCCATGAGGCCGGTGCCGAATGCGGCCGCAGCCGAATCGAAAAACGGATCGACCGCCGGCTTGCAGAAATGCACCGGCGGGCCGTCATTGAGTACGATCGACATTTCCGGGCCGTGGCGCTCGATCAGCATGTGCTTCGCGCCCGGCGCGATATAGATGTGCCCCGGCTTGACCGGCTCGCCATGCGCCGCTTCATGCGCGCGCCCGTCGCAGATGCGGCTCATATGTTCGGCGAGGATCGTCGTGAACATCGGCGGCATGTGCTGGGTAATCAAAATCGGAACGCGGTTCGCGATCGGCAGCAATCCGCGCAGCAATATCTGCAGCGCCTGCGGGCCGCCGGTCGAGGAGCCGATGGCGATGGCGCGCGGCATGAACGGCGGAAACGGCCTCAGCTTGATGCCGGGGCGCGCATGCGCATCCGCGAATTCGGCCGGGCGCGCGATCCTGGCGGGCCTGGCGCGCAAGGGGGACAGACGGCTGCGGCCGAGCTGACGGATGCGCTCGATGATCTCGCGCCGGAAGTCCGTCGAGACGGTGACTTCGCGGTTGGTTTCGGGCTTGGCGATGTAATCGGTGGCGCCCAGCGAAAGCGCCTTCAAGCTGACTTCGGCGTTCCGCCGCGTCAGCGTCGAAGCCATGATGACGATGAGGTCCGGGCGGCGCGCAAGCAACAGCGGCAGCGCCGAAAGCCCGTCGAGCTCGGGCATCTCGACATCGAGCACGACGACATGCGGGCGGGAGCGGATGACGTTATCGACCGCCTCGCGGCCGTTGCGGAAGATGCCGACGACTTCGATGTCCGGTTCGGCGCTCAGCCAGCGCGACATCAACCCGCGCACGACCACTGCGTCGTCGACGATCATCACGCGGATTCGTGTGTCGTCCTGGCAGGCAGCCGTGGGTTGCGGAAGCGGCATACGCGAACTCGAAATACTTCTGTACGGAAAATTTCGCCCGGCCTTCTGGCCGGACGGCAGCGCCGGTCAGATCAGGCCGACTTCCTGGAACTTGGCCTCCACGATTTCCTTGTCGAACGGCTTCATGATGTATTCGTCGGCGCCCGCATGCATCGCGCGCGCGATATGCGCGAGATCGTTCTCGGTCGTGCAGAACACCACCTTCGGCCGGTCGCCATGGGGCATCGCCCGCAGGGCGCGCAGGAACTCGTAGCCGTCCATCACCGGCATGTTCCAATCGAGCAAAATTGCATCGGGCATTTCGCGGACGCAGGCGTCAAGCGCCTGGCGGCCGTCGGCGGCTTCCATGATGGTGAAGCCGAAGCCTTCGAGGATTCGCCTCGCGACTTTGCGGATGACGCTCGAGTCGTCGATCACCAGGCAACGTTTCATCATCCTACTCCTTCACCACAAATCAGGCGGCAGCTTCGCGCGGCTGGCTTTCCAGCACGCGGTCAAGGTCGAGCACGATCATCAGGCCCTCTTCCAGACGGAAGATGCCGGAGGCGACCCGCGCCCAGCGCGGATCGAGATTGACGGGCACCGGCTCCTGCTGGGCGGCGGCGAGCTTCATCACCTCGCCGACTTCGTCGATCAGGAGCCCGTAGGATTCGCCGTGAAATTCGATGCCGAGCGCCATCTGGTCGGCGGCGCCGGAGCGCGCCGGCAGATCGAGGCACTTGCGCATGTCGATCATGGTGACGATACGGCCGCGCAGATTGAGAATGCCCGCGATTTCCGGGCGCGCGAGCGGCACGCGCGTCACGCGGTCGGCGGCAAAGACATCGTGCACGCGGCTGATCGGCATGCCGAACAGCTGATCGCCGATCATCACGGTGACGAATTCGGTTTCGCCGGTGTGTTTGATTTCGTTTTTCATCACGCGGCCGCCTTGCTGATTTCGCGACCGGTTTCCTGCGGCACATGCTTGAGCGCCGTCAGCAATCCCTGCCGGTCGAATTTGGCGACGAAATTATGGAAACCGGCCTTGCGGCCGCGCTCGATCACCGCCGGCGACGAGTGCGACGAAAGCGCGATGATCGGCACATGGGCGTAGCGCGGATTGGCGCGCAGCACCTCGGCGAGGTCGAAACCGCTCATGCCCGGCATCTCGATATCGCTGACGACGGCGTCGAACTCGGCGTCCTTCTCGATCATCTCGACGACTTCGCCGCCGCTCGCCGCGACCGTGACGTCGTAGCCCGCGGCCTTCAGTACCGGCAGCAGCAAGTTGCGGAAGAAAGCGGAATCGTCCACGAACAGGAGCCGGCACCTCGTGCCCTCCGGCCCGCGTTCCTTGCGGATGAACCAGTCGGCATAAGCGAGCGGCAGATAATGCGCGACGTCGAGAATTTCCGTCGCCTTGCCGCCGATGACCGCCGAGCCGAGCGTGCCGGGTTCGGCGCTGCCGACTTCGATATTGAGACGATCTTCGATGACATCGACGATCTGGTCGACGACGAGACCGAGGGCGCGATCGGAGTCGATGAAGACGAGGAGCGGCTGCATGCCTTCGGAGCGCACCTTGACCTCGTCATTGATCGGCACGAGCGGCATCAGGCCGCCGCGATACTGCACGAGATACTTGCCGTTCGAAACTTCGATGCGGCTCGCGTCGATTTCTTCGAGACGCGTGATGAGCGAAAGCGGAATGGCTTTGGGCTCCTGCGAGCCCGCGCGGAAGACGAGAAACGAGATCGGCCGTTCCGCCTCGTTGACGCGGACTTCGGCTTCCTGCTCGCTCTCTGTGCTCTCGCCGTCGAGGCGCGCGCCGAGCGTCGCGGCAAGCCCGTTCGGATCGATGATCATGATCACCGAGCCGTCGCCGAGGATGGTGTTGCCGGAGAACATCGCGATGTCGCGCAGCATCGAGGACATCGGCTTCACGACGATTTCCTCGGTGTGAAAGACGCTATCGACGACGACGCCGAGCTTCTTCTTGCCGATCTGCATGACCGCGATGAAGGCGTTGTCGTTCGCAAGCGGCCCCTGGTTGAGCGAGAGCAGCGACGAAAGATGCGCGAGCGGCAGAAGCTTGTTCCTGAGCCGCAGCACCGGCGCATCCTTGACGCGCTCGATCTTGTGCTTCGACGTCGGGCTGACGCGCACGAGCTCAACCACCGCCGACTGCGGGATGGCGAAGCGCTCGCCGGATGCTTCGACGAGCAGCGCCGGAACGATCGCGAGCGTCAGCGGAATCTTGATCGAGAGCGTCGTGCCCTTGCCGGCCACCGACTTCAGGTCAATCGAGCCGCCGATCTGATCGATATTCGTCTTCACGACATCCATGCCGACGCCGCGGCCGGAAATGCTGGTGACCGCCGCCGCCGTCGAGAAGCCCGAGGCGAAAATGAATTTATGGATCTGCGCGTCGGAGAGCTTGTCGCCTTCCTGCATCAAACCCTGGGCGATCGCCTTCTCGCGGATGCGCGCGGTATTGAGGCCGCGGCCGTCGTCGGCGATCTGGATCACGATCTGGCCGCTCTCGTGATAGGCCGAGAGGCGAATGGTGCCCTGCTCGGGCTTGCCGAGCTTGCGGCGCTCCGCCGTCGTTTCCAGCCCGTGATCGGCGGAGTTGCGCACGATATGCGTCAGCGGATCGCGGATGATCTCGAGCACCTGGCGGTCGAGTTCGGTCTCGGCGCCGTGCAGTTCGAGCTCGATATTCTTGCCAAGCTCTTTCGAGAGATCGCGCACGATGCGCGGCAGCTTCGACCAGGCATTGCCGATCGGCTGCATGCGCGTCTTGATGACGCCCTCCTGCAGCTCGGCGGTGACGTTCGAGAGCCGCTGCAACGGCGCCTTGAACTCTGAATCCTGCTTGTGGCGCATGATTTCGAGGAGCTGATTGCGCGTCAGCACCAGCTCCGAAACCATCGTCATCAGACGCTCTAGCGTCTCGACCTGCACGCGCAGCGTCTGCGCTTTCGCGGCTTCTTCCTGGCGATCGCTCTCGCGCCGGTGATTGACGCGGCGCGTCGGCGTCTCGCGATTGTCGATTTCCGTTTCGCTTGCCTGCTTCGGTGCCGCCGCCGCAACGGGAGCCGGGGCAGGCGCCGCCGCTTTCACCGGCTCCGGGATGGGCACCGGAATCTCGGCTTCGGTCTCGCGGAAGGCGCGTTCAAGATCGTCGAGCGAAACTTCACCGGGGCGCAGTTCGCGCTCCAGGGTCTGCACGACGAGCGGCGGCTCGTCCTTGACGGGGGCGGCTGCCGCGGGCGCCGAATCCAGTTCGGACATCGTCACGAGTTTCGCGATCAAGTCCTGGTCGGCGCCTTCGGGCTCGCCGCCGCTCTTTTCCAGCTCGCTGAGAATTTTTTTGATGCGGTCGATGGTCGAAAGAATGAGCGAAACGGCATCCGAAGTGACCGGCATGCCTTCGCGGAATTTGCCCATCAACGTTTCGGCGGCATGCGCCAGCGCCTCGAGGCGCGGCAGGCCGAGGAAACCGCAGGTACCCTTAATGGTGTGAACGAGCCGAAAAACATTCGCGAGAATTTCCGCGTTGTTCGGCTCCTGTTCGAAACGGACGAGTTCGACGTCGACGACGTCCAGATTCTCGGTCGTCTCGGTCAGGAATTCGCGAAGCAGGTCATCCATAATGGTTACCAAGAAGTAAACGAGCCGCGAGTCAGCGCGGCCCCGCGAAAAGCCACGTTGATTCAGCGGCGAGTGTCGCGCGCGATCGGTTAAATTTGCTTGAAGCGATAAGGCGAATTCTCAACCCTGCCGTGTTCCATCGCGGCACGGCAGCGCCGAAAATCAGCGCAGTCCGGGCTGGCCGGACGGGGTTTTAGGCCGGCTTGGCCGTCAGCACGACCGCGGCACCCTCCGGCGCGATCGTGACGCCAAATCCCGCCGCCCGCGCGATCATGCCCGCATAGAACGGCTGGATCTGGTGGGCATCGAGCGTCTGCTCGGGCGTCCCGGCAAGGAGCATCTCGGCATGCGGCGGGACCCGCGAATTGGGGCCTTCGGCGTTAAGCCGGAAGCCCATTGTCTCGCCCTCACCGATCGGATCGACCTTCAGGAGGCCGCCGCGCGGGATCGCCGCCGAGGCGATCATCAGGAGGTTGAGGAGCAGCTTCACCCGGTTCTTGGGCAGGAGCGCCCGCGGCAGATTCCACTCGAGCTTCAACCGGTCGTCCTCGAGAAAGCCCTTGGCGACATCGGCGGCGTCCCCAAGGTCGATCTGCGCGCCGGCCGAGCCGGCTGCGCCAAACGCAAGCCGCGCGAATTGCAGCCGGGCCGAGGCTTGCGTCGCGCTCTTCTTGATGAGATCGAGCGCGACCTCCTTCATGCTTTCGTCTTTTTCGTCGGCCAGCACTTCGAGCCCGTTCACGATCGCCCCGACCGGACTGATGACGTCATGACAGACGCGCGAGCAGACAAGCGCGGTGAGGTCGAGGGAATCGAGGGTGATGGGCTCGCTCATGCCAAGGCTCGCGAATCGTTGCTAGGTCTTGCGTGACGGTGTGTGATAAACCGGCCGCAAGTCAAACGGGCGCATCGCAGCCCGCCAACCCCGGATGGATCATGACGTCAGGCATCTCGGCACGAAACGATCTGCACGGCCTTATCGGGCCCATTGCCGAGCTTGCCGCAAGCGCCGGCGGCAAAATCCTCGAAATCGCCAAGGGCGATCTCGGCACCAGCCACAAGCAGGATAAAAGCCCGGTCACCGCGGCCGACCTTGCCGCCGAGGGCGTGCTGCGCGAGGGCCTTGCGAAACTTCTGCCGGGCGTGCCGTTCATCGGCGAGGAATCCGTCGAGCGCGGCGACATCCCCGAACCGGGGCGCGAATTTCTGCTGATCGATCCTCTCGACGGCACGCGCGAATTCGTCGCCGGGCGCGACGAATACACCGTCAATGTCGGGCTGATATCGAACGGCGTGCCGGTGCTCGGCGTCATTTACACACCGGCCAACGGAATCATTCATGCGGGCGCCGCGGGCCATGCGTTGCGCGTTTCGCTCGCGCCCGGCGCGAAGTTCAATGCCGGCGCGACCGAGCGCATCCGCGCCCGCGCACGGCCGGCAGAACTCGTCGCCGCGGTGAGCCGCTCGTTTCTGGAAAAACGCAGCGAGGATTTCCTCGCCACCCTGCCGGTCGCGAGCCGGCTTTCTTATGGCTCGTCGTTGAAATTCACATTTCTCGCCGAAGGCAAGGCCGATGTTTATCCGCGCTTCGCGCCGATCTGCGAATGGGATGTCGCGGCCGGTCACGCGCTGCTGAGTGCCGCCGGCGGCCGCGTCGAGCAGATTGACGGCTCACCGATGATGTATGGCGCGCGCGACAAGAAATTCCGCTTCGGCGGTTTCGTCGCCTGGGGCGCGGGCTGAATAAAGACGCAGCGCGTCAGTGCACGAGGCCGCGCCTGACGCGCGGCCAGGAAAATTCCGCCGCGGACAATACTTCTTCGGAATTGGCGATGAAGTTGGCGCGGCTTTGCTCGCTCGCGAACAGGTAAAGCTGGCCGTTCCGGATCACGAAGAACTGCGGCAGGCCCGGCACCGGCGAGCCGCGGCCGATCGCGAACGCGTCATAGCCGCCGTAGCGCGGAAGGTAGGTTTCGGGATCCTTCGCAAAGGCGGCGCGGTTGCCTTCGTTGCGAAAGCGAAACACCGCGCCCGCATGCACCAGCTCGAACGCCGCCATTCCCCGGCGCGGCACGCCGTCGATAAAGAAGGCCACCGGGTCGAAACCGTAAAAGGCGATGCCGTTCCGGTCACTGACGTAAAGCTCTGTCGTCGCGGCCCTCGTCGGGTGCAGCCACCCGGCAAGCATC
>Ga0182740_1000694_pt1 | contig 30382 bp, 25 predicted proteins | sample eDN5th37CKraftBY_FD_128872 | JGI IMG/M metagenome (GOLD analysis project Ga0182740, IMG submission 128872) | Enriched backyard soil microbial communities from Emeryville, California, USA - eDNA 5th pass 37_C Kraft BY (version 2) (version 2) | ecosystem: Environmental > Terrestrial > Soil >...
CGACAGCGTCCATTCGAGCGTGGTCGCGCCCTCGCCCCACGGGTTGTCGCCCGCGATCCGGCCCGCCTTGAGCGACCAGAACAGGTTGATGAAGAACACCAGGATGCCCGTCGCCATCACCGCATAGCCGAGCGAGGCGACGTGGTTCCAGTAGGCATAGGCATCGGGATAGTCGGGAATCCGGCGCGGCATGCCTTCCAGGCCGAGGAAGTGCATCGGGAAGAAGATCAGATTCACCCCGGCGAAGAACACCCAGAAATGGATCTGGCCGAGCGTCTCGTTCATCATCCGCCCGCTCATCTTCGGGAACCAGTAGTAGAACGCCGCGAACAGCGAGAACACCGCGCCGAGCGACAGTACATAGTGGAAGTGGGCGATGACGTAATAGGTGTCCTGCATGTAGGTATCGACGCCGCCATTGGCGAGCGCGACACCGGTCACTCCACCGATCGTGAACATCACGACGAAGCCCATCGCAAACATCATCGCGGTCTTGAACGTGACCGAGCCGCCCCACATCGTCGCCAGCCAGGAGAAGATCTTGATCCCGGTCGGCACCGCGATCACCATCGAGGCGGCGGTGAAATACATCTTGGTATTCACGCTGAGGCCGACCGTGAACATGTGGTGCGCCCACACGACGAAGCCGATGATCGCGATCGCCCACATCGCATAGACCATGCCGAGATAGCCGAAGATCGGCTTCTTCGAGAAAGCGGACACCACCTGGCTGATCATGCCGAAGCCCGGAATAATCATGATGTAGACCTCGGGGTGGCCGAAGAACCAGAACAGATGCTGGTACAGAATCGGATCGCCGCCGCCGGCCGGATCGAAGAATGTGGTGCCAAAATTACGATCGGTGATCAGCATCGTCAGCGCCGCCGCCAGCACCGGCAACGCGCCGAGCAGCATGAACGCCGTGACCAGGATCGACCAGACGAACAGCGGCATCTTGTGCAGCGTCATGCCCGGCGCGCGCATGTTGAGAATCGTCGTGATGAGATTGATCGCACCGAGGATCGAACTGGCGCCGGCCAGATGCATCGACAGAATCACCATGTCGACCGAGGCGCCGGGCGAGCCGGTCGTCGAGAACGGCGCATAGAGCGTCCAGCCGTTCCCCGCGCCATAGCCGACCGCGGCCGGCTGGAACGCCGAACCGATCATCAGCGCGAACGCCGGCACCAGCAACCAGAAGCTGATATTGTTCATCCGCGGGAACGCCATGTCGGGCGCGCCGATCATCAGCGGCACCAGCCAGTTGCCGAACCCGCCGACCATCGCCGGCATCAGCACGAAGAAGATCATGATCAGCCCGTGCGCCGTCACCAGCACATTCCAGAGCTGCATCGACGCCGCGAAATCGGTCGTCCCCGCCCAGAACGACAGATACTGGATGCCGGGCTGCGCCAGTTCGAGCCGCATCAGCCCCGAAATCGCGCCGCCGATGACGCCAGCCGTGATCGAGAAGATCAGGTAGAGTGTGCCGATGTCTTTGTGGTTGGTCGACATGAACCAGCGCTGGAAGAATCCGGGCCTGTGCGCGTGCGTATCCGCCGCTCCGGGCATCGCGCCGACATCACGAAACTCCGCTGCCGTCGCCGTCGTCTCTACCATGTCGCCACCTCCAGACCGCCCGTCGCCGCGCGACGCACAGCGACGCCCATGACGGTTGTCTCCGAAATGTCAGGCAACAGGCCCCGGCGGATCCCTCACTCCGCGAGGTGCGTCTCAGGACGCATTGGTCTTACCCGACCAAATTAATCTGCTCGCCGCTTATCACTTTCCGCGGGCTACAATAAAGATATTTTCTCCATCACCGTTCCACCACACTCCGGGCGCTGCGAACGCCGCCTAGCCGGCGGCGGGCCGCCGCACCGGCAGCAACTCGCCCCGGCTGGCCGCGATGCCCATTTCAAGGCTCTGCGCCACCATCTCGGACTTCACGACGAACAGGGCCGCCGCGTCAGGCGGACAGAGCCGCTCCACGGTTTGCTTGAAAAGATAGAGCCAGCGCACGAAGTGCGGCGGCCGGATGCCGCCGACGTTGATATGCGCCAGCATCGGCTGCCCCTTGAAACGGCCGCTCATCAGCAGCACCGACGACCAGAAGTCGCACATCTTGGCGAGATGCTCGTCCCAATCGGTAATCACCCGGTTGAAGATCGGGCCGAGCGCGGGATCGACCCGGATCTGGGCATAGAAATCGTGCACCACATCGTGGATCATGGCCTCGGTCACGCCCACGGCGTGGCCGGGGCCAATGCGCTGTCCCCGCACACGTTCCGACACGGTCGCGTCCACGCAAAACTCCTCGGTTCGGCCGACTACGAAAACAGGTATATTACATATTTGTTTGATTGACCAGCCCCATGGGAGTGCCTAAATACGGGCTTGCAACACGAAGGCTCCCTTTTGCCGCTCACGCTACGCGCACGGAGAACCTCCAGGTCGCTCGAACGTTCTCACGAGGAGTTTCGTCATGCTTACCCAGCCGCTGGACACGAAACGGGTCGCCGCCGCCAAGGCCGAATTCAAACGGATGCTGGTCATCATCTGCATCGCCGGCGTTTTCATGGTGATCGGCGCGCTGTGGTACCTTTCTCTATATGGCCCGCTCCAGACACACATGGTGATCGCGACGATCGGCGGCGTCTTTGTGTCGATGGTGCTCGGCTGCGGCCTGTTCGCCGCCGCCTTTTTCAGCGATAAGAGCGGCTATGACGATGGCGCGACCGGCGCACCGGGCAAGACCTCCGATTGACAACGGACGCGCCCGGCACCCCGGGGCACCATAGCGGGAGACGGCGATGACGGGCTCGATACTGGTGATCGGCGGCGGTTTCGCGGGGGTTTACGCCGCGCTTGCCGCCACCCGCACCGCCGGCGACGCCGCGCGCGTCACGCTGGTCTCGCGCGAGCCCCGGCTGGTGATGCGCCCGCGGCTGTTCGAGGCCGACCCCGAGACGCTGCACGCCGAACTGCCCGAACTGCTCGACCCGACCGGGGTGACGTTCGTTCAGGGCGAGGCCGAGTCGATTGATCTCGGCGCGCGCGCGGTCCATCTCGCGTCGGGCGAGACGCTGCCCTTCGATCGGCTCGTCGTCGCGACCGGCAGCGTGATGCGCCGCCCGAGCCTTCCCGGCGCCGAGACCGCTTTTTCGATCGACACGCAGGCCGAGGCGGTCGCTTTCGATCGCCGGCTCGCCGCCTGCGCCCGGCATGAGGCACCGACGATCGTCGTGGTCGGCGCGGGCTTCACCGGCGTCGAACTGGCGCTCAACCTGCGCGACCGGATCACCCGCCACGCCGGCGCGGCGGCGGGCGAAAACGCGCATATCGTGCTGCTCGATCAGGCGCGCGAGGTCGGGCCGGAGCTGGGCGCGGGGCCGCGCCCCACGATCGAAGCCGCGCTCGCCGCCGCCCGCGTCACGCTGCGCCTCGACGCCCATCTCGCCGCGCTGTCCGACAATCAGGTCCGCCTTGCCGATGGCGAGGTGATCGATGCCGAAGCGGTCGTGCTCTGCACCGGGCTCCACGCGGCGCCGTTCCTGCGCCGTCTCCCCGGCGCGCGCGACGCGCTCGGCCGGATCCGGGTCGACGCGCATCTCGCCATTCCGGTCGCGCCCGAGGTGTTCGTCGCCGGCGATGCGGCGTGGGCGGCGACCGAGCCGGGGCACAGCACGCTGATGTCCTGCCAGCACGCGATGCCGCTCGGCAAGGTCGCGGGCGAGAACGCGGCGCGCAGCCTGCTCGGCCAGCCCCTGCTCGACTACGCCCAGCCGCGCTACGTCACCTGCCTCGATCTCGGCCGCTCGGGCGCGGTCTTTACCGCCGGATGGGAACGGCGGGTGGAGATGGCTGGCGAGGAAGCCAAGCAGATGAAGCGCCGGATCAATACCGAACTGATCTACCCGCCGCGAGGCAGCCGCGAGGAGATCCTGCGCGCGTCGATCCCGGCATGATCCCGGCGCCAGAACTCGACGTTGCCCAGTGGTTCAATACGCCCACCCCGCTGACGCTTGCCGGTTTGCGCGGCAAGGTCGTGGCGCTGCACGCTTTCCAGATGCTCTGTCCCGGCTGCGTGGCCGAAGGTCTGCCGCAGGCGAAGCGCATGGCCCGGCTGTTCGATCCGGCGCGCGTCGCGGTGATCGGGCTGCATACCGTGTTCGAGCATCATGCGGTGATGACGCCCGAAGCGCTGGCGGTGTTCATCCGCGAATATCGCCTTGGTTTCCCGATCGCGGTCGACCGGCCGGACGGCCAGGGGCTGCCGCACACGATGGCCGCCTACGGGCTTGAGGGGACGCCGTCGCTGGTGCTGATCGACCGTCAGGGGCGCATCCGCAAGCAGAGCCTCGGCGCGCAGGACGACATGGCGGTCGGCGCGGAAATCGGCCTTCTCCTCGGCGAGAAGGACGAGGCTACAGCTTGATCGCCTGCACCTGCTTCAGATGCGCCTCGGCGATGGGCGCGGTTTTGGCCGCGAAATCCTTGAACGCCTCGACCTCGCCGCCCACCGCATAATAGCGCAGCACCGCGAGCATATGCTCATGCGCGGCGATCTGATTGTGGAGATAGGCCCGATCGAACGCAGCGCCGCTTTCCGGCTTGAGCGCGTTCATCCTGATGTGGAGATCGTCCGGCAGAGTCGTCGCCGCGCGCACCGCCGGCAGCGCCTTCGCACCCGCCTCCGCCAACGCTACATCCGAGCGCCGATGCGTGTCGATCATCGTGCGGGCGAACGCCTTCACCGCGTCCGACGACGACTTTTCGAGGGCAAGCCGCGAAATGTCGATGACGAAACGATTATCGGCGGCCACCGCGTCGGCGAACTCCTGCGTACCCATGGCTTCGATCGGCGCGGTATCCGCGCTGGCGCCGGTATTCGCGCCAGTATCGCCACCGGCACTGGCATTGGCCTCGACGGACGGCGCGGCCGCCGTGTCCGACGCCCCGCTATCGCGCGATCCGCATGCCGACAGCGCCACGCCAAGCACGATAATCGACAGGGCGGCAACGGGACAGCGCATATCCTAACCTCCGGCGCTTTCTCCAATTAATGTGGCGGAAATGAAACGAGCCAGACGCGGCGGCGTTCCTGATGGCGGGCGCAGGGCAAGGTGTGGGCAGCGCGCGGGGGCGCGGCCATCAGCATGGGAGCAGCAACGATGAGCAACGGAACAACCGGATTCGGCCGGCGCGGAGGGCGCCCATGAGCCGGTTCGCGACCGACCGCCTGATCCTCGTGCCCGACGATATCGACCTCGCGCGGTCGCCGCTTGCCGGCCAGCTCGACGCGGAAACCTACGTGCTCGGCGCGTTCAACCCCGGTCTCACCCGCCTTGCCAACGGCAACCTGCTGATGATGGTGCGGATCGCCGAAGCGCTCCGCCAGCCGATTTTTGGCGATCACGTCCATGCCATTCGCTGGGAGGAAGGCGGCCGCTACGTCCTCGACGCCTGGCCGCTTGCGCTCGCCGACACCGCCGACCCGCGCAAGTTCCTGATCCACGGCGGCGGCTGGCGCGTGATCGGGCTGACCTCGCTGTCGTGGCTGCTGCCGGTGGAGTTGAGCCCCGACGGACTCGACGTCGTCGCGATGCACTACGACCGCGCCCTCAGCCCCCGCCACAGCTTCCAATGCTACGGCATCGAGGATCCCCGAATCAGCAAAGTCGGCGACCGATGGCTGATGACGACCTGCTCGGTCAGCCCGGAACGCCACTCGACCACGCTTTACACCTCGTCGGACGGCCTCGCCTGGCATTTCGAGGACATCATCCTCGACCATCAGAACAAGGACATGCTGATCTTCGAAGGGCTGATCGACGGCCAGTACTGGGCACAGACCAGACCGCTCGGCGACCTCTATTTCGCCTATCCGCCGGGCAGCGAATGGCGCTCGGGGCCGTCGATCAATCTCGCGACCTCCCCCGACGCGCTGCACTGGAAGCCCACCCGCAAGCCGGGAATCCGCCCCCATGCGGGCACCGTCGCCACGGCCCGGATGGGGGGCGGGACGCCGCCGATCCTGACGGCGGACGGCTGGCTGAGCCTGTGGCACGGTGTCGAGCCCAAGGAGATCGTCGGCATCTATCGCACCTACTGGTCGCTGCTCGACGCCGCCGATCCCACCCGGGTGTTGCGGACCGAGCATGCGCCGCTGCTCGAGCCCGATCCCGAGCTGACCCGGCCGCTCGAACATCAGATGTACGTCCACGATGTGGTGTTCACCACCGGCATCGCCGAGCATGGCGACCATTATATCGTCGCGTCGGGGGAAGCCGATCTCGCCTGCCGGATCACCCACATCCCCAAGACGACATTCGCCGCACCGGACTGACAGCGATCAGACGTCGGGCAACGCCTGCGCCGCCTGCCCCCACCCCGCGAGCGCTTTCGAAGCGGCGCGGCGCGTCAGGTCCGCCGCGTCGCCGACATGCCAGCGCGCCGCGCTCTCGAGGTCGCGCAATTCCTCCCACGATACCGGCACCGCGACCGGAGCCCGATCGCGCGCACGCACCGAATAGGGCATCACGGCGGTGGCGCCGCGCTGGTTGCGCAGATAATCGACGAAGATCCGGCCGCGCCGCTTCACCTTGGCGAGTGCGGCGGTGAAGCGATCGGGCTCCGCCTGGGCCAGCGCCGTGGCGAAGCGATGCGCGAAATCCTTGACGGTGGGCCATTCGGCGGTCGCGTCGAGCGGCGCGATCACATGAACGCCCTTGCCGCCCGTCACCATCGCGAAGCTTGCCAGCCCGATTCCGGCGAGCCGGTCGCGGACGTGGGCCGCAGCCGAAATGACATCCGCGAACGCCAGCCCCTCGTCGGGGTCGAGATCGAACACCAGCCGGTCGGGCGCCTCGACCGTCTCGACCCGGGCGCCCCAACCGTGAAATTCAATCGTGCCCATCTGGACGCAGGCAAGCAGACCGGCCGCGTCCTCGATGTACAGATAGGGTTCCTCGTGGCCATCCTTCTCGCGGATCGCGATGCGCTTCACATGGTCACCGAAGCTGCCGGCGTCGTGCTTCTGGAAGAAACATTGCCGCGCGCGGCCTTGCGGGCAGCGCACGAGGCTGATCGGCCGTCCGCCCGTCCATGGCAGCATGATCGGCGCCATCGCCTCATAAAAGTCGGCCAGCGCGCCCTTGGTGATGCCGCTCTCGGGGAAAATCACCCGATCGCGATTGCTGATCCTGACCGGCGTCTGCGGGGCAACGGCGGCGACCGGCGCCTCGGTCTCGACCACCACCGCCCCGGCGGGCTTGTCCTCGCGCAGGCCGAGATAGCTCGCATGGCGCAGCACGCCGTCGCCGGTGAATTCGGCAAAAGCGATCTCGGCGACGAGCCGGGGCTCGACCCAATGTGCCCCGCGCACCGCCGCGCGCGGCGCCGCGACTGGCAGCGTCTTCGTCGCGAGCGGCCGCATCCGCGCCAGCAGCCGCCTTATCTCGCCCTCGGAAAAGCCGGTGCCGACCTTGCCGGCATAGCGCAGCGCCCCACTGTCATGGACACCGAGCAGCAGCGAGCGGAAACCGCGCGCCTTGTCCGAAGGCAGCCAGCCGACGATGACGAACTCCTGCCGGTGGGTGCATTTGGTCTTCACCCAACTGCCGTTGCGCGTCCCCGCGTAGCGCGAATCGGCCCGCTTCGAGACGACCCCCTCCAGCCCGGCGGCGCAAAACCGCTTGAGCAGTTCCTCGCCGCGCCCGACGATATGATCCGAATAACGCAGGCGCCCTTTCGCTGCGCCGAGCAGTGTCGCAAGCCTGGCCTTCCGTTCGACGAGCGGCCGATCGGTCAGATCATGCCCATCGAGCCGGAGCAGATCGAACGCATAATAATGGATCGTATCGGGGTCGGCCTTGAGCGCGGCCTGCAGCGCCTGGAACCGTGTCCGCCCCTCGGCGTCCATCACCACCGCCTCGCCATCGAGCAGCGCTTCCCTGACATCGAGCGTAGCCGCCTCGCCGAGCAGCGCCGGGAAGCGATCGGACCAGTCGAGCCCGGTTCGGGTATAGGCCCGCGCCGCGCCGCCGCCCACCGCGACGAGCAGGCGATAGCCGTCATATTTCATCTCGTGGAGCCAGCGCTCCCCGGCCGGCACATGATCGACCAGCGTCGCGAGCTGCACCGGCTGGAACGGCGGCGGCCCGGTCTTGCCGCGCCGGCTCTTCGCCCCGGGAGCCCCCCGGGCCGGGGGGCTGCCGGCCTCGATCTCGGCCATCGTCCGGCCACTCGCCACGCTGGTGAGGCCGGTGGTGACGAGATCGTCGGTGCCGCTGGCATAGTCGTCGTTCACCTTGCGGAGCAGCCAGTTCTCGCGTTTCTCCCCGGCGCGCGGCTTCAGGCGGACGAGCAGCCACTCGCCCTTCATCCGCTCACCGTGGAGGGTGAAATGGAGGTGCCCCTCGGCCAGCGTCTCGCGCGGGTCCTTGCCGGGGATCGGCGCCCAGCTGCCCCGATCCCACAACATCACGGTGCCGCCGCCATATTGCCCTTTGGGAATCGTCCCCTCGAACCCGGCATAATCGAGCGGGTGATCCTCGGTCCGCACCGCCAGCCGCTTGTCGTCGGGATCGAGGCTCGGCCCGCGCGTCACCGCCCAGCTCTTGAGCACGCCGTCGAGTTCAAGCCGAAAATCGAAATGGAGCCGGGTCGCGGCATGTTTCTGAACGACAAAGCGATCGCCCGACGCCTTGCCCCTGCCCGGCGCCTTGCTCCGCGCGCCGGCGGGCTCGGCGGTTTTCGCGAAATCGCGTTTCGCGCGGTAGGTGGCGAGGCTGTCGTCGCGATCGACGCGGGGCGGGGCGGCGCGCGCCATCACATCGTCTCAGGCGCGTTTGCGCGCGGGCGGCTTCTTCGCTGCTGGCGACTTTTTCGCGGGCGCCTTCTTCGCCGGTGTATCGAGCGAGCGCTTGAGCGCCGCCATCAGGTCGACGACATTGCCGCCGCGCGACGCGGGCGCTTCGTCGGTCTCGATCGCGATCGCCTTGCCCTTCTTCTTGCGCTCGATCAGGACCTTCAGCGCATCGACATAGCGATCGTGGAAATCGCTCGCGTCGAACGGGCCGGTCTTCTTGTCGATGAGCGTCCCGGCGAGTTCGAGCAGTTCGGGGTCAGGCTTCGCATCACCGATGCCGCGAAAATAGCTGGCGGCCTTGTTGACCTCGTCGTCGTAGCGCAGCGTCTCCATCACCAGCCCGCGCCCGCACGGCTTGAGGCTGACGACATATTCGCGGCCCCGCATCGCCAGCTGGCCGAGCCCCACCTTGCGGCTCCTCCGCAGCGCCTCGCGCAGGACGATGAACGCCTCCTCGGCCAGTTCGTCGGCGGGAACGACATAATAGGGCTTGTCGAAATAGATCGCGTCGATCTCATGCACATCGACGAACTGGGTCAGCGCGAGCGTTTTCTTGCTCTCGAGCCTGACGCCCTCGATCTCCTTCTCGTCGAGCAGGACATATTCGCCCTTGGCATATTCGAAGCCCTTGATAATCTCGTCGGTGTCGACCGGGCCGATGCCGGGCACCACCTTCTCATATTTGATGCGCTTGCCCGAGGGCTCGTGGATCTGGTGGAAGGCGATCGTCGCCCCGCTTTTCACCGCCGAGAAAATCTCGACCGGGATCGAGACCAGCGCCAGCCGGATCTGACCACGCCAATAGGGCCGCGCCGCCATGCTCGCTCTCCTCTCGCCTCCAGCTAAGAGGTAACCCGCGACCGCCGGCGTCGTTCCGGGGGCCTGCGGTTGTGGAACGCCGCCACACCCCAGCCGTTGTCCGCCCGTGCCACTGTTTCAACGCCGGGAGGACAGCATGTCCGATATTGCCGACGCGAGGGTGCTGTTCATCGCCACCGACGGTTTCGAGCAATCCGAACTGTTCAAGCCGCGCGAAGCGCTGATCGACGCCGGCGCGACGGTGACGCTCGCCTCGAACAAGCGCGAGCCGATCCAGGGCATGGAGCACCACGAGAAAGCGGCGACGATTACGCCGGACGCCTCAATCCGCGATGTTCACGCCGAAGATTACGACGCGCTGGTCCTGCCCGGCGGCGTCGTCAATCCCGACATCATGCGGCTGGAGAACGACGCGCTCCGCATCGTCCGCGAGTTTTTCGCGGCCGGCAAGACGGTCGCGGCGATCTGCCACGGGCCCTGGCTGCTCGCCGAGGCCGACGTCATCGATGGCCGGCGGCTGACCGGCTGGCCCTCGATCCGCACCGATCTGCGCAACGCCGGCGCCGAGGTGGTGGACGAGGCGGCGGTGATCGACGGCAATCTCATCACCAGCCGCAAGCCGGCCGACCTCCCTGCGTTCATCGCCGCCCTGACCGACGCGCTCGCCGCGCGCCCGGCCTGAGGGTCAGCGGAAGATCGAGCGCCCGGCGTATCGCGCCGAGGCGCCCAGTTCCTCCTCGATGCGGAGCAACTGGTTATATTTGGCGAGTCGGTCGGAGCGGGCGAGGCTGCCGGTTTTGATCTGGCCGCAATTGGTGGCAACCGCGAGATCGGCGATGGTCGCGTCCTCGGTCTCGCCCGAACGGTGCGACATAACGGCGGTATAGCCGGCGCGCTGCGCGATCGACACCGCCTCCAGCGTCTCGCTCAGCGTCCCGATCTGGTTGACCTTGACCAGCAGCGAGTTAGCCACGCCCTTCTCGATCCCCCGCTTCAGGATCTCGGGGTTGGTAACGAACACGTCGTCGCCGACGAGTTGCGCCGTGCCGCCCAACCGCTGGGTCAGCAGCGCCCAGCCGTCCCAATCGTCCTCGGCCATGCCGTCCTCGATCGACGCGATCGGGTAGCGTCCCGCCAATTCGACGAGATAGGCCGCCATCTCCTCCGAGGACAGCGCGCGGCCCTCGCCGTCGAGCCGGTAAGCGCCGTCCTTGTAGAATTCAGACGCGGCGCAATCGAGCGCCAGCATCACCTGCTCGCCCGGCCGGTAGCCCGCCGCCTCGATCGATTCCATGATGAAGTCGAGCGCGGCCGGCGCGCTGGCGAGGTTGGGCGCGAAGCCACCCTCGTCGCCCACCGCCGTCGCCAGCCCCTTGTCGTGGAGCTTCTTCTTCAGGGTGTGGAAGATCTCCGCGCCGCAGCGCACCGCCTCGATCATGCTGTCGGCGCCGACCGGCATGATCATGAACTCCTGGAAATCGATCGGATTGTCGGCATGCGCCCCGCCGTTGACGATGTTCATCATCGGCACCGGCAGGACGTGCGCCGCGACCCCGCCGACATAGCGATAAAGCGGTAGCCCGCGCGCGTCGGCCGCCGCCTTCGCGACCGCGAGGCTGACGCCGAGAATCGCGTTGGCGCCGATCCGGCCCTTGTTGGGGGTATCGTCGAGCGCGATCATCCGCGCGTCGATCGCCATCTGATCCTCGGCGTCGAGGCCGAGCACGGCGTCGGCCAATTCGCCGTTCACCGCATCGACCGCGTCGTCGACGCCCTTGCCCTGCCAGCGGCGCGCGTCGCCGTCGCGCTTTTCAACGGCTTCGCGCGTGCCGGTCGACGCCCCGGACGGAACGGCGGCGCGGCCCTCGCTGCCATCTTCCAGCGTCACATCCACCTCGACGGTCGGGTTGCCCCGGCTGTCGATGATCGTGCGGGCGTGGACATCGACGATGAGGGTCATGGCAGGCATACCTTATTCTGGACGGTGGGACGCGCGGGCTCTATCCGGGCCGTTGCGGATAGGCAAATCGCGCCGCGCCTTTCGGGAACATCCGACAGGCCGGCCGGTTGTCGTCCCAGTATATCTGACGGAGATTGACGATGGCCGAAGACAAGGACACGCGCCCCGAAGGAACCGACGCGATCGCGCGGGACGTTGCTGCCCTCGGCAAAGCCGCCGCGACGGATGCCGCCAAAACGGCCGCCAAGGTGGCCGAGCGCGCCACCGAGCGCGGCAAGGCCGCTCTTCGGAAAGCCAGCGAGACGGCGTCCGGGCTCGGCAGCCAGGCCGCCGGCAAGGCGCGCGACCTCGCGACGGAAGGCAAGGATAAGGCCGCGAACGCGCTCGACGGCATGACCCGGCTGGTCGGCACCGCGGCCGGCACGCTCGACGACAAGGTCGGCGAACAATATGGCGACTACGCCCGCCGCGCGGCCGAGGCCGTCCAGGGTTTCGCGACGACGCTGCGCACGCGCGACGTCGACGAACTGCTCAACGACGCGCGCGAAGCGGTCCGCAAGCATCCGATGCTGACGCTGGGCGCGGCCGCCGCGCTCGGCTTCATCATGGCGCGCGCGCTCAAGGCCGGCGCCACGGCCCCGGACGCCGACGATGGCGCGGAGGAGGGCGGCGAGGCGCCCGCGGTCGGGCATCGCACCCCGGAGGCGTGATTTTGCGCGACGCGCCGGACGAGCGTGAGGCGGGGGAGGCCGACCCCGCATCGCTCGGCAGTCTCTTCAGCCGGCTCGTCGCCGATGGCCGGGCATTGCTCCGCGCCGAACTCGACCTGTACCGCAGCCTGGCGCTACAGCGTCTCACCGGCTCGCGCCGCGTCGCGATCCTGGCGATCGCCGGGCTGCTCGTGATCGCGGGATCGGTGACGGCGCTGCTCGTCGGGCTTGTGCTCGCGCTGGCCCGGTTGATCGGGGCGCTCTGGGCGGCGGCGGCGGTCGGCGGCGGCGGTATCCTCGTCGGTCTGGCTCTGCTCTGGCTCGCCATCCATTATTTCCAGCGGATCGGCGCCGATCCCGAGGAGGATGCGCGATGAGCCGGACCCGCGAGGTGGAACGCAACGAACGCGCGGCGGCGGCGGCGCGCGCCCAGCTTGCCGCCACGCTGGCGGAGATTCAGCAGCGCCTCGCCCCGGATACGTTGGCCCGCAACGCCTGGGACACGGTCCGCGAGCGTAGTCGCGAGATCGCGGGAGACACGGTCGAGGTTGCGCGGCGGCGGCCGTTGGCGGCCGGCGCGATCCTGTCCGCGATCGCCCTGTTTCTCGCGCGCGGCCTGATCTGGCGCGGCGCCTGCCGCATCTGGCGCAGGGCGTGCGCGACGCGGGCGGCCAAAGCGGCCGCCGACCCGGTATCGGCCGGCGATTCCGGCAAGGAGCATCAGCCATGACGACCAGGCGAACCGAGGAGATGACGGAGCATCTGCGCAGCGCGGCCGGCCAGGCCCGCGCAAAAGCCGGCGAAGCCTACGCGGCCGCGCGCGACAAGGCCGCGAACGCCTACGACACCGCGCGCGACCGAACGCGCGCCGCCGGCCATCAGGCGGCTACATCTGTCGAGGAGCACCCGTTTGCCGCGGTCATGAGCGCGGCGGCGGTCGGCCTCCTCGCCGGCGCGCTGCTGCCGACGACACGAACCGAGGCGAAGGCGTTCAACCCGATCGGCGACAAGATCGGCGACGCCGCCCGGTCGGCCCTGTCCGCCGCGCGCGGCGCGGGCCGCGACACCCTCGATTCGCTCGGCTTCAACGAAGCCGCGGCCCGCGACCAGATCGGCAAACTGCTCGACGGGGTGGTGAAGGCGCTGCTCGCGGCGCCGTCCGCCGCCGCCTCGACCGAGGATCCGCACTGAACCAGCCCCGCTGGACCGGCAGCGCCGGGGTTCGGCGGTTCAAACCCTGTTAAGCGCCAGCCGTGCACGGTTGGCTGCGAGGAGACCCGATTTATGAATGCGTTACGTACCGGCCTTGCGGCCACCGCGCTTGCCCTCGCCACAATCGTCGCGCCGGTCGCGATCACCCCGGCATCGGCGGCCGCGATCAATACCCAGGATCCGGCAAAGTTCATCAGCGGCCTCACCGACCAGGGTTTCGCGGCGCTCCGCTCGGGCAACAAGGCCGCCGCCAAAGCGCAGTTTCGCACACTGCTGGCCCAGCATTTCGCGGTCGACCAGATCGGCGAACGGCTGATCCGGCGGTGGTCGCCCAAGATTACGCCCGCCCAGCATGCCGCCTATAAAGCGGCGTTTCCGAACTTCATCATCGGCACCTACGCCGATCGGCTGTTCGAATATGCCAATGCCTCGGTGAAGGTGATCCGCACCCAGACCGCGGGCAATGGCGCCGCCGTGATGACCCAGGTGGTCAAGCCCGGCGCCGCGCCGATCAACGCGATCTGGACGGTCGAGAAGATCGGCGGGGCCTATAAGGTGACGAATCTCACGGTCGCGGGGGTCAATCTCGCGCTTACCCAAACGGCCGACTTCGATTCCTATATCCAGCGTAATGGCTTCGATAAGCTGGTCGCTTTCATGAAGAGCCGCGGCTAGAGCCTTTTCAAAAGCGACAGACACCGGAAACGGAGCGCCGCCCGCTTCAACCACGGCGGATCACGCTCTACAAGGAGCCCCATAGAAAGGGCGCAGGGCTATGAGCAAACTCCATCTCGTCTTTGGCGGCCGGGTCAGCGACCCGCAAACGCTCGATTTCGACCCCACGACGATCGAAACCGTCGGCATCTTCCCCAACTACAAGGCGGCGGAGGATGCGTGGCGCGCGGCGGCGCAGCGCAGCGTGGACGACGCCGAGATGAAATATGTCGTCGTCCATCTGCATCGTCTGCTCGAGCCGGACCCCGGCGCCAACGCGCGGTAGCAGCCGTTTACGCCTTGCGGTGACGCCAGAGCAGCAATGGGCGGGCGAGCGCCAACCCCGCCAGGAATCCGCCGATATGCGCGTAAATCGCCACACTGAACGCCTCGCCGCGCAGCGCGACGCCGAGCAGCAGTTGTAGCCCGATCCAGCCGGCGGCCAGCCAGGCGACGTTGATCGCCTTGCTGAGCCGGGGATCGGCCGAAAAGGTGCGCTGCTGCCCGTAGAGCAGCGCATAGGCGCCGAGCACCGCCGAGATCGCGCCGCTTGCCCCGATCATCGGCACGACACTGTGCGGCTCGAACAGCCAATGGGCGAAGGCAGCGGCATAGGCGCCGATGCCATAAAGCAGAACACTGAGCCGGGGGCCGAGCGCCGCTTCGACAAAGCGGCCGCAGAAGGCGAAGATCGCCATATTGAAGGCGATATGGAGCAGCCCGCCATGGAGCAGGGTTGCGCTCAGCGGGGTCAGCCATGCCGGCATGAGCCACAGCGCGGGCGCCGCCGCGCGCAATTCCGCGTCAAGCGCCGGGGCCGACAGCCGCGCCGGAATGAACCCGCCGGCAAAACTCGCATAATCGTCGAGGCCGAGCAGGGTGACGAGCAGCCAGACCGCCACCGTCACGCCGAGGATCGCATATGTCGCGCGCGCGGGGGGAAGCCGCATCGTCGCCCTCCCGCCGCGCACCGGGTCTAAATGAATTCGATCTTCGAGACGACGTAATAGCGATCGCCCGACGGCACCGTCACCTCGACCTCGTCGTCCACCCGCCGGCCGATCAGGGCCCGGCCGAGCGGCGAATTATAGGAGATGCGGCCCGATTTGGCATCGGCCTCGGTCTGCCCGACAATCTGATATTTAACGGGCTTGTCGTCCTCGTCGAGCATATGGACGGTGGCGCCGAACACCACCTTGTCGCCCGAAAGCTCCGTCGGATCAATGATCTGGGCGCGGCTCAGCCGATCCTCGATATCGGCGATCATCGCCTCAATCTGGCCCTGCCGCTCCTTCGCCGCATGATATTCGGCGTTTTCGGAGAGATCGCCATGGGCGCGAGCCTCCTCGATCGCGTCGATCACCTGCGGGCGCTCGAGCTTCAACGCCGCAAGCTGCTCGGTGAGCATCTGGTAGCCCTCCTGCAACATCGGCATCTTGTCGACCGTCGCCATTAGCGTACCCCTTCGTCAAAACCACTGTTCAGACGGCCCTCAAACCGGACCGCCCGCGCTCATCCAAAAGATGTCGGGATCAGGCGTGCGCCGATGGATAATATGATTGGAGCGCCCGCACTTCAAGGTCTCGCTCCCGCAATGCGCCGATTGCGCGCGCCGCCGCGAGGCTGCCCGAGGCGGTGGTGAAGTAGGACACCTTGCCGGTCAGCGCGGAGCCGCGGATCGACTGCGAGTCCTTGAGCGATTGCCAGCCCTCGGTGGTGTTGAAGATCAGCGCCACCTCGCCGTCCTTGATCCGGTCGACGATATGCGGGCGCCCCTGCTGGACCTTGTTGACGGTTTCCACCTCAAGCCCGTTCTCGCGCAGATAGGCCGCCGTGCCCGAGGTCGCGATGACCCGGAAACCGAGCTTGAGCAGCAGCGCCACGCCCGGCAGCACCGCCGCCTTGTCGCGATCCTTGACCGAGACGAACAGCGTCCCGCCGGTCGGCAGGGCAGCGCCGGCGCCGAGTTGCGCCTTGGCGAAGGCGGTATCGAAATCGCGGTCGATGCCCATCACCTCGCCGGTCGACTTCATCTCCGGCGTCAGCACCGGATCGACGCCGGGGAAGCGCGCCCAGGGGAATACCGCCTCCTTCACAGCGACATGGCCGATGTTGCGGTCGATCACCGGCAGATCCGCGAGCATCTCGCCGGCCATGACGCGCGCGGCGATCTTCGCCACCGGCACGCCGATCGCCTTGGCGACGAACGGCACGGTGCGGCTGGCGCGTGGATTGACCTCGATCAGATAGACCTCGCCTTCCTTGACCGCGAACTGGATGTTCATCAGTCCCTTGACCTCGAGCGCATGGGCAAGCGCCTCGGTCTGCGTCTCGATCGTCGCCACGACCTCGGCCGAAAGGCTGCGCGGCGGCAGCGAACAGGCGCTGTCGCCCGAATGGACTCCGGCTTCCTCGATATGCTCCATCACCCCGATCACGACGACATCGCGACCATCGGCGATGGCGTCGACGTCGACCTCGATCGCGTCGCGCAGATACTGGTCGATCAGCACCGGCGAATCGCCCGAAACCCGGACGGCGGTGGCGATATAGGTGTCGAGCTGATCCGGGCTCTCGACGATTTCCATCGCGCGCCCACCCAGCACGTAGGACGGCCGCATCAGTACCGGGTAGCCGACCCGCTCGGCGACCGCGAGCGCCTCGTCGCGGCTGCGCGCGATGCCGTTGCGCGGCTGCTTGAGGCCGAGCCGGGCCACCAGCGCGGCGAAGCGCTCGCGATCCTCGGCGAGGTCGATCGCGTCGGGCGAGGTGCCGAGGATCGGAATCCCCGCCGCCGCCAGCGCCTCGGCCAGCTTGAGCGGGGTCTGGCCGCCGAACTGGACGATCACGCCGACCAGCTCGCCTGCCGCCTGCTCGGCATGGAGAATTTCGAGCACGTCCTCGATCGTCAGCGGCTCGAAATAGAGCCGGTCCGACGTGTCGTAGTCGGTCGAGACCGTCTCGGGATTGCAGTTGACCATGATCGTCTCATAGCCGGCATCCTCAAGCGCGAAGCAGGCGTGGCAGCAGCAATAATCGAACTCGATGCCCTGTCCGATCCGGTTCGGGCCGCCACCGAGGATCACGACCTTGCGCCGTCCGGACGGCTGCGATTCGCTCTCGGGCGCGCCGAACGCCGGCGCCTCGTAGGTCGAATACATATAGGGCGTCTTCGCCTCGAACTCGGCCGCGCAGGTGTCGATCCGCTTGAACACCGGGCGGACGCCGAGCTTGTGGCGCAGCGCGCGCACCTGCGCCTCGGTCACGCCGCCGGTCAGCGCCGCCACGGCATCGTGGACGATCCCGCTGCCCTTGCCCTGCGCCTTGTCGGCCAGATTGGCCGATTGCAGGGCAAGCCAGGCAAGGCGCTTGTCCGAAAAGCCCATCGCCTTCAGCGCGCGCAGCCCGGCCGCGTCGCGCGGCAGCCCTTCGCGGCAGACCCGGTCCTCGGCCGCCACGATCTCGGCGATCCGTTCGAGGAACCACGGATCGTAATGGGTGATGCGATGGACGTCGGCGACGGTGAGCCCTTCGCGCAATGCCTGCGCCACCACCAGCAGCCGCTCGGGCGTCGGCTGGGCCAGTTCGGCCTCGATCACGTCGCGCGCGGCGCCCTTGAGGCGCTCGACCGGGTCGAGCCCGCTCAACCCGGTTTCGAGGCCGCGCAGCGCCTTTTGCAGACTCTCCGCGAAATTGCGCCCGATCGCCATCACCTCGCCGACGCTCTTCATCGAGGTGCTGAGCAGCGGCTCGGCGCCCTTGAATTTCTCGAACGCGAAACGCGGGATCTTGGTGACGATATAGTCGATCGTCGGCTCGAAACTCGCCGGCGTCGCGCCGGTGATGTCGTTCTCGATCTCGTCGAGCGTATAGCCCACCGCCAGCTTGGCGGCGACCTTGGCGATCGGGAACCCGGTCGCTTTCGAGGCGAGCGCCGAGGACCGGCTGACGCGCGGGTTCATCTCGATCACGATCAGCCGCCCATCTTTCGGATTGACCGCGAACTGCACGTTGGAGCCGCCCGTCTCCACGCCGATCTCGCGCAGGCAGGCGATGCTCGCGCTGCGCATTACCTGATATTCCTTGTCGGTCAGCGTCAGCGCGGGGGCGACGGTGATCGAATCGCCGGTATGGACGCCCATCGGATCGACATTCTCGATCGAGCAGACGATGATGCAGTTATCGTTGCGGTCGCGCACGACCTCCATCTCATATTCTTTCCAGCCGAGCAGCGATTCCTCGATCAGCACCTCGGTGGTCGGCGAGGCGTCGAGCCCGCCGGTGACGACCTCGATGAACTCCTCGCGGTTGTAGGCGATGCCGCCGCCGGTGCCGCCCAGCGTAAAGCTCGGCCGGATGATCGCGGGCAGGCCGGTGCGTTCGAGTACCCGGAACGCCTCCTCCAGCGTATGGGCGATGCCCGAGCGCGCGCTTTCGAGGCCGACCCGGCCCATCGCCTCGCGGAACTTGAGCCGGTCCTCGGCCTTGTCGATCGCCTCGGCATCGGCGCCGATCATCTCGACGCCATATTTTGCGAGCGTACCGTTGTTGAACAGCGCCAGCGCGGTGTTGAGCGCGGTCTGCCCGCCCATCGTCGGCAGCAGCGCATCGGGGCGCTCCTTCTCGATGATCCGCGCGACGATCTCGGGGGTGATCGGCTCGATATAGGTCGCGTCGGCCATGTCCGGGTCGGTCATGATCGTCGCGGGGTTCGAGTTGACGAGGATGATGCGATAGCCCTCCTCGCGCAGCGCCTTCACCGCCTGCGTCCCCGAATAATCGAATTCGCACGCCTGGCCGATGATGATCGGGCCGGCGCCAATGATGAGGATCGAGGCGATGTCGGTGCGTTTTGGCATCTTGTGGTTTGGCGTCCGCTAAGGAGGGAAGGAAAAGCGCGCGAGAGTCGTGCGAGGATTACCCCGGTTTCTTTTTGAGCCCGTCCACGAACCGCTGGAACAGATAGTGGCTGTCCTGCGGGCCGGGGCTGGCCTCGGGATGATATTGCACCGAAAAGGCGTCGGCGTCGGTCAGTTCCAACCCGGCGAGGCTGCCGTCGAACAACGAGACGTGGGTCGCCCTCGCATTGGCGGGCAGGCTGTCGAGATCGACCGCGAAGCCGTGGTTCATGCTGGTGATCTCGACCGCGCCGTCGGAAAGCCGCTTGACCGGGTGGTTGGCGCCGTGATGGCCCTGGTGCATCTTGAACGTCCTGGCGCCGACCGCGATGCCGAGCATCTGGTGGCCGAGGCAGATGCCGAAGATCGGCACATGCGCCTTGAGCAACTGCTGGATCACCGGCACCGCATAGACCCCGGTGGCCGCCGGGTCGCCCGGCCCGTTCGAGAGAAAGACGCCATCGGGCTTGTGCGCCATCACCTCCTCGAAGCTCGCCGTCGCGGGGACCACCGTCACCCGCGCGCCGGCCGCGACGAGATTGCGCAGGATGTTGCGCTTCATCCCGTAATCGACCGCGACGACATGCGGCCCCTCGGGGTCGGCGGCGAGTTCGGCATAGCCTCGGCCCAGCTTCCAGGGGCCTTCGTCCCAGCGATAGCTCTGGGTGGAGGACACCTCCTTCGCCAGATCCATACCGACCAGCCCCGGCCAGCCCCGCGCCTCGGCGAGCAGCGCCGGCATATCGAATTCGCCGTTCGCCCGGTACGCGATCACGGCGTTCTGCACCCCGCCGACGCGGATCGCACGGGTGAGCGCGCGGGTGTCGACGCCGGCAAGGCCGATCCGGTCGTTATTGCGCAGCCAGGTGTCGAAGCGCTGCGTCGCGCGAAAGTTGCTCGGCGCGGTCACGTCCTCGCGGACGACGGCGCCGAGCGCATGCGGGTTGATCGCCTCGACGTCCTCGGCATTGGCGCCGACATTGCCGATATGCGGGAAGGTGAAGGTGACGATCTGCCGCGCGTAGGACGGATCGGTCATCACTTCCTGATAGCCGGTCATCGAGGTGTTGAAGCACAATTCGCCGACGGCCTGGCCCTCGGTGCCGAAGCCCTTGCCCCAGATCGTCGAGCCATCAGCCAATACCAGCACGCCTGTCGCTCCTTGGGGTGGGCGCGCGTGAGAGGCTTCGGCCACGGGATGGCTCTCCTTGTCTGGGTCAGGAAAATAGCGGGTAAACGGCCGGGTCGATAGGAGCCGTACGACCAATGGTCAACCTGTTAAAGCGCCGCCATCTCCGCTATCCTGCGGGCTTTCCGCGCAAAGGCCCCGAAAACCCATGATCCGAGACGTAATAAAATCCGCGCTGGTCAGCGCGATGAAGGCGCATGACAGCACCACCACCGCCACGCTCCGGCTGATCCAGACCGCGATCAAGAATCGCGATATCGAGCTCCGCACCGCCACCGCGCCCGGCGACGACGATCTGGTCGTCACCGAGGTGCTTCAGAAGATGGTGAAGCAGCGCCGCGAGTCGATCGAGATGTTCGAAAAGGGCGGGCGTGCCGAGCTGGCGGCGGCCGAGCAGGCCGAACTGGCGGTGATCGAGCGGTTCCTGCCGCAGCAGATGGCCGAGGCCGACGCCAGGGCCGCGATCGCCGCGATCGTCGCCGAACTCGGCGCCGCCTCGCTCAAGGACATGGGCCGGGTGATGGCCGAGGTGAAGGCGCGCCACGGCGCCGCGCTCGACATGAGCAAGGCGAGCGGCTGGGTGAAGGCGGCGCTGGCCGGGTGAGGTTCCCGAGGCCGCGCGGGCGTGCTACACGTATAATGCGCGGTATGAGTCGTCGCCTCGATACCGCCGCCTGAGCCATGGCGCTCACCCCCGCCTTCCTTGACGAGTTGCGCGCGCGGACGTTGCTGTCCGGCCTGATCGGGCGCTCGGTCAAGCTCCAGCGGGCGGGGCGCGAGTTCAAGGCATGCTGCCCGTTCCATAACGAGAAGACGGCGAGCTTCTACGTCAACGACGAGAAGGGCTTCTACCACTGCTTCGGCTGTGGCGCGCACGGCGACGCGATCCGGTTCCTGACCGACGCGCAGGGCCTGCCGTTCATGGACGCGGTCAAGGAACTGGTCGCGGCGGCGGGGATGGAGATGCCCGCGCCCGACCGCCGCGCCGCCGAGCAAGCCGAGCGCGCGCGCGGCCTGCACGACGTTACCGAGGCGGCCGCGCACTGGTTCAGCGAGCAACTCACCGGGATCGGCGGCGCGGCGGCGCGCGCCTATCTCGACCGGCGCGGGGTGAGCGCCGAAATCCGCGCGGCGTTCGGCCTCGGCTTCGCCCCCGATTCGCGCAGCCAGCTCAAGACCGCGCTCGACCGCTTCGGCGCCGAGAGCCTGATCGAGACCGGCCTGCTCATCGCGATCGACGACAAGCCGCCTTACGATCGTTTCCGCGGCCGGCTGATGATCCCGATCCGCGATCCGCGCGGGCGGACGATTGCGTTCGGCGGCCGCCTGCTCGGCGAGGGCGAGCCCAAATATCTGAACTCGCCCGAGACGCCGCTGTTCGACAAGGGCCATACGCTCTTCAACCTCGACCGCGCCGCGCCCGCCAGCCGCAAGACCGGCCGGCTGTTCGTGGTCGAAGGCTATATGGATGTGATCGCGCTCGCCCAGGCCGGGGTGAACGAGGCGGTGGCACCGCTCGGCACCGCACTCACCGAGCATCAACTCGCCCGGCTGTGGCGAGTGGTCGATACCCCGACGCTCTGCTTCGACGGCGACAAGGCGGGGCTGCGCGCCGGGCTGCGCGCCGCCGAACGCGCGCTGCCGCTGCTCACCATCGGCAAGTCGCTCCAGTTCGCGCTGCTTCCCGGCGGCGAAGACCCGGACGACATCGTCCGGCGCGGCGGCGCGGCGGCGTGGGAGGCGGCGGTCGCGCGTCCGACGCCGCTGGTCTCGTGGCTCTATCAGGCCGAACGTGACGCGATCGACGGTTCGTCGCCGGAGGCGCGCGCCGGCCTGCGCCATCGCCTCAACACGCTCGCGGACAGTTGCACCGACCGCCTCGTCGCCGAGGAGTATCGCCGCACCTTCACCAGCCTGTTCTTCGAGGATTTCGGCTGGAAACGCCGCGATCGCGACGATGTCCGCACCGGCATCGTCCGCACCGGGCCGCGCGGCCATCGCGCGCTGACCTCGCTCTACGTCCGGTCCGCGCTCTACGGCCTTACCCGCTTTCCGTGGGTGATCGCCCCGCGGATCGAGGCGATCTCGGACCTGCGGCTCGACCACCCCGATCTGCTGCGCTGGCGCGACGCTCTGCTCAACGCCGCGATTGCACGGCCCGGCCTTGATACCGACGGGGTTGGCGCCATATTGGAAACTGCGGCACTGACGGACGTTCAGCGTTTCGACATACGCTACGATCTGCGCTTTCCGTTCACCCCCGGTGGCGGCGATGCGGACGTTGCCGCCGAACGGTTGGCGGCTTTGATCGAGATGTTGAACGAGGAGCGCGAGCTCGACGAGGAAATGGCCAGGTTGAATGCGGCGACGATAGCGGATACCGGCCTTGGCCGCTACGAGGCGATCGAGGCCGCGAGGCAGTTGATCCGGGAAAAGAAGTTCAGGCTCCGGGAGCGCGGTTTCGAACTGGGCTCCGCGGAAACAGCGGCGATTGGCGGGAAGTAGATGGCGAAAACGAACATTGCGGAACCGGCGGAGAAGACCGAAAGCGGCGATGCGCCGCTGATCGATCTCAACGAGGCCTCGCTCAAGAAGCTGATCGCGCGCGCGAAGAAACGCGGCTACATCACCTACGACCAGCTCAACGAAGCGCTGCCGCAGGACCAGATGTCGTCCGAGCAGATCGAGGACGTGATGTCGGCGCTGTCCGAAATGGGCGTCAATATCGTCGAGAACGAAGATAGCGGCGAGGACGGCGAGCACCATGAGGAGGCCGCCGAAGAAGAGCTGACCGCCGACGACGGCAACCATCCGACGGTCGTCGCCGCGACGCCGAAGAAGGAAACCGTCGACCGCACCGACGATCCGGTGCGGATGTACCTGCGCGAAATGGGCGCGGTCGAACTGCTGAGCCGCGAGGGCGAGATCGCGATCGCCAAGCGGATCGAGGCGGGGCGCGACACGATGATCCTCGGCCTGTGCGAGAGCCCGATCACGTTCAACGCGATCATCGGCTGGTCGACCGCGCTCAACGAGGGCGCCGTCCAGCTGCGCGAAATTCTCGACCTCGACGCGATGCTCTCGAAGGGCCCGACCGCCGAGCAGGTCGAAGCGGCCGAGGAAGGCGGCGAGATTTCGGAGAAAACCGCCGGCCCCTCCTACAAGGAGGACGAGGACGTCGAGGAAGCCGCGAGCGAGGACGACGAGGAAGCCTCGCTGACCGAGCGGCGCGCGCCGCGCCCGGCCGATGACGATGACGAGGACAACACGCTGAGCCTCGCCCAGATGGAGGAGCAGCTCAAGCCCGCCGCGCTGGAGAAGTTCGCGACGATCACTTCGCTCTACAAGAAATTCTCGAAGGTCCAGGCCGCACGGCTCGCCGCGCTGAGCGTCGGCGATGATTTCTCCGCCTCGGAGGAGCGCAAATATCAGAAGCTCCGCGAGGAGATCACCGCCGAGGTGGAGAGCGTCCAGTTCCACGGCACCAAGATCGAATATCTCGTCGATCAGCTTTACGCGTTCAACCGCCGGCTCACCGCGCTGGGCGGCCAGATGCTGCGCCTCGCAGAGCGTCACAAGGTGCCGCGCAAGGCCTTTCTCGACGCCTATATGGCGCATGAAATGGAGGAAGGCTGGCTCGAGCGGGTCGCGACGATCGACAAGAAATGGGCCGCCTTCGCCGCCGCGGAAAGCGACGCCGTCGAGCGGATTCGCGCCGAGATCGGCGAGATCGCGCAGGCGACCGGCATGGCGCTCGGCGAGTTCCGCCGCATCGTCAACATGGTCCAGAAGGGCGAGCGCGAGGCGCGAATCGCCAAGAAGGAGATGGTCGAAGCCAATCTCCGCCTCGTCATCTCGATCGCCAAGAAATACACCAATCGCGGGCTGCAGTTCCTCGACCTGATCCAGGAGGGCAATATCGGCCTGATGAAGGCGGTCGATAAGTTCGAATATCGCCGTGGCTACAAGTTCAGCACCTACGCGACGTGGTGGATCCGGCAGGCGATTACGCGCTCGATCGCCGATCAGGCGCGTACGATCCGCATCCCGGTCCACATGATCGAGACGATCAACAAGCTGGTCCGCACCAGCCGCCAGATCCTCCACGAGATCGGCCGCGAGCCGACCCCGGAGGAATTGGCCGAGCGGCTGTCGATGCCGCTCGAAAAGGTCCGCAAGGTGATGAAGATCGCCAAGGAGCCGATCAGCCTCGAAACCCCGATCGGCGACGAGGAGGATTCGCACCTCGGCGACTTCATCGAGGACAAGAACGCGGTGATCCCGGTCGATGCCGCGATTCAGGCCAACCTCAAGGAAACCGTCACCCGCGTCCTCGCCAGCCTTACCCCGCGCGAGGAGCGCGTGCTTCGGATGCGCTTCGGCATCGGCATGAACACCGATCACACGCTGGAGGAAGTCGGCCAGCAATTCTCGGTGACGCGCGAGCGCATCCGCCAGATCGAGGCCAAGGCGCTTCGCAAGCTGAAGCACCCGAGCCGCAGCCGCAAGATGCGCAGCTTCCTCGACCAGTAACCCCGTGACACGGCGCCGGCTTCGGCCGGGCCGCGTCGTCCGCCCACCGCCGCGCCGTCTCGATTCGGCGCAACGCGGTGGTTAATCGCGGCGCAACCAGATTTTTACGTCCTTTGCTATATTTATGGCCCCATTCGTATCGGGGCGCGGCGGAACGCCGCCCGCCGAAGGGAGATACTCATGGGATTGGCTGCTACCGAACCGATCAGCGCGAGGCGTGTCGCCGACGTTCTGACCGGCAGCGGACACCGCAGCGCGGACCATCCCTATATCGATTCGCCCCTGCTGCTCAGTGGGCCGGATGCGACCCGCAACCTCGCCGACGCGGTCCATTATCTGTGCGAACTGCATGGCCCCTTCCCCGGCGTCATCGACATCGCCGCGCGCCGGACCGAGGGCGCGCCGCATGACTGGCTCCACGCCGCCGCCGAGTGCTTCACCGCCGAGCGGACCTGGCTCACCAGCCTCGTCGTCGCCGCCGGGCCGCTGCCGAGCACGCCCGGCCAGGCCGAAAGCGAGGCCGCATTGTCGGCCCAGCGCCACGCGCTCGACATGCTTGCCCAATCGGACCGGCTCGGCTGCGCGATCGGCGCGGCGCTGGCGCTGCTGCTGGACTGGCGGCGGATTCACACGGTGCTCACCATTGCCGCCCGGCGCTTCGGCGTCGATCCGAAGCCGCTGACCACGCCCGACGTCGCCGCGATCCACGCCTTCGCGAACGAAACCAGCGCGGGCGGCAGGGCGCTCGCCCGGGCGATCGCGTTCGGCGCCGAGCAATTGTTCCTCCAGCATCACGGGCTGTGGAGTCTGCTCGAAGCCCGCGAGGCCGCCCGCCGCGAGTTATAGGGTCACGTCCCCGGCAGGCGGTGATCGCGATAGCGCTCGCGCAACGCGCTTTTGAGGATTTTGCCGGTCGCGTTATGCGGCAGCGATTCGACGAACAGAATCTCGTCGGGCAACCACCATTTGGCGACCTTGGCCGCCAGTGCCGTCATCACCTGTTCCGCCGAAGGCGCGGCGCCCGCCGGCACGACGAGCAGCAGCGGCCGCTCGTCCCATTTCGGGTGACGCACCCCGATCGCGGCCGCCTCGGCGACGCCGGGGCACCCCATCGCGGCATTTTCGAGATCAATGGAGCTGATCCACTCGCCGCCCGATTTGATCACGTCCTTGGCGCGATCGGTGAGTTGCACCGAGCCATCGGGGTGGATGATCGCGATGTCGCCGGTGTCGAACCAGCCATCGGCGGCCACGGCGTCCCCGGTCGCCGCGAAATAGCGGCGGACCACCCACGCCCCGCGTATCTCCAGCCGGCCGGCGGTCGCTCCGTCGCGCGGCAAGACCTGCCCCGCATCGTCGACGATCCGCAGCTCGGCGCCGAACGACGCCCGCCCCTGCCGCGTCGCCCAGTCGAGCCGGGTCTCGCGATCGAGCGCCTCCCAGCTCGCCGGCGGCCCGCCTACCGTGCCGATCGGCGAGGTCTCGGTCATCCCCCAGGCGTGGCGGACACGCACCCCCGCCGCCATCAGCCGCGCCACCATCGCGCGCGGCGCGGCCGAGCCGCCGATCGTCGCGATCCGCAGCGGCCCGAAGTCGCCTCCGGTCGCATCGAGATGCTGAAAGAGCGCGAGCCAGACGGTCGGCACGCCGGCGCTGTGCGTGACCTCTTCGGCGACGATCAGCGTATGAAGCGCCGCCGGATCGTTGACCGCGCAGAACACCAGCTTCGCCCCCGTCGCCGCCGCCGCGAACGGGAGCCCCCAGCAGGCGGCATGAAACATCGGGACCACCGGCAGGCAGATCGAACGCGCCGACAGGTCGAACACATCGGGCGCGATCTCGGTGATCGCATGCAGCACGGTCGAGCGATGCTCGTAGAGCACGCCTTTGGGCTCCCCCGTGGTTCCCGACGTGTAGCAGAGCATCGCCGGCGCGCGCTCGTCGCCCTCCACCCAGGCGAAATCGCCGTCGTGCGGGGCGAGCAGCGCCTCGAAGCCGCCGGCGCCCGTGCTGTCGAAGCACACATAATGTTCGATGCTGGTGAAGCGCGTCCGCAGCCGCTCGACCAGCGGCGCAAACGTCGCGTCGTAGAGCAGGACGCGATCGCCGGCATGGTTGGCGATGTAGACGATCTGATCGTCGAACAGGCGGGGGTTGATGGTATGGATCACGCCGCCCATCCCGATCGCGCCGTACCAGGCGACGAGGTGGCCGGCGTGGTTCATCGCCAGCGTCGCGATCCGCTCGCCGGGCCGTATCCCGAGCCCGACCATCGCCTGCGCGAACCGCCGCGCGTCGCGGTGGATGCCGGCCCAGTCGGTACGTGTTACCCGGCCGTCGGCCCAGCGGCTGACGATCTCGCGTCCGCCATGCTCACGCGCCGCATGGTCGAGCAGGCGCGGGATTCGAAGCGGCCAGTCCTGCATCGCGCCGCGCATCGGCGTTCCTCCCCCCATGCCGCCTTCAGCGCGACGGCAGCGTCATGAAACCAGCGTCAGGCGCGGCGGATCGGCCGCGCGCAGATCCGACGAGACGATGCCGGGCAATCGCGCGATTTGCGCCGCCAACTCGGCATCGAGCAAATAATCGCGGCCGAGCAGGACGATGGCGCCGCCGGCCGGCAGCAGCGCATGCAGGCGCACCTCGCCACGGCCGCCGCGAGCGCCCCCGACAAGCTGCGCGAGCGCGGGCAGCACCTGCGGATCGGCCGTCGCGATGTCGAGGCGCAACCGGGCTTGGCCCGCCAGCCCCTCGAAACGCTGGACCATGCGCACCGTCACGCGCGGCGTTTCCTCGCCCGGCCGCCGATCGAGTTCGGCGGTGAGCAGCACACATGCGCCGTCGCGCGCCGCCGCTTCGAGGTCCGCCGAAACCGCATCGTCGAAGCAACTCGCCATGAACTGGCTCGACGCATCGGAGAAATTGGCAAGCAGGTAGCGCCGCCCGCGCGCCGAGGTCCGCCAGCGCGCGTCCTCGACGAGGGCCGCCATCTTGGCGGCAGGTGAAGGCAGCCGCCGGCCGTTGGCATCGCGGTCGGGGCCGCTCGGCGCCGGCATCGCCGCCAGCTCCGCGAAGCTCCGCGCCTTGTTCGCCTCGGCCAGATGCCGGAAGCGATCGACCGGGTGGGCCGAGAAATAGAAACCGAACGCCTCCTTCTCCGCAGCCATCCGCTCGGCGATGGACCAGTGGACGGCGGCCGGCAGGCGAATCGGCGCGACGCTCGCGCCCGGCCCGGCGAACAGCCCCCCCTGCCCGCTTTCGCGCGCCTCGGCGGCGCTGGCGGCGTGGGCGAGGATGGTCTCGGCGGCGGCGAACACGCTGGCCCGCTCCGGGGCCAGCGTGTCGAACGCACCCGCACCGGCGAGGCTTTCGAGCTGGCGGCGGTTGAGGCTCCTCGGATCGATCCGGTCGGCGAAGTCGGCGAGCGAGGCGAACGGCCCTTTGGCGTCGCGCTCGGCGATCAGCTGCTCCATCGCCTTCTCGCCCACCCCCTTGAGCGCGCCGAGCGCGTAGCGCACGCTGACCTCCTCGACGGTGAATTCGGCTTGCGAAGCGTTGATACACGGCGCCAGGCAAGGCACGCCCGAACGGCGCATATCGTCCACCCAGACCGCGAGCTTGTCGGTAAGGCCCATGTCGTAACACATCGACGCCGCGAAGAATTCGGGCTTGTGATGCGCCTTCAGCCAGGCGGTCTGATAGGCGAGCAGGGCATAGGCCGCGGCGTGGCTCTTGTTGAAACCGTAGCCGGCGAACTTGTCGATCAAATCGAACAGCTCGTTGGCCTTGGCCGTATCGATCGCGTTCGCGGCGCAGCCGGTGACGAAACGCTCGCGCTGGGCCTCCATCTCGGCATGGATCTTTTTGCCCATCGCCCGGCGCAACAGGTCGGCCTCGCCCAGCGAGTAGCCGGCGAGCACCTGCGCCGCCTGCATCACCTGCTCCTGATAGACGAAGATCCCGTAGGTCTCCTTCAATATGCCTTCGAGGAGAGGGTGCGGATATTCGATCGGTTCGCGCCCGTTCTTGCGCGCGCCGAACATCGGGATGTTGTCCATCGGCCCCGGCCTATAGAGCGAGACCAGCGCGATGATGTCGCCGAAATTGGTGGGTTTGACCGCTGAAAGCGTGCGCCGCATCCCTTCGGATTCGAGCTGGAACACCCCCACCGTGTCGCCGCGCTGGAGCAGCGCATAGACTTCGGGGTCGTCCCAGCCGAGATGCGCGAGATCGACCTCGACGTCGCGCTGGCGCAGGAACGACACCGCCTTGTGCAGCACCGACAGCGTCTTGAGCCCAAGGAAATCGAACTTCACCAGCCCGGCATGCTCGACGAATTTCATATCGAACTGGGTGACGGGGAATTCCGAACGCGGGTCGCGGTACAACGGCACGAGCTGATCGAGCGGCCGGTCGCCGATCACGACGCCGGCGGCGTGGGTCGAGCTGTGGCGCGGCAGGCCCTCGAGCTTCATCGCCAGATCGAGCAGCCGCTTCACATCGTCCTGCCGATATTCGGCGGCCAGCTCGGAGACGCCGTTGAGCGCGCGATTGAGCGTCCACGGATCGGTCGGATGGTTGGGGACCAGCTTGGCGAGACGGTCGACCTGACCATAGCTCATCTGGAGGACGCGGCCGGTATCCTTGAGCACCGCGCGCGCCTTCAGCCGCCCGAAGGTGATGATCTGGGCGACATGATCCCGGCCATATTTCTCCTGGACGTAGGCGATCACCTCGCTCCGCCGGGTTTCGCAGAAATCAATATCGAAGTCGGGCATCGAGACGCGCTCGGGATTGAGGAAGCGCTCGAACAGCAGGCCGAGCCGCAGCGGATCGAGGTCGGTGATGGTCAGCGACCATGCGACCACCGAGCCCGCGCCAGATCCGCGCCCCGGCCCGACCGGAATGTCGCGCTCCTTCGCCCATTTGATGAAATCGGCGACGATCAGGAAATAACCGGGGAACCCCATCTTGACGATGATGTCGAGTTCGAATTCGAGCCGCTCGAAATAGGCCGCGCGATCGACCTCGCCGGGCAACGCGGCAAGCCGCTTCTCGAGCCCCGCCACCGCGTCGCGCCGCAGCGCCGCCGTCTCGGCCTCGCGATCGCCGGCGAGGCTCGGCAGGATCGGCTTGCGGGTCGGCGCCGCCACCGCGCAGCGCTGCGCCACGACCAGCGTGTTCGCGATCGCCTCGGGCAGGTCGGCGAACAGCTTCTCCATGGCCTCGGCCGGCTTGAGCCAGGCGTCGGGCGAGGATGTCGCCCGATCCGCGCTCGCGACGTAGGAAGAATGGGCGATGCACAGCATCGCGTCGTGCGCGGCGTGGAAATCGGGTTCGGCGAAGCACGCCGGGTTGGTCGCCACCAGCGGCAGATCGCGCGCATAAGCGAGGTCGATCAACGCCGCCTCGGCGCGGGTCTCGATCGGGTCGCCGCGGCGCGCGATCTCGATATAGAGCCGGCCGGGGAACAGC
>Ga0182740_1000696_pt1 | contig 30303 bp, 33 predicted proteins | sample eDN5th37CKraftBY_FD_128872 | JGI IMG/M metagenome (GOLD analysis project Ga0182740, IMG submission 128872) | Enriched backyard soil microbial communities from Emeryville, California, USA - eDNA 5th pass 37_C Kraft BY (version 2) (version 2) | ecosystem: Environmental > Terrestrial > Soil >...
CGAAGAAGACGGGCGACAGATGCCCCTCGCGGAAGGCGGCGAGATCGAACTGCGGCAGCGCGCCTTGCGCCAGCTCCACGCCCTCGATCGTCCGTTCCGCAATGCGCTCGTCGATACCCTCGACACGGCGCAAGTCTTCAAAGGTATCGAGCGGCTGTGAGCGGCCGTACTGCGCACCACGCTCCGCGCTCTCCGGCAGCAGGAGCTTATTGCCCATGAGATCGAGAACACCGCGGAAATCCGAGCCCATGCCGACGGGCCAGCCCATCGGCACAAGATCGAGCGCCAAGTCGGACGCAATCAGATCGAGCAGCGTCAGCGGGTCTTCCGCCTCGCGGTCGATCTTATTGATGAACGTCACGATCGGAATGTCGCGCAGGCGGCAGACTTCAAAAAGCTTGCGCGTCTGGCTCTCGATGCCCTTGGCCGCGTCCATCACCATGACGGCCGCGTCCACGGCCGAAAGCGTGCGGTAGGTATCTTCGCTGAAGTCGGAGTGGCCCGGCGTATCGAGCAGATTGTAGACGATGCCGTTGCGCTCGAACGTCATGACCGAGGAGGTCACCGAGATGCCGCGCTGCTGCTCGATCTGCATCCAGTCCGAACGCGTGCGGCGCCGCTCACCGCGCGCCTTGACGGCGCCGGCCATCTGGATCGCTCCGCCGAACAGCAGCAGCTTTTCCGTCAGCGTCGTTTTACCGGCGTCGGGATGCGAAATGATCGCAAACGTGCGCCGCCGCGCAATCTCGGGCGGCAGCTCGGTTTCGGCGAGCGTGGATTGGTCCATCAAATTCAAAAGTATCAGGCCTCGACCAGCGCAACCTGGCTCGGCTCGAGCCAGATCTGGTGATATTCGGCGGGTTTCCCAAAAACTTCGCCCACGTGCAGCTCGACCAGGCCGTCGTCGAACTTGACGATCGGGAAGGTCTTGCCGACGCAGCCGCGGAAAAGCGTTGTGAGCTGCTTGTTGTCCTTCGGCAGGTCGGCGGGCACTCTCAGCACGCGGACCTTGTCACCAATGTTCATGCCGTCTCCAGAAGTTCGAGCGCCTCTTTGGGGTTGATCCGCCCATCATATAGGGCACGCCCCGTAATCGCGCCTTCGAGCATGCGATATTCCGGTTTGATGAGCTCCCGCACGTCGGCAATCGAGGCGAGACCGCCCGACGCAATCACCGGAATGCGCGTCGCGTTCGCCAAGGCCGCAGTTGCCGGCAGATTGAGGCCCTTCAGGACCCCGTCGCGCTCGATGTCGGTATAGATGATCGCGGCGACGCCCGCATCCTCGAACCGCTGCGCCAGATCGGCAGCCGTGAGCTCCGACGTTTCCGCCCAGCCTTCGACGGCCACTTTGCCGCCCTTGGCGTCAATCCCGACGGCAACTTTCCCCGGAAAGCGCTTCGCGGCTTCCCGCACGAGGGCCGGATCGCGAACCGCAATGGTGCCCAGAATGACGCGGGCAATGCCCTTGTCGAGCCAAGCCTCGATGGTCGCGAGATCCCGGATGCCACCGCCGAGTTGCGCCGGGATGGTGATCGCCTTCAAAATCGCTTCCACCGCCGCGCCGTTGACGGGCTTGCCCGCGAACGCGCCGTTCAAATCGACGATGTGCAGATATTTGAAGCCCTGGCTCTCGAAGCTGGCCGCCTGCGCCGCCGGATCGTCGTTGAACACGGTCGCGGCGTCCATCTCGCCGAGCTTCAGCCGGACGCACTGGCCGTCCTTGAGGTCGATTGCAGGAAAAAGGATCAACGGGTCTCGCTTGCCTCCGCGACGCCCGAATGTGCGTACGCGGCCATCAGATTGCTATCTTGGGTTTCTAATTTTTCAGTGCGATCAATCGCGGATCGCGTCCGGCGTCAAGCATCAGCTTTCGCACATTGCGGCAGGCTTGGCGAAGCCCGGTCCCAATGCGAAGATAATGAACATGGCCACCGTGTTCCTCAACGAGCCCCCGCCGCCTGTCGCCCGCCGTCCTCTGACCGAGAACGACGCCGTCGACATTTGGATCGCGCGCTGGCTGAGGATTAGGCCCGTGGACCTGCAGCGCCGCTACGCCTGCGACCCGCGGCGGCTTTATGAGATTTGGGAGGAAAGCCGCTTTCCCGGCAGCCGCAAGAAGGCCCTCGAAGAGTTCCAGCGCCGCTTTCCAGGCCTCGAACCGCGCTTCGATCCGGGTCCTCACCGCAGGGTTTCGGCTCAGCCCAACCCGGACCAGCTGAGCCTGTTCTCTTGAACTTGTGAACGCAGGGCGCAAGCGGTTGCATGTAAGACACACGCTGACTACAACCAATTTGTGAATACCATTCATAAATAGCACCGCATACGGAGCATCGTTACCCTCCCGCGCAGTTTCGTAGCGTTGAGTGGGGTAAGTTATGTTGCGTGAATTAGTTGGTGCAGCGGCATGCATGTCCGCGTTTGCTCTAAGCATTCAAACAGGCTCTGCCGACGAATACCGCGGCAGCTTGAAAGACGGCCCAGCGATCATCGAGGGCTACAACTGGTCCGGCTTGTATGTCGGCGCGAACGTTGGTTTCAGCGAAAGCAGAACCGACGTTGATCTTTCGCATTCGACCGGCGCAATCTTTTACAATGACCCGTTCGTCCCGTCGGCCGGACACCTCGGCTCCGACGACAGCGTCGTCGGCGGCGTTGAAGTGGGCTTCAACCACCAGTTCAATAGTATCGTCGTCGGCGTCGCGGCCGATGTCTCCTGGACCGATACGGAGAATGAAGGGACCTTCACGACACCGCTCGGCTCGCAGTGGAATATCAAATCGAGTCCGGACATTTTCGGAACAGTGCGCGGCAAGGCCGGCGTTCTCGTCCGCCCGGACTTGCTCATTTATGCGACGGGCGGTCTGGCCTGGGGGCAATTCGACGTGAAGCAAGCAACGACGTTCGTCGAGGGCTCTGGATGCTCTGTCGACTGCGAAGGCAGCCGCACCTCGGGGAATTTCAATCATCTCGGTTTCGTAGTAGGCGGCGGCCTGGAATGGGCTTTGACCCAACATTGGTCGCTCAAGGCAGAGTACCTCTTCCTCGACTTCGGCAGCGAGGACTACCAACTCCAGGGGACCACGAAACCCGGAGGCAATGTGCCTTACGTCGAGACCTTCTCGGCCGACCAGCAGATGCACATCGGCCGTGCCGGCATCAATTACCGGTTCTGACGATTACCAGCGGAAGTTCTGAAAAGGGCCGGCACCGTCGTTGCCGGCCTTTTGCCTGCCCGACCACGATTCATCGGTTCAAAATCCGCTAATTACGGCGCTTAAAAGCAGGTTGCGCGGGCAACCACGTTAAGCACTTCAGCAGAACATTTTCGGAACAAACCCTGGACAAAGCCCGTGAGTCGTGGCATGTTCTGTCTATGTTCACTGGCGCCCCAAAACAGGCGCCTCACCGGGTCAGTGTAGCGTGTTAGACCCTCCCCGAAACGACAGGAGAGCCCCCATGCGCACCTATCTCATCTCTTATGATCTCGCTCACCCGACCCGCAACCAGCATGTTCTTGCGCAGCTCATCATGGGCCTCGGCGATAAGTGGGCGCGCCCTCTCTCAAACACCTGGTACGTGACGTCCGATCGCGAGGAGTTCGAACTCGAGAGCGAGCTGCGCGAGCTCCTCACCGAAGAGGACGGTCTGCTCATCCAGGCGACGAAGCGTGACGCGGTGCTGACGAATACGTCGCTGCGTTGGTTTCGCCAGCGTCGTCCGGGCCTAGACTTGGCACCCGATGGCAACGTCATCGCCTTCCCGCTTCCGGCAATCGCCGCACCCGAGCCGATGGAGCCTGAGCTGCCGTTCGCTCAAGCGGTTTGATTTGAAGCTGTGTCGCCGAAAGCGGCACGAACAAAACACTTCCGGTCTTTGGGCGGGGCGGGCCTTCTCCCCCTCGCCGTTCAAAAACGGGGTTCGCTCCGTCCAAAGCCCGATGCAGGAAGCCCGGGGATCATGCGCGAACAGCCCCCTAGCAGCTCATGATCTCCGGCTCCCTTTGAAACGACCGCATTTATCACCATCTGTAGCCTAGTTGCGTTCCTGCGTTTCCGTTTGAGCCCCCCGCACCGGAATGCTTCGCCATGAAAACTTTCCTGCTCCACCACACGCCGAAAGCCGCCAACCAGGACACCTGGACGGTGACATTCTCGCTCCCCTACATCGCAACGGAATACGCCCCCGCCGGCAACGGCGTCTGGTACGTGCGGACATGGCTCGGCGCCGAGCAGATCAAGCGCCGCCTCGCCATTCTCTTCGATCATCCCGACGAACTGAACGTGCATGAGTTGGGCCGCGCCGACCGCGCCGCGACGGGCCGCCTCAACTGGCTGCAGGGCCGTCTCGAAGACGATGACGAGCAGGACGGCTCCTGGCACATGCCCCGCAGCGTGCTCTCGACGCTGAACTCCGCACTCGAGCTTCTGGCCGGCGCCGCAGCATCAGCCAAGGATGCCGTTACGGCTTCCAGCCGAGGAAGTTCGCAATCAGCTTGAGGCCGAGCTTCTGGCTCTTCTCGGGATGGAATTGCGTGCCGGCGATGTTGCCGTCGGCGACGAGCGCTGTGATCGGCCCGCCGTAGTCCGTCTCGGCGACGACGACGCGGCGCTCTTTCGGCGCCATCGCGAAGGAATGCACGAAATAGGCGTGCCAGCCATCGGGCCCCGTCGGCACGCCATCGAGCAGCGCGTGCGGGGTCAAAACGTTGAGCGTGTTCCAGCCCATGTGCGGGATCTTGAGCGCCGGATCCTTAGGTTTGATCGCCCGCACCTCGCCCTTGATCCACCCGAGCCCTGGCGTTTCGGTGAATTCGAGCCCCCGTTCGCTCAAGAGCTGCATGCCGACGCAGATGCCGAGAAACGGCCGGCCCTTCTGCCGGACGGCCTCTTCGAGCGCCGGGATGAGCCCCGGAACGCGTTCGAGACCTGCCTTGCAGTCGCCATAGGCTCCGACGCCCGGCAGCACGATACGATCGGCGGCCAGAACGTCCTCCGGACGCGGGCTGACGATGATTTTCGACGGATTTGAGCTGTCGCGAGCTGCGCTCTCGAAAGCTTTGGCGGCCGAGTGAAGATTTCCCGACCCGTAATCGATGATGACGACGTTCTGCATCAGGGCTTTGGCCTCAAGCCCCCGCGCCGAACGGCCAGAAGCGCGCACCGCTCGCGCCACCAGCCGGCTTGTTCGAACCCGCGGGCAAATCGCTTTGAATGACCGGCTGGTCCGGCAGCCAGCTCTCGAAGAACCGCCGCTCGCATTCGGCATAGGTCCGGCCGTTGACGACGCCGAGCATCTGATAGCCCTTCTGCGCCAGCATCCAGCGCTTCAGCGTCGAGACTTCAAACGCCAGATAGATGTCGATGAAGAAGACGATGAGGCTGATCCAGCCCGGCTCAACCTTCATCGCGGCGAGCACATAGCTGAGAAGGCCCACGCCCGCGAAATAGGCGAGCGCCATGAGCCATAGCCCGTTCACGATGAACCCGAGAGGCGGAAAAATCGCCGTCAGCCAGGAAAAACCGTCCTTGACGAACACGAGCTCGACTGCGCGATCGACGCGGTCAGCGTCGGCTTCAGGGGGTTCGTGCACGGTATAGGTCGCCACGGAACTCGACACTCCTTGATCCTTCAAACGTTTGCCGGCGCTCACTCCAACGCGCGCGCCGCGGCTTCAGCCCTGCAACATGCCCTTCGTCGACGGGATGCGCCCCGCCTGCCGCGGATCGACGGCAATAGCGGCCCGAAGCGCCCGCGCCAAACCCTTATAGCAGGTCTCGGCTATATGGTGATTGTTCTCGCCGTACAGGTTTTCGACGTGCAGCGTGATGCCGGCGTTCTGGGCAAAGGCCTGGAACCACTCACGGAAAAGCTCGGTGTCCATTTCGCCGATCTTCGGCCGTGTGAACTCCGCCTTCCAGATGAGGAACGGCCGCCCAGAGACGTCGAGCGCCACGCGCGTCAGCGTTTCATCCATCGGTAGATGCACATCGGCATAGCGAACGATCCCGGCCTTGTCGCCCAGCGCCTGCGCAATGGCCTGCCCGATGACAATGCCCGTGTCTTCGGCCGTGTGGTGGAAATCGATGTGAAGGTCACCCTTGGCCCGCAGCGTGATGTCGATCAGCGAATGCCGGGCGAGTTGCTCCAGCATGTGATCGAGAAAGCCGATGCCGGTCGAGATGTCGTAGGCGCCCGACCCGTCGAGATTGACGGTTGCAGAGATCTCCGTCTCTTTCGTCTTGCGTGTAATCGAGGCCTGTCTTTGCTTCACGTGAATCTCTCCGGCGCCCGCCATGTCGTTAACCCACTCTATCCTGGCGGCCGGCTCTCCGAAGGAGAGTCGCCAGGATCAATTCAACAAAGACTCTTTCCCGAAACCTGCGAGAGCGTTTATCAGCTTGTTGCCCGCCCGGCCAAGGCCGGCACTGAGGCCCCGTGGCCGCAGGCGACCGGCTTCCCTTGCATCCTGCCTGCAAAAGCTTAACTGACGCGGTACAAATGACCCAACAGAGCCAAAATGCTGGCGATTCCTCGTGGCACGCCACCACAATTCTTACCGTTCGCAAGGGCGGCCGGGTTGTAGTTGCCGGTGATGGCCAAGTCAGCCTCGGCCAGACGATCATCAAATCCAACGCCCGTAAGGTCCGCCGCCTGGGCAAGGGCGACGTGATCGGCGGCTTTGCCGGCGCCACCGCCGACGCCTTCACCCTTTTCGAACGCCTCGAAGCCAAGCTCGAGATGTATCCGGGCCAGCTGACCCGCGCCGCCGTTGAACTGGCGAAAGATTGGCGCACCGACCGCTACCTGCGCCGCCTCGAGGCCATGATGATCGTAGCGGACGCCACGACCACGCTGGTCCTGACCGGCACGGGCGATGTTCTGGAGCCCGAAAATTCGCTGGCGGGCATTGGCTCGGGCGGAAATTATGCGCTGGCCGCCGCCCGCGCGCTGCTCGACCAGCCGCTCGACGCCGAGGAGATCGCCCGGAAAGCGATGACCATTGCCGCCGAGATCTGCGTCTATACGAACAGGAACATCGTCGTCGAAGCCCTCGACGCCGCAAGCTAACGGTAGGCCCTAGGGCTTGAACGCCGCGACGCTGACCAACAGCCAACAGCCGGACCACCGACAGATGCCAAGCGCATTATCACCTGAAGACCTGAAGGCTGCCGTCGAAGCCGGCGTCATCGACGCGGCGCAGGCCGAAAAGCTCGCAGCCATGCGGAAAGGCTCAGGCGCGGTCGGCCCGGACGGAGAAGCCGCGTTCGCCGACGAAGAGCGCTTCCGCTTCTTGAACGGCTTCAACGACGTCTTCCTGACGATCGGCGTGCTGCTCGTCGCGGGCGCATTCCTGATCGCGAGTTCGACGGCCAGCACCTTCGGCATGAGCTGGATCGGGACCCTCGCGCTGGCCGCAGCCACGTTCTGGATCCTGAGCGAGATCCTGGTCGCGCGGAGGCGCGCCGTTCTGCCGGGAATGGTGCTCTCGGTTCTGTTCGTCGCCTTCGCGGCGGCGGCCTTCGTCGTGCAGATGCATTGGACGAACTTCACGTCCGCCAACTGGAACGTCGATTCCGAATTCGCATTCTGGCGTAACCCCTCGCTGACGTTCGGAGCGCCCGCCCTCGTCGCAGCGATCATCTATTATGTACGTTTTAAGCTGCCGTTCGCGGTCGCTCTCATCGCCTTCTTCGGCTACGCCGTCGTCAGCAAAGGCATCCTGCAGACGACTGGCGTCGACTCGTCGCTCGTCGCCTTCCTTTACGGCCTCGCCGTGCTCGCCGTAGCGCTTGCCTATGATGCCCGCGACACGAAACGCGTAACGCGCCTGTCCGATTGCGCCTTCTGGCTGCAGCTGGTGGCGGCGCCGCTCATCGTATCGCCGGTCATCCGTTTCATCGAAGGCACGACCATGGGCGGCGCGACCTCCGCCATCATCCTGGCGACAGTGTTCGTCCTTGCTATCTTCGCGCTCGCCATCGACCGGCGCGCGCTGCTCGTCTCTTCCCTCATCTACTTTACGGTCGCCGTCTTCGATCTCTTGAACAGCGGTATGCCTCTGATTGGAGGCTCGTCCTCGTTCGTCCTGACGCTCGCCGTCGTCGGCGCTTTCGTGCTGTTCCTGGGCGCCCTCTGGCACCCGATCAGAAACCGCATGCTGCCGTACCTGCTGAAAACTCCACTGGCTCCTTACCTTCCCGAACCGAGACAATGACGAATTTTTCACCCCGCGAAATCGTATCCGAACTCGACCGCTATATCGTCGGCCAGGCCGACGCCAAGCGCGCCGTCGCCATTGCGCTCCGCAACCGCTGGCGCCGCCAGCAGCTGACGGGCGAGTTGCGCGATGAGGTGCTCCCCAAGAACATCCTGATGATCGGGCCAACCGGCGTCGGTAAAACCGAAATCTCGCGGCGCTTGGCAAAGCTTGCCGGAGCACCTTTCCTGAAGGTCGAGGCAACGAAATTCACCGAGGTGGGCTACGTCGGACGCGACGTCGACAGCATCATCCGCGACCTCGTCGAAGTCGGCATTGCCCTCGTCAAGGAAACGAAGCGCCAATCGGTCCGCGCCAAAGCCGAGAAAGCCGCCGAAGAGCGCGTGCTCGACGCGCTGGTGGGCTCCGGCGCCTCGCTCGCAACGCGCGACAGCTTCCGCAAGCGCCTGCGCAACAACGAGCTGAACGACAAGGAAATCGACATCCTCGTCGCCGATACGTCCTCACCCATTCCCTCGTTCGACATGCCGGGCGGCACTATGGCGACGATCAATATCGGCGAAATGCTGGGCAAGGCGCTCGGCCAGCGCACGAAGCCGCGCCGCGTCACCGTCAAGGACAGCTTCGATATTCTGATCGCGGAAGAAAGCGACAAACTGATCGACGCCGATCAGATTGCGAGCGAAGCCATCCAGGCAGTCGAAAACAACGGCATCGTCTTCCTCGACGAGATCGACAAGATTTCCTCGCGCGCGGACGCTGCGCGCGGCGGCGCCGACGTCTCCCGCGAAGGCGTGCAGCGGGATCTGCTGCCACTGATCGAAGGCACGACGGTTGCCACGAAGCATGGCCCAGTGAAGACGGACCACGTCCTCTTCATCGCCTCAGGCGCGTTCCACGTGTCGAAGCCCTCCGACCTGCTTCCCGAACTGCAGGGCCGCCTTCCGATCCGCGTCGAACTCAACGCTCTGACGCGCGAAGACATGAAGCGCATTCTGACCGAACCGCAGGTGAGCCTCATCCGCCAGTCGGTTGCGCTGCTTGAGACCGAAGGCGTCACGCTCGACTTCAGGCCGGATGCCATCGACGCCATTGCGGATGCCGCCGTCGAAGTGAATTCGACCGTCGAAAACATCGGCGCCCGCCGCCTCCAGACAGTGCTCGAACGCGTGCTGGATGACGTGTCGTTCGAGGCGTCCGACCGCGGCGCGCAGACCGTCGTCATCGACGGCCCCTACGTGACCGAACGCGTCGGCTCGCTCTCGAAGAACGCCGACCTCAGCCGTTTTATTTTGTGATTAACCGCGCATGGCGGCGGGCTCGCGGAACGCGAGTCGCCATGCGCCGATCAAAACCAGCGAAAATGTGCCGCTAGGCACTTTTCGCGAAGCCCTGTAAAAGGGCCCTTTCCGAACTGAAAGCATGTTTTTGTCATGACCGCCGCGCCGTTAATTAAGATTACCGCCGAAGAACCCTCAGCGAAGCTCTCGCTCGCGGGGCTGACGCGTGACCGGTTGAAGACGGCGCTGGCAGCGGCGGGCGTTCCCGAAAAGCAGCTCCGCATGCGCGTCGGCCAGCTCTGGAGCTGGATCTACGTGCGCGGCGTGACGCGCTTTGAAGACATGACGGACGTGTCGAAGGATTTGCGCCGCCAGCTCCAAGAGCTCTACACGCTCGACCGCCCCGAGATCGTTTCCGAGCAGATCTCGGTCGACGGCACGCGCAAATGGCTGTTGCGGCTCCCGAAGCGCGGCCACGAAGCCCGCGCGCCCGAGATCGAAACCGTCTACATCCCCGAAAGCGACCGCGGCACGCTGTGCATCTCGAGCCAGATCGGCTGCACGCTGAATTGCTCGTTCTGCCATACGGGCACGCAGAAGCTCGTGCGCAATCTCGAAACGGAAGAGATCGTCGCCCAGATCATGCTGGCGCGCGACCGCATCGGCGATTGGCCGGGCGCCAAAGGCCCGGACGACGGCCGCCTCATTCCGCAGAGCGAGCGCAAGATAACGAACGTCGTGCTGATGGGCATGGGCGAGCCGCTCTACAATTTCGACAACGTCAAAGCGGCCATGGAGATCGCCTCCGACGGCGAAGGCCTGTCGCTGTCGAAGCGGCGCATCACGCTCTCGACGTCGGGCGTCGTGCCCGAAATTCCGCGTTGGGGCGAAGAAGCCGACACGATGCTCGCCATCTCGCTGCACGCGACGAACGACCCGCTGCGCGACGAGTTGGTGCCGCTCAACCGCAAGTATCCCATCGCCGAGCTGATGGAAGCCTGCCGCAATTATCCGGGCCTCTCCAACGCGCGCCGCATCACGTTCGAATACGTCATGCTGAAGGGCGTCAACGACAGCCTCGCCGAAGCCCGCGCCCTGGTCCGCCTGCTGTCGGGAATCCCGGCCAAAATCAATCTCATCCCGTTCAATCCGTGGCCGAATACCCGCTACGAGTGCTCCGATTGGGAGACGATCGAACGCTTTGCCGACGTCGTAAATCGCGCCGGCTACGCGAGCCCCGTTCGCACACCCCGTGGCCGCGATATTCTGGCCGCCTGCGGGCAGTTGAGGTCTGAAAGCCTGAAGCTTTCCGCCAGCGAGCGAAAGGCCCTGTCCGAAGCCGGCTGACGCGCGCTAGCTGGCACGCTCCCGTTATTCGTATTTGAGAACTGCCCGCCGGCGAATATAGTCAGCGCAATGCGCAACGCCGGGGCGGGGGGCATCGTGCTCAAATTTTTCAGCACACTGATACGCGTGATGTTCGGATTTGCGCTCGCGTGCTTGGCTGCGGGCCTCGTCACTGTGCTCTTCGTCACCACGCCCGCCGAAGTGCTGACGGAGCCCTTCGACCGGCTGCCGAAAACCGTCGGCGATACCTTCGACCTCGCACTGCTCGCCGCGACGCATCTGGCGATTTTTTCAAGCCTTTTCGTCGTGATCGTCGCTCTGCTGAGCGAAGTTTTCTCGATCCGCTCGCCAGCATTTTATCTGTTCGCAGGAATTGCCATCGCCATGCTGGGCTTCACCGCTCAGTACGCGAGCGAGGTGGCAGGCCAGCCAACCATCCTCAACAATTACGCCATCAAAGCCTTTCTCACGATCGGCTTCTTCGGCGGCTTCTTCTATTGGCTTGCCGCCGGTCAGTTTGCAGGCCGCCCAGACGATCGCAGCGAAGCGATTGCGGCGCCAAAGCCGATCACCTCCACGGCTGCGGTCTCCAAAGGAGAGCCCACGGATTAACGACGACCTCGCGAAGTGTTGATTAACCAAATCTGAGGCAGAAGTGCTTCAGCGTTGCTGCGATGCAGCATCCCTGCTAGGGTCCGCTGAGCTGAAGGGATAGATCCTTGTTCGATTGCGCCCTGCATTTCCGCTTCCTGCAAAAAGCAACCGAAGCGATGTTCGAGATGGGCCAGGCCTCTGTCGCGGCCGCGTTGGCCTGCCAGAAGCGTCTCATCAGCGAAATGGCTCCCGAAGATCGCAGCACGCCTGAAACGACCTGGCCCGCCTGGTTCGGCAATTGGACGCCGGTCGCTCAAGCGCCCACGGCCGTGCAGTCGGATATGATGCAGGCCTGGATGTCGATGGCCAGCGCCTCGCTCGCCTGCTGGCCGGGCGCTCAGCAATCGATCATCGCCTCCCGCGTTTTTCCTGGCGGCGCTCCGTTCTGGCCCGCCTCGATCCCCGCTGCCTGGGGCACGACGCCATGGGCGCTCTATCAGGGCCCGATGATGGCGATGATGCTGTCCTACGGCATCCCGTATGCGGTGGCCGCACCGGCGGCGCGCGCCAGCACCTCGGCGATGGATGCCGCCGACGCAGCCTGCACGCAGTGGCGGCTGGTATTCGGAAATCCGGAAGGCCAAAAGGCGCTCGACCGCCACTTCGCGGCACAATCGCCCTGGTCGGCCTATCTGCACTGAAAACGACGCTCGGCCCGTTCGTGGGACAGCCCGCTCGCTGCTATTGCGCCGCGGGCTCTGATCCCGCCGACGCGTCCCCATCCTGTCCCGTGATGACGGGCGGAGCGGGGGCTTCTTCGGGCTTGGGCTTAGCAGCCTTCTTCGCCACCGCAGCTTTCTTCACAGGTTTAGTTGTATCGGTCGTCGCCGCAGGTGCCACTTCAGCAGGCGGCGTCGCCGCCGCGCCGTTCGTGGCCCATGGCAGAACTTCCGGCGCCGCTGACTTCGCATCGTGAGCAGCAGCAGCCTTGGCTTTGGCCTTCCCCCGCTCTTCTTCCTTTTTCAGCATCGCAAGGGACCGGCAGCGAGCCTTCGTCGGCTTACCGGCGTCGTTGGTGCCGGCAGCGACCCAGATACACTGGGTGTTCCCGGCACAGGCGTTTTCATCGAGATTGAGACACGGCGAAGCCGTCTTCTTCGGCTTCTGCGCAGGCTTAGCAGGTGCAGCAGGGGCTTCGGCAGCCGTGTGGCCGGGCGAAACGTCCGCCGGCGCCTCTGCAGCCTTCTTATTCGGCTGGGCCAGGGGAGCAGCGGCAGGCGGCGGTGACGCCACATCGCTGCTGTCGGCGGACTGTTGCAGCGGTTCCGCGGGCGAATAGGAGGGAAGCGCAGCGGAATGGGCCGGTTGCGCCTCCGGCTGAGGAGCCGCCTGAGCCTGCGGAGCGGCGGCTTCGGCTTGCGCCGACGGATCATCGGGAGGGATCGTGACCGTGATTTCTTCAGCAGCGAGCGGCAGCGCCAACGCGGCGGCAAGCACACCCAACCACACCAGTTTCCCGACGACGCGATTAGACCCGATCACGGCCGCTCTCCCCCGATGAGATATGTTCCCGCGCTTTTATCAGCTCACGTTGATCGGAAACATCGCAAACACCCGTCGAATGCCTTTTTTGTGTTCATGAGTCTGATGCATTGCGAAAGGCGTTAACACGGGGCATTTGCGCAACAGACGCTGGTGTCCAAGCCCTCTCTAGTGCGCGTGCGGACCAGAGCCTAAAGCTTTGAATCCCATTAGTTCGGCGCCCTTTTTCTCGCCCAGTCCAAAGCTTGTTCCAGCCGGTCGTCGCCCCAAAAGACTTCGCCATCTGGCGTGGTGAAGCTTGGTGCACCGAAGATACCCAGCGCAGCGGCTTCCTCCGTGTTGGCGCGCAGTTCAGCCTTGACTGCAGCGTCCACGCTGAGCAGGCGAACCTCGTCCGCATCGAGACCGGCGGTCGTCAGACAATCCGTCAACACGTCGTCATCAGCAATATCCAAGCCTTTGCCGAAATGAGCGGCGTATACGGCACGGCTGAACGCTGCGTCGGCGCCCTGGCTCCGCGCAGCAATCGTGAGCCGCGCCGCCTTGAGGCCATTCGTTGGAAACTTCGGCGGCATCTGGAAAGGAATTCCCCGCGCAGACGCCATCCGCGAGATATCGCGGATCATGTAGCGCCCCTTCGCCGGATAAATGTTGAAGGGTGAAGTCTCCCAGCCTTGCGCCCGGAAGATTGGCCCGAGCAGGAACGGCTTCCACTCGACGGCAACATCCGCGCTTGCCGCCGCCTCGTCGATGCGCATCGCGCTGAGGTAGGAATAGGTGGAGGCGAACTCGTACCAAAAAACGACAGTTGGCTTCATTGCTGTTCCTCGCTGTCTTGCCACCCTCTCACGGGCCAGAGCGGATTGCGACATCTCGTGATATGGCCCCGACTGGACTTGCAGGCAGCGCCGCCGACCCTATAGTGCCGCGCGATTTCCCGCCCATCCAAATTCGAAAGCCAGATCACTCATGAGCGCCGCGCCCAAATCCGTGAAAAAGGTCGTTCTCGCCTATTCCGGCGGATTGGACACTTCGATCATCCTGAAATGGTTGCAGGAGACCTACGGCGCCGAGGTGGTGACGTTTACCGCGGATCTCGGTCAAGGCGAAGAGCTGGAGCCCGCGCGCAAGAAAGCTCTGATGCTCGGCATCAAGGAAGAAAACATCTTCATCGAAGACCTGCGCGAAGAATTCGTCCGAGACTTCGTCTTCCCGATGTTCCGCGCCAACACGGTCTATGAGGGCGTCTACATGCTCGGCACGTCGATCGCCCGCCCGCTGATCGCGAAAAAGCAGATCGAGATCGCCCGCAAGGTCGGCGCCGACGCCGTCTGCCACGGCGCCACCGGCAAGGGCAACGATCAGGTCCGGTTTGAACTCGGCTATTACGCGCTGGAACCCGGCATCAAGATTATCGCACCCTGGCGCGAATGGACCTTCAAAGGCCGCGAAGACCTGCTCGACTTCGCCCGCCGCAACCAGATCCCCGTCGCCAAGGACAAGGAGGGTGAATCGCCCTTCTCGGTCGACGCCAACCTTCTGCACTCCTCCTCTGAAGGCAAAGTGCTCGAAGACCCGGCCAAGAAGCCGCCGGAGGTCGTCTATCAGCGCACCATTTCGCCGATGAGCGCACCCGACAAGGTGACGACGATCAAAATCGGCTTCGAAAAGGGCGACCCCGTCTCCATCGACGGCAAGAAGCTGTCGCCCGCGACGCTTTTGAAGACGCTGAACGATCTCGGCCGCGACAACGGCATCGGCCGCATCGATCTCGTCGAGAACCGCTTCGTCGGCATGAAATCGCGCGGTGTCTACGAGACGCCGGGCGGCACGATTTTGCTCGCCGCCCACCGCGCCATCGAAAGCCTGACGCTCGATCGCGGTGCAGCCCACCTCAAAGACGAGATCATGCCGCGCTACGCCGAGCTCATCTACAACGGCTTCTGGTTCTCGCCCGAGCGCGAGATGCTGCAGGCGCTGATCGACAAGAGCCAGGAGAACGTCGAAGGCGAAGTCACGCTCGAACTCTACAAGGGCAACGTCATCGTCGTCGGCCGCGAGAGCGCTAAATCGCTCTATTCCCCAACACTCGTGACGTTCGAAGACGACAAGGGCGCCTACGACCAGAAGGACGCGCAGGGCTTCATCAAGCTCAATGCTCTGCGGCTGCGCACGCTGGGCCAGCGCGACAAATCCTAAGACGCGTGCCAAGGGCAGGCACTGCCCAACCAACGCGCGATCATCTGGGCCGCCGGAAGGCGCCCAGATTTGACCAAGGTTGAAATTACGCCGCTCGTAGTGAAGAGTGTTGCTTCCCTCCCGTCCGGAAGCAGCATAGATGCCCCACGATACGCCTCTTATCGCAACGATTGTCGTCGGCCTGAGCCTAGCCTTTGTCTTTGGCGCTATAGCCCAGCGGCTCCGTGCATCTCCGCTCGTCGGCTACCTTCTTGCAGGCGTCGCAATCGGCCCGCAAACACCGGGTTTTGTTGCAGATCAATCGATCGCCACCGAACTCGCCGAGGTCGGCATCATCCTGCTGATGTTCGGCGTCGGGCTGCATTTCTCGATGAAGGACCTCTGGTCCGTCCGCAAGATCGCTATCCCGGGCGCGGTCGTCCAAATCTTCGTCGCAACACTGCTCGGCGTCGGGCTGTCCTTTTACCTTGGCTGGCAGCCGGGTGCCGGCATCGTCATGGGCCTCGCACTCTCGGTCGCCAGTACAGTCGTGCTGCTGCGGGCAATGCAGGCGCGGCGGCTTCTCAATACCGAGCATGGCCGCATCGCCGTCGGCTGGCTGATCGTCGAAGACATCGTCATGGTGCTGACGCTGGTGCTGTTGCCGGCGCTGCTGCCGCTGTTCGGCGTTACGACGACAGACGAAACGGCCAATAAAGCCGACAACTTCGATCTGATGAAGACCTTCGCGATCACCCTTCTGCAGATCGCTGCCTTCGTGACGATCATGCTGGTGGCGGGACGCCGCATCATCCCGTGGGTTTTGCATTACGCGGCTCATACGGGCTCGCGCGAACTGTTCCGCCTGGCGGTGCTCGCAATCGCGCTTGGAACCGCCTTCGGAGCAGCCAAGCTCTTTGGCGTATCGTTCGCACTCGGCGCCTTCTTCGCCGGCATGATCCTGAGTGAATCGACGCTCAGCCAGCAGGCAGCCTCAGAAACGCTGCCGCTGCGCGATGCCTTTGCCGTGCTGTTCTTCATATCCGTCGGCATGTTGTTCGATCCGGTCATTCTGCTGCGCGATCCGCTTGCCGTGATCGCCACGCTGGTGATCATCATCGTCGGCAAATCCGCAGCCGCCTACGGCATCGTTCGCGCGTTTGGATATTCTTCCAAGACTGCGCTGACGATTTCCGTGAGCCTCGCTCAGATCGGCGAGTTCTCGTTCATTCTTGCCGGCCTCGGCGTGACGCTTGGCGTGCTGCCCGAGCTCGGCCGCGAGCTTGTCCTCGGCGGCGCCATCGGCTCGATCATGCTGAACCCAGTGCTGTTCTTTGCCCTCGACCGCTACAAGGAGAAGCTTGCCAAGCGCGAAGAGGCGAAAGCGGCGGAGCCCCTGCCAGAGCCGCCGGATGAAATCGAAAAGACCGAGCTGAAGAACCACGTCGTCCTGATCGGCTATGGTCGCGTTGGCCGGCCGATCGGCGAAATGCTCAAACAGCGCGGCTTGCCGATGTACGTCATCGACGAGGACGATGAGATCGTGAACAAGCTCAGGGCGGAAAAAATCGAAGCCGTCTCAGGCAATGCCATCGAGCTTCTGAAATACTCCAATCTGCCGGAAGCACGCTGCCTGCTCGTCGCCATACCCGACAGCTTCGAAGCGGGACAGATCGTAGCTCAGGCGCGTGCGGCAAACCCCCTGCTGCCGATCATCGTCCGCGGCCATTCCGACGCGGAAGTGGCGCATCAGAAGGCCTGCGGCGCCAACGTCGTCATTCAAGGATCTCAGGAAATCGCCGATGCGATGGCCGCTCGCGTCCAGTGACGGCAAGGCAGTTTTGAGCCGGATGAAACGGAGAATGAGATCATGATCGTCATCAACCGGAACGGCGAGACGGTTGTCCTCACCGGCTGGCGCGAATGGGTCGTCAAGATCGTGGTTTTCATGGCGGCCGTCCTTCTGTTCGGCGTCATGGCCTTCCTTTTCCTCGGACTGGCCGTCACGATCGGCGCCATCGCCCTCATCGTCATCCCTGCGGCAATCGTTGTCGGCCTCTTCGCGACCGTCTTCGGCAAACGCGTTTAACCTTAGGCTTCACCGCCAGCTCGCCTGAGGCCAATATTCGCCCCGGCGCATGTCCGGCCTTGACGGCGGGGGCTCGATCTCCGACATCGCGTGCTCGGATAATGAAATGCTTTTCCTAAAGCAGAACGGCGAGGACCTTGAGAATGAAGCTTGCGGCGGACGCGACGGCGGTGGTGACGCCCGCCGAATGGGCGCCTCAGAAAGCGATTTGGACCGCATGGCCGGCCGATCCCGACGAATGGGGCGGCGACCTCGAGACGCCGCGCCGCGACGTGGCCGCTCTCATCCGCGCCCTCAGCATCGCCGGCAACAAGGTCCGCCTGCTCGTCAACGGCGAGGAAGCCAGAAACTCGGCGCTCGCAGCGCTCGGCGACGCCGCCGAAGTCATTCCTGGCAAGTACGGCGACATCTGGCTGCGCGATACGGGTCCGATCTTTGCCCGCATCGGCGAAGACACCGTCGCCCTGCGCTTCAAGACGAACAGCTGGGGCGGCAAGTACGACCTGCCCGATGATGCGACCGTTGGCGACGACGTTGCCGAGCTTGCGAAAACCGCCATCCGGCGTTTCGATTTCGTCCTGGAAGGCGGCGCCGTCGATCACGATGGGGAAGGCACGATCCTGACCACGCGTCAGACCCTGCTCAATCCGAACCGCAATGGCTGGACCAAGGAACAAGCCGAGACGGCGCTCGCACAGGCGTTCGGCGCGAAGAAGGTCATCTGGATCGATGAAGGCCTGAAGAACGACCACACCGACGGCCACGTCGACAACATCGCGCGCTTCGTCGCGCCGGGCCGCGTCGTCTGCCAGGCGCCGGCCGGCCCGGACGATCCGAATGCCGGGACGCTGAACGCCATCGCGGCGAGCCTGGAAAACGCGACCGACGCGCAGGGCCGCAAGCTCGAAGTCGTGCGCATTCCGGGCGTCGGCCTTTACCGCAATGCTCTTGGCGAAATCTCGCCCGCATCCCATATGAATTTCATCATCGCCAATGGTGTCGTGGTTGTGCCCATTTACGGCACCGCGACCGAGGCCGATGCGCTGCAGGCATTGCAGGCCGTCTTCCCCACCCGCGCCGTCGTCGGCGTTTCGTCCCGTGGCCTTCTCGGCTGCGGCACGGCGGGCGGCGGATCGTTTCATTGCATCACACAACAGGAGCCCCTGTAGATGGCGCGACGCTCGATCACGGTCGGCAGCATTCAAACGTCCTACGGCCACGATATCAAAACCAATATCGAAAAGACCGAGGCGTTCGTACGCGAAGCCGCGGATCGTGGTGCTGAAGTCATCCTGCCTTCGGAGCTTTTCGAGGGCATTTACTTCTGCACGCGTCAGGAGCCGAAGTGGTTTCAGAACGCCCGCCCCGTCAACGAGCATCCGGCCGTACTGGCGCTGCGCGATTTGGCGAAGTCGCTGAAGGTCGTGATCCCGATCTCCTTCTTCGAGAAGGATGGGCCGCGCTATTACAACAGCATTGCCATTGCCGATGCCGACGGCGAGATCCTGGGCGTCTACCGCAAGAGCCATATCCCCGATGGCCCGGGCTATCAGGAAAAGTACTATTTCCGCCCCGGCGATACGGGTTTCAAAACCTGGAACACGAAGGCCGGAAAGATCGGCGTCGGCATCTGCTGGGACCAGTGGTATCCGGAAAGCGCCCGCGCCATGGTGCTCCAGGGCGCAGAAATCCTGTTCTACCCGACCGCCATCGGCTCGGAACCCTATGATCCTTCGCTCGACACGCACCTGCAGTGGCAGCGCGCGATGCAAGGTCATGCGGTCTCGAATTCCGTGCCCATCGTTGCCGCCAATCGCATCGGCGAAGAAAACAACGACGGCGTGAAGCAGAAGTACTACGGCCACTCATTCATCGCCGACCACCGCGGCGAACTCGTCGAAAAGTTCGGCGCCGAAGACGAAGGCGTGCTCATTCACACGTTCGATCTCGACCTCGTCGAGACCTACCGCGCGGAATGGGGCTTCTTCCGCGATCGCCGTACGGATCTTTACGCCAAGACCATCGTCTGAGCGGAGCTGGTACGGCCGCACGTCCAAGGACCTTCAGGGCTCGGCGTTTTGAGAGGCTGACGCATGAACTTCCTCGCCGATACGCCGAGACTGGAGCTGCTCCGCATCGCCGGCATCCCGGTGGAGGTGGACATCACGTTTGCGCTTGTGCCGATCTTTCTCTTCGGCGTGCTTCAGCAGTCGCTGGTTGGCTTCTCGGTGCTCGTCGCGGGTGTCTTCCTTTCCATCCTGCTGCAGCACGAGTTCGGCCACGCGCTTTTCGCCCGGCTCTTTGGCGTACCCGTGGGCGAAATCCTCGTCGGCGGATTCTACGGCTACGCGCAGATGCTGGCGCCCCCACCTTCGAAGCTCGCCAACATCATCATCCTGTTTGCCGGACCGCTGACCAACGGCCTCATTTTCCTTTTGTGCTGGAACGCGCTCGGCCAGCCGGACATCGGCCTCACCGGCCGCTTTGGCGAAATCGACCCCGCAGCCTGGCTCGACAGCCGCTGGAAACTGCACGCCGTGCTGACGCTCGGCACGATCAACCTCGCGATGTTGATCTTCAACCTGCTCCCGGCCTTTCCGCTCGATGGGGGCCGGATCTATCGCGACATCCTGGGCGCGTTTCTCTCCGACAAAGTCGCCACGCAAACGGTCGCACTGCTCGGCGTCATCGTCGGGTCGTGGAGCGCATTCATCGGCTTCCGTATCGATCTAGTGCTGCTTTTGATCGGCGCCCAGATCGCGATCATCAACTGGTCGATCCTGAAAGGCCCTAGGCCCGACGAAATGGTCAGCAGCTGATATTCAGACGCTGGCCCCGGGTTGGCTGCGACGGGTTGGATATGCCCCTCAGCGCGGCGCTGAGCCTTGAGATGCGGCACCAGATGCGGCACCACCGAACAAATTTCATGCCAAATGGCGATCATGTCGCCTTTAATACTGATACGCCGCACCCCAGATTTCTCGAAGCCGCCTAGCCCACCGGTGCGTCCCCGTGCTAGGTGCGAGCGAATATTGCGCTGCAGTGGCACAGCCCGCGGCGCTTCTCCATAACTTCAGGTTTAAAATGGCCCTTCGCAATATCGCGATCATCGCGCACGTTGACCATGGCAAGACGACACTCGTCGACGAGCTTTTGAAGCAGTCCGGCTCCTTCCGGGAAAACCAGAAGGTCGCCGAACGCGCGATGGATTCCAACGACATCGAACGCGAGCGTGGCATCACCATTCTGGCGAAATGCACCAGCGTCGAGTGGAAGGGCACCCACATCAACATCGTGGACACGCCAGGCCACGCCGATTTCGGCGGCGAGGTCGAACGCATCCTCAACATGGTCGATGGCGTCATCGTGCTCGTCGACGCTTCCGAAGGCCCGCTGCCGCAGACGAAGTTCGTCGTTTCCAAAGCCCTGAAGCGCGGCCTCCGGCCGATCGTCGCGATCAACAAGATCGACCGCCCGGACGAACGCCACCAGGACGTGCTGAACGAGGTGTTCGATCTCTTCGCCAACCTCGACGCCACCGACGAGCAGCTCGATTTCCCCGTGCTTTACGGCTCCGGCCGCTCGGGCTGGATGGCGCGCGACCCGGCCGGACCCCAGGAAAACCTGGCGCCGATGTTCGACCTCATCCTCGAGCACGTGCCGCCGCCCGCTGTCGATGACGGCCCGTTCCGTATGCTGGCGACGACGCTCGACGCCGACCCATTCCTCGGCCGGATTCTCACGGGCCGCGTCACCTCTGGCATCGTCAAGCCGAACCAGCAGCTGAAAGCGCTTGATCGCGAAGGCAAGGCTCTCGAAAACTTCCGCGTCCAGAAGGTTCTGGCGTTCCACGGCCTTGAGCGCACGCCGGTTGAATCGGCAGGCGCAGGCGACATCATCGCGCTCGCCGGCATGAGCCTCGCCAACGTTGCCGACACGCTCTGCGATCCGGCCGTCAACGAACCGCTGCCCGCGCAGCCCGTCGATCCGCCGACGCTGTCGATGACGTTCCGCATCAACGATGGCCCGTTTGCCGGCCAGGAAGGTGACAAGGTTCAAAGCCGCGTCATCCGCGACCGCCTGCTGAAAGAAGCCGAGCGCAATATCGCCATCCGCATCGAGCAGAGCGAAGACAACGACAGTTTCATCGTCTCGGGCCGCGGCGAACTTCAGCTTGCGATCCTGATCGAGAACATGCGCCGCGAAGGCTTCGAGCTCACGGTCTCGCGCCCGAAGGTCGTCTTTGAGACCGATCCCGAGACCAACCAGCGCCTCGAGCCGATCGAGGAAGTCATTGTCGACGTCGACGACAACTATACGGGCGTCGTGGTGCAGAAGCTTGCCGAGCGCAAAGGCGATCTCCTGGAGATGAAGCCGTCCGGCGGTGGACGCACGCGCATGGTGTTCCACGTACCGACGCGTGGCCTGCTCGGCTATCAGTCGGAGCTGCTCTCCGACACGCGCGGCACCGGCATCATGAACAAGCTCTTCCACGCCTATAAGCCGTACCGGGGCGAAATCGCCGGACGCCGCACCGGCGTGCTCATTTCCAACAGCCCCGGCGAAGCCGTCGCCTACGCGATCTTCAATCTGCAGGATCGCGGGCCCTTCATGATCAACCCGCAGGACCGCGTGTACGAGGGTATGATCGTGGGCGAGCACTCGCGTGAGAACGATCTCGAAGTCAACGTCGTCAAGGGCAAGAAGCTGACGAACGTCCGCGCCTCGGGCAAGGACGACGCCGTGCTGCTGACGCCGCCGATGCGCCTGACGCTCGAAAAGGCGATGAGCTACATCACCGACGAAGAACTGGTCGAGGTGACGCCGAAGTCGATCCGACTGCGCAAGCGCTGGCTCGATCCCAACGAGCGCAAGCGTCAGAGCCGCAAGAGTGAAGCAGAGCGCGCGAGCGGCGCCGCCTGAGTTCGGGAAAAATTCCCTAAAAAAGCGCCTGATTAAAAACCTTTAAATCAGGCGTCGGGATGATAGGCTCTCAAGCTTGAAACCGAAGGAGCCTTTCATGAAGCAACTCGTTTTGGCGGTTTGCGCCGCCTGCGCATTGTCCGTTCCAGCATTTGCTGACACCCCCCTCAGCGCCGACGAAACCAAACAAGCAACCGCTGCGGCGGCTGCCTGGGGTTGCGAGGGCGGCAAATGGGAAAAGGAAACGGAAGGCACGGGCGTCTACGAACTCGACGATGCCAAGTGCAAGGACGGCAGGGCTTACGATCTGAAGTTCGACAAGGACTTCAAGCTGCTCAACATGAGCGCTGACTGATCTCCGAACACCTCTGATTATAATCCGGGCGGACTCTTTTAGAGTTCCGCCCGTTTTCTTGTCTCGCGTGGCTCCGGATGTATGCTCGCGCCGGGTACGGAGAAATACAGTCGCGATGTGACTTCCGGGGCGGACTTTGATATGACCGCTTGAAGCCAATTCGGCACCCAAGGGATAGGCCGATCCACCTGACAATGCCTTCTTCCATCGCCATATTCTTCGAGACGGCCATCGCGAGCCGCTGCACCCAGTGATCGACTGGCCCAAGGGCGTGACGCCCACACCCGCGTTCGAGCGCGCCGCCGCCTTCATGAAGGAAGAGAGCGGCAACCTCTTCGTCACCGGCCGGGCCGGAACGGGCAAATCCACGTTGCTCAGAGCGCTGCGCGACGCCTACGAGGACCGCATGGTCGTGCTCGCGCCGACAGGCCTCGCCGCAATCAACATCGGCGGCCAGACGATCCATTCCTTCTTCGGCTTCCCGCCGCGGCTCATCCAGGACGACGATATCCGGCGCAGCCGCAACGGCCGCGTCATGCGCGAACTCGATTTCGTCGTCATCGACGAAGCCTCGATGGTGCGATCCGACATGATGTGGGCCATCGACCGCTCGCTTCGCGTCAACCGCGGCCGCGCGCGCGAGCCCTTCGGCGGGGCCCGCATCCTGCTGTTCGCCGATCTCCACCAATTACCGCCTGTCATCCAGGAGCGCGAGGTTTTTGACCACCTCGTAGAGAAGCATGGGAGCCCATTCTTCTTCTCAATCGAGGCCCTGCGCGAAGGCAACGGCACCGCGCTTTTGGAGCTCGAGCAGATCTTCCGTCAGACCGACGACGCGTTGATCCACGTGCTCAACGCCGTGCGCGACGGCAACGTGTCGGACGACGATCTCGCCTTCATCAACAAACGCGTCAATCCGATCCGCACGCTGGCGGAAGGCGAGCCGTACGTGATTTTGACGCCGACGAATGCTGCCGCCAAGCGCATCAACACGGCCTATCTCGACGCCCTCAAAGGCGAGCCGGTGACGTTCAACGCCAATATCACTGGCGACTTCGCAACGAACGTGCAGCCCGCAGACGTGGCGCTGCAGTTGAAGCCCGGCGCCAAAGTGATGATGCTGAGGAACGATCCCGACCGGCGTTGGGTCAACGGCACCGTCGCCCGCGTCTCGCGTCTGACCGAGAAACAGGTCTTCGTTGAAGTCGGAGGCAAGGAATACGAGGTCGAGCAGGTGGCCTGGGAACACCGGCGCTACGCATTCGATCAATCCGCCGACAAGATCGTCGAGACCATCGCCGGCACCTTCAAACAGTTTCCCCTGCGGCTCGCTTGGGCGCTGACCATCCACAAGGCCCAGGGGCTAACGCTCGATAAGGTCTATATCGATCTCGGTGGTGGGACCTTCGCGCACGGCCAAACTTACGTCGCGCTCTCCCGCTGTCGCACGCTGGAAGGCCTCGCATTGGCTCGCCCACTCACCCGCCGCGACATTATGTTCGATCCGAGCGCAGTGGGCTATCGTGATGTTTTTTCAAAACTTTGACCGATTTGAATGAGGCGGACGCCCTCTTCGCATCTGCGAAGGAGAGGATAGGGGGTGACTGCCCACTCGGGTCAGGCTATAATCAAATATTAAGACATATGGACGCGATTTACGCGACCAAACTTCCTATTTCACGACGTGCACAGCAAAAACTTGTTGCATCGCACAATAGCTTTGCTTATATAACGAGCAATGGTTTCGCCGGCGGCGCCAGACTGCTCTTTAGGAAGTCCCGCTTACATTTATTGAAAAATTAGGAGTCACCCCATGACCGACGCCTTCACCCGCCAAGTCCAAGACTTCACGAAGCAGGCCCAGGAGATGTTCACCGCGGGCAAAGACGCCAAGGTTCCCGAGAATATCTCTGCTTTTGCAGAAGACGCGATCGCCAAGTCGCGCGACGCCTATCACAAGTTCACCTCGCTCGCGAAAGACAACGCCAAGGTCGCCGAGGAAGTCCTTCTGACGACGCAGGCTGGCGCGAAGTCGATCGGCGAGAAGATCGTTGCCAACACGCTCGCTAACACCGAAGCCGCTTTCGAAGCTGCGCAGGCAATGGCACGTGCACGCACGTTCCCGGAAATCGCTCGTCTGCAGGCCAACTATTGGCAGCAGCAGTTCGCGGTTGCGGGTTCGCAGTCCAAGGAACTCTTCGAGCTTTCCAACAAGGTCACGAAGCAGGCTCTCGAAACGGTTGGCGCCGCGACGACGAAGTCCTTCGAACAGTTCAAGAGCGTAGGCTAACAAAGAGCGGTGCGACGGCCAGTATTTTTGGCGCGTCGAGTGGGGCACTTCCTCTAATAAACAGGCGCGGAACGTTCCGCGCCTTTTTTATTTTCAATGTCACGCGAAGCGTTGATGCGTTTCGTGCAGCTTGGCGCTAGACTGTGCGTATGCTGAACCAGAACCTCGAGGTTTCTGTCCGCAACGCCCGCCCGGCCGACGCCGGCGAGATCACCCGCGTGTTTCGAGAGTCCTGGCGGCACGCCTACACCGGCATTCTGCCGTCGCTCCATCTCGAACGCGAAATCATGCGACGGGACGCGCTTTGGTGGCGTCGCGCTATCGCAACGGATCGTAATCTTCTCGTCGCCTTGCATGGCGAAACGATCGCCGGCTATGCCTCGTGCGGCCGTGCGCGCGGCGGTGGCCGCGATCTCGGCGAGATCTACGAACTTTATCTCGCGCCCGTTTACCAAGGCCTCGGCATCGGTGAACACATGTTCGAAGCATGCCGCGCCACGCTCGATGGCCTCGATCTTGAGCGGTTGATCGTCTGGGCGCTGGAAGCCAACGATAGAGCCCGCGCGTTCTATCTCCGCTGCGGAGGCCGTCCTACGCGACGCTCCTGCGTGCGTTTCGGGAATGTGACGAGCACCCGCATCGCTTTCGAGTGGTAAGGACACCTCGCAGGGATATTCTGCGTGTGAGTTCGGTTGGATGGCCGCACGCTCCTTTTGCCGCATAGGACGCTTATAAACTGTGACCTAAGCGGTCCTGTGCGACTGCTCTTCCCGGTAAGGGTGGCCGCCAACCCGAATGAATTAATTGAGGTCCATGCATGCGTCTTGACGCCATCAAACCCGGCAACAATCCGCCGGATGATATCAATGTCGTAATCGAAGTGCCGGTCGGCGGCGAACCGATCAAGTACGAGATGGACAAGGCCTCAGGCGCGCTCATCGTTGACCGCTTCCTCTACACGCCGATGCGCTATCCGGGTAACTACGGCTTCATTCCCCATACGCTCGGCAGCGACGGCGATCCGATCGACGTTCTCGTCTGCAACACGCGTGCAATCGTGCCGGGCGCCGTCATAAACTGCCGCCCCGTTGGCGTTCTCGTCATGGAAGATGATGGCGGCGGCGACGAGAAGATCATTGCAGTCCCCTCGAGCAAGCTGACCAAGCGCTACGAGCAGGTGACGACCTATACCGATCTGCCCAAGATCTCGCTCGAGCAGATCGAGCACTTCTTCTCCCACTATAAGGACCTCGAGCCCGGCAAGTGGGTGAAGATCGATCACTGGGGTCCGGTCGAAGAAGCCAAGAGCCTCATCGTTCAGGCCCTCGAACGCGCCAAAGCCCACGTCTGACGCTCGTTTCGCAGCAGTTGCTCGCCGCGAACGGCATCGGTCTGGCGAATTCGCCGGGCGTGCCCTTTACGGTTGAGCAACCGCATTGCTATACCGGCCTCACTGGACGGCAACCACGCTGACGCGCCGGCTCGATGCAATTCAACGCATGTTGCATGAGCCGCCGCTAACGTGACCACAGGAAGCTACCGGAGACGTCATGAAGATCGCCGTTATGGGCGCGGCCGGCCGGATGGGCCGCGAACTGATCCGCGCGATCGCCGCCGAACCCGGCTGCAGCGTTAGCGGCGCCCTCGAAACGCCGGGCTCCTCGCTGCTCGGAAAAGATGCCGGCGAACTCGCGGGCATCGAGCCTCTCGGTGTCGCGGTGTCGAGCGACGCGGCTGCCGTGATCGCCGCTGCCGACGCCATTGTCGATTTCACGATACCCAAAGCCAGCATCGAATTCGCCCGCCTCGCCTCGACCTCGGCCACGGCCGCCATCATCGGCACGACCGGCTTTGATGCCGAAGGCAACGCCGCGATTGCAGAAGCCGCGAAGTTGACGCCGATCGTCAAGGCTGGAAACATGAGCCTCGGCCTCAATCTTCTTCAAGCCATTACCCGCCAAGTGGCCGCCGCTCTCGGGAACGACTACGACATCGAAATCGTTGAGATGCACCACCGGATGAAGGTCGACGCGCCGTCGGGAACCGCATTGATGCTTGGAGAAGCTGCCGCTCAAGGGCGTAACATTGCCCTTGCCGAACATTCTGTTCGCGTGCGCGATGGGCATACCGGCCCGCGCCGGGTAGGCGACATCGGTTTTGCAACGGTGCGCGGCGGCAGTGTCGTCGGCGATCACACGGTGATCTTCGCTGGCGACGGCGAACGCATCGAACTGACCCACCGCGCCGCCGATCGCGGAATTTTCGCTCGTGGTGCCGTCAAGGCGGCTCTGTGGGCAAAGGGCCGCTCGCCCGGTCTCTACGCTATGACCGACGTATTGGGCATCTAACAGATCCATAGCCGAACGCTGCTTGGAGACGCCGGGATGAGGAAATGACGGACGCTCTGACAGACAATATTCTCGTGCTTGTCCGCCATGGCGAGAGCGAGTGGAACAGGCTCAATCTCTTCACGGGCTGGCGCAATCCAGACCTAACGGAGAAGGGCGTTATCGAAGCGCGCGTCGCCGGCCGGATGATCCGCGAACATCGCGTCAAGTTCGACATCGCTTTCACGAGTGCCCTGAAGCGTGCGCAACGCACCCTCGACATCATCCTGTCGGAGCTTCACCAGACGGACGTCCCAATCATTCGCGATGCCGCATTGAATGAACGCGACTACGGCGCGTTGTCGGGTCTCAACAAGGACGAGGCGCGCAAGAAGTGGGGCGAATCCCAGGTACGGCTCTGGCGCCGCTCCTACGACGTTCCTCCGCCAGACGGGGAAAGCCTGAAGGATACGCTCGAGCGCGTTCGTCCCTATTACGACAAGGCCATCTGGCCTCAGATCACCGCCAGCAAGAACGTCATTATCGCCGCGCACGGAAATTCACTGCGCGCCCTGGTGATGATCCTGGAAAATCTGTCAAAAGACGAAATCCTCGAGCGCGAGCTCGCCACCGGCGCGCCTATTCTCTACAGGCTCGGCGCCGATGGTAAGGCGATCGACCGCAAGGACCTCCTCCCCGCACGCTCCCTTGCAGCGCCGCCAGAAGATCGTATCATCTAGACGGAGCGCATCGGCCGGGGGGTTCGGATGGCGGCGTTGGACGATCTCGTCGGCGACAAGGCCGCCGGCACCACGGGTGCCAAGAGCACCCACACGCGCGAAAAGCTCATCGGCGTCTACGTCGGCATTCTCGCTGTTGTTCTTGCCCTCAGCAGTCTGGGCGGCAGCAACGCCCAGCAGGACGCAACCCAACACAACATCGCCGCCTCGAACATCTGGTCGTTCTTCCAGGCCAAGAACGCCCGCCGTCAGGCGCTCAGGCTCCACGTCGACGACTTCGAGGTGATGCTGCAGGCGACGCCCGCGATGCTCGGCGACGTTCGCAATTCAATCGAAGCGAAGCTCGCCGATTACAAAAAGCAGGATCAACTCCTCACCACCGATCCCGAGCGCGGCGAAGGCCTCGACGAACTCTTCCAGAAGGGCAAGGCGCTGGAAGCCATGCGCGACGAGGCCTTGAAGCGCAGCCCCTATTTCGATTACGGCCAGGCACTCTTGCAGATCGCGATTGTGCTTGCCTCCGTAGCCCTCATCTCAGGCGGCAACGTCCTCCTCTTCGGAAGCTTTCTCGTCGGCGCGCTCGGAGCGGTACTGACGGCCGGCGGCTTCACGCTGGCCTTCCCGCTACCGGGCTTCCTGTCGTGACGCCTCGTTGAGATCAAATTCGACGAGGTTGGTTGCGATTACGCCTTTGTCACGAATAAGCTCGACGCGGCCATTGTAGCGGCCGACCGGCCAGGAATCGCCAAGGCGCCGCTTCCCCGCGAACGCGACGAACGTCGCCTTATCGCGTTCGAGCGGAGGCGCTTGCTGATCGAGGATATCGCCGCGCGGACCAGACGCGACGAAGCGCACCTGATCGCCCTTCTGCAGATTGATGAAGCGGCCGTAGAGGATGAGCGCCGGGGATGAAGGCGTGAGCGCAACGACATTGCTGTGATCGGCTTCGAGCGACTCGACCGTTGGCGGCACGCCGGCAAACCCAACACCGATCGTCTCTCCGTTCTTATAGGGAAATGCCGCCGCGGCCTGCGGCTCCCAAAGGCCGGGTCCCCGTGCGTTGGTATCGCATTTCCCCTCCACCGCATCGGGCAGGAAAGGATCAATCGTCCGCCCGTCATGACGAACGCTGATGTGGACGTGCGCGAAGTCGGCGAGGCCCGAGAACCCGGCGTCGCCCAGCGGATCGCCGCGTTTCACGGTCTGCCCCTTGGCGACGCGCACGCTACCCTGCCGCATGTGACAGTACTGGGTTTCCCAGCCGCCGCCATGATCGAGAATGACGCCGTTCCCGCATTCGCGCCCGGCAACATCCTGCGGCTTGGCTTTCTTGAAGAAGACATCTTGCACGCCATCGCGGATCGCCTTCACGGTACCGTCGGCGGATGCGAGAACGTTAACGGGCGGGTTCGTGGCAGCGGCTGACAGCAGGCGGAAATCGACGCCGCTGTGCTTGTCGTAAGTCGCCCGGCCGCACATGTAGTCCCGGGCCTCGCGCCCCGGATCGATGTCGACGTAGTTCTGAATGAAGCACGTCCTGTGGGGCTGGCAGACGAGCGGCAGCGACAGGACAGGCCTGTCATCCGCGAAGGCCCCCGAAGGAAGCAGGAGCGGCAGCAGCGGCCCTAGGGCCAGCGAAACGAACCGGGACCGTTGAACCTGCATGGACCCCCCTTGCGCCAAGGTGCGGTTTTTTGCGGCCAAGAGCTTGCCGCGCGCCTGTCCAAACGCTAGCACTCCCCCCGACTGATTTCCCCTCTTGAGTTGACCAAGGATTGTTAACGGATGACGACGCACACCCTTCTTTTGCTCCCCGGCGACGGCATCGGCGTCGAAACGATCGCAGAGGTTGAGCGCCTCATCACGTTCTTCAACGACAAGAGCAAAACCGTCCGCTTCGAGGTCGAGCGCGATCTCGTCGGCGGCGCAGCTTACGACGCCCACGGCGTGGCCATCACCGATGAAGCCATGGCCAAGGCCGAAAAAGCTGACGCTGTGATTTTCGGCGCCGTCGGCGGACCGAAGTGGGCAAATGTTCCCTATCAGCACCGTCCGGAAGCCGGCCTCCTGCGCCTCCGCAAGGACCTCGATCTCTTCGCCAACCTTCGCCCGGCGATCTGCTACCCCGCACTCGCCGACGCCTCGAGCCTGAAGCGCGAACTCGTCGAAGGCCTCGACATTATGATCGTGCGCGAGCTGACGGGCGGCGTCTACTTCGGTGAGCCCAAGGAAATCGTGACGCTCGAGAATGGCGAGCAGCGTGCCGTCGATACGCAGGTCTACACGACGCGCGAGATCGAACGCATTACGAAGGTCGCCTTCGACCTCGCGCGGAAGCGCCGGAACCTCGTCCACTCGGCCGAGAAGCACAACGTCATGCGGTCGGGGCTGCTCTGGAAGAAGGTCACGACCGAAGTC
>Ga0182740_1000698_pt1 | contig 30206 bp, 30 predicted proteins | sample eDN5th37CKraftBY_FD_128872 | JGI IMG/M metagenome (GOLD analysis project Ga0182740, IMG submission 128872) | Enriched backyard soil microbial communities from Emeryville, California, USA - eDNA 5th pass 37_C Kraft BY (version 2) (version 2) | ecosystem: Environmental > Terrestrial > Soil >...
GCGCCGAGAGCTTGCGGGAATGCAGATAGGCGGCGAGGTCCATCTGGCTGAGAATCCAGCCGCCGAACATGTCTCCGGCCGGATTGGTGTCGCGCGGCATGGCCACGACGCGGACCACCAGTTCCCGCACCGGAGCGACGCTGGGCCCGGCCGCCGTCATCGCGCCTTGACCCCGGCCAGCATTGTCACCACCGCCGCCCGCGCAGCTTCCAGCCGCATGGGGTCGCGGGAGCGGATGACCAGGTTGGTGTTGGGGCCGCCCTCGTCGGTGAAGGGATAGCTGCCGATCATCACGTCCGGATGCGCCTCGGCGACGGCGCGGAGTTCCGTGCCGATATCGCCCTCCCGCGCATCCGCCCGGACGGTCTCCGACAGGATTTTCGCGCCCTTGGCGAGCTTCGGCACGAGCCCTGCCAGCATGGTCTGCATGATACTCGGCACCCCGGCCATGACGATCACGTTGCCGATCCAGAAGCCCGGCGCGCCCATGCCGCCGGCGTCCACCAGTTCGGCGCCCTCGGGGATGCGGGCCATGCGCAGCCGGGCCTCGTTCATCGGCCGGCCGGGGAAGCGCGCCTCCATCATCGCGACCGCGCGGGGGTCCACGTCAATCGGGACCTGGAAGGCCCTGGCGACGCTGTCAGCGGTGATATCGTCGTGGGTCGGCCCGATGCCGCCCGTGGTGAAAACGTAGCTGTAGCGGCTCCGCAGGGCGTTCAGAGCGGCAACGATTTCCTCCTCGATGTCGGCGACCACGCGGACCTCCCGCAGGTCGATGCCGACCGCCGTCATGGTCTCCGCGAGGTGGCCGATGTTCCGGTCCTTGGTCCGTCCGGACAGGATTTCGTCACCGATCACCAGCATGCCGGCTGTGACGATTTCGGCGGGCGGAGTGTGCGCTGGCATGATGGCGAGGTCCGATAATGAGCGGAAATTGAGTCTGTCCGGCCGAATCCTGCCATTTTGGCCTGCGCCCCATCAAGCCGGCCGACGAGACTCCGGCGGACTGCCGGCAGATGCCCGCCGCCTCCGATGCACGGCGCCATATGCAGGCCATTGTCCGTTGCTCGGGCCGGCGCGGCGCGGCTATAACGAACCGCCCCTGTCGCGATCGGATAATCATGACCTATTGCTGCGGAATTCTGGTCCACGACGGCCTTGTGATGATCGCGGACACGCGCACGAATGCGGGCCTCGACAATATCTCGACTTTCCGCAAGCTGCATGTCTTCAGCGAGCCGGGCGAGCACATCATGGCGCTGGCGACCGCCGGCAACCTGTCCATGACCCAGTCCGTCGTCAGCACGCTGATCGAAGGCACGCCGAATCCGGAGACCGGCGAGATCGAGACGCTGACGAACGCACCCACGATGTTCCAGGCGGCCCAGCGTGTGGGCCATGCCATCCGCGCAGTCTATGCCGTCGAGGGGCCGGCGATGGTTGCGGCAGACGTCAAATACGACGTTTCGTTCCTGTTCGGCGGGCAGATCAGGGGCGGCCCGCTGCGGCTGTTCATGATCTACTCGGCCGGCAACTTCATCGAATGCACCGAGGACACGCCCTATCTGCAAATCGGCGAGCACAAATACGGCAAGCCGGTGCTGGACCGGGCCATCACCCACGACCTCGATCTTTATGACGCGCTGAAGATCGGGCTGGTGTCGGTGGATTCCACGATGCGCTCCAACCTCGGCGTCGGCATGCCGATCGATATCATGATCGCGCGGCGCGACGCCTGCGCGGCGGAACTCGACTACCGGATCGAACCCGGCGAGCCTTACTTCCACGACCTGCGCGAACGCTGGTCCGCTGCCCTGCGCGCGGCTCACAACAGCATTCCCCGGCCGCCCTATCGCAACGCGCCCCCCGATACGGGGCAGCCGGCCTCCGACACCGTGGCCCGCAAGACCGGCGGCACGAACTGAACTCGAAGCCCACCGGCGCGCGATCCGCTCCGGAATTCGGCAGGCAGGGTTAACCCTGCGCGCCGCGCCGGCCGCATCAACGATGGAATATTGCCCATTAAATTCAGATACCTGGCGGGATTTCGACTTGCCCGCCAGCAGAGCCTGCCGCCCGCTGCACACTCGCCGCCGGCGCGTTCTGCTAGCACTCGACCGGCTTGAGTGCTAAAAATTCCGCCCGAGGGTCTTGCGTGCCATCCCTGCCTCCTTATCTCGCTCGCGAGTCGGGACTGGATTTCGCGCCCGGCCATCGATCGTTTCAGTCAAGGATCAGGGAGTTCCCCATGACATTCCGTCCGCTTCACGACCGGGTCGTCGTCAAGCGCCTCGAAGCCGAGGAAAAGACCGCCGGCGGCATCATCATTCCGGACAACGCCAAGGAGAAGCCGAGCGAAGGCGAAGTCATCGCCGTCGGTCCCGGCGCGCGGGACGAAGCCGGCAAGCTGGTTCCGCTGGACGTGAAGGCTGGCGACCGGGTGCTGTTCGGCAAGTGGTCCGGCACCGAGGTGAAGATCGACGGCGTCGATCTCCTCATCATGAAGGAAAGCGACATTCTGGGCGTACTGACCCAGGACGCCCCCCGCAAGAAGGCCGCCTGACGCGCGCCCCCGATCTGCATAAAAAGGATTTACGCAAATGGCTGCCAAGGACGTCAAATTCTCGGTCGACGCGCGCGACAAGATGCTGCGCGGCGTCGACATTCTCGCCAATGCCGTGAAGGTCACGCTCGGCCCCAAGGGCCGCAACGTGGTGCTCGACAAGAGCTTCGGCGCGCCCCGCATCACCAAGGACGGCGTCACCGTCGCCAAGGAAATCGAGCTTGAAGACAAGTTCGAGAACATGGGCGCGCAGATGGTGCGCGAAGTCGCCTCCAAGTCCGCCGACCTCGCCGGCGACGGCACCACCACCGCCACCGTGCTGGCCCAGGCCATCGTCCGCGAGGGCGCCAAGTCCGTCGCCGCCGGCATGAACCCGATGGACCTCAAGCGCGGCATCGACCTCGCCGTGGAAGCCATCGTCGCGGACCTCAAGAAGAACTCCAAGAAGGTCACCTCCAACGAGGAGATCGCCCAGGTCGGCACCATCTCCGCCAACGGCGATCAGGAGATCGGCCGCTTCCTTGCCGAAGCCATGAAGAAGGTCGGCAACGAGGGCGTCATCACCGTCGAGGAAGCCAAGTCGCTCGAAACCGAGCTGGACGTCGTCGAAGGCATGCAGTTCGACCGCGGCTATATCTCCCCGTATTTCGTCACCAATGCCGACAAGATGCGCGTGGAGATGGATGACCCCTACATCCTGATCTATGAGAAGAAGCTCTCCGGCCTTCAGGAAATGCTGCCGCTGCTCGAAGCCGTGGTGCAGACCGGCAAGCCGCTGCTGATCGTTGCGGAAGACGTGGAAGGCGAAGCCCTTGCCACGCTCGTCGTCAACCGCCTGCGCGGCGGCCTCAAGGTCGCGGCCGTGAAGGCGCCGGGCTTCGGCGACCGCCGCAAGGCCATGCTTCAGGACATCGCGATCCTGACCGGCGGCCAGGCGATCTCGGAAGACCTCGGCATCAAGCTCGACAACGTGACGATCAACATGCTCGGCCGCGCCAAGAAGGTGATGATCGAGAAGGAGAACACCACGATCGTCAACGGCGCCGGCAAGAAGGCCGACATCGAGGCCCGCGTCGCCCAGATCAAGGCCCAGATCGAGGAGACCACCTCGGACTACGACCGCGAGAAGCTTCAGGAGCGTCTCGCCAAGCTCGCGGGCGGCGTCGCGGTGATCCGCGTCGGCGGCGCGACCGAAGTGGAAGTGAAGGAGCGCAAGGACCGCGTGGACGACGCCATGCACGCGACCCGCGCGGCCGTCGAGGAAGGCGTGCTGCCGGGCGGCGGCGTCGCCCTGCTCCGCGCCACCAAGGCGCTCGCCGGCCTGAAGCCGGAGAACGATGACCAGCGCACCGGCGTCGAGATCGTCCGCAGGGCGATTCAGGCTCCGGCCCGCCAGATCGCCCTGAACGCGGGCGAGGATGGCTCGGTCATCGTCGGCAAGATCCTTGAGAAGGATCAGTATGCCTTCGGCTTCGACTCCCAGAGCGGCGAATATGCCAACCTGATCACCAAGGGCATCATCGACCCGACCAAGGTCGTGCGTGCAGCGATCCAGAACGCGGCGTCCGTCGCCGCGCTGCTGATCACCACCGAGGCGATGATTGCAGACGCGCCGAAGAAGCAGTCGGGCCACTCCCACGCCGGCCACGACCACGGCGGCGGCATGGGTGGCATGGACTTCTAAGAAGTCCGCCGCCCAGCAGATCAGAACTCATCAGGCCGGGCTCTGCCCGGCCTTTTCTTTTGTGCACGATCCGCCGGATTTTCCGGCCATCCCTGTCAAACTTCGATAGCCGCCCTGCGATCCGCGCGCTTCTGGCGCAGGAGGACCGGGCCTATCATCCGGCCATGGCAAAGAAGCCTCGCCTTTTCACCATCGGCTACGAGAAGACGCCGCCCGCGCCGTTTCTCGACGAAGTCTCGGCCGCGAAAATCGATCTGCTGGTGGATGTCCGCGCGATTGCCGCCTCGCGCCGCCCCGGCTTCTCCAAGCGCCAGCTCGCCGCCGAACTCGACACCCAAGGCATCGGCTATCTGCACCTGCGCGGCCTCGGCACGCCGAAGGACGGCCGGCTTGCGGCGCGGGCCGGCAAAATGGACGAGCTGTTCCACATTTACGCGGCGCACCTGAAAACGCCCCAGGCCCGTGAACAGATGGACGAACTGGAATCCATCGTGCGGTCCGGCCGGCGGGTCTGCCTGCTGTGCTATGAGCGGGACGCGCATCATTGCCACCGGCAATGGATCGCCGAAGAAATCTCGCGCCGCACCGGCGCGACGACAACGGACCTCATCGTCGCACCAACGATCTAGAACACGATCCCTAAAATGCCCGCCCCCGGGACCCGATCCCGAGGATGGGAAAAGCCGTGGCGATAACCTCTCATCGTCCAAGCGGACTCATGCGGACAAGCATCAGGTCTGACCGAATGAACGTGCCTCGATCGATATCGCCACGGCGCGCCTACTCATCATGAGACGTACAGGCAGGCGTGCCGGCGGACGCATCGACCGCGCCCCGCCCGAACTGCTCAACGCCGGCCAGCCTGCCTTCCGGCGCGCCGTGATTACACCGTTTCCGCGATCGCTTCCTCGACCACCGGCGCAAGCTTGACCTTGTGGGCCTGAAGCCGCGGCAGCACTTGTTCCGCGAAGCGGCGGATCTGCTCCATGAACATCTCATGGGGCATGGCCCCGGTGTTCATGCGCACATGAACCGTCTCCGCGCCGGCGCGGTCCGCCGCCTCGATGATGCGCTCGGCGACCTCGTCCGGCGTGCCCCAGGCCATGTCCTCGGCGCGGCGCTCGACATCCGCCATGGTCATGTTGCGGAAATTCTCGCGCAGGCGCGCGGCCTGCGGCAGATTCTCCGGCCGCACATAGTCATGGGACGCCGCGCTCATGTAGCCGGTCTGGCGCTGCAACGCCGTCTCCGTCACGTTGCCATGGCTGAACAGCGTGCGGTTGAAATACAGCAGATAAGGCCCCGCCTCGCGCGCGGCCTGCGCCTTGCTGTCGGCGATATAGGCGCTCTGGGCGATGCTGAGATGGCCCGTGGTCATCCTGTGCCCGGCCTGCGCCAGGCATTTCGCATAGTAGCGGATGATGTCCTGCTGCAAGCCCGCAACGCTCGCCGTGCTCTCGCCCGGCGTGATGGGCATGTTCTTGCGCGCGGCGAATTCGATGGATTCCTTGCTGCCGGTGATCGGCGTCCAGATCGGCGGATGCGGCTGCTGCACAGGACGCGGCCACAGCGAAATATCCTTGTAGCTGTGAAATTTGCCCTCGTAGGAAAACACCTCCTGCGTCCAGGCGCCGACGAGAATGTCATAGGCTTCCTCGAAACGCGCGCGGGATTCCGACATCGGGATGCTGTGCACCGCATATTCGCGCGGAATGCCGCGCGCGACGCCCGCGATCAGCCGCCCGTTGGAGAGGCAGTCGATCATCGCCAGTTCTTCGGCGAGGCGCAGCGGCTGATGCAGCGGCAGCAGGTTGCCGTAAATCAACAGCGACAGGTTCTTCGTGCGCTGCGATGCGGCAGCCGCCATCAGGTTCGGCGAATTCATCAGGCCATAGGGCGAGGTGTGGTGCTCGTTGAAGCCGACGCCGTCATAGCCGTACCGGTCGAGGGCTTCCCATGCCTCCAGATGTTCCGCATAGGTCCGCACCGCCACATCGGATTTGAAATACGAGCCACCGAGCGGATACGGCAGCGCGGAGCCGGTTTCCAGCGCATCCAGATGTTCTCCATAGGGCAGAAGATCGAACACAAAGACTTTCATTCATTCCCCCTTGGCCGCACTGCGAACATTCGCCCCGGCTCGCATTGAGCCTCTGTTTAACAGCCAATGGCCGCGCCTTCCACTCGATCATGAAGCTGATCGAACATATCGGGCGTTAATGGCCAGACCTGCCTGCGACGAGCGGTTCGCGTTCCTGCACTTGCATAAAGATTTTCATCAAGCTTTAATCTTTCTGACAGGTGGCTTGCGGTCGTGTGATGTGTGTATCAAACCAGGCATCCGCATATCGGCCTTGCTGCTGACCGCATGGGTTATGCCCGCGGAAGCTGACGCTCCCGATGTGTCACGTCAGGCGCAGCAGCATCATCTTCTGTTCAGCGGAGCCGAACTCTGGCGCGGCGGGAATGCGCTTTACGGCGGCCTGTTATGGTCTCCCGGCGGTCTCGATGAGGCCGGCTTCACCTTCAAGCTGCTGATGGGCGGCGGGCTCTATGGCTATGAAGCGAACGGCGCGCCGGTCTACGGACGCCACCGCTATGTCGCAGCCTTGCCCGGCTGGCGGCTCAAGGCCGACCGCTTCGAAGCCTTCGTCTATGCCGGCCCCGAAACGCAGACGCATCGCCTGTCGCCGGACGATATCGCCAACCGCATGCGCGGCGACCATACCGGCTTGCGGTTCGGAGCGGACCTCTGGTTCGAGCCGACCGAAAGGCTGATGGCCACTGCAACGGTTTCCGCTTCCACCATCGGCATGGGCTATTCGGCACGGCTGGCGCTGGGTTGGAAATTCCAGCCGCTCGGCTGGATCGGCCCCGAAGTCCAGACCAGCGGCGATGATGTCTATCGGCAGATCCGGTTCGGCCTGCATCTGACTGGCGTGACGACCGGCGCGCTCGAATGGTCCACCGCCGCGGGCTATCTCAAGGAAGACGGCAGACCGGGCGAACCCTACATTCGCCTAGGCGTTCTCATGCGGCGCTGAGACGGAAACGCGCGCGCCGCGATCGCTGTCGCCCCGGGCGGCCGCAAGCGCCTCGGGGGTGTCGACATCGATGGCCGTTGCGCTGCCATCCATCGCCACTTCAAGCACCGCCTCGCCATAACGGGCGATCAATTCACGCGCGCCGATGTCGCCCGAAATCGACATGAGTTCAGGAAAGAAGCGTCGTGCCCAGACCACGGGGTTGCCGCGCTGGCCGTTCACGGTCGGCACGACGGCGAGCGCGCCGCGCGCCGGGGCGAAGGCGCCGACCAGCCGGTCGATCAACGCCGCATCGACCTGCGGCATGTCCGCGAGGCAGACGATGGCGCCATCGGCTTCCGCCGGCACGGCCGCGATCCCGGTCCGCAGCGACGCGCCGAGCCCATCGGCATAATCCGGATTATGGACGACGCGCACATCGAGCCCGTGCAGCGCCTCCGCGACCTGGATCGCCTGATGGCCGGTGACGACGATGACCGGCTTCGCGCGGGACGCCACCGCCGCCTCGGCGGCGATGCGCACCAGCGGCTTGCCGCCGATGTCCGCCAGCAGCTTGTTGGGGCCGCCCATCCGTGTTGACTTGCCGGCTGCGAGCACCACCGCCGCGACCCGCGGCTGATCGGCCGCCACCGGCTCGTCGCGGGGCTGGGGCCGCGTGATGATCTCCATCAGAAGCCCGCCGACGCCCATGCCCGTGACCTGCTCGCGCGGCACCGGCAGGCCGGCCAGCAGCCGCGACAGCACCCAGTCGAAGCCGTTCTCCTTGGGGCTGCGGGCGCAGCCCGGCGCGCCCAGCAGGGGGCGGCCGCCAATATCCGCGATCATGAGGAGGTTGCCGGGATCGACCGGCATGCCGAAATGTTCCACGCGCCCGCCCACGGCTTCCACCGCCGCCGGAATGACGTCGCGCCGGTCCGCGATGGCCGAGGCGCCGAACACCAATACCAACTCCGCGCCTTCGCGCAGCACCTCGGAGACGGCTTTCGCCAGCGCCGCCTGCTCGTGCGGCACGCGCCGCTCCGCGACGATCACCGCTTCCGCCGGCGCGAGGCGTTCGGCGGTGACCTTGAGCGTCTTGTCGATCACCTTGGGCGAAAGGCCCGGCAGGATGGTGGACACCACGCCGACCTTGCGGATGCGATAGGGCGCGACCGTCATCAGCGGCCCGGCGTTGCGGATGACATCCAGCGCGCGCTGCTGCACCGCAGCTTCCACCGCGAAGGGAATGATCTTCACGGTGCCGATCATCTCTCCTGCGACCACCGGCTTGAAGGCGGGGAGCGTCGCGAAAGTCACGGCCTCGTCGACCCGGTTCAGGGCGTCGATGGCGTCCTTGTCCACCACCAGCACGCCCGCCGCATCCGCGAACAGGTTCGAGCGTCCCGTGAACGGCCGGTCCACCCGCACGCCTTCGCCGGCCAGCGCCTGCGCGAGCCCGCCGGCGGCCTCGTCCTCCGGCACGTCGCCGGGATCGAGCCGCGCGATCACCACCTGGCCGACACCGGCCTCCTTCAGCGCCGCGATCTCAGCCGCACCGATGGTGGTGCCCTTCTTCAGCACGAAGCCGCCCTGCCGGATGGAATGCACCGCCACGCCGCCTTCGGCCTCCTCCGGTGGAACGGGTCCGAATTTCATGCCGCCTTCTCCACGGCGGCCGGGGCCTTGCGCAGGGTCTCGGTGATCTGGCCGATGATGGAGACCGCGATCTCCGCCGGCGACACCGCGCCGATGTTGAGGCCGATGGGCGCGCGGATGGACGCCAGCGCCTCCGCGCTCGCGCCCTGCGCCGCCAGACGGTCGAGCCGCCGACCATGGGTCTTCCGCGAGCCGAGCGCGCCGATATAGAAGCAGCCGCGCTCAAGGGCATGGAGCAAGGCGGGATCGTCGATCTTGGGATCATGGGTCAGCGCGGCGAAGGCCGTGTAGCGATCCACATTCAGCGGCGGCAGCGCCGTGTCCGGCCATTCGGCGATGACCTTCACATCCGGAAACCGTTCCGGCGTCGCAAAGGCGGTGCGCGGATCGACGATGGTGACGTCATAGCCGAGCAGCTTCGCCATCGGCGCGAGCGCCTGGCTGATATGCACCGCGCCGACGATGAGCAGGCGGATGGCCGGCTCATGCACGGTGAGGAACACGCGCCCCTCCGCCGTATCTTCCATGCCGCTCTTGCCGCTGCGCAGCCGCGCCGCGATCACATCCGCCAGCGGGTCCTGCGCGGCGGCCGTCGCCGTCACCAGACGCTGAGCACCGGTTTCGGGATTCGTCACCACCACGGCGGCGCGGCGGGCGGCCCGTTCGGCATTCAACTGGCGCAGCACATCAAGGCGCATACGGAGATCCTCAAAAACAAATCAACGCTGACTGACATTTCCCATGTCAGGGAAACGCGCGGATCAGTCCACCTTCTCGACGAAGACGCGGATGGTGCCGCCGCAGGAGAGCCCGACCTTCCACGCCGTATCGTCAGCCACGCCGAATTCCAGCGTCTTCGCCTTGCCGCTTTCGATCACATCGATGGCCTCGGTCACCACCGCGCCCTCAACGCAGCCGCCGGACACCGAGCCGAGGAAGTTGCCGTCCTCGTCGATCACCAGATTCGACCCGACCGGACGCGGAGCCGAGCCCCAGGTCTCGATCACGGTGGCAAGCGCGACGCCACGGCCGGCCTTGCGCCAGTCCTCGGCGGCCTGAAGGATATCGTCGTCGCGCGCGAGCATGCTCATGGGATCACCTCGTCTGATCACGCCGGCCAGCAGGCGGCGCTCAGGTCGTCCGGCCGGATGAATATACCAGATATGGGCCGCCGCGGGCCGTCCGGCAATCTCCGGACAAACCCCGGGGCTCAAGCCACCCGCTTCAACCAGGCCCTCGCCTCGTTGGACCGGCCGCCATCCGCCGACAGCGCACGGACGAGTTCACTCATGGAATCCAGATTATGGATCGCCCGCAATTCGTCAACATGGGGCAGCATCGTGCGGATGCCCTTGGCCTTGGCTTCGAAGCCGTCGAAACGCAGCAGCGGATTGAGCCAGATCAGCCGGCGGCAGGAGCGGTGCAGCCGGTCCATCTCGAAAGCGAGGCGCTCGTCGGGGTCGCGCTCCAGCCCGTCGGTGATCAGCAGCACCACCGCTCCCTGCCCGAGCACGCGGCGGCTCCACAGCCGGTTGAACAGATGCAGCGAGGTGCCGATGCGCGTCCCGCCGGACCAGTCGTCCACGCTGGCGGAACACGCCTCCAGCGCCTCGTCGGGGTCCTTGTGCTGCAAGGCCCGCGTCACATTGGTCAGCCGCGTGCCGAACAGGAAGGTATGCACGCGCCGCCGCGCGTCCGTGATGGCGTGAAGGAAATGCAGGAACAGGCGGGTATACTGGCTCATCGAGCCCGAGATATCCACCAGCGCGACGATCGGCGGCGGCCTGGTGCGCGGCGCAAGCTTCTGCAAATCGATCAGCGCGCCGCCAGCCTTCATGCTGGCGCGCAGGGTGCGCCGCAGATCGACCTGGCGGCCGTGGGGGCTGGACCTGAGCCGCCGCGTCCGCACCTCGTCGATCGGCAGCACGAGCCGCTTGATCGCCTCCCGCGCCTGGGCGATTTCCAGCGCGGACATCTGGGCGAAGTCCTTGCGGCGGAGCACCTCGCTGTCCGACACTGTCAGCCGCGCATCGACTTCCACCTCGTCCGGCTTCGGCGGCTGCGGCTCGTCACGTCCGCCGAGCAGCGCTTCGGCGACGCGCTGCGCGCCGGCCCTGGGCGGCTCGGGCGCTTCCGGCTCGGCCTCCGGCAGCATCGCCGCCATCATGTGGTCGAGCACGTCGCGGCGGCGAAAGAACAGTCGGAACGCCTGTTCGAACAGAATCGAATGCTCACGCCGTTTCACGAACCCGGCATGCAGCGTCCAGTAGAAATCCTCCCGCGTGCCGACGCCGGCGGCCTTCACCGCCGCCAGCGCATCGAGGATGCTGCCCGGCCCCACCGGAAGGCCCGCGGCCCGCAGGGCGCGAGCGAAATAGACGATGTTCTCGGACAGCCGCCCATCGCCGGCAGATCGGCCGGCGTCATCGGCGGATGGCGCGCGGGGCGCCATCACCGGCTCTTCAGTTCGGACTTCAATTCGCCGATCATCTGCGCGGCCTTGCCGCTGTCGATGCGGACGATGTCGTCCTGATATTTCAACAGCACGCCGAGCGTGTCCGAAACTTTTGCGGGATCGAGCGCCTTCACATCGAGTTCGGACAGGGCACTTGCCCAGTCCAGCGTCTCGGCGACGCCGGGAGCCTTGAACAGGTCCTCCTGCCGCAGCATCTGGACGAAACCGACGACCTGCTCTGATAACAGCCTGCCGATGCCCGGCACCTTGGCGCGCACGATGGCAAGCTCGCGATGGGCGTCCGGATAGCCGACCCAGTGATAGAGGCAGCGGCGCTTCAGCGCATCGTGGATCTCGCGCGTGCGGTTCGAGGTGATGATGACGATGGGCGGCACCGGGGCCTTCACGGTGCCCAGCTCGGGGATCGTGACCTGATTGTCCGCAAGCACTTCGAGGAGGAACGCCTCGAAGGCTTCGTCCGCCCGGTCGAGTTCGTCGATCAGCAGCACCGGCGCGCCGGCCGGGTCGGGCTGGAGCGCCTCCAGAAGCGGGCGGCGGATCAGGAACCGATCCGAGAAAATGTCGCCTGTCAGTCGGTCCCGGTCCACCACGCCCTCCGCCTCGGCAAGGCGGATGGCGATCATCTGGCTGGCATAGTTCCACTCGTAGACGGCGGAGCTGACATCCAGCCCCTCATAGCATTGCAGGCGGATCAGCCGCCGGCCTAGCGTCGCGGACAGCACCTTGGCGATCTCGGTCTTGCCGACGCCGGCCTCGCCTTCGAGAAACAGCGGACGGCCCATCTTCAGCGCCAGAAACAGCACCGTCGCCAGCGGGCGGTCGGCGACATAGTCCGCGCCGGTGAGCAGCTTCAGCGTGTCGTCGATTGAGCCCGGCACGGCGGCAACCTTGGTCATGAATGGCAATGTCCCGTTGCCGGCGGTTCCGGCCTGGAGTGGATACGGCGCCCGACAAAGGAAATGCCCGGCGCGGAGGCCGGGCATTGCGATCGGGGCCAATCACAATATAGGTCCCGGCGCGGCGGAGGACCACTCCCGGACGGGGAAGCCGGCTCAGCCCCGCTTCTCAGCCCTGATTCTCAGCCTTGTTTTTCCATGGCGATGCCGGCGTTGGCGGCATTGACCGCGCGTTTCGTCATCACCGCCACCAGATGGGCGCGATATTCGGCGCTGGCATGGATGTCGGTATTCATTTCGTCGGGCGACACGGCGATCCCTTCGAGGGACTTCGCATGGAACCGCTTCGCCAGCGCCTCCTCGAATTCCGGCACGCGGAACACGCCGTTCGAGCCCGCGCCCGTCACCGCGACGCGGACCTCGCTGCTGCGCCTGGCGACGAACACGCCGACCAGCGCGAAGCCGGAGGCCGGGTGCTTGAACTTCTCGTAAGCCGCCTTCTTCGGGATCGGAAACTGGACCTTGGTGATGATCTCGTCCGGCTCCAGCGCGGTGGTGAACATGCCCTGGAAGAACTCATCCGCTGGAATCTTCCGCCGCGAGGTGATGATGGTCGCGCCGAGGCCGAGGCAGGCCGCCGGATAATCGGCGTTCGGGTCGTTATTGGCGATGGAGCCGCCGATGGTGCCGCGATGGCGCACGGCCGGATCGCCGATGCCGGCGGGCACGCCAGCCAGCGCCGGCAGCGCCTGCTTCAGCTCCGCCGAATTGGCGACTTCCGAATGCAGGGTCATGGCGCCGATGGTGACGGAGCGCGGGCCGACCTCGATCCCCCGGATACCTTCGACCTTGGACAGATCGACCAGCATGGTCGGGCCGGCGAGCCGCTGCTTCATCACCGGAATGAGGGAATGGCCGCCGGCCAGAATCTTGGCGTCCTCGTTCTTGGCCAGCAGATTGACGGCCTGGCGAACGGTGGTGGGGCGCTGGAATGTGAAAGCATACATGGTCGAAACCTCCCGCCCGCGTCTTATTCGGCTGCCTGAAGCTTGTCGCCGGACCCCTGCCCGGACGTGCTTTCCATCGCCTTCGCTCCGGCCGCGATGGCCTTGACGATGTTGTGGTAGCCCGTGCAGCGGCAGATGTTGCCTTCAAGCTCGTGACGGATGGTCTTGTCGTCGAGGTCGTGACCCTTGCGGTTCACCATGTCCACGGCGGTCATGATCATGCCGGGGGTGCAGTAGCCGCACTGGAGGCCATGGTTCTCGCGGAACGCCTCCTGCATGGGATGGAGCGGGCCGTTCGGGTCCGCCAGCCCCTCGATGGTGGTGACCTGCGCGCCTTCCCACTGCCAGGCGAAATTGGTGCAGGACTTGGTCGCCTTGCCGTTGATGTGAACGACGCAAGCGCCGCACTGGGAGGTGTCGCAGCCGATATGCGTGCCTGTCAGACGCAGATGCTCGCGCAGATATTGCACCAGCAGCGTCCGCGGATCGACATCCGCGCTGACGGCTTTTCCATTCACCGTCATCGACACAGCAACCATCGCCATCTCCCCTATGGATGCGGCTCCCCCGCACCTCAAAATCAGGTCTGCAACGCCGCCGGAGCCCTCCGGCTCGGCGACGCAACTTGCAATAACTCAAATCTGGACCGCGTGCACCTGCCCGGTCAAGTTCCGGCCGCTACCGGCAAGATATGCACCGGAGATGCTGGCGGGAGGCGTCAGGCGCCCTCCTTCACCGCATTGGCGAATTTAGCGAAAAACTCGTCCGCCGTCTTTTTCGCAGCGCCGTTGACGAGACGCTGGCCGATCTGCGCCAGCTTGCCGCCGATCTGCGCCTCGACGTCGTAGGACAGCAGGGTTCCGCCGTCCTTTTCCGCGAGTTTCACGGTCGCGCCGCCCTTGGCGAAGCCGGCGACGCCGCCCTCGCCTTCGCCGGCGATGCGGTAGCCGTTCGGCGGGTCGAGATCGAGCAGCTTCACCTTGCCTTTGAAACGGGCCTTCACGGGACCGACCTTCACGGTGGCGACCGCCTGGAATTCGTTTTCCGCGGTCACGTTCAGTTCCTCGCAGCCCGGGATGCAGGCTTTCAGGACTTCGGGGTCGTTCAGCTTGGCCCAGACCGTCTCTCGGCTGGCGGGGAGCTCGACCTCGCCCGTCATCGTCATCGCCATCGCAAATCTCCGCAATATCCGCCTGCGCCGCTCGCCGGCGCGTCGCCCCGGCTTAACGGGTTGAACTGCGCCTGGGAAGAGGCTGGTTCCACCGGCGGCCCGGTCCCACCCTCGCCTCCGGCCGTTGTCCTGAACATTGTCCTGAAGGCTGTCCGGAACCCTGTCTTGAACCTTTTCAAATTTCGTGACTTGTCGGCTCCGAACCCGACGCGGAGGCGACACGATGCCACCCAGAGTCCGCAAGGACATGCCGAGCGTCCAGCTCGACAAGGCGGAATTCATCGCCCGCTACCGCGCTCGCTTCCACGACCCGGCATTCCGGAACCTCGAAACCGAGCTTTCCGCCATCGCCGAGGTCGCCTGGGACGCCTATTCCGAATACAGAAAGGCCCCTGTGACGCGCAAAGCCGGGCCGGGTTATGCGGACCCGGATTACGATCTCGCGGTGGAATGGATCGAGGCGAGCGAGCGCATCCGCGAGGCCGAAGCCGCCCAGAAAAACCCGGCCTCGCCATCCCGAATTCTTCTCGTCAACGGCGCGAGCCGTAGCAACCAGACCTGCCCCGGCGAAGCCTCCAAGACCTGGCGGCTCGCGCAGGCCGCCCGAGACATATTCGCGCAGCAGGAGGGCTGGGACATCGAGGATCTCGATCTCAGCCGTCTGGCGTCGGAATACGGCCGCCACATCCATCCGTGTAAAACCTGCGTCTCGACAGCTATGCCGCTCTGCCACTGGCCCTGCTCCTGCTATCCGAACCATGCGCTCGGCCAAGTGCAGGACTGGATGAACGACATCTACCCGATGTGGAGCGCAGCCCACGGCGTGATGATCCTCACGCCGGTGAACTGGTACACGAGTTCGAGCGCCCTCAAGCTGATGATCGACCGGCTTGTCTGCGCCGATGGCGGCAATCCCGACCCGACCTCGACCCACGGCAAGGACCCGGCCAAAGCCAAGGACATCGAACTCGCCGGCTGGGGCTATCCGCGCCACCTCGCCGGACGTGTCTTCTCCGTGGTGGTCCATGGCGATGCCGTAGGAGCAGAGGGCGCCCGCGCAGACCTTGCGGCCTGGCTCAGCGACATCGGCCTGGTCGAAGCCGGCCACCTCTCCCAGCTCTCGGGTTACATCGGCTACAAGAAGCCTTACGCCACCAGCCATGAGGATCTGGATCGCGACGAGGCGACATTCGAGGAGGTCCGCAACGCGGCACGAGCCCTCGTCAGCGCGGTGCAGCAGATGCGCGCCGGACATGGCTGGCGGCCGGACATCGCCCTGAAGGAGCCGCGTCCGAAATAGGCGGCCGATCCCGGACCCTGCCGGAGGCGCGGCGTGTCGGCGTCAGGCCGCCCGGCCAACCGGGACGCCGTCCAGCCGCATCGGCAGCGGACGCTGCCCCGGGTCCAGCGAGAAGCGAACGGGCTCCAACACGTCTTCTGCCGGCATGGCCAGCCGCTGCACCATCACCACAATGACAGCGCCCGAGATCATCAGCGCCTGCGTAGCGATGAGCCGCATCATGGCCGCGTCGCCGGCGGCATAGAATGGAATGGACCAGACCAGCAGACCCAGCGCGCCGATGAGAAGCGCGACATTCACCGTCGCTTCGTCGCCCTTCCGCCCGATGACGATGCCCCTCACCACATCGATAATCAGCGCGAGGAAGCCCGCCGCCATCACCAGCTTGATGCCGCCCAGCACGCTGGCGACCCGCGCCAGCCCGCCGGGCGCGAGATCGAAAAGCTGACGATAGAAAACCGCCACGGTCACGAAGTCGGGATCGGTGAGGCCATAAACCGGAGAGGTCAGCGCAGCGACGGCTTCACGGCTGCACAGCGGCAGAAAATATGCCGCCACCAGCATGGCGTTGATCTCACCGACAGATGGCTTCCGGATCATACCGCAGCCCCCAAAAGTATCCGGACCGAGTCGCATCACAAACGCGATGCTAGCCAGAACGGACGGGGCTGCCTCAACGTAAACCCTTTGTTAACCTTAATTTTTTAATATTCTGTTAACCATGACCAATGGCCGACCGGCAGATGCGCGGCACCGCACTTACGAAAAAAGCCCCGCACAGCGGGGCTTTTCCTCGACGGCCTGATGCCGGTCAACGGTTCTGCTGACCCGACTGCTGACCGGGCTTCTGGCCGGACTGCTGCTGCTGCTGGCCGGACTGCTGCCCGCCGCCCTGCTGCTGCTGACCCGGCTTGTTCTGCTGGTTCTGCTGCTGCTGATTTTGCTGGTTCTGCTGGCCCATGACTCTCTCCTTGAAGCCACCCTGCCCCACATCCGGTGGACGCTCTCGCCCGCTCCGGAGCCTTGGGACTTGCGCCCTGCCGGCAATTGACAACTTTCCGTCGCGGCCTTCGTTCCCGATGGAACTCGCGGGAACGATCATAGCAGGGTGGAGCTTCCGAACAGGTATGGCGGTATTGCTCCGGCCGCCGGGAGAAGTGCCTATACCGGGCGGTAGCTTCGGTCGTAATAGACCAGCGCGGGTCCGGCAGTGCCGATATGAACGGCCTGCACGGCACCGAAGATCACATTGTGGCTGCCCACAGATTTCATGCCGGTGATGCGACAGTCGAACGCCGCCACCGCGGAAGACAGCACCGGCGCTCCCGTCACCAGCGGAGCCCACTCCGCGCCCTGGAGCATGGCGGGCTTGTCGACATCGCGCTTGGCGAAGAAATCCGCGATGCTTTCCTGTCCGAAGCGAAGGGTATTGACGCAGAAAACGCCGTTCCCCGACAAAATCGGGGCGCTCTGGGCGCGCTTGTTGACGCAGATGAGCAGCGTCGGCGGTTGGTCGGAGACGGAGCAGGCCGCCGTCGCCGTCATGGCGGTCAGCCCTGCCGGGCCTGCCGTGGTGATGACATGGACGGCAGCGCCAAGGCGGCTCATGGCCTGGCGGAACTGGCCGGCATCCGCGGTCGGAATATGATCCGCCGCGACGGCGGAAAATGCGCCATCCATCGCGTCGTCGGGCCGTTGATCGATCCAGCTCATCGTATTTGTTTCCAGAATCATTCAGTTTCCGCGCTCTTTTCCACGTCCATGATATGCGACATCGTCCGGATCGAGCCAGGCGTCCGACACCCAGCCATTCTCGTCATAATCCGCCATGCAGGCTTCGGCGAGGCCGACCATGTCGTCCAGCGCCCCCGAGCCCCGCGCCGACCACAGGGCCTGGATGCGGATATCCTCGTGGTTTCCGGCGTAATTGCGTTCATAAAGCTCATGGCGGCCGCCGAATTCCGTGCCGATCGAATCCCACAACAGCTTCATGATCTTGATGCGCTGGCGGTGATCGATGCCGTTCGAGCCGCGCAGGAACCGCGCGAGATACTTGTCGATCTCCGGATTCTTGAGGTCCGCCGCCGAGGACGGCAGGTAGATCAGCGCCGAGGCGACGATCTTCTGCACGATCTCCTTGACGCGCCCATAGGCATCGCCGGCAAAGACCCGGTAGCTCGATCCGGCCTGATTGTTCGGCAGCACCGCGCCATCGTGCCAGGGCGTGGGACTCATGGCCATGCCGTCCGACAGCGTCCAGAACAGGTTTCGCCAGGCGACGATTTCGCCCAGCATCGCCTGATTGCCGCGGAACTCATCGGCGCCGGTGGTGCGCAATGCCTTGGCGATGATGCCGACGAGGAAGTCCAGCTTCACCGCCAGCCGCGTGCAGCCATGCAACTGATAGCCGGCAACGAAACCGGATTGAGGAAAGAAGTTCTTGAGCTTCTCGAGGTCCCGATGCAGCAGCACGTCTTCCCACGGGATAAAGACGTTATCGAACACGAAGATCGCGTCGTTCTCGTCGAAGCGCGACGACAGCGGATAGTCGAAGGGCGAGCCCATGACGCTCGCCGTCATCTCGTAGGAGGTGCGGCAGAACAGCTTCACGCCCGGCGCGTTCATCGGCGCGATGAACATCACGGCAAGATCGGTATCGGCGATCGGCATCGCGGCATTCTGGCCGAGGAAATTGTAATGGGTCAGCACCGACGAGGTCGCGACGACCTTGGCGCCTGAAATATAGATGCCGGCGTCGGTCTCCTTCTGGATCGAGATGAAGACATCCTTGACCTGATCGGCCGGCTTGGCGCGATCCACCGGCGGATTGACGATGGCGTGGTTCATGAACAGGACGTTTTCCTGCGCGCGCGCATACCAGCGGCGGGCATTGTCGCCGAATTGTTCGTAATAGGGCGCGTTGGCGCCCAGCGTGTTCATCAGTGCCGCCTTGTAGTCCGGCGTACGGCCCATCCAGCCGTAGCTCATGCGCGCCCAGGCGGCGATCGCGTCGCGCTGGCCGACCACATCCTCCCGGGACCGGGCGACGCGAAAGAACTTGTGGGTAAAACTGCCCCCCCCGGTGTCCGTTGGGCAGGTCAGCTCCGCCTGCCGGGCCGGGTCGTGCAGGGCGTCGTAGAGCCGGGCGATGGAGCGGGCGGCGTTGCGGAAGGCGGGATGGACGGTGACATCCTTCACGCGCTCGCCGTGGATATAGACCTCCCGTCCGTCACGCAGGCTTTCGAGATATTCGGCGCCGGTGAACGGTCTTCCGCCGGAACCGATCACGTCTTCCGCTTTCATGCGCTGCATGGTCCCCCCAGTCGTCCCACTTCTCCCTGCCCACAAAAAGCGCCGGACGCCACAAAGTCAAATGCGGCCTGGCCATACCGCAAACAAAGAGGCCGCCGATGCCGGCGGCCTCTTCTGCTTTCGTCGCGCTCGCCCCCTCAGAAGCCTAGCGGGCGTTACCCACCACGGGAGCGCTGGGCTCCGTGCTCAACCAGCGATAGAGCAGACCGCCGAGCGCACCGCCGATCAGCGGCGCCACCCAGAACAGCCAGAGCTGGCCGAGGGCCCAGCCGCCGCCGGCGAACAGCGCCGGACCGGTGCTGCGCGCGGGGTTCACCGAGGTGTTCGTGATGGGGATGCTCACCAGATGGATCAACGTCAGCGCGAGGCCGATGGCGAGCGGTGCGAAGCCGGCCGGAGCCTTGCCATGGGTCGCACCCATGATGACGAACAGGAACATCATCGTCATCACCACTTCCATCAGGAAGCCGGCATAGAGAGTGTATTTGCCCGGCGAGTGTTCGCCATAGCCGTTGGCCGCAAGCCCGCCGGTGGGATCGAAGCTCGGCGCGCCCTTGGCGATGACATAGATCAGGCCCCCCGCAACGATGGCGCCGATCACCTGCGCGACGATATAGGGCACCACTTCCTTGGCGGGAAACCGGCCGCCCATCGTCAGCCCGACCGTGACCGCCGGATTGAGATGGCATCCCGAGATATGGCCGATGGCATAGGCCATCGTCACCACGGTCAGTCCGAAGGCCAGGGACACACCCAGAAGTCCGATTCCGACATCCGGAAATGCCGCTGCGAAAACCGCGCTGCCGCACCCGCCGAACGTCAGCCAGAATGTGCCGATCGCTTCCGCCGTATACTTCTGAAAATTCATCGCGACTCTCCCCAAAGTAGAATGACACCTCAACATACGGATCGGGACTGTCAATTTTTAAACGGGAAAACTTCCCCCCGTCGGGACCGGCCGGAAACCCCCTCGCCATTCCGAGTCGCGATTCCGAACCGGAACAATGCGTTGACGACACCGGGCCTGGCAGGTCCTATGGGCGAATCGGGGGGAGTGCGCGCGGCCGCATGGATTATTTTCTACAGCAGTTGATCAACGGGCTGACGCTGGGCTCGATCTACGGGCTGATCGCCATCGGCTACACCATGGTCTATGGCATCATCGGCATGATCAATTTCGCCCATGGCGACATCTACATGGTGGGCGCGTATATCGCGCTGATCACGTTTCTCATTCTTCTTTCAATCGGCCTCACGGCGGTGCCGCTGGCGCTGTTCGTCATGCTGCTGGTGGCGATGGCCATCACCGCGCTCTACGGCTGGACCGTCGAGCGGCTGGCCTATCGGCCGCTGCGCCATTCCTACCGCCTCGCGCCGCTGATCTCCGCCATCGGCATGTCGATCCTGCTCCAGAACTATGTGCAGGTGGCGCAGGGCGCGCGCTCCAAACCGCTGCCGCCCCTCATCGAAGGCGGGCAGACGCTGATCCCTGGCGACTTTCCCGTGCAGATGTCCTACGTGCAGATGATCGTCATCGCCACCACCGTGGTGCTGATGGCGATCTTCTCGTGGATCGTCGCGAAGACGCGCCTCGGCCGCGACATGCGCGCCTGCGAGCAGGACATGCGCATGGCCGCCCTGCTCGGCGTCAATGTCGACCGCACGATCTCGCTGACCTTCGTGATGGGCGCTTCGCTCGCCGCCGTCGCCGGCGTGATGTATCTGCTTTACTACGGCGTCGCGGATTTCTTCATCGGCTTCGTCGCCGGCATCAAGGCGTTCACCGCCGCCGTGCTCGGCGGCATCGGCTCGCTGCCCGGCGCGATGATCGGCGGACTGCTGATCGGCCTGATCGAGACCTTCTGGTCCGCCTATTTCTCGAACGAGTACAAAGACGTCGCCGCCTTCGCGATCCTCGTCATCGTGCTGATCTTCCTGCCCACGGGCATTCTGGGCCGCCCGGAGGTCGAGAAGGTTTGACCGATATCCCGGCCACACCTGCCGCCCCCGGCGCGCCCGCCTCGTCCCGGCTCTGGCTGGCGCTGAAAAGCGCCACCTTCGCCGCGCTCGTCGCGTTCGGGCTGTTCTCGCTGATGATCGGCGTCTCGACGGAGCCGGACGCCAGCGGCGCCCTCGCCGCCAGCTGGCGACCGGACGACCTCGCCGTCATGGTCGCCGCCGTGGCGGCGGGCGCTTTCCTGCGCGGGCTCATCTTCGGCGACCGACGCCCATTCGAGAACCGCGCGCTGCCGCTGCGCTGGCAGCTTCGCCTCGGCGCCATCGGCCGGCTCGTCGCGCCGCTGCTGCTCGGCTTCGCGCTGCTCGTGCCGGTCATCTTTTACGAGGATCGCTATCTGCTCGATCTCTCGATCCTGATCCTGACCTACATCATGCTGGGCTGGGGTCTGAATATCGTCGTCGGCCTCGCCGGCCTGCTCGACCTCGGCTATGTCGCCTTCTATGCGGTCGGGGCCTATTCCTATGCGCTGCTGGCGCAGAATTTCGGCCTGTCGTTCTGGCTCTGCCTGCCGCTGGCCGGCATCCTCGCCGCCTTCTGGGGCATCCTGCTCGGCTTTCCGGTGCTGCGCCTGCGCGGCGACTATCTCGCCATCGTCACCCTCGGCTTCGGCGAGATCATCCGCCTCGTCCTGATCAACTGGCAGGATGTGACCGGCGGACCGAACGGCATCGGCGGCATCGCCCGCCCGTCCTTCTTCGGCCTGCCCTTCACGGCGGACGAGGACGGCTTCGCCGCCAGCTTCGGACTGGAGTTCTCCACCACCCATCGCGTGGTGTTTCTCTACTATCTCATTCTGATCCTCGCGCTGATCACCAACGCCGTCACCCACCGGCTGCGCCGCCTGCCGGTCGGCCGGGCCTGGGAAGCCCTGCGCGAGGACGAGATCGCCTGCCGCTCGCTGGGCATCAACACCACTAACGTGAAACTCACGGCCTTCGCCACCGGCGCGATGTTCGCCGGCTTCGCCGGCTCGTTCTTCGCGACCCGGCAGGGCTTCATCAGCCCGGAGTCCTTCACCTTCGGCGAGTCGGCCCTGATCCTCGCCATCGTCGTGCTGGGCGGCCTCGGCTCGCAGATCGGCGTCGTCATCGCCGCCGTGGTGATGATCGGCGGCTTCGAGCTGTTTCGCGAGTTCGAACAGTTCCGCATGATCGTGTTCGGCGCATCCATGGTCGCCATCATGGTGTGGCGGCCGCGTGGACTGATCTCGCTGCGCGAGCCGACATTGAAGCTCGGGGCCGCGGCCGTCGCGCCGATCCCGCCCGTTCCGGGAGAGCGGCCGTGAGCGCGCCCGCAAACGATCCCGCCGACGACATCCTCACCGTCGTGCATCTGTCGATGCGGTTCGGCGGGCTCGTCGCCATCGACGACCTGAACTTCAGCGCGCGGCGCGGCGAGATCACGGCGCTGATCGGCCCCAACGGCGCCGGCAAGACCACCGTGTTCAACTGCATCACCGGCTTCTACAAGCCGACCGCCGGCATGATCCGCCTGCGCCATGCGGACGGTGCGGACTTCCTGCTGGAGCGGCTGCTGGACTTCCGCGTCGCGCAGCAGGCGCGCGTCGCCCGCACCTTCCAGAACATCCGCCTGTTTCCCGGCATGACCGTGCTGGAGAATCTGATCGTCGCCCAGCACAACGAACTGATTGTCGCCTCGGGCTACACTTTCAAGGGGCTGCTCGGCCTGCAAGGCCACCGCCGCGCCGAACGGGAGGCGATCGACCTGGCGCGCGACTGGCTCGGCCGCATGGGCCTCACCTCCCGCGCCGACGATGCCGCCGGCAGTCTGCCCTATGGCGAGCAGCGCCGGCTGGAGATCGCCCGGGCGATGTGTACGCGCCCCGTCCTGCTCTGCCTCGACGAGCCCGCCGCCGGTCTGAACGCCAATGAAAGCGCGGCGCTGAATACGATGCTGCACGGCATCCGCGACGACTTCGGCACCTCGATCCTGCTGATCGAGCATGACATGTCCGTGGTGATGGAAATCTCCGACCATGTGATCGTGCTGGACTACGGCATGAAGATCGCCGACGGCACGCCGGCCGAAATCCGCGACGATCCGAAGGTCATCGCCGCGTATCTCGGCGTCGAGGACGACGAGGTCGGGGACGTGGAAGCGGAGGTCGGGCTGTGACCGTCCCGCTGCTCGCCATTCGCGGTCTCGTCGCGGGCTATGGGCCGATCCTTGCGCTGAAGGGCGTCGATCTCGATGTCCATGCCGGCGAGATCGTCGCGCTGATCGGCGCCAACGGCGCGGGCAAGTCCACGCTGATGATGAGCATCTTCGGCAATCCGCGCGCGCACGATGGAGCCATCGTCTATGACGGCCGCGATATTTCGCGGCTGCCAACCCATGCCATCGCCCGGATGCAGATCGCGCAATCGCCGGAGGGCCGCCGCATCTTCCCGCGCATGACCGTGCTGGAAAATCTCCAGATGGGCGCGACCACCGCCGACCCCGCGCATTTCAACGATGATCTCGAACGGGTCTGCGTGCTGTTTCCGCGCATCAAGGATCGCCTTTCCCAGCGCGGCGGCACGCTCTCGGGCGGCGAGCAGCAGATGCTCGCCATCGGCCGCGCGCTGATGAGCCGCCCTCGCCTGCTGCTGCTGGACGAGCCTTCGCTCGGCATCGCGCCGCTGCTGGTGAAGCAGATCTTCAAGGCGATCCGCGACCTGAATGCGCAAACGGGACTAACGGTGTTTCTGGTGGAGCAGAATGCGTTCCACGCGCTCAAGCTCGCCCACCGCGCCTATGTGCTGGTCAACGGCTGCGTCACGCTCTCCGGCACCGGCGCGGAACTGCTGGCGCGCCCGGACGTGAAGGCGGCTTATCTGGAAGGGGGCCGGCACTGATGGGCACGCTCTACGCCACCGAGACGCCGCTTCAGGTGCTGTTTGTCACCGTCATCCTCGGCGGCGGTGCGGCGGCGCTGGCGGGCCGCGCCATCGCCCGCACCTGGCGGCCGACATGGCATCTGGCCACCTATATGGCGCTGCTGGGTGCCGCCGTCCGCTTCATCCATTTTGCGCTGTTCGAGGGCGAGTTGCTCTCGCTGCCATCCTACCTGATGGATACCGCAGTATTGATCGCGATCTCCGCCCTCGCCTGGCGCATGGCGCGCACGACGCAGATGGTGACGCAATATTATTGGCTGTTCGAGCGCGCTTCGCCGCTGACCTGGCGCGCGCGGGAGGAGGCATTGGCCGATCCGCAACTTGCACGGTACATCGCGCGGATCAATTGAAATTCCGCCGGCTTTGCCGGACAATCGGCGCGGATTCCGGAGGGGCCTCTGGCCTCGCATTTGCAGCCTGCAAGCTATCACCTTGCAAGCTGTCGCCAGCAGGGAGAAGGGACAATGAAAGCTTCATGGTTGCTCGCGGCCTTCGCGAGTACGCTGTTCGCCGGCGCGGCGGCGGCACAGGACATCACCGTCGGCGTTGCCGGGCCGATGACGCAGGCGGAGGCCGCCTTCGGCCGCCAGCTCCGCAACGGCGCTGAACAGGCCGTGGCGGACATCAACGCCGCTGGCGGCGTGCTCGGGCGCCAGTTGAAACTTGAGGTCGGCGACGACGCCTGCGATCCGAAACAGGCCCGCTCCGTTGCCGAGAAGCTCGCCAGCATGAAGCTGCCGGTCGTCATCGGGCATTATTGCTCGTCGTCCTCGATCCCCGCATCGGAAGCCTATGCGGATGCCGGCGTGCTCCAGATCACCCCGGCCTCGACCAACCCGCAATTCACCGAGCGCAAGCTCTGGAACACGTTCCGCACCTGCGGCCGCGACGACCAGCAGGGCGGCCTCGCGGGTGCTTATGTGGCGAAAGCCTACAAGGGCAAGAATATCGCCGTGATCCATGACAAGTCGACCTATGGCAAGGGCCTGGCCGACGAGATGAAGAAGGCGCTCAACAAGGCCGGCGTGAAGGAGCGGCTCTATGAGAGCTACAACAAGGGCGACAAGGATTTCAACGCGCTGGTCTCCAAGCTCAAGGTCAACAATATCGATCTCGTCTATGTCGGCGGCTACCATCAGGAAGCGGGGCTGCTGATGCGCCAGATGCGGGCGCAGAATCTCAACGCCGCGATGATGGCGGGCGATGCGCTGGCGGATCGTGAGTTCGCCTCCATCGCCGGCCCGAATGCCGACGGCGTGCTGTTCACCTTCGGGCCGGACCCGCGCAAGAAGCCGACCGCCGCCGCCATCGTGCAGAAGTTCAAGGACCGCAATGTCGAGCCGGAGGGCTACACCCTCTATACGTATGCCGCCTTCCAGGTCTGGGCGCAGGCCGTCGCCAAGGCCGGCACCACCGACGCCAAGAAGGTCGCGGCGACGATGAAGGCCGGCAAATGGGACACCGTGCTGGGCCCGATCTCCTACGACCAGAAAGGCGACATCACGATCCTCGATTATGTCGTCTATCGCTGGAACAAGGATGGCAGCTACGCGGAGCTGGACCCGAAGGGCACCTGAAGCCCTCCGGTTTCAAGATTCGAGACAGAAGCCCGCCGCAACGGCGGGCTTCATCTTTTGGAAGAGACCCTCAGCCGATCCGGCCAAGCGCCGGGAAGGTTTCCAGCAGCCAGAAGCTGAAAGTGGTGATGCTTCCGGTGAGGAAGGCGATGCCGGTGAGCACGAGCAGCGCGCCCATGATCTTCTCCACCGTGCCCAGATGGCGGCGGAAGCGCGCGATGAAGGCGCCGAAAGGCTCCGCCGCAAATGCGGCCAGCATGAAAGGAATGCCGAGGCCGAGCGAATAGACCGCCAGAAGCCCCGCCCCCCGCGCGACCGTCGTCTCCGACGCAGCCACGGCCAGGATCGCCGCCAGCACCGGCCCGATGCAGGGCGTCCAGCCGAAGGCGAAAGCGAGCCCCATCACATAGGCGCCCCACAGACCAACCGGCCGGGGCGCCTCGATCCGCGCCTGGCGCATCAGGGCCCGGATCGGCGTCAGGCCGAGGAAATGCAGCCCCATCACGATGATGGCAATGCCGGCGACGATGCCCAACTCGCGCGAATAGAGGCGCAGCACTCCGCCGATGATGCTGGCGCTCGCGCCGAGCGCGATGAAGACCGTCGAGAATCCGGCGACGAACAGCATCGCCGCAAAAACGGTCTCGCGGCGCACCCACCGGCGCGGCCCCGCCTCCGCCGCGCGCTCCAGCGAGGTTCCGGCCAGATAGACCAGATAGGGCGGCACCAGCGGCAGCACGCAAGGGGAGAGGAAACTGAGCAGGCCGGCGACAAGCGCGGCCAGAAGCGGAATATCGGCAGACATGCGCAAGCTCATGCGACGCCATGCCGGCAATGGCAAGGCGTGGAGCGGATCACGGCTCGCCATCGCGCGGATGTGATCGGAGGCGCGGCAACGCGCCGGCGCGGACCCGCCAATTCAAACTGCCGGATTTTGCGGAACGATCCGCGCAAGCGTCGTCGCGTGTACGGGATCGGCCATACGGCCAGCCGTTTTTAGCCAGCCATTCTTAGCCGTCATGGCCAGGTTTTGCGCGCTCCCGGAGCGGTCCGCCGAGAGCGTATATGCAGGGGTCGAATGATTAGATTATGATCCTATTATGGAAAATAATCCTTGACAGCGTGACGCTGATCGGCTAGGGTCGCATCAGGCTCGGGACGTGTGACCGGCTGCCATTCCCACGATGCGGTCTGGTCGCGAATAGTTCTCCGCCGGAGCCCGGGCCTCCCGCGCGAATGTCCGGCGAATCGCATCACATCGATAGCCTCATGCCATAGCGCCAAGTCGTGTCGAATGCTGACAAGCTTCCGACGCGCTTCTTCAGCCCACGAGTGTTCGGGACAATGACCCGCTTCGGAGCCGCAGGAAGAGCAGCAGGTCTCCAAGCCAAACCTCCTGCTGACGGGCGCGCGCCATCATCATGCCGCGTGCGCCGCCGCCCATTCTGAGCGTGGAGATGAGGCAGGATGGCCCTTCAGCGCGATCCGGGATTGACGCCCGCGATCCGACGCGCGCAGGTTCAACACCACAACCCCGCAGGATACTCGCCCATGCGCAATCTCATCACCGACGTTCCCGGCCTTCGCGTGGGCCACGCGAGTGACACCACTGTCGCCTCCGGCACGACGGTCGTGATCTTCGACGAACCTGCCGTCGCGGCCGTGGATATCCGTGGCGGCGGACCGGCGACGCGCGAAACGGCCCTGCTCAACCCGGCCCGCACGGTGGACATGATCGACGCGGTCACGCTCTCCGGCGGCTCGGCCTTCGGCCTTGATGCGCCGGGCGGCGTGCAGGGCTGGCTGGCGGAGCACGGCCGCGGCTTCGCCATCGGCGATGTCCGGGTGCCGATCGTCGCGGGCGCGGCGATGTTCGACCTGCTCAACGGCGGCGACAAGAAATGGGGCCGCTTCTCGCCCTATCGGGACCTCGGCCATACCGCCGCGGAAGCCGCCGGGCTGGACTTTGCGCTCGGCAATACGGGCGCTGGCCTCGGCGCGACGACAGTGTCGCTCAAGGGCGGGCTCGGCTCGGCGTCTGCCGTCACGCCATCCGGCATTCATGTCGGCGCGATCGTCATCGTGAATGCGGTGGGCAGCGCGACCATCGGCAGCGGGCCGCATTTCTGGGCCGCGCCCTTCGAGGTCGGGGATGAGTTCGGCGGGCGCGGCTTTCCTTCCCCGATGCCGGCCGACGCGCTGATCCCCCGCATGAAAGGCGGCGAGAATGCCACCGTGCGGGAGAACACCACCATCGCGCTGGTGGCGACGGACGCTGCGCTGACCAAGGCGGAAGCCAATCGCCTCGCGGTGATGGCGCAGACCGGCATGGCCCGCGCGATCTATCCCGTCCATGCGCCGCTGGACGGCGACGTGGTCTTCGCGGCATCGACCGGGAAGCAGCAGTTGCCGGACGGCTTCGAGCGGCTGCTCGCCGTCACAGAACTGGGGACCATCGCCGCCAATGTGCTGGCCCGCGCCGTGGCGCGGGGCGTGTATGAAGCGCAGGCCCTGCCCTTCGCGGATGCCCAGCCGGCCTGGCGCGACAGGTTCGCATAGGGAGGATTTCAGCGGGCCGGCGGACGCGGCGCGCCGGGAGCGTCGCCCGTGACCGAACGTGCTTTTCACGATTCCTCACGGCGGATCCTCAAGGCGGGCTGGTCTCCGCCAGACCCTCACGCTTCCGGTTTTAATAGGCGCCGGTTGAGATCGGCTCTCGTCGACATCGTGGAGCCTTCGTTTGCAGCTATCGGGGACAGTTTGAGCGGCGGCGGCGCTGGGATGAACATCATCTCGCCGACCTCGGGATCGGCTCCGTCGCGTTCCGCGATTGAGCCGGCAATTGCTCGATATTGTGCGCCACCTCCGGCGGACCGGACAGGTTCGCCTCTATGCTGCAACCAATCAGGAACGCCCGAAACCGGCCACTGCCGGCGGGGCCTCTAAGTCCGGACCTTCATGACGCATGTTCTTGTCGCGAGGGTCGGACGCCCGCGTCATCAGCCGGCGAAACGTTCGGCCCGGAACGGCGCGGGATCGGTGAACGGCGTCTCGCCCGCCATCATCTCGGCAATCAGGCGGCCGGTGGCGGGGCCGAGCGTCAACCCCCAATGGGCATGGCCGACCGTGAGCCACAGCCCCGCCTGCCCCGGCGCGCGGCCGATCACCGGCCGGGAGTCCGGCAGACAGGGCCGCCGCCCCATCCACGGCTCCGCCTCGACCGGCTCGCCCAGCGGAAACAGTTCCCGCGCCGCCGGCAGCAGCCGGCCGAACTGCACCGGAGTCGGCGGCGCATCGCGCCGGGCGAATTCAGCGCCGGTGGTGAGGCGGACGCCCTGCGCCATCGGCGCAAGGCAATAGCCGAAATCGGCATCCAGCAGGGTATGGCCGAGCGCCGGGCCGCCCGCCTGCCGGTAATGGCGGTGATAGCCGCGCTTGAAGCCGAACGGCAGCCGGAGGCCCAGCGGCTCCAGCACGTCCGGCGCGAAGGGGCCGAGCGCAACCACGGCCTGATCGCCATCGACCGGCCCTTCGGCCGTCTCGACGCGCCAATGGCTTGCCGAGCGATGCAGCGAGCGGGCGTCCGCGGTCAGCAGCATGCCGCCCAGCGCGGCGAAACGGTCCGCATAGGCGCGGGTGACGGCGAGCGGATCGGTGACGGTCGCCACCCGCGTCCAGTGCACCGCATGGGCGAAGACGGGAGCAATCGCCGGCTCCCTCGCCTGCGCTTCATCGACGCCGAGAATGTCGAAAGGAAGCCCCAGCGATGCTGCAAGATCCAGTTCGCGGCGGCAGGCCGCAAAGCTCGCCTCCTTGCGGAACAGCTTGAGCCAGCCGGTATGGCGCAGGAATTGCGTCGCGTCGGTCTCGGCCATCAGCGCTTCGTGCTCGGCGATGGCGCGGGCGAATAGCGGCCGCATGGTCAGCGCCGTGTCCATCAGCCGCTCGGGCGTGGAGTTGCGGCGGAAGGCGAGCAGCCAGGGCGCGACCTCGAGCAGCGCGTTCCAGTGATAATTGGCCTCCGGCGCCTGTTTCAGCGCGACCCGCAGCAGCCCCATGAAGGAGTTCGGAAACGCCGGCGGAAACAGGGTATCTCCCTCGATGATGCCGGCATTGCCATAGGAGGTTTCCTCGCCGGGGGCGCGGCGGTCCACCAGCGCGACCGACAGGCCGCGCCTGACGAGATGCAGCGCGACGGAGGTACCGACGATGCCGGCACCCAGCACAAGAACATCGACGCGAGCCATGATCTACAGCGCCTCAACCTTCTCTATGCCGGGCACCGCCTTGATCGCGCCGGCGATCTGCGGCGAAACCTTGAACCGGCCGGGCAGCCTGATCTCGACCTCGCTCGCATTCTCCAGCCGCAGCATGACATAAACCTCGCCGTCTCCCCGCATCTCCAGACGCCGGGCGAGGCTCTCGATCGGTGCCCGGTCCTTCAGGAAGACACGGAGACCCTTCTGGGTTTTCGCGCGCGCCGCCGCCTCGTCGAGGGACTCGACGGTCTGGATGCGGGCGCGGACATCCTCGCCCTGCAACTCCGCGGCAAGGCCGAGCAGCACCGCCCTGCCGGGCTCCAGCGCATCCCGATATTGCTGCAAGCCCTCCGAGAACAGGA
>Ga0182740_1000699_pt1 | contig 30185 bp, 29 predicted proteins | sample eDN5th37CKraftBY_FD_128872 | JGI IMG/M metagenome (GOLD analysis project Ga0182740, IMG submission 128872) | Enriched backyard soil microbial communities from Emeryville, California, USA - eDNA 5th pass 37_C Kraft BY (version 2) (version 2) | ecosystem: Environmental > Terrestrial > Soil >...
AAGGATTGGCGCACACTGGATATCGCTGGTACCTGGTGGCCTGGGATCCGGCGCGCGAGGACTGGCGCACCTTCCGCATCGACCGCATCGCGGGGGCTCCCCAAGTCGGCGCGCATTTCGTGCCGCGGCCTCCACCCGAAGGCGGCGACCTGCGCGCATACGTGTCGCGGTCGGTGAACATGGCCCCTCACCCCGAGCCCGCGCGCGTGATCCTGCACGCGCCGCGCGCCGTCATGGCGGCCCGCATTCCGCATGGGGCCGGCCAGATCGATTCCCTGGATGCGGCCCGCTGCCTGCTGCAATGCCCCGTGCAATCGCTGGACGCGCTGGTGTATTGGCTGATGGCGCTGGACGTGGAGTTCGAAGTGCTGGCCCCCGCTGCCTTGCAGGAGCGCCTGCAACGGGCGGCCGACAGGCTGGCGCGCAGCCTGCAAAAAAACCCCGCCTCCGAAGCGGCGGGATAAGGGTCGGATTTGGCTGTTTTTCGGCCGATCCCACCCTGTGTATTTCGCCGGCAATTCGAGTATCTTGGCTGCTTTCCGGAACATTCCAAGAGCACCCCATGAGCAACGTTACCAACGCCAGCCTGGCCTCTGGCGCCACGCCCGACGCCGACGCCTTCCTGCAATTCCTGGTCAACCTGGTCAACAACGGCAGCCAGATCGAAAGCATCGGCGTCACCCTGCAAATGGGCGGCATGCTGGTATCGGGCTCTATCGTGTCCGGCGCGGAATACTTCGACAGCTTCGCAGCCAGCTTCACGGGGTCGCTGAACACGCTGGACGAAACCACCCGCAAGGCCGTGCACGCCTCGCTGGCCGAATTGGGCGACGTCTTCCGGGTCCCGCAGCCCGCGGATCCACTGCCGAACTACATCCACCTGGCCGACGCGCTGTTCTTCACCGCCGACGGCACTCCCGTCGCCGGACAGCCGACTCTCTGGCGCGGCCGTACCAGCGCGGTCGACGGCTTCGTCCTGGGCCGCCTGCAGGAAGAAGCGGCCGGCTGAAGGCTCCGACCTGCGCAAGCTCTACGTCCGTATCGACCAGGAACTGATCGCTTTCTGCGTGGAAAGCGAAATATTCCAGTAGGCTGTGCGTTTTCCGGACATTCAGGCAGGAACGCAGGGCATGACGCAAGACGCAAACGAGATAGTCACGGGCCAGGAAGTGGACCGCGAGATGATGCAGGCCTTGATCGAACGGTCTGGCGGCCGCCCGTTGTCGTTCCATGACTGCGACTTGCAGGACGCGGATTTCTCGCGCCTGGATCTGCGCGGCGCGCAGTTGACGGCCTGCGCGATCGCCGGCGCCTCCTTCCAGGGCGCCACCCTGGCGGACTCCGCTTGGCTGCGCTGCCGCGGGGGCCAGGTCGATTTCGCCTCTTGCGACGCCAGCGACGCCGTCTTTGAAAACTGCGACCTCAACAATGCCAGCTGGCGCCGCGCCAGGCTGGCCGCCGTCCGATTCCAGGGCTGCAAGCTCACCGGCAGCGACTTCGACGGCATCGCCTGCCTGGGCTGGGCGTTGCAGGAATGCCTGCTGGTCGGCGCGCTGCTGCGCGGTGTGTCGTTTCGCAAGACCGACGTACAGCAGCTGGATTTCTCCGATGCCGACCTGACCGGCAGCGATTTCCGCGACACCGTGTTCCACGGCGGCAGCCTGCGCAACGCCAACCTGAAGAACGTGCGTTTCGAAGGCGCCGACCTGCGCGAAGCCGATCTAGGCGGCCTGGACCTGAATTCGGCCGCGCGCCTGGCAGGCGCCACCATATCCAAGACTCAGGCGGCTGCCCTACTGGCCGAGCTGCGCATCAGCGTGATCTGAGGCGCGCCGGCCGCGGCGGACAAAGCGCTGCTCAACCACCACGCTGCCCCATTGCCTGCCTTCGGATTCTTCCGCCAGCTTGAAGCCCGCGGCCTCATAGAGATGCCGGGCCGCATCCAGGCCCTTGAAGGTCCACAGATAGGTCTCGTCGTAATGCGCATCGGCAAAGGCCAGGGCCCGCTCAAGCAGGGCGCGGCCCACGCCCATGCCGCGCAGTGACTCATCGACGATGAACCAGCGCAGGTGCGCCTGGCGAGCAGCAAGATCGCCGTCGATGACGATGGAGGCCAGCGCCCTGTCATTGTCCACGTACAACCAGATGTTCTTGCCCGCGGCGGGCAGGCTTTCGGCGAACGCCGCCAGCCCCGTGGCCACCTTGCGCTCGAAATACACCCCGAAACCCGCGGTTTGCGCGTAGTAGCGCGCGTGCAGGCTGACCACGTCGCCAATGCAGCCGGGCAGATAGCCTGCGTGGATCTGCTGGTCGATGCCGCCCGCCTCGACAGCCGGCGCCGTGTTGGGATTCTCGTGCGACAGGGCGTCCGCATAAAGGGAGAGAAAACGGATCAGCGACTGCTGGTCCGGCGGCGCCAGTTGCCGCAAGGCGCGCGACACCTGGTCCGTGGCGAACTGGTCGATCTGCGCGCGCAGCTTGTTCCCCGCCGCGCTCAGGTACAGCCGGGACGAGCGAGCGTCTTCGCTGTCCGCCTCGCGGGTGAGCAGCCCCGCCGACTCCAGCTTGGCCACCTGCCGGCTGGTATTGGACTTGTCCAGCCGGAGGATGGCCGCCAGATCGCGCGCCTGAATGCCCGGTTGCAGGCCGATTTCGATAATGGCGTGAACCGCGGACGGCGCCAGCTCGCTGCCCGCCAGCGAGCTGCGCATGAAGCCCAGCTCGCGCACCAGTTTGCGGGAAAACTCCCGCAGGTCCCGGATGGTCTGCTCACGGGATTGGATGGGAACATCGATCAGGTCCATGGCGCGCCTCTAAAGTTGCGGTTCGCAACCAATATACTTGCGAGGCGCAACCAATTCAATCTTTTTCGCGCGGCCCCCGGCGGAACTGATCAGGCCCTATCCGGGCCGCTTAAACTGGGCCCGCGCCGTTTCGACCGCCTGGCGGCAGACGCAGCCGCTCATGTGATCGTTGACCATTCCGACGGCCTGCATGAAGGCGTACATGGTCGTCGGACCGACAAAGGTCCAGCCGCGCTTCTTCAAGGCTTGCGACAGGACCGTCGACGCCGCCGAGGTCGGATTGCCATTCCAGTAGTCCAGGTCCACCGTCGCCGGCCTGTCTTGCGCGGACGGCTCGTGACGCCAGAGCCAGGCAGCCAGCGACCCCGTTTCTTCGGCCAGGGCACACGCGCGCTTGGCATTGTTGATGGCGGACACGATCTTGCTGCGGTTGCGCACAATGCCCGCGTCGCCCATCAGCCGCTCGACGTCGCGCTCGGTGTAGCGCGCCACCCGCTCGAAATCGAAGTCGTCGAAGGCCGCGCGGAACGCCTCGCGCTTGCGCAGGATCGTGATCCACGCCATGCCCGCCTGAAAGCCTTCCAGGCAGATCTTTTCGTACAGGCGGCGGTCGTCCGCCACCGGCCTGCCCCATTCGTGGTCGTGGTAGTCCGGCATGGACGGCTGCCAGAAGCAGCGCGTCACGCCCTGCCCGTCCGTGATCAAGCCTGGGTTGCCGTCGCGCATTTCGTTCGTCTTCATGAGGCGGCTTACTGCTTGCCCGGCACGGGGCAGCTCAGGTCGCCTTCCTCGCATTTCAGGTAGGCTTGCAAGTCCTTGGTGCGCGCCTGCGTCAGCTTGTCCAGGCACGTGCTGAGCACCATGGGATAGGCGCTGCCGCCGGACGTGCTGCTGGACGCGAAAGCGCATTCCGCGTCGCGGAAGAATAGCCAGGCCTTCTGGGCGGCATGCAGACGGGTCGTTGCGTCCCTGTCATTCTTGAGACGCGCCGTCACTTCCTTGTAGGCGGCGTTCAGGGCGGCATCGGACTTCCGGTACGCCTGATCGGCGCACAGACTCATGTCCGTCTGCGTGGCCGCGTTGCCGCAATCCAGCGCCTGCGCCTGCGCACTTGCGGCCAGCGCAAGCGCGGCGGCGGCGGTCATGATGGCGATACGCATGGAATTCCTCCTGTGTGGCTGGTGAACGGAGAAAGTGTCGCATGGAACAATGGCCGCTCGCAGCGGCGACCCCGCCGCCGGTGGCCTAAGATGGCGGCTATGAAGATCCAATTGCTCTCAGACCTGCACCTTGAAACCGACCCGGACTTCCTGGCGCGGCCCGCGCCGGGCGCGGACCTGCTCGTGCTGGCCGGCGACATAGGCTCGTACCGCCGCGGCTCACGCATGACCACGGCAGACTTCGGCCTGGGCAGCTACTCGCCGCACAAGGGCTGGCCCACGCCCGTCCTCTACGTGCCGGGCAACCACGAGTATGACAATGTCGATTTCGACGAAACCCATGCGCGGCTGCGCGCGCTTTGCCGCGAACTAGGCATCCACTGGCTGGAACGCGAAACCCTGGTCATCGATGGCGTGCGCTTTGTCGGCACGACGTTGTGGACGGATTTCGACGCGCTGGCCGCGCCTGGCGACACGGTAGGCGCGGCCTTGAAAAAACGTGAAAAGGCATTCCGCGCCGCCAACTTCTATCTGGAGAAGGCCGAAATGCGCCGCAACGGCGCGCCCTTCATGGCCGAGCAGATGCGCGAACAAGGCCTGCTCTGCCAGCAGTGGCTGCAAGACGCCCTGCGCGCGCCCCACGACGGCCCGACCGTGGCTATCACCCACTTCGCGCCGACGCTGGCGAGCGCCGATCCGCGCTATGGCGTCACCCCCGGCACCGCAGGCTTCTGCAACGCGCTGGACGCCCTGCTGCCCCTGGCCGAGGTCTGGATGCATGGCCATCTCCACTGCCCGCAGGACTATGTGAAGAATGGCTGCCGCATCGTGGCCAACCCGCTGGGCTATGCCAAGAAGGACGAGCAGCAGGACTTCGCGCCGGACCGTCTGTGGGAAGTGGCATCTAGAACCTGAGGCTGGCGCTCAAGGCATAGGTGCGCGGGTCGCCGGCCTTCACGTAGTCCGGGGACTGGTACAGCCAGTAGCGCTTGTCGGCCAGGTTGTTGATGCCCGCGCGGAACGTGGTCTCGTAACCGTAGATACGCGTGTCGTAAGTCGCGCCGATGTTGACGATGGCGTAGTCCGATACCTGGACCGCGTTGGACGCCCCCAGCATGGTGCTGCCGGTGTACTTCACGTCGGCCCTCAGCTTGAGGCCCGGCAGTTGCGGCACCGAGTATGCGACCTGGGCGGCGGCCACGAATTTCGGCGCGCCCGCGACGCGATTGCCGGTGAAACTGGATCCTTTCTTGTATTCGCTGTCCAGGAACATCAGGCTGCCGCCCACGTTCCAGTTTTTGGCAATGCGCGTGGATGCGCCCAGCTCCAGGCCCTGGTAGATGGACTTGCCGTCCTGCACCAGTTCATTGGCGGCGTTCGTGTACTCCGCTTTTTTCTCTATGCGAAAGAGCGCCGCCGTGGCGGCCCAGCCATCCTGGTTGGTCTTGATGCCCAGTTCGTATTGCTTGCTCTTGAGCGGGTCCAGCAGCGCGCCGTAGTTGGCATATGTATTGCCTACGGACGAGCCCGGCTCCAGCGATTCGATGTAGCTGGCGTAGGCCATGGTCTGGGGCGTGATGTTGTACATCAGCGCCACCGTCGGCGTCAGCACCCCGCTCTTGTCGTAACGCGAATTACGCGCTCCTGCCGCATCGAAGCCGACCTGTTCGTAGTCGGTGTAGCGCAGGCCGCCCAGCACGGACCAGCCGCCGGTCAGGTCTATGGTGTCGCTCGCGAACAGCGCCTTCTGCGTGATCTCTGCGGCGCGGTACAGGTCCAGGCTGCCCTCGCTGTAATAGGTGTTGGTGTTCTGCGTCCGGAGATTGCCCGTGCCTTGCAGCTGGTACACGCCGTTGGCGCTGTAGTCGTTCTTCTGCTTTTGCCAGGACGCGCCCGCCACCACCTGATGCTTCAAAGGACCGGTGCTGAACCTGCCTTCGACCATGCCTTGCCATTGGTTGTAGGCGTAGGCCTCGCCGTAGTCCGAGCGGTAGTCCTGGTAATCGCCCGCCTGGTTCTGCAGGAACAGCACCGATTCATTGCGGCGGGTGCGGGTGGAGCTGTAGCTGTAGTCGGTGCGCACCGACCAATCGGAAGACAGCTGGTATTTCAGCCCAGTGGAGTAAAAGCGGAATTTGTTGTCGGCATATGGCCCCTCGCCCACCAGCCTGCCGTTGTCGTTGCGCACCGGCGAGGGCAGCTCCGAGCCCGCCATCTGGCCGGCGTAGATGGTGGGCTCCTGCCCGATCGCCTTGCGGTTCTGGTAGATGGACTGGAAGTCCCAGGTCAGCTTGTCGGTCAGGCGCGCGTCCAGCGCCAGCGACACCGAATCCCGATACAGCGAGCCGCCGTTATAGGTATTGCCCTCTTCATGCGTGGCGTTCAGGCGATAGCCGAAGCGGCCGTCGCCGCCCACGCGCCCGCCCAGATCGACGTGTTCACGCAGGAGGCCCTTGGACACATAGCCCAGCTCGATGCTGCGCACCGGCTCGTCGGTCGGCTTCTTGGTGACATAGTTGATCAGTCCGCCCGGCGAACCGAAGCCGTACATGAAACCGGATGCGCCCTTGAGCAGGTCGATCTGTTCGAAGTGCTCGTAAGGCAAGGTGGTGACGTAGCTAAGGAAGGGCTTGCCGTCGATGCGGTAGGAATTCTGCCAGTCCAGCGGCAGGCCGCGCACGCTCAGGTAGCTTGCCCAGGCGCCGTAGGAGGCGCTGTTGTCGGTGACGGATGCGTCCAGGGCGAACACGTCGCCCAGCTTGCGGACCTGCCGTTCCTCGATATCCGCGGCGGTGACCACGGCCGTGGAAAACGGTGTCTCCAGCTGGCTGCGGTTGCCCAGCGCCCCGCTGTTCACCGGCGCGGACAGATGTTCCAGCGTGTCGTCCACCGATGTCGCGTTGACGGTCACGGCGGGCAACTGGGCTACGCCCTGGGCATCCCCTGCGTCATTCGGAGGCGCCGCCGCGGCGGCCTGGGCATGGACACCTGCGGAGTGGGCCATGCCCAGGGTCAGGGCTAAGGCATAGGGCGCAACGGCATGCCGCGCTTGCTTGCGCGCGCGGCACTTCCTGACGGAAGCGGAACGGACCACGTTGAATTCTCCAGAGCGGGAGGGGAAGAAATGACGAATTTTATAAATAGGACTGATTCGCAATTATATTATCAACCGCGAACACCCTCATTCCGCTCTGGCCCTGCGATCACTGCTTGGACGTTTTCTCCAGCTGGTTGCGCAGCCGCTCCTCCTGGGCGCGCAGTTCGGGCGTGAATTCCTCGCCAAAGTCCTCGGCTTCGTACAACGGGCGGATTTCGATGTCGGACGGGCCGGGCATCGGATTGGGACAACGCTTGACCCATTCGATCGCCTCTTGCAGGGACGCGCACTCCCAGATCCAGTAGCCGGCGATCAATTCCTTCGTTTCGGCGAAGGGGCCGTCTATCACCTGCCGGCTGCTGCCCGAAAAGTGCACCCGCGCTCCCTTGGAACTCGGTTTCAGCCCATCGCCCGCCAGCATCACGCCCGCCTTCACCAGCTCCTCGTTGAACCTCCCCATGTCGGCCAGCAACTGCTCGGTGGGCATCACGCCGGCTTCGCTATCGGCAGTCGCCCTGACTTGAACCATGAATCGCATCTCGGTCTCCTTGTGTGGATGGTGGAACTTGCATGCTCCATCCACACGACGAACGGCGCCAGGCGAAATCGACAACGGCCGCGAAAAAAAATGTATCCGCTGCCGGATCCCGCATTTTCGCGCCCATGAAAAAACCCATGACGCCCCGGGGAGCATCATGGGTCCTGGCCCGGCAGGCGGACAGAGAGGATCAGCGCATCAGGGCGCCGGGTTCGGCTGGCGGGCGTGGATCTTGTCGATGGCTTCCAGCACCTCGGCCGACAGGGTCACGTCCACGCTGTCGATGTTCTCCTTCAACTGCTCCAGCGTCGTGGCGCCGATCAGGTTGCTGGTGACGAAGGGACGCTGGTTGACCCAGGCCAAGGCCAGGTGCGTGGGCGAGATGCCGTGCGCGCGCGCCAGTTCGACGTACGCGCGGGTGGCGGCCTCGGCCTGCTCGTTGCTGTAGCGGGTGAAGCGGGTGTAGAGCGTCAGGCGGGCGCCGGCGGGGCGCGCGCCGTCCAGGTATTTGCCGCAAAGCATGCCCATCGCCAGCGGCGAATAGGCCAACAGGCCCACGTCTTCGTGGTGCGAGTACTCAGACAGGCCGATCTCGTAGACGCGATTCAGCAGGCTGTAGGCGTTCTGGATGGTCGCGATGCGCGGCAAGCCCTTGTTTTCCGCGTGGCGCAGGAACTGCCCGACGCCCCAGGGCGTCTCATTGGACACGCCGATGTGGCGTACCTTGCCGGCCCGCACGAAGTCCTGCAGCACCTCCAGCGTTTCCTCGATCGGCACGGTGTAGTCGTCCTTGACCCAGGGATAGGACAGCTTGCCAAAGGTGGCGGTGCTGCGGTCGGGCCAGTGCAACTGGTACAGGTCCAGATAGTCCGTCTGCAGGCGCTTCAGGCTGGCGTCCAGGGCGGCGGTCAGGTTCTTGCGGTCCAGGTGGGTCTTGCCATCGCGGATGTGGCCGGGACGCTTGGCGTCGCGCACGGGGCCCGCCACTTTGCTGGCCAGCACAATGTCATTGCGGCGCTTGCTGCGCGCGAGCCAGGTGCCGATGTAGGTTTCGGTCAGGCCTTGCGTTTCGGGTTTGGGAGGCACCGGGTACATCTCGGCAACGTCAACCAGATTAATGCCCCGTCCCAGCGCGTAGTCCAATTGCTGGTGCGCCTCGGCTTCGGTGTTCTGCTCGCCCCAGGTCATGGTGCCCAGTCCGATCAGGCTGACATCCAGGTCGGTACGGCCGAGTTTGCGGTATTTCAATTTCTGCTCCGTGCGGTGTCGCGTACAAGGGAAGCGACACCTTACTCCAAGACGCGCCCCGCAGGACCGGCAACAATGCCCGGCTCCGGGTTATTCGCCCCTTGCCCGTCCCGATCCTCTCGGCATACGCTTTATCCCCAAATAACTACAGGAAATCAACGTGCTGCGGGACATCGATGAAACCTACGTCTTTTTCATCTGCGTCATGGTTTGCCTGGCCATCATCGAGTTGGGCTTCCGGCTGGGACGCAAGCGCCGCAGGGCGTCCGACGACGCGGCCAAGACCCACATCGGCGCGCTGCAGACCGCCCTGCTGGGCCTGCTGGCGCTGCTGCTGGGTTTTACCTTCGCGATGTCCGTAACACGGTTCGAGACACGCAAGAACCTGGTGCTGGAAGAGGCCAACGCCATCGGCAATGCCTACTGGCGTTCGCAACTGCTTCCTGCCGCCGCCCGCGAGCCCATTGCGAAGCTGTTGCTCGAATACACGACGACGGCGCTGGAGTTCAGCGACGCCGACAACGACAAGCAGCGCCTGACGGCAGCCAGCGCGGAGTCGCGCCGCATCGAACGCCAGATCCGCGCCACCGCGGCAAGCGTGCTGGAAAATCCGCCTTCGATTTCGACCGTCATGTTCATCCAGGCCATCAACGAGATGGCACAGGTCAATGAAAAACGCCGAGTCGCGCTGGAGAACCACGTACCCGAACCCGTCTTCTACCTGCTTTTCATCGTCACCGCGGGCGCGATGGGGTTCATCGCATACGGAACCGGCCTGCACAAGCGCAGGCGCATCATCTCGACCGGCCTGTTCGCCACGCTTATTTCGCTGGTCCTGACGTTCATCCTCGATATCGATCAGCCGGCCACCGGCGTCATCATGGTCAGCCAGGAAAGCATGGTGCGGATGAAGGCGACGCTGGAGCAAGAGCGCTAGGCCAGCAGCCCGCGCCCCGGCTCCAGGCGCATCAATACTGGTAACGCATCGTCAGCATGGCGCTGCGCCCCGCCGCCCAGGCTCCCTGGCTGTAGAACCCGATCTGGCTGTAGTACTTGCGATCGAACAGGTTGTTCACGTTGAGCTGGGCGCTGAGGTTGCGGTTGAAGCGGTAGCGGGCCATCAGGTTGGTGATGGCGTAGCTGCCCTGCCCGACGCGCTCGTCGCCATTCGGCCCGCTGGCGATGGTGTAGACCTGACTTTGCCAGTTGACTCCACCCCCCACGGTCAGCCGGTACCAGTCGCCGGGCAACTGGTAGGTTGTGAACAAGCGCACCAGGCTGCGCGGTTGATCGGTCTGGATGGCATTGCCGTTGCCGTCGCGGGCGGTCCAATGCGACCAGCCAGCGGCCAGGTTCCAGCCCGGCATCACCTCGCCCGAGACTTCCAGGTCAAAGCCGCGGCTGCGGGTGCCCTGCGCCGCCGTATAAGCCTGGTTGACCGTGCCCGGCACCATGTGGCCGGGGTCCACCTGGGCCACATTGTCCTGCTCCACCTGGAACACGGCGGCGCTGGCGTTCAGCCTGCCTTCCAGGAATTCGCCCTTGATGCCGGCCTCGTACGACTTGCCTTCCAGCGGGTCCAGCCAGTTGCCGCTGCGGTCCTGATAGCTCTGCGGATTGAAGATTCCGGTATAGCTGACATAGGCCGTGTAGTTTTCGTTGAGATCGTAGAGCAGGCCGGCATACGGAATGAACTCGCTCTTGTCGAACGCCTGGGCGTCGCCTCCGCCAAAGCCGACGGAATCCGTCTTCCAAGTGCTGTAGCGGCCACCGACGATGAGCTTGAGCGGATCCGCCAGATTCAGGCGCAGCGCGCCGTACCAGCCGGTTTGCTTGGTGGTGTAGCGGCTGGCGGTGGTGGCGGAATCGCTCCAGTCGGGCTCGGGATATGAGCCATTCCAACCCAGGAAGTTGCCCACCGGCGCCACGGACAGTGCCGAACGGTAGTCGAAATCGGCGTACTGGCGGTTGAAGCTTGCGCCCACGACGGCCTCGTGCCGGCGCCCGAACAGCGAGAATGGGCCCGAGGCCTTGAAATCCACGCTGTTCTGCTTGCGGTCGCCCAGGTACCAGGCGGGCGACGCTCCCATGCCCAGTCCGGTTTCGCGGTCGGGCCACCCGAACAGGTACAGCAGCTTCGCGTCCATCTCGTTCTTGGAGTGCGAGGCCACCGCATTGACGGTCCAGCCATTATCGAAGCGGTGCTCGAGATTGGCGAACGCACCTTGCGTCGTGCTGCCCCACGACGTCCAGTCGGCGCCGGTGTTCAGCGAGCGGCTCCAGTCGGTACGGCCACCGTCGGCATACCAGAGCGGGAAGCTGCCCCAACTGCTGCGCTTCGGGTCGTTGTCCTGGTAGTTGAAGCCCAGGCTGAGCGTCGTGCGAGACGTGATGTCCGCATCCACGACGCCGTAGAAGATCTTCTTGCGGTTCTGGTAGCCATCCAGGTAGGAATGGTTGTCCTGATAGGCCGAAACGATGCGCCCGCGCACGCTGCCCGCCGTGTTGAGCGGCGTAGACAAGTCCACCGTGGCCCGGTAGGTATCCCAGTTCCCTGCGCTGACGCTCATGTCCGCCGTGAATTCGCGGCTGGTGGCGCGCTTGCGCACCAGGTTGATCGACGCCGACGGATTGCCCGCGCCGGTCAGGAGCCCCGTCGCCCCGCGCACTACTTCGACACGATCGTAGATGATGGGGTCCAGCGCGGACTCCCCCGCGGCATAGCCGGTGTCGAAACTCGTGGGGATGCCGTCATACATGTAATTGCTGATGCTGAACCCGCGCGAGTTGAATGAATACCGCTCGCTGTCGAAGTTCTGCACCGAGATGCCCGGCGTGCTGGCCATCACGTCCACCAGCGAGAGCATGTTCTCGTCCTCCATGCGCTGGCGCGTCACCACCGTGACCGACTGCGGGGTTTCTCGCAAGGTCAGCGGCAATCCCGTGCTGGCGGTGGTAGCACGCGGCGTATAGGAGCCGGTGCCTTCGGTGGTCGTGCTGTCGGCGTTGCCGATCACCTGCACCGAGGGCAAGGTGGCCACGCCCTCCTCCTGCGCGGCGACCACGCCGCAGGCTAATGCCATCAGCACCAGGCACGGCGTGCGCCGCAAGACCAGGCGTGGACGCGAGGAATGAAGGCGGCGCGCAGGCCGGACGTGTTGCATGTTGGCTTCCTTTCCGATGTTGAGCTAACAAATCGGAAGAAAGTGTAATGCAAACGATTCTCAGGCGCTTTTGCAAATAAAGGACCGGATTGTTTTGACGACTCGGCCGCCAGAATGACAACTGGCGCGGCCACCTGCGCGGCCGCGCCAGAAAATCCGGCACTCTTGGCGCGACGCGCGTCGCGCCCGTATGCCCGTATGCCCGTCAGCCCGCCTTGGCCGCCGCCGCCAACACCGGCGCGGCGGACTCGCCCGTGTCCGCACAGGCCGCCGGACTGCGGTCGGCCAACGCTTCCAGAAGGTCGGCCGATGGCACGAAGAACAGGCCGCCCGTGACCGCGTGGCTGAAATCGAGCAGCCGGTCGTAATTGCCGGGCGGGCGTCCGACGAACATGTTCTCCAGCATCAGTTCGATGGGACGCGGCGAACGCGCATAACCGATGAAATAGGTGCCGAACTCTCCCGCGCCCGGCCGGCCGAACGGCATGTTGTCGCGCAGGATCTTCAGTTCCTGGCCGTTTTCCTCGATGGTCGTCAGGGCGCTGTGCGAAGACGAGGGCTTGATGTCGTCGTCGAGTTCCACGTTGGACCATTTATGGCGGCCGATGACCCCTTCCTGGCCTTCGACGGTCAATGCGTTCCAGGCCGCCATGTCGTGCAGGTACTTCTGCACCAGCACGTAGCTGCCGCCGGCGAACTCGGCGTCTTCGTCGCCGATGACGGTGAAGTCGACCGCTTCCCGCCCTTCGGGGTTTTCGGTTCCGTCGACGAAGCCGATGATGGCGCGACGATCGAAATAGCGGAAACCATGGACTTCATCCACGACGGTGACTGCATCGCCCAATCCGCCCAGCAGCAGGGTCGCAAGTTCGAAACAGAAATCCATCGAGTCCGCGCGGATGTGCAGCAGCAAGTCGCCGGGCGTGGCGACGGCCAGGCGCTCGCCCGAACCGAATTCGCGGAAGGGATGCAGCGCTGCCGGTCGCGGCGCACCGAAAAGCGTGTCCCAGGCTGCGGAACCAAACGCGGTGACACAGGAGAGGTTCTGCTCGGGTGCGCGCGTGGCCACCGTTCGGACCACGCCCGCGATGTCGGCGCACCAGCCGCGCACGGTGTCGGCCGCGGCGGCACCGTCATTAAGCGTGGCAACGATGAAAATCGCGTGTCGGGTAGTCGGATTGTGTACGGCTTGGGGTGCGGATTGACGGTCTGACATCGGATCGGGAACCTTGAAAAACGGGCGCGCTGGCGCGGGAAAAGCGAGTCCAATTCTAAGCGCGGACGATGACTGCGTGAACCCGGCCCGCTACGGCACCGCCCTCAGCCACTCGCTCACCACATCCAGCACGATGCGGCTCTGCTCGCGATGCGGAACGTGGCCGCAGTTTTCCAGCAGCACGGGGCGCGCGCGCGCAAGCGCCACGATTTTGTCCTGATGCAACGGCGAGCCGTACTCGTCCATTTCACCGTGCAAGGCCAGCACGGGACAGCGGACCTGGCGCAGTTGCTCGTCGAGATTCCAGTCGGCGAAGCTGGGCGACAGCCACGTATTGATCCACGCGCCCAGCACCCATTCGGCTTTTTCGCCGTGGTACTTCTTCAGGCGGTCCAGTTGCCCAGGTTCCGCGAAGTTCTGCCTGGCCGCGCGGATGCCTTCCAGCGTGCGGTCTTCAGCGTACATCTGCGCCGACTCCGTGATCAGCGCCTGGCAATCGTCGCCATACACGCCAGCGCTGCAAACCGCCATGCCGCCACCCACACTGTGGCCGAACGCCACGAACGAACCAATGCCCAGTTCTTCGCGCAGGCGACGAAAACCGCCTTGCGCCTCTTCTGCGACGAAGCCCGGTTCGAACACCGCGTCGTTGGGATCGGACCGGCCGAAGCCAAGACGGTCGTAGGCGATAACGCTGCGTCCGGTCGCCTGCGCCAACTGTTCGGGGAAATCCCGCCACAGCTCCACGCAACCCAGAGAATCATGGAACATTACGATCGGCGCTCCGGCCTCGTCCTCCCCGGCGGGGTCCCAGCGGCGCGCGAAAAGACGCCCCTCGCTGGTCTGCACGTAGACATCCTGGCTGGTAATGGCAAGCATGAAATCGTCCTGGGAAAGAGCGGCAACGCGCCGCGGCAACATGCTCCGATTATAGGAAAGCCGCCGCCCCTAGCTCAGTCCGGACACGATGCCCGCCGCGATGATGAGCAGCACCAGTCCCGAGATCACGGCGTAGGCGTAGTCGCGTTCGCGCAGGAAGATCGCCAGCATCAACCCCACCCGCGCCACCGGCAACAGGATGAAGAGGGCCACCCCGGCCTTGACCAGCTCGAGCCCGAAGCCGGGCCCGGGCAAGCCGGCCTCCCCAGGCCGGGCGAACTCGAACGCCATGCCCGCGGCGATGAGGGCCGAGGCGATCCAGGTGCCATACCACAGCAGCGCCGCGATGATGCGGTCGCGCCGTCCCGGGTTGTCCGCCGCGCGCGTCATGCCGGGCCTCCCGGAAACTGCACGCCCAGCGCGCTCAGGAGCATTTGCACCGCCAGCAGGGACAGCACGATCACGAAGAAGAGGCGCAGCTTGTCCGCGGGCAAGCCCATCAGCAGGCGGGCGCCGAGCAGCGCGCCCGCGACCGAGCCCAAGGCAACAGGACCCGCAATGCCGATGTCGATGTCGCCGCGCACGAAGTAGGCGCCCGCGCTTGCCGCGGCCGTGACGCCGATCATGAAGTTGGACGTGGCCGACGAGACTTTGATAGGCAGCCGCAACGCGGCGTCCATGGCGGGAATCTTCAGCACGCCCGAACCGATGCCGAGCAAGGCGGAGATCAGGCCGGCGCCGTACATCAATGACAGGCCCAGCGGCACGCGGCCCACCCGGTAGTGCACCTCGCGCCCCAGCGCGGGGTCGGGAAAACTGGAATGCAGACGTAGCGCCGTGGCCCAGCCACGGGCGTCGGACATGGCTGCCGGCGCCTCGCGGCGACGCGCCAGCATCTGCCGCGCGGACACGGCCAGGATGGCGGCAAATAAGCCATACAGGAAACTCGTGGGGACCACGCCGATGAGGAACACGCCCGTCAACGCGCCCAGCGTGGTGGCGGTCTCCAGGACGATGGCCAGCCTGACGTTGGTCAGGCGCCCCTTCAGGAACGGCGCAGCGCTGCCGCAGGAACAGGCGATCACCGAAATGATGCTGGCGCCGATGGCCACGTGGATATCCACGCCGAACAACAGCGTCAGGATGGGCACGATAAAAATGCCGCTGGCCATCCCGAGCACGCCGCCCAGCGCGCTGGCGCCAAAGGCGGCGGCGAACAGCCAGAAGATCGTCGATGTCTCCATGGCCGCCAGCTCAATCCCGCTTGCGCGGCAGCCGGGACAGGCGAGTGGTGAACCGGATCAGGTCACCGCGGTAGTACAGCTTTTCATAGTCGACGGGGCGCTGTCCCTCGCTGTAAGAGGTGCGCTCGATAAGAAAGATGGGGCTGCCGGGCTCGACCCCCAAGGCGCTCGCCACGCGCTCGTCCGCCGTCACGGCTTCGAGCTGGTACTGGGCCTCGATCAGCGGGAGGTCGTAGCGCAGTTCCAGCAGGTCGAAGATGGGTTCGGCTTCCAGGTCATTGCTGGCGACCTTTTCGCCGATGTCCAGCGGCAAATAGGTTTCATCGAACGACATGGCCACGCCATCGGCCAGGCGCACGCGCTCAATGCGGTAGACCAGCGCACCGCGCGCCACGTCCAGCTGGCGCGCCACGTCCTCGGTGGCAGGCACCGGCCGCTTGTCCAGCAGGCGCGCCGTCGCGTGGCGGCCAAGCTCGGTCATGTCTTCGACGAACCCGCTCAGCGACGTCAGCGCCTGGGTCAGCTTGGGTTCCGTAACGAACGTGCCCTTCCCGCGCCGGATTTCGACCAGGCCGCGGGCAACCAGGTTTTCCACCGCCTTGCGCACCGTGGTGCGGCTGACGGTAAAGCGTTCGATCAGCCGGTCTTCCGTGGGCAACTGGCTGCCGGCCGGCAGGATGCCGGCCGCGATTTCCGCGGCCAGCGCCGCTTCCACCCGGGCGTAAAGAGGAGCATGTTCGGCGTCATTTTGCATAAGTCATCATAACATCATGATGTCATGATGACGCAACCCTCAAATCGCGTTACGGATGCCGAGGCCGGCAACTGGTAGTCTTCGCAAGCCTGCTGGCGCCTCCCGCGCCAGCGTCCACTCTCAAGCGAGACACGAAATGAGCAGTTTCATGCACAGCGCCTCCGTACCCGTCCTGACGCAAATGCTGTCGGCCCTGTCCGACGTGCTGAAGAAAGCCGAAACCCACGCCACGGAAAAGAGCATCGATCCGCAAGCCTACCTGGGTGCGCGCCTGTTTCCCGACATGTTCCCCTTGTCGCGCCAAGTGCAGATCGCGTCGGATTTTGCCCGTGGCATCGCCTCGCGCCTGGCTGGCGCGGAAGTGCCGTCCTGGCCGGACAGCGAAGCCAGCTTCGCCGGTTTGCAAGCCCTGATCGCCAAGACGCTGGAGCATCTCGCCTCGTTTGGCCCCGAACAATTCGAGCAGAGCGAAGCCCGCGAAATCGTGCTGCGTCCCGGCACGCCGAAGGAAAAGAAGCTGAACGGCAGCGCCTATCTGCTGCACTATGGCCTGCCGCAGTTTTTCTTCCATGTGACCACGGCCTACGACATCCTGCGCCACAACGGCGTGGAAATCGGCAAGCGCGATTACATGGGCAAGTATTGATGGGGTTACGCGGGCCCCGCGCAACGGGGCCCGCGCCCGGCTACTCCGCGTAGCCGGGGTTGCGGCGATCCAGGCGGCGCAGCAGACCTGGCCAGGCCAGCATGGCTTTGTGCGCGCGGTCGGCCTGCGACTCAACCGTCGCATTCTTCAGGATGTCGGGCGGAATGTAGGTCAGCTCGCCGCCGGCCTGCGCCCGCACCTGCACCATGCAGGCGGCTTCCAGCCGGTGCATGGCCTGGAACGCTTCGGCCATGCTCTGCCCCACGGTCAGCAGGCCGTGGTTGCGCAGGATGAGATAGGTGTTGCTTCCCAAGTCCCGCACCAGTCGCGGCTGCTCCTCGGGATTGAGCGCCAGCCCCTCGTAATCGTGGTAGCTGAGCGAACGCAACACGATGAACGCGAACTGCGACAGCGGCAACAGCCCCGCCTTCTGCGCAGACACCGCCACGCCATTGATGGAATGCGTGTGCAACACGCACATCGCGTCCTTGCGCGCAGCGTGGATACAGCTGTGGATGGTGAAGCCGGCCGGGTTGATGTCGTACTCGGACTCCATGACCTTGCGACCGTCCAGGTCGATCTTGACCAGGCTGGACGCCGTGATCTCGTCGAACATCATGCCGTAGGGGTTGATCAGGAAGTGTTCGGTCCCCGGCACCTTGGCCGTGATGTGGGTGAAGATCAGGTCATCCCAGCCAAACAGCGCCACCAGGCGGTATAGCGCTGCCAGATCCTTGCGCACTTCCCACTCTGTTGCGCTGACCCGTTCGCGCACGCTGGCGCCCGTCTTGCCTACCGTATCCATGTTGTCTCCCAGACTTGATGATTGTCCGCAGCGGCTGCGCGGACGCTATCTGGCACTTTATTCGTTTTGCCCGCGGCAGGCACGGACGACGGCCAAGGGGCGGTCATCTCGGCCCCGCGGAGCGGCCTGGACCGCCTTTCACCAAAAAAAAAGGGCGCCCCGCTGGCGCCCTGCTTATTTCCTGCTGCGTCCTTGCCGCTTACTGCGGTTCGATCTTCGCGTCGACCGCGCGCTGGGTCCAGACCTGGCGCTGCGATTGCGCAAAGGCCTGGTGCTCGGCCAGCGTGTTGGGCGAGACCTGCATGCCCAGGGATTCAAAGCGCTGCAAGACATCCGGCTCGCGCAGGATGGCTGTGACTTCCTGATTCAGCTTCTGCGCGATGGCATCGGGCGTCTTGGCCGGTACCGCCACGCCGACCCACACCACGAGGTCGAACTTCTGGTAGCCCAGCTCGGCCAGCGTCGGCACGTTCGGGAATTCCTTGGCGCGCTCGTGGCCGGTGTAGGCCAGGCCACGCAGTTTGCCTGCTTGCATAAAGGACGTGACGACGGACAAGTCCGCAAACAGGTAGTCGACGTGCCCGCCCAGCAGGTCGGTCACGGCGGGAGGCTGGCTCTTGTAGGGCACGCCGTTGGCGGCGGCGCCCGCCACGGTGTTGAATGTGGCGCCCGCGATCTGGCTGGTGGGCGAGCCGTATGCGTAGTTCAAGGGCTTGGCCTGGGTGGCCTTGACGAGTTCCTGCAGCGATTTGTAGGGCGCGTCCTCGCGCACCACCAGCATCATCGGAATGGTGGCGATACGGACCACGTGGGTGAAATCGCCCGTGGGGTCGAACGGCAGCTTCCGGAACAGCGCCGGCGTGGCCGAGTGCGTCGAGCTGCTGGTGAGGATGAGCGTATAGCCATCGGGCTGGGCGCGTGCCACGAACGAGGACCCGATGGTGCCGGACGCGCCGGGCTTGTTCTCGATAACCACCGGCACGTTCAGGCGGGGCCCGAGCTTTTCGGCGATGATGCGCGCGCTGGTATCGGTTGCGCTGCCTGGCGAGAACGGCACGACGATGGTGATGGGCTTGTCGGGATATGCGCCCTGAGCCAACGCCGCGGACGGCAGGCCGCCAGCCAGCGCAGTCAGGACGGTGAGGCTGCCGGCGGCCAGCAGGCGGCGGCGTACGCCAAACGGTCGGATCATGCTTGTCTCCTGTGAGGGGCCGCGGGTCGGCCTCTTGAACTCTGACCGTATGATGCTTGCGACCCGCTTATCCCAACAAGGGACTAATTTTCATAGACTTATTCCAAACTGGGATTAATTACCTTCGGCTTGGCGCTGCCGCAGATAATCCTCGGTGGCCTGCAGAAAGGCCGATGCCGCCAGCGACAGCCGCGCGTTGCGGCGCTGGATGAGCCAGAGTTCGTGCCCGTGCTTGCGCGCGCCGTCGATGGCCAAGATGCGCAGGCCCAGCTGCCGCGCCAGGTCGCAGGCATACCCAGGCACCACCGTGATGCCCAGGCCCGCGCCGACCAGCTTCAGCGCCGAGGTCAGCATGCCGGCTTCGATACGGTAGCGGAATTCCAGGTTCAGGTCGGCCGCCACGCGGTCCAGGCTGCGCCGCACGCTGTACACGTTGCGCAGCATGATGTGGTCGTGGGCGGCCACGTCGGCCCAGGACACGGAACGCTTGCGCGTCAGGGCGTGGCGTGGCGCGCACACCGCATACATGGTGTCGCGGTAGATGACCCGCGTGGCCAATTCTTCCGAAGGGGTTTCAACCGAAACAATGCCGAAATCGGCGCGGCCGTTGCGCACGTGTTCGATGGTGTCGTCGGTGGAGAGCTCGAACAGGTCCAGCTTCACGCTGGGATGGGCGCGGTGATAGTCGGCCACCACGTCGCCCAGCAAGCCGACCATCATCAGGGGCGACGTCGCCACGCCCACCGTGCCGCGTTCCAGCGTGCGCAGGCCCGACATGCTGCGCTCGGCCGCGCGCACGGTCCCCAGGATTTCCTGGGCATAGGCGTAGAAATCCGCCGCGCCGTCGCAAGGCGTGACACTGCGGGTAGAGCGTTCGAACAGCGGCTGGCCGACCTCGGCCTCGAGTTCCGCGCAGAGCTTGCTGACGGCCGATTGGGTCACGAAGGCCGCGCGCGCGGCCGCCGTGAAACTGCGCAGTTCGTAGAGCGCGCAAAATACGCGCAATTGCTTGAGAGTGATGTTCATGGTCGAAGTCGCCGCCAGGCGCCGCCGGCCATGCCGGCCTCAGCGCGCAGGCTTGAGCATATCGCGATCGGCGTCCTGGCGCGGCGCCTGGCGCTTGATCTCTCCGGGCGTGCGCGAGAAGCGCACCGGAATGCCTGCTGCCATCAGCGGCCCTTCGGTCGGATGCTCCACGGGCTGGAAGAACCCCGTCGCCCGCAGGTGCGGATCATCGAACAGGGCTTCCGGCGTGTTGACGCGCGAATGCGGGATATCGGCATCGGCCAGCAGCGCCAGCCACTCTTCGGTGCCCCGCAACGCGACGATATCGGCCAGGTCCTGGTAGAGCTCGTCGAAATGCCGGGCGCGCGCCGTTGCGTCGACGTAGCGCGGGTCCGCCGCCAGGTCGTCGCGTTGGGCCAGGGCGAAAAAGCGCCCCCACTGCGCGTCGGTGTAAGGCAGCAAGGCCAGATAGCCATCGCGGGTGCGGTAGGGACGCCGTTGCGGCGACAACACGCGGCTGTAGCCCATGGGCCCCAGCGGCGGCACGAAACTGTGGCCGCTCATGTGCTCGACCAGGGTGAAGGAAACCAGGGTTTCGAACATGGGGACTTCGACGGCCTGCCCCTCTCCCGAACGCTCGCGCTCGTATAGCGCCATGGGAATGGCGTAGGCCAGCGTCAACCCCGCGACCTTGTCGGCGAGGATGGTATTCACGTACGCTGGCGCGCCGCTGTTGCGGCCCTGCAGATCGGCCAGGCCGCTCATGGCCTGGATGATGTCGTCAAAGGCCGGGCGCGCCGCATACGGGCCGTCCTGGCCGAAGCCCACTGCGGAGCAATGGATCAGGCGCGGGTTGCGCGCGCGCAGCGTGGCGGCGTCCAGGCCCAGCCGCGCCAGGGCCGCGGGACGCACGTTGGACACGAACACGTCGGCCCCGTCGATCAAGCGCAGCAGGCTGTCACGGTCGGCCGGCGTTTTCGCATCCAGCGTCACGCTGTACTTGTTGCGGTTGAGGTTCAGATAGGCCGGCCCCATGCCCGGACTCATCGCCGGGGCCGAAGTGCGGAACACGTCGCCTTCGGGCGATTCCACTTTAATGACCTCCGCCCCCATGTCGGCCAGGATCTGCGTGCCATACGGCCCCATGGCCACCGAGGTCATGTCGATGACGCGCACGCCCGCGAGCGGGCCAGCCATTACTTGGCCTCCTGGTGCTTCTTGCGGTTGACGAAGGGCGCCATGTAGCGGCGCGGCTCGTCGGTAGTGAAGGCTTCACCGAATGCCGCCACGCTGCGGTCCAGGCCGGCTTCGACCGTGGATTCGCTCCAGTAGCGCAGCAACGCCTTCTGCGAGCGCACAGCGATCGGGCCGCTTTCCGCGATGGGCGCCACCGTGCGTTCGACCAGCGCGTCGAGCGCCCCGGTCTCGCTGACGAACTCCAGGAAGCCCCACTGGCGAGCCTGCGCCGCATCGACGGTCTCCCCGGTGAGCAGCAGCCAGTTGGTGGGACCGGGGCCGATGATCGCCGGGAGCAGCACGGCATGGATCACCGATGGGATGCCCACACGCACCTCGGGCATGCCGAACACGGCGTCCGCCGACCCCAGGCGGATGTCGCAAGCCGCGGCCAGTTCCATGCCGGCCCCCAGGCAGAAGCCCGGAATACGGGCGATGGTCGGAACAGGAATTGCGGCGACCGCGTCGCACAGATCGCGCAGTCGGGTGATGAATTCGCGCGCCCCCTGAGGCTCGAGTTCGGCCATTTCATAGATGTTGGCGCCGCCCACGAAGGCGCGCTCGCCCGAACCACGGATAACGACCGCGCGAGCATCGTCCTGGGCCGCGATCCAGCGCGCGGCCTCGGTCAGGCTCAGCGTGACCGTCGAGGCCAGGATGTTCAGGCTCTTGGCATCGTGGATCTGCAGGGTGTAGACACCGCGCTCATCACGGGTCACGAGGGCATGGGCAAAGGCAGGGATAGGCGCAGTCATGGAAACTCCAGCTAGGGTTATGGCTACCGATGCTAAGGGCGAGGTTTCATCACAACAAACGAGTAATTTTCATGAAATAAGTCTGGAATGGAATAAATACTGAAGCCCGCCTGGCTTGGGTACGATAGGGCGGCGCCGAACGCAGCGTGGCCGGCATCGACCGCGGCCACTTCTCAATCGCAGCGCCGCCTATCATGACGCATTACCCTCATCGCACCGGTAGTCATGCAGTCTCCCGCGTCGCACCCTACCATTTTCCCCGCAGCCTTTCCCCATGAGCCCCGCCCCGCCGCCTTGCATGCCCGACCGACTGGCGTCCTACTATTGGAGCGGCAATACCCTGCGCAGCCGCAGCGTCAGCAGCGCGGTGCTAAGCACCACCTTGGACCTGCCCACGCCGCCCCCGCGTGTGCTCGCCGACTGGGACCGGGAGATGGCGACACGCCTGTTCCTCGAACCCGGCGACGTGGAACAGATGCCCTTGGCGCGCACGCAGGCCCGCTGGCCCGAGTACGGTCAGTGCCCGCAAGCCATGCGCCAGTGGACGCGAACACTGGGGTTGCCCGGCGTGCTGGATACCGCCGACACGGCCCTCATGGCCTGCCTCGGCGCCCGCTACCACCATGACGGCGCGCAATATGGCTGCGCCGCCTTCTGCAACCTGTTCTTGAGCGAAGACCGGGGCCTGGACGTGCACTTCCCAGGCACCGGCCTGCGCATTCCGCTGCAGCGCGGCACCGCCATCATTTTCGATACCGGCCAGCCCCATGGCGTCATCCCGCGCCATGGCACGGCCTTTCACGAGGCCGATTTCGCGGGCGGCCTGGATCTGGCGCAGCTCTTCCTGACCTGGGAACTGCCTATCGACGACGCGCGCGTCGCCGGCGCGCTCGGCATCGCCTTCGACATCGATCGGGCGACCGCGGCACGGCTGGACGAGGAGCAGGTACGGATGGACGGAAGACGCGTGGACGTCGATCCGGCGTCCGGGCGGTGGCTAGCGAGCGACTAGCGTTGCCGCGCAGAAATAGCGCGCCCTAGGAGCAGCCCAGGGTCAGGATCCGGGCAGCGCCGCGCCCATGGCAGCGAACAGGCCGCCGCATACTTTGTTGAAGCGCCGGCCTGCGCGCTCCAGCCAGGGACGCACACGATGCGCCAGCCGCGCCAGCACATACTCGACCAGGAACTCGACCACCACGAAAGTGGCGGCCATGATCGCGAACTGCGTGTAGAGACTGCGGGCCGGATCGATGAACTGCGGCAGGAATGCACCGTAGAACAGCAGCGCCTTCGGGTTGGAGATGGCCGACAGGAGCCCTTGACTGAACATGCGCATGCCACGTGCGCGCGGCATGTCGGGCGCGGGCTGCAACTGCACGCCTGGCGCGCGCCAGAGCTGGATGCCCAGCCAGATCAGATAGGCGCCCCCCGCCCACTTCAGCACTGTCAATGCAGGCCCCCAGGCCTTGAGCAAGGCGCTAATGCCCAGCATCGACAAAGCGATCAACGCGACAAAACCGACCGCGCCGCCAGCGATGGTGCACAACGCCTTGCGATGCCCGTGCAGCGCGCCGTGCGTAAGGGCGAGCAGGGTATTCGGTCCCGGAGTCACCGACAGGCCGATGACCGCGACCAGATAGATAAGCCAGCTATGCAGCGCCATGGCGGAATGCGTGAATGATAAGGAAGGGAAGCGGCCAGTCTAGTCCGCGGCGGCGGGGCTACGCAAATTCGCGGGATGGCCCTGAGGCCATTCATCTCCCGCGCCCTGACGTGCGCCGGTCCAAGGTATCTGCGTCAGCGGCGGAAGCCGCCCCCATGGAAGCCGCCGAAGCCGCCACCCCAGCCTCCCCGGCCGCCCATGCCGCGCCCCTGCCAGCCGCCTTCGGCGCCGCCCATCCCACGGTCCCGCCACCCACCGCCCTGCCAGCCTCCGCCCTGCATGCCCCGGTCTTGCCAGCCGCCGCCCTCCGCGCCACCCATGCGCGCGCCGGAATAGTCGCGCGCCTGGCGCTGGCCGTTCAGATAGTTGCCACCCGACTGCGCGCCAGGCTGCACCGCTTGCCAGCCCGAGCTGGTGTGCTGCTGCCAGCCGTTGTCCGTGTGCTCATAGACGTTGCCATTGCGATCGGCGTATACGTTGCCGTTGTTCCACGCCATGCCGCTGTCCGTGTTGCGGTTATAGGTGGCGCCGCGGCGGTCCACGCTGCTGGTCCCCTCGCCAGCCGTACCGGTCGCCGTGGCGGAAGAGATAGTCGTGCGGCCGGTGTTTGTATTCGTACGCACATCCTGGCGGCCGGCGGCCCATTGGCCATCGTCGTTGGCGACCACTCCCGCGCGGCCGGCGCCGGAAGCCCCCGTCACCGGATTGGTGTAGGCATCGCGCCTGCCCGCGGCCGCATTGCCGGTGTACTCGTTGTAGGCCGCGCCGCGCGTGCCTTCGAAGGCCGCGCCGGTCTGCGGGTTGTAGCCCTCGGCGTGGGTCCCCTGCCATTCAGTGCCCGTCCAGCCATTCCAGCCGGCCGCGTGCGTGACCACGCCGGAACCACCCCAGGCGCCATAGACGTCCACCTGGTTCACGTTGACCCCGCCCCAATAGGGCGCGCCCCAATACGGCCCCCAGTAGGGAGCCGCGCCGCCCCAGGTTTCGCCGGCGACAAAGCCAAAAGCAAAGCCGGTCGCGGTGGCGAAGGCCGCGTCGTAACCGTAGCTGGGCGGATAGCCTACCCACGTGTCCTGCACGATGACCGGCGGATACGCATAACCCGTGCCGTACACCACCGTGCCGTCGGGACTGGCCACCACGCCCATGTAGCCCGGCGTATAGCCGAACACCACGCTTTGCGGGGTGGAGCCATATACCTGCACATAGGTGACGTAGTGCAAGGGGGAACTGACCGGTATCGCGTAGATGACGGCCGGCACATGATCGGCCACGCGCCAGGGGCCCATCGGAGAGTCCGCCACGAACCACACCGCGCGCGACAAGGCGTAGTAGCGTCCTTCCGCCTGGATCACCGGCACCGGCGAGTTGGCCGCGTAGTAAAGCGCCGTGCCCGGGATGGGCCGCAGCGACGGCGAACCGCCGGCATACTCGACCTGCAGCTTCGCCGCGCTGCGAGACACGGTGGCGGTCTGCGGAATGGTCGAGGCGATGAGCGCCTCTTTGGCTTGCGGCGTGCCCGGCACCGATGCCAGTACACCCGATTGCGGATCCTCGGCCGGAATCCGCGCGAAGTCACGCGGCAACTGCTTGCCCGGCACATAGGACCAGGGGCCGTCCAGGCTGGCGCCGCGGAACCAGCGGCCAGACACCAACAGGTAATAGCGGTTGTCGCCCGGATTCATGAACAGGGCGTGGTCGGCGTTGGCCACCGACAGAAGCGAAGTACCCGGCACGGGCCGCATTTCGGGCTGGCCCACGGTCACCAGCAATTCGGCGGGCACGGTCGACACCGCGATGGCCGGCGCGCGATGCGGCGGCTTTCCTCCATGCGGCAGCATCGGATCGGGCGCAGCCTTGCGGCGCGCGGCGTCAGCGGCCGCAAGCAACGCCGTGGGCGGCTGCGGCAGGTCCGTCCACGGACCGTTGACGCCGCCCGCTTCGTACCAATGCCCGGCCGCTTCGAGGAAATAGCGGTCCGCGCCGTTGGCCAGCATCAGCGCGCGCGTATTGACCACCCGGCGCCAGCCCGCGGCCTCGGGCACGTCGGCCAGCACGGGCTCGCCGTCGATCAGCACCAGGACGGTGGGCACCGTGCGATAGACGATGCGCGGCGGCGCGTTGTCCACCGGAACCGTCTTCGTGGCCGGATTGTTCTGGGACAGGGTGTAGCTTAGCTGCAGCGCATCAAGCTTCGTGACCACTCCCTTGGCGGGCAGGCGGGCTTCGAGCTGGCTGCGCAGCCTGGCGGCTTCCTGCGGCGCCGTGGGAACCTGCACGCGCTCAATCCGGAAGTCCGACAGGTGCACCAGCCCGGCAGGCTTATTGACCTCGGCCCGCGCGGAAAAATCGGCCACGCCATAGGTCGGGCTGCCCTTGGCGGCGCCGACTGCCACCGCCATCCGGCCCGAAATACGGTCGGCACTCCAGGTATCGATCTGGGGCTGATAGAGCTCCACCCGCGTGCCGTCGGCAGCCTCGAAGCTGCGCGGCCATTGCAGCGAACGTGCGGCCTCCTCCTGGGCGTCGGATTGGGTGGACGCCGATTGCGTCGGGGTCTGTCCCTGCCCTTGGGCCAGTGCCGCGCCGCCGGGCATCAGGCTCGCGCCGGCAGCCACGCCAGCCACGGCCAATGCGAGGGCGAGGCGTGAAAGACGCCCCGGCGGACTCGCGGACACGGACGGCGTTGTCGGGAATCCATGCACGCGCCACAGTCGGGTCAGGCTATACATCTCGCGCTCCTCGTTGCGGGCCGCAGCCGCCAGTCGGGCCCTTGGCCACTCTGATTTCCCGCAGCGCCGCCGCTGCGGGCCATGCGTCAGCCGGCCTCTCTGCGAGGCGTCCCGCATGCGCCGGCTTCTGAATAAGCAACAGAACGTTAACACCGCTGAAAAGCTATTGCCCGCTTTTATCAGACCTTCTATAAAACATCTCACCAGGGCTGCTACTTTTGCCCGATTGCCTTTCCGCTGCAATCCAACTAGAAGCGCGGCGCAACGCCCGCCACACGCCGGCACTCCCGCGCGTTGCGCCTACGCCCGGACCCTTGCCCGAGGCGCTTTGGCCGTCTCTCGAAGACTCTCCTGCTGCAAGCACACGTCGCCTAGTAGCCGTGGAAAGGAGCAGTTCATGGCGCCTGCCCTGAATCATCCCGGGGTGTATATCCAGGAAACGCCCACTGGCGCGCAGACTATTGCCGGCGTGCCCACGTCGGTAGCCGCATTCCTGGGCACGGCCATGCGCGGACCGCTCAACCGACCGGTCCGGATCCTGGATTTTGCCAGCTACGAACGCGAGTTCGGCGGGCTGGCCGAGGATTGTGACCTCGGCTATGCGGTGCTCCAGTTTTTCCTCAACGGCGGCGCCGAGGCCTGCGTGGTGCGCGTGGCCCCGCCTGGGCTGAACGGCGCACAGGACGCGCACGCGGCCTTCATCGGCCAACCTGCGCAGCGCCTGGGCCTCCATGCACTGGACGAAGCCCATCCCTTCAACCTGCTATGCCTGCCTGGCATCACGCACGCCGGCGTGCTTGCCGATGCCGTGTCCTACTGCAAGAAGCGGCGCGCCTTCATGATCATCGATGCACCGCCACAGGCGGCCGACGCCGCCGCCATGGCCACCGCCGTCATGGGTTCGGCGCTACCCAGGTCCGATCAGGCCGCCGTATATTTCCCCTGGATTCAGGCGACCGATCCCCTGCGCATCGGCCAGCGCCGATTGACGCCGCCCTGCGGCGCAATCGCCGGCCTGTACGCGCGCACCGATGGCAATCGCGGCGTCTGGAAAGCGCCGGCCGGCATTGACGCCAGTCTTGCCGGGGTGCTGTCCCTGGCCGTCACGGTCAGCGACGACGAGAGCCGCAACCTGAATACGCTGGGTGTCAATTGCCTACGCACGTTCCCCGGACGCGGCACGGTCTGCTGGGGTGCGCGGACCCTGCAAGGCATGGACCACTTCGCTTCGGAATACAAGTACGTGCCAGTGCGCCGCCTGGCGCTCTACCTGGAAGAATCGCTCTATCGCGGCACGCGGTGGGCCGCCTTCGAACCCAATGACGAACCGCTCTGGGCGCAGATCAGGCTGAACGTCGGCGCCTTCATGAACGCATTGTTCCGCCAGGGCGCATTCCAGGGCGGCACGCCGCGCGACGCCTATCTGGTCAAGTGCGACGCGGAGACCACCACGCAACATGACATCGATCATGGCGTCGTCAACATCCTGGTGGGCTTTGCCCCGCTCAGGCCGGCCGAGTTCGTCGTCATCCGCGTGCAGCAACGAGCGGGACGGACTGAAGGATCGCAGCCATGAACGTGCCCGCCGAACCGCGGATTCTGGCGCTGTGGGACACCGGTAGCGAGAGCCGTTCCCACGCACTGGCACAGGCATCCGCAGGCGCCGAGGCGCTGGCGCGCGAAACCGGGCTGACGCTGCATCGCGTCGACCTTTCTCGCATCATCGGCAAGTACATCGGGGAAACCGAAAAGAACCTGAACCGCCTGTTCGAGTCCGTGGAGCAAGGCGGCGCCATCTTGCTGTTTGACGAAGCCGACGCACTCTTCGGCAAACGCACGAACGTCAGGGACAGCCATGACCGCTACGCAAACATCGAGGTCAGCTACCTGCTCCAACCCATAGCACCGTACCTCGGCCAGGCGTCCGGGGCCGCGGGCCTGAAGTCCAACGTGGACAGCACGTTCCTGCGGCGGCTACGCCTTGTTGTCGTGTTTCCGGCTGCCGCGCCGGATCCCCGCGCGCGCATCTGGCGCCGCGCATTCCCGGCCGCTGCCCCCGGCGCCGAAGTCACCATGGCGCGCCTGCTGCAAGCGGTCCGCGCCGAAGCAACCCCACATGCCCGGCCCTTGCCTGGCACCAAGCAGAGAGAACATCCATGAAACCCGTCATCAATGAGTATGTCCGCGAGCTCAGCCACCCTGGCTACGACGCGGCCCAGCGCAATGCCTTCGTCGCTGCCATGGTTAGCAGGCGGCTGATGCGGCGCACGGAGGAGCAACGCGAGGCGGGCGAGGCCGATGCCGCGCTGGCAAGCGCCCTCGGCGACAATGCCACGGGCTCTGACGCCCGCGCCGACAACGGCAAGACTTGAGTGCTGCGCCGCTGCAGGATGACCCTGCGACCGCTACGGGCGCCGCGCGCGCGGACAAGCCCGCCCGGCCGCCACGGTATCATCAGGCCTGTTGCGCCGGCTTGCTCCTCCAGGGGCAGCTGGCGCTGCCATTCCCGCCCACATCCTGCAAAACGCGATGACCCCATACATCTCGGCCGGCATTCTGCTATCAGGCGTTTTCGCCGCCATCGCCTACCGCAGGAAGCGGCAGCGCGCGATGGACACAGCCGGCCGGCGCCTCGGCAGCGATCTGGTCGCGGGCGGCGCGCTCTACGGCGTGGCCGCGCCTCCAATCGGCGGCGCAGGCGTGGTCATGGGCCTGACCGCCGCAACCCGTGATCCCGAGACCCTGCTCATGCTGGTCTACGCCTTGCCCTGGTTCTACATTTTCGGCTTCGTTCCCGCCTTGCTGTGCGGGGTCGTGGCCGGCGCGCTGCGGCCGGCGCATCCGTCCTGGCGCGCCTGCGCCGGGATGGCGCTGGTCGGCGCCGTCTATGGCTTCGTTTTCCTGCTCGGTTTCATTTCCCACAACAGACCATGGCAGGAGGAACTGGGCTTCCCCCTGACCGTGGGCGCCGCGCCCGGCGCGGTGAGCGCCTTCCTGTGCGCGCGCTTGTTCTATGGCAGGCCGGGCGGCCGCGGCGCGTCCGGCGGCAACGCTCCGCAATCGGCGATGCAATAACGTCCCAATGTGCCATCACGGCCGGCCCTCAACCCGCTTCGGCGCGTCTGCGCGGCAGGTCGTTCAACAGGCTTTCCAGTCGGTCGAAATCCATGGGCTTGACCAAATGGTGATCGAAGCCTGCATCGCGTGACCGGCGCAGGTCTTCCTCCTGCCCCCATCCCGTCATGGCAATCAGCACAATGTCGGCGGCCAGCGGGCCGGCCCGCACCCGGCGCGCGACCTCGTAGCCGTCCATGCCCGGCATGCCGATATCCACCAGCATGACATCGGGCCTGAAACCGTCCAGCATGGCCAACGCGGTAGGTCCGTCGCCCACGCTGCGGACGTCGGCGCCCAGCGCTTGCAGCACCATGGCGGTGGTGTCTCCCGAGTCGGGACTGTCATCGACCACGAGGATGCGGCCCAGCGAGCGGGCTGGCGACGCCTGGACCGTGCGTGGCAGTGTCGCCGCAGCCGCGCCCATGGCCGGCAAATGCACCAGGAATTCAGACCCGGCGCCCGGGCCCGGGCTGCGTGCCTCCACCCCGCCCCCATGCAGCTCGACCAGGCGGCGGACCAACGTCAGGCCGAGGCCCAATCCGCCTTCTCCCTGCACGCGATCGACTTGCGTGAAAGGCTCGAACACAGAGGCCAGCATGTCGGCGGGAATGCCACGGCCGTTGTCCCGCACCGACATGAGCAGATTGCCGTCGGCCTCCCGGCTGGCGCGGACGCAAATCTCTCCGCCCCGATCGGTGTACTTGACGGCATTGTTCAATAGATTGGAAACCACCTGCGCCAGCCGCACGGCATCGGCCTCTACCATCAATGGCTCTTCGGGCAGATCGACGCGCAGTGTGTGCCCCTCGGCCTCGACCGATTCCCGGCTGGCCTCCAGGGCATGGCGCAGCACTTCGCCCAGATCCACCGGCGCCTTGCGCAGCAGGATCTTGCCCTTGGTGATCCGGGAGATATCCAGCAGGTCGTCCA
>Ga0182740_1000700_pt1 | contig 30173 bp, 25 predicted proteins | sample eDN5th37CKraftBY_FD_128872 | JGI IMG/M metagenome (GOLD analysis project Ga0182740, IMG submission 128872) | Enriched backyard soil microbial communities from Emeryville, California, USA - eDNA 5th pass 37_C Kraft BY (version 2) (version 2) | ecosystem: Environmental > Terrestrial > Soil >...
GGCTTCCTGCTCGATGCGCTGAACTACGGCGCGCCGCCGCATGGCGGCATCGCCTTCGGCATCGACCGCATCGCCGCGCTGATGGCCGGCACCGAGTCGATCCGCGACGTGATCCCGTTCCCCAAGACCACCGGTGCGCAGTGCCTGATGACCGACGCACCGTCGCCGATCGCCGACGCGCAGCTGGCCGAAGTGCACGTGCAGGTGCGCCCGCAGCCGGCCAAGGGCTGAGCCGCGGGCGATGGTTGCCGTCATCCGCCGCGCCACGCCCGATGATGCGGGCGTGTTGTGCACGCTGGCCGAGCGCACCTTCGTGGAGACGTTCGGCCACCTGTACCCGGCGGACGACCTGGCGTTCTACCTGTCCATCGCCTATCCGGTGGATGTGCAGCGCGAACAGCTGGAATCGGGCGATTACGCGGCGTGGTTGCTGGAAATCGACGGCGAGGCGGCCGGCTTCGCCTTCGCCGGTCCCTGCGGCCTGCCGCATGCCGAAGTGCGGCCGGAAGACGGCGAACTGAAGCGCTTGTACGTGCTGCGCGAACATCAGGGCGGCGGCTGGGGCGGCAAGCTGTTCGCCGAGGCCGAGTGCTGGCTGCTGGAAGCCGGCCCGCGCACGCTGTGGATTGGCGTCTGGTCGGAGAACCTCGGCGCACAACGCTTCTATGGCCGCCACGGCTTCGGGAAAACGGGCGAATACGAATTTCCGGTCGGCCGCGTGCGCGACCGCGAGTTCATCCTGCGCCGCTCGCCCTGACCGTGCGCGTGCCGTCTCACTGCTCCGGGAGCGGGTCGGGGAATGGCCCATGTCCCGATTCCTTCACCCACCATTGAGGACGGCTCGGCTTCAATCCGGGCAGTATCCGGGGCGCCGCTTCCGGCGCAGGATGGAACGAATGACGCAACGCGTGCTGCTGCTGCATGGAATCTGGAATGCCCGGGCCTGGGTAGGGCCGTTGGCATGGCGCCTGCGCCTGCGCGGGTTCGAGGTGGCCAGCTTCGGTTACCCCAGCATTTTCGGCGGCCCCGACGTGGCGGTGCCGGCGCTGGTCGAACGCTTGCGTGGACAAGGGAGCGTCTCGCTGGTCGGCCACAGCTTGGGCGGGCTGGTGGCGCTGGAGGCCCTACGCCGGGCACCGGAACTGGATGTGCCGCGCGTGGTCTGCCTCGGCTCCCCGCTGCTTGGCAGCGACACCGCGAAGATGCTGGCCGGCCACGGCTGGATGGCGGCATTGGGGCGCAGCGGCGACCTGCTGCAGCACGGCCTGGCCGAATGGGATGGCCGGGCAGAAGTGGGGCTGGTGGCCGGCAGCGTGCCGCATGGCCTGGGTGCGCTGATGGGCGCGCTGCACGGCGATTCCGACGGCACCGTGGCACTGGCCGAAACCCGGCTGCCGGGCCTGGCCGACCACTGCGTGGTGCAGGCCAGCCATAGCGGCCTGGTGCTGTCGCCGGAGGTGGCCGACCTGACCGCCGCATTCCTGCGCGCCGGGCGCTTCCGCGAAGGGGCCGCGCGCCGCGCCGCCTGACGGGGGCCCCGCCGGGGATCGGTTAGAATCCGCGCTCCTGTTCCTGACAGAAGTACGGTAGATCCCAATGGGTAGAGGTCCCTCCATCGAAGCCCGCAAGAACGCCTCCGACGCGAAGCGTGGCAAGATTTTCACCAAGATCATCCGCGAGATCGGCGTGGCCGCGCGCGGTGGTGGAGGGGACCCCAACAACAACCCGCGCCTGCGCGTGGCGATGGACAAGGGCCTGGCCGCGAACATGTCCAAGGATGTGATCGAGCGCGCCATCAAGAAGGCCACCGGCGAGCTGGAAGGCGTCGAGTACGAGGAAGTGCGCTACGAAGGCTACGCGCCGGGTGGCGTGGCAGTGATCGTCGACTGCCTCACCGACAACCGCGTGCGCACCGTGGCCGATGTGCGCCACGCCTTCTCCAAGTGCGGCGGCAACATGGGCACCGAGGGCTCGGTGGCCTTCATGTTCAAGCGGCTGGGCGTGCTGAGCTACGCGCCGGGCGCCGACGAGGAGAAGATCACCGAGGCGGCGATCGAGGCCGGTGCCGACGACATCGTCGTCTATCCCGATGACGCTTCGATCGACGTCATCACCGCGCCGGAAAGCTTCCAGTCGGTGAAGGACGCGATGGAGGCGGCCGGGCTGGCCGCCGACCATGCCGAGATCACCTTCCGCGCCGACAACGACATCGCCGTCGAGGGCGATACCGCGCTGCAGGTGAAGAAGCTGCTGGACATGCTGGAAGACCTGGACGACGTGCAGGACGTGTATTGCAACGTCGACCAGGCCGGCCTGGCCTGAGCGCGCGCGTCACATCGCGTGAGACGGCGGCCGGCGATGATGGCCGCCGTCCCTCCCGGCCACGGCAATGACCCGCATCCTCGGCATCGACCCCGGCTCGCAGCGCACCGGCATCGGCATCATCGACGTCGATGCCGGCGGCCGCGCGCGGCACGTCCACCACCAGCCGCTGGTGTTGCTGGGCGCGGACGGTTTCGCCCAGCGCCTGAAGCTGCTGGTGCAGGGCCTGCACGCGCTGATCGCGGAATACCAGCCGCAGGAAGTGGCGATCGAGAAAGTGTTCATGGCCAAGAACGCCGACTCCGCGCTCAAGCTTGGGCAGGCGCGCGGCGCGGCGCTGTGCGCGGTGGTGCTGCGCGACCTGCCGGTCAGCGAATACGCCGCCACCGAGATCAAGCTGGCCGTGGTCGGCCGCGGTGGCGCGGAGAAACAGCAGGTGCAGCACATGGTGGGGCTGATGCTCGGCCTGCAGGGCAAGCTGCAGGCCGACGCCGCCGACGCGCTGGCCGTGGCCATCACCCATGCGCATGTGCGTGCGACGGCCGGGCGGCTGGGTGTGGATACCAAGCAAGCTTGGAGTCGCAAATGAACCCGTTGCAGCCGGCGCTGTTAGAGCCCCTCTCCCTTCGGGGCGTAACCGCACGGCTTGCGCGCCACTGGCGCGCAAGCGGTGGAGCGCCCATGCCGCTGGCGTGGGCCGGGGCGCGAAGCGGGGGTTGGGGTGAGGGGCAACGAAGTCGGGATGGCCAATGCTTCGTGAGACGGAATGGATTCCGCTGTTCGCTTTCCCTGACTCCGTTCACCCCTCATCCGGCGCTTCGCGCCACCTTCTCCCGGTGGGAGAAGGAAACAGCAGGAGCTTTCCCATGATCGGTCGTCTGCGCGGCATCCTCGCCCACAAGGCCCCACCGTGGCTGGTGATCGACGTCGGTGGCGTCGGCTACGAGCTGGAGGCGCCGATGAGCACCTTCTACGACCTGCCCGACATCGGCCGCGAGGTGGTGCTGTTCACCCACTACGCGCAGAAGGAGGACAGCGTGTCACTGTACGGCTTCCTGCGCGAGGGCGAGCGGCGCCTGTTCCGCGACGTGCAGAAGGTCAGCGGCATCGGCGCGAAGATCGCGCTGGCGGTGCTGTCCGGCGCCAGCGTCGATGAATTCGCGCGGCTGATCCAGGCCGGCGACGTCACCGCGCTGACCCGCATCCCCGGCATCGGCAAGAAGACCGCCGAGCGCATGATCGTGGAGCTGCGCGACAAGGCCGCCGAGTTCTCCGGCGGTAGCGCGCCGGTGGCCGGTGCAGCGGCCACCGACCCGGTGTCCGAAGCCACGGTGGCCCTGCAGCAATTGGGCTACAAGCCCGCCGAGGCGGCGAAGATGGCACGCGATGCGGCGGCCGAGGGCGACGACGTCGCCACGGTGATCCGCAAGGCGCTGCAATCGGCGCTGCGCTGACGCATTCTTTCCCGGCCGCGTGGCCGCCCCGAGACCGCAATGTCCACTGCTTCCCACAAGCACGAAACCCCCGGCCAGGGCGCCGGCCTGGCGCTGGTCGTCGGCGCCATCGGCGTCGTGTTCGGCGACATCGGCACCAGCCCGCTCTACACCCTGAAGGAAGCGTTCTCGCCGCACTACGGCCTGGACAGCGGCCACGACACGGTGCTGGGCGTGCTGTCGCTGGCGTTCTGGGCGCTGATCATGGTGGTCACGCTGAAGTACGTGACCATCATCATGCGCGCCGACAACGACGGCGAGGGCGGCATCATGGCGCTGATGGCGCTGGCCCAGCGCACCCTGCGCAACGGCTCGCGCAGCGCCTACGTGGTCGGCATCCTCGGCATCTTCGGTGCCTCGCTGTTCTTCGGCGACGGCGTCATCACCCCGGCGATCTCGGTGCTGGGCGCGGTCGAGGGCCTGCAGGTGGCCGCGCCGGCGCTGGGCCACTTCGTGGTGCCGATCACCCTGGTGGTGCTGGCGGCGGTGTTCGCCGCGCAGCGCTTCGGCACCGAGAAGGTGGGCAAGGTGTTCGGCCCGGTGATGATGCTGTGGTTCGTGTCGCTGGCGGCCATCGGCATCTGGAACGTGGTCGCCGCGCCGGAGGTGCTCAAGGCGTTCAACCCGTGGTGGGCGGTGCGCTTCTTCATCGAGCACGGCTGGCACGGCATCTTCATCTTCGGCGCGGTGGTGCTGGCGGTGACCGGCGGCGAGGCGCTGTACGCGGACATGGGCCACTTCGGCGCGCCGCCGATCCGCCACGCTTGGTATTTCTTCGTGCTGCCATGCCTGGTGCTGAACTACCTTGGGCAGGGCGCGCTGGTGCTGCGCCGGCCCGACGCGGTGGCCAACCCGTTCTTCGAGGCGGTGCCGGGCTGGGCGCTGGTGCCGATGATCGTGCTGGCGACGATGGCGGCGGTGATCGCCAGCCAGTCGGTCATCACCGGCGCGTTCTCGGTGTCGCGGCAGGCCATGCAGCTGGGCTATATCCCGCGCATGCGCATCAAGCACACCTCGCACGACACCATCGGCCAGATCTACATCCCCGGCATCAACTGGGGGCTGGCGGTAATGGTGTTCGGGCTGGTGCTGGCGTTCCGCAGCTCGTCCAACCTGGCCGTGGCCTACGGCATCTCGGTATCGGCGACGATGCTGATCGACACCCTGCTGCTGGCGCTGGTGGCACGCGTGCTGTGGCCGCGCGCGCGGCGCTGGATCCTCGCCCTGTGCGTGCCGTTCTTCTTCATCGACCTGGCCTTCGTCGTCGCCAACGGCGCCAAGTTGCTGCAGGGCGCGTGGTTCCCGGTGGTGCTGGGCATCGTGCTGTTCACGATGATGCGCACCTGGCGCCGCGGCCGCGAGCTGCTGCGCGACGAGATCCGCAAGGACGGCATCCGCATCGACAGCTTCCTGCCTGGGCTGATGCTGGCCCCGCCGGTGCGGGTGCCGGGCACGGCGGTGTTCCTGACCGCCGACCCCACGGTGGTGCCGCACGCGCTGATGCACAACCTCAAGCACAACAAGGTGCTGCACGAGCGCAACGTGTTCCTGCACGTGGAAACCCTGCCGGTGCCCTACGCGGCGGCGGGGCAGCGGCTGAAGATCGAGCCGGTGGGCGACGAGTTCTACCGCATCCACGTCCGCTTCGGCTTCATGGAAACCCCGGACGTGCCGCTGGCGCTGATGCGCTCCTGCGACCACGGCGGCATCTATTTCGACCCGATGGACACCACCTTCTTCGCCAGCCGCGAAACCATCGTCGCCAGCGCCAACCGCGGCATGCCGATCTGGCGCGACAAGCTGTTCGCGGTCATGCACCGCAACGCCGCTTCGGCCACCGGCTTCTTCCGCATCCCCGGCAACCGGCTGGTGGAACTGGGCGCGCAGGTGGAAATTTGATGCAGCAGGAACGAGTGGAGAAAAACGAGTGAGGAGCAAAACGGCAGCAGTTCGGCTTTTACTCGTTTCTCGTTCCTCTCCACTCGTTCCTCGCCTTACCATAGCCAAATGACCGAACCCCGCATCATCGGCGCCGACGCCACCCGCGAAGACGACGCCGCCGACGCCAGCATCCGCCCCAAGCGGCTTGCCGACTACCTCGGCCAGCAGCCGGTGCGCGAGCAGATGGACATCTACATCCAGGCCGCCAAATCGCGCGGCGAGGCGCTGGACCACGTGCTGATCTTCGGCCCGCCGGGGCTGGGCAAGACCACCTTGAGCCACGTCATCGCCAACGAGCTTGGCGTGGCGCTGCGGGTCACCTCAGGGCCGGTGATCGAGAAGGCCGGCGACCTGGCCGCGCTGCTGACCAACCTGCAACCGCACGACGTGCTGTTCGTCGATGAAATCCATCGCCTGTCGCCGGTGGTCGAGGAAGTGCTGTACCCGGCGATGGAGGACTTCCAGATCGACATCATGATCGGCGAGGGCCCGGCCGCGCGCTCGATCAAGCTCGACCTGCCGCCGTTCACCCTGATCGGCGCCACCACCCGCGCCGGGCTGCTGACCGCGCCGCTGCGCGACCGTTTCGGCATCGTGCAGCGGCTGGAGTTCTACTCGGCTGAGGAACTGACCCGCATCGTGCGCCGCTCGGCGGCGATCCTCGGCATCGACTGCAGCGCCGAAGGCGCCGGCGAGATCGCACGGCGTTCGCGCGGCACCCCGCGCATCGCCAACCGCCTGCTGCGCCGCGTGCGCGACTACGCCCAGGTCAAGGCCGGCGGCCACATCGACCAGGACGTGGCGCAGGCGGCGATGCAGATGCTCAAGGTGGACCCGGAAGGCTTCGACGAACTCGACCGGCGCCTGCTGCGCACGCTGGTGGAATATTTCGACGGCGGCCCGGTCGGCATCGAGTCGCTGGCCGCCGCCCTGTCCGAGGAACGCGGCACGCTGGAGGACGTGGTCGAGCCGTACCTGATCCAGCAGGGCTTCCTGGTACGCACCGCGCGCGGCCGCATGGCCACCCACAAGGCCTACCGGCACATGGGCCTGAAGGCCCGGTCCGCGCCCGCCGACCTGTTCGTGGAGCCGCCCGATGTCGAGTGAGGTCCGGTTCAGTTGGCCGACACGCGTTTATTGGGAAGATACCGACGCTGGCGGCGTGGTCTACCACGCCCGCTACGTGGCGTTCATGGAACGCGCGCGCACCGAGTGGATGCGGGCGATGGGCCATGGACAGGAAACCATGCGCAATGGCGACGGGCAGGTGTTCGTGGTCCGGGCGATGGCGCTGGATTTCCTCAAGCCGGCCAGGCTGGACGACGCATTGCAGACCACGGTGGAACTGCTGCAATGCCGCCGCGCCAGCCTGGTGATGCGACAGGCGGTGCTGCGCGACGGCCAGCCGCTGGTCACCGCGCAGGTGCGGCTGGCCGCGGTCGGCGCCCGCGACTTCCGCCCGCAGGCCATGCACGACACGCTGTACGCCACGCTCAAACGATTCGAAACCCAACACGCGCAAGATTGAGGAACAACGGATGATCGCTTTGCTTCTGGCCCTGCAGGCCACCGTGACCGAGGCACTGCCGGCGGACGTCAGCGCCGCGGCGGCGCAGACCGTGGCCCAGGCCGGTCATGGCGGCATCAACTACCTGGACCTGATGCTCAAGGCCAGCATCCCGGTCAAGCTGATCGTGCTGCTGCTGCTGGCCGGCTCGTTCATCAGCTGGGTGATCATTTTCCGCAAGGCGCGGGTGTTCAAGGCCGCCGACCGCGCCGCCGACGACTTCGAGAACCGTTTCTGGTCCGGCGCCGACCTCGGCAAGCTGTACGCTTCGGCCGCCGACCGCAACCGCTCCGTGGACGGTCTGGAAGCGATCTTCGAGTCCGGCTTCCGCGAATACAGCCGCTTGAACGGCCGCCGCGGGCTGGACAGCCGCACCCAGCTGGAAGGCACCCAGCGCGCCATGCGCACCACCTTCGCGCGCGAGGTCGACGGGCTGGAGCGCAACCTGGAGCTGCTGGCCAACATCGGCTCCAACGCCCCTTACGTGGGTCTGGTCGGCACCGTGTTCGGCATCATGGTGACCATGCACGACATGATCAGCAGCGGCGAGCAGGCCGGCATCGCCTCGGTCGCGCCGGGCATCTCCGAGGCGTTGTTCGCCACCGCCATCGGCCTGTTCGTGGCGATCCCCGCGACCTGGGCCTACAACCGCTTCACCACCCGCGTGGAACGGCTGTCGGTGCGCTACGAAACCTTTGCCGAAGAGTTCAGCTCGATCCTGCAGCGCCAGTCCGGCGGTGAAGAGTAAGCAGCCATGATTTCCGGCATTTCCCGGCGCAAGCGCCGCAAGCTCAAGTCCGAGATCAACGTCGTGCCGTACATCGACGTGATGCTGGTGCTGCTGATCATCTTCATGGTGACCGCGCCGCTGCTCACGCTCAGTTTCGAGGTCGACCTGCCTACCTCCAACGCCAAGGCACTGGAGAGCCGGCAGGACCCGGTGATCGTCTCGGTGCGCCTGGACGGCCAGCTCAGCCTGAAGCTGCCCGAGGCGAAGGAGCCGGCGCCGATGGACGCGGCCACGCTGCAGGCGCAGTTGGGCGCACTGGCCTCGCAGGACAAGGACCTGCGCGTGATCGTGGCCGCCGACAGGGCCGTGGCCTATGAAAAGGTCGTGGCGGCGATGGACGTGATCAAGGCGGCGAAGATCGAGAAGGTGGGTCTGGCGACCGATGCACACTGACGTCATGCCGCCACCGCGCGACCCCGGCGACGAATGGGGCATGCCCGTCGCATTGGCGTTGCTGGTGCACGTGCTGGTTGCGCTGGTGTTCATCGTTGCATGGCTGTGGTCGCCCTCGCGCAGCACCGAGGCGGCCGCGGGTGACCCGGCGGTGGAGGCCAGCCTGCAGCTGTCGGCGGCCGAGGCCGCGGCCGCGCGCAGCGCGCTGCGCGCTTCCGAAAAGCTGCCGGCGCTGCCCGAGCCGGTGCAGGACGTGCAGCCTGAACCGGTGGTGGAGGACACCATCCCGCCGCCGCAGCCGCTTCCCGAACCCCGGCCGCAGGACGCGCCCACGCCGCAGCAGTACAACGCGCAGGAGCGCATCGCCCAGCCGGACAACGTGGACCAGGAGCGCGTCAGCGCGCTGGCCATCGCCGAGGAAAAGGCAAAGCAGGAGCAGGAAGCCAAGCGTCGCCAGGAGCAGATCGACCTGACCGAGCGCAAGCGCGTGGAGGAGGCCGAGCAGAAGCTGCGGCTGGCCAGGCAGCAGGAAGAGGCCGACAGGCAGAAGAAGCTGGCCGAGGAGCAGCGCCAGGCCAACGAGGCCAAGGCCGAGCAGGAGCGCCAGCAGAAGATCGCCGAGATCCGCCGCAAGCGCGAGCAGGCCGAGCGCGAGGCGAAGCTGGCCGAGCAGCGCCTGAACCAGGTGAAGGATGCGCAGTCGCGCGCGCAGGCGGCCTCGTCCAACGCAGCCGCCAGCAGCGGCACGCCGCAACCATCGCCGGGGCAGGGTGGCACCAGCGACGACCTGTTGGCTAAATATCAGGCGGCTATCAAGCAGGCTGTTCAGAGCCAATGGGTGCGGCCGGATTCGGTGCCATTGGGCCAGAAGTGCACGATCACCATTCGTCAATTGCCGGGAGGCGAGGTGCCACCCAACGGTGCAGTGCAGTTTGCAGCCAACTGCCCCTATGACGCCGCCGGCCGGCGCTCGGTTGAAGCAGCGGTACTGCGCGCGCAGCCCTTGCCATACCGTGGCTTCGAGTCGGTGTTCCAGCGCGCAATTACATTCCATTTCGAGGCGAAGGACCGTTGAATCCGGTTGCATCGGCATCGCTGCAAACCGGATTTCACGCGGCCTTCGTTCATGATTGCGAAAATGTTCATGCGCCTGCTGCTATCCCTTCCTCCCTGTTCATCCGCATCCGTTGAGCACCCCATGAAGAAACCACTTCGCTGGCTGGCCACCCTGACCGCCCTGCTGCTGCCCATCGTGGCGATGGCGCAACAGAAGGGGCTGGAGATCGACATCGTCGGCGGCAACGCCTCCGCCCTGCCGATCACCGTGGTGCCCATGCCCTACCAGGGCAGCGCCGGCGCGCCGGCCACGGACGTCGCGGCGGTGGTGCGCGCCGACCTGGATCGTTCCGGCCAGTTCCGCACCCTGCCCGAGGCGCAGGTCGTCGAGCGCCCGACCCGCGGCGCCGAGGTGCAATACCCCACCTGGCGTGCACTGAAGCAGGACTACCTCGTCGTCGGCCGCGTGCTCGACGCCGGCGCTGGCGCCTACCGCGTCGAGTACGAACTGTTCGACGTCGCCAAGGGCGAGCGCATGCTTGGCCTGGCGATGACCGCCCGCTCCAGCGCCATGCGCGACGTCGCCCACCAGATGGCCGACGCCATCTACGAGAAGATCACCGGCGTGCGCGGCGCGTTCTGGACCCGCATCGCCTATGTCACCGCCAGCGGCCGTGGCGACGCCATGCGCTACGCGCTGATGGTGGCCGACTCGGACGGCTACAACCCGCAGACCATCGTGCGCTCGGCCGAGCCGCTGCTGTCGCCGTCGTGGAGCCCGGACGGCAACCAGCTGGCCTACGTCAGCTTCGAGCGCGGCAACTCGGCCATCTATATCCAGAACATTTCCAGCGGCGCGCGCGAGCTGGTCGCCAGCTTCCGCGGCATCAACAGCGCCCCGGCCTTCTCCCCGGACGGCCGCCGCCTGGCGCTGACCCTGTCGCGCAGCGGCAACCCGGAGATCTACGTGATGGACCTGGGCAGCAAGCAGCTGACCCAGCTGACCAACCACTTCGCCATCGATACCGAGCCGACCTGGAGCGCCGACGGCGGTTCCATCTACTTCACCTCCGACCGTGGCGGCCGCCCGCAGATCTACCAGGTGGCGGCCAGCGGCGGCAGCGCATCGCGCGTGACCTTCCAGGGCAACTACAACGCCAAGGCCACCGTTTCCTTCGACGGCAAGAAGATCGCCGTCGCGCAGGGCGCCGGCAACACCTACAAGATCGCGTTGATGGACAGCAGCCTGGGCTCGCCGCGCTGGAGCACGCTGTCGCCCGGTTCGCTGGACGAATCCCCCAGTTTTGCCCCCAACGCGGGCATGGTGCTGTACGCCGCCCGCGAAGGCGGACGCGGTGTGTTGTACGCGGTATCGGCCGACGCCCGGGTGCGGCAGCGGCTGGTGCTGGCGGATGGTGACGTGAGGGAGCCCGCGTGGGGTCCCTACCGTACTACGCGTTGATTAAATGTTAATATCGCAAGTGCATTAACCCCATCAATCTGGCCTAGGAGCCTTTAGGTATCGCCATGAACAAGTCCACTCGTGTTCTGCTCGTTTCGCTGCTGTCCGTGGCCGTGCTGGCCGGCTGCTCGAAGAAGGTCAAGGAACAGCCGGCCGCTCCGGTCGAGCCCACCCCGGCCGAGCCGGCTCCGGTCCAGTCCTCCGGTCTGTACGGCCCGGGCGACCTGGATACCGACGCCTGCCTGCGCCAGCGCGTGGTCTATTTCGACTTCGATCAGGATTCCGTGAAGCCGGAGTTCCAGCAGATCATGGCCTGCCACGCCAAGTACCTGCGTGACCGTCCGTCCTCGCGCATCACCCTGCAGGGCCACACCGACGAGCGCGGCAGCCGTGCCTACAATCAGGCCCTGGGCGAGCGCCGCGGCAACGCCGTCAACTCGGCCCTGCAGGCCAACGGTGGTTCGGCCACGCAGCTGACCGTCGTGTCCTACGGCGAAGAGCGTCCGGTCTGCACCGACTCGAACGAGTCCTGCTGGTCGCAGAACCGTCGCGTCGAAATCGTCTACACCGCGCAGTAATCGATGCGTACCGGCATCAAGACGATGATGCTCGTGGTTGCGGCAGCCCTCGTGGCTGCCGCACCCGCGCAGGCGCAGCGGCAAAGCCTGGCCGACCGCGTCGGTGCGCTCGAAGCGCAGGCCAACAACAGCCAGGCCAACACCGACCTGCTCAACCAGCTGCAGCAGCTGCGCACCCAGGTGCAGGCCCTGCAAGGCAGCATCGAGCAGCTCCAGCATGAGAACGAGCAGCTCAAGCAGCGCAGCCGCGACCAGTACCTGGATCTGGACGGCCGCCTGAACCGTATCGAAGGCGGCGAGCAAGCCGCGCCCGACGCGCAGCCCGCAGCACCGGCCAAGCCCGCGGCGGCGGCCGTGGAAAAGGCCCCGACCGTGCGCGGCGATGCCGGCGCGGTGGCGGCGGCAGGCGACGAGCGCGCCGCCTACAACCTGGCGTTCGATGCGCTCAAGAACGGCAACTACGACGATTCGGCACGTTTGTTCCAGAGTTTCCTGGAGCAGTACCCGAATGGCGTCTACACGCCCAACGCACTGTACTGGCTGGGCGAGAGCTATTACGCCACCCGTAATTTCCAGATGGCCGAATCGCAGTTCCGCGATCTGGTCGCACGCTATCCCACTCACGACAAGGCTGCCGGCGGCCTGTTGAAGCTGGGCTTGTCGCAATACGGGCAGGGCGATGCCAGCCAGGCCGAGCAGACGCTCGAACAGGTGGCCACGAAGTTCCCCGGCAGCGACGCCGCACGGACCGCGCAGGACCGCCTGCAATCGATCCGCTTCGGCCAGCAACTGCCTTGAGGCCCGCCGTGCCGGCGTGGCGCGGATGAATACCGATGAACCACCCCGCGGCCAGCGTGCCCAGTGAAATCGTGCAGTCGCCGTTGCCGCGGCTGAAGATCACCGAGATATTCCTTTCGCTGCAGGGCGAGGCGGACACCGCCGGCTGGCTGACGGTATTCGTGCGCCTGACCGGCTGCCCGCTGCGCTGCACCTATTGCGACACCGAGTACGCCTTCCACGGCGGCCAGTGGCGTGACATCGACGATATCGTCGCCGAAGTGCTGGGCCACGGCGTGCGCCATGTCTGCGTGACCGGCGGCGAGCCGCTGGCGCAGAAGCGCTGCCTGCTGCTGCTGCGCCAGTTGTGCGATGCCGGGCTGGACGTGTCGCTGGAAACCTCCGGCGCGCTGGACATCGGCGGCGTCGATCCGCGCGTATCGCGGGTGGTGGACCTGAAGACGCCGGGTTCGGGCGAAATGGCGCGCAACCGGCTGCAGAACCTGCCGTTGCTGACCGCGCGCGACCAGCTCAAGTTCGTGCTCTGCGGCCGCGGCGATTACGAATGGGCGCGGGACATGGTGGCCACGCATCGCCTGCACGAGCGCTGCATGGTGCTGTTCTCGCCGAGCAAGAGCGAGCTGACACCGCGCGAGCTGGCCGACTGGATCGTCGCCGACCGCCTGCCGGTGCGTTTCCAGATGCAACTGCACAAGTTGCTGTGGAATGATGAGCCGGGGCGGTGAAGCGGGAACGGCTGCTGCTGCGTTCCCGGTCCTTGCCCCCGTATCCAGAGCCCCGGACCAACTGATCCATCCATGACGCATGCCGGGCAATGCGCCCGGCGATTTACCATTCCCGATTTCCCGTTCCCGGCTTTCCAACCATGAAAAAAGCAGTTGTCCTTCTCTCCGGCGGCATGGATTCGGCCGCGGTCGTGGCGATGGCGCGCGAGCAGGGTTTCGACGTGCATGCGCTGAGCGTGCGCTATGGTCAACGCCACACTTCCGAGCTCGACGCGGCCGCACGCGTGGCACGGGCGATGGGCGTGACCCGGCACAAGGTGGTGGACGTGGACCTGCGCAGCATCGGCGGCTCGGCGCTGACCGACGACATCGACGTTCCGGTGCGCACCGATGAAGAGCGCGGCGGCGACGACATCCCGGTCACCTACGTGCCGGCGCGCAACACCATCATGCTGTCGCTCGCGCTGGGCTGGGCCGAAGTGCTGGGCGCCAATGACATCTTCTGCGGCGTCAACGCGGTGGACTACTCCGGTTACCCGGATTGCCGCCCCGAATTCATCGCCGCGTTCCAGACGCTGGCCAACCTGGCGACCAGGGCCGGCGTGGAAGGCGCGGGCATCCGCATCCATGCGCCGCTGCAGCACCTGAGCAAGGCGCAGATCGCCAGCGAAGGCCACCGCCTGGGCGTGGATTTCGCACTTACCGTGTCCTGCTACCGCGCCGACGCGCAAGGCCGCGCCTGCGGCCATTGCGACGCCTGCCGCCTGCGCGCCGACGGCTTCGCCGCCGCCGGCCTGCCCGATCCGACGCACTACGCCTGAATTCCGGTTTCGGGCGTGTTGCGCTAGAATGCGCACCCCGGCGCCATGCCGGGTCTTTATTTGGGCCGTTAGCTCAGTCGGTAGAGCAGAAGACTTTTAATCTTTTGGTCGAAGGTTCGAATCCTTCACGGCCCACCAATCACAGCAGAGGTTTCGGCGGATTGGCATCGCTCCGCAAAGACAGGAGCGGGAGATCAACCCTGACGACGGCGAACAGGATTCCCTGCTGCGTCTGTTCTGCGACGTGGAACCAGCGATGGGACATGACGGGGTAGACTATTTCGTCTGCAACGCCGCTTTTCCACATGGTCCAATGACTGCAAAAGAGCTGGTATATGGCGCGGTGCGTCAATGGGACGATATAGGGAAGCCGGACTACTTCGTCGCCAAGCTGAACCCATAGGAGCCAGCCTGATTCTACCTTCCAAGAGGCTGAGCGCTGGCTGCTTTGTAGGGAAAGTCTGATTCGGCTGGAAATGTGACCAGCTGCCCCCGGCGAGCATGCTTTGGCGCATAGCGTTGGTTGGCCTGGCTAGCAGGCGTGAAGGGGGAGTGGCATGAAGCAGAGCATCAAGCAGTTGGTGGCTGGCTGTATCCTGTCCCTGGCGGTATTCGGCGGAACTGCATCAGCGGCATGGTGCGGCAAGCCGTGTAATGACGCCTTCCTGCGCTGCAAAGCCAGTGGGACCGATCTTGCGATCTGTCAGGCAAATTTTGAGGCCTGCATGGAAGATCGCTGCGGCGGCTATCCGTGAGTCACTGAATCACGTGTTGTTGTAAGGAGCCCCGCTTCGGCGGGGTTTCTTGCATAGATGCTGCTGCCGGCGTCTGATCTTCTGGTCGAAGGTTCGAATCCTTCACGGCCCACCATGATCGCCAGAAGGCCCCGCATCGTCCGGGGCCTCCTCGCTTCAGGTGCCTATAGGCGGCATCGCGCCGCCGGGCCGGTTGGCAATCGGCAATGCCGGCCCTACCATCTGCAGCCGTTGCGACGCTTGAAGGTCGTGTTTTCCGGTAACGCCGGGGGGCGCTTGAATACCCAGATCACCCAACTCCTGCATCGCTGGCAGGACGGCGACCTGCAGGCCCGGGAAAGCCTGTTCGAGGCGCTGTACGCGGACCTCGTGCTGGTCGCCCGCAACCGCCTGCTCAACCAGGCCGGCGGCACCCTGCAGCCGGCAGCGCTGGTCAACGAATCGATGATGCGCCTGCTCGGTTCGGACGTGGACTACAAGGACCGGGCCCATTTCATCGCGGTGGCGGCGCTGAAGATGCGTTCGGTGCTGGTGGACCACCTGCGTGCCCGTTCGGCCGACAAGCGTGGCGGCAACCTCGTGCACCTCACCCTGTCCCATGCCGGTGAGGTCGCCGACGACGAGGACGGCGGCCACGACGTGATGGCCCTGCATCAGGCGCTGAACCGGCTGGCCGAGCTGGAACCGCGGGCGGCAAGCATGATCGAGCTGACCTATTTCGGTGGCATGAGCCGCGACGAGATCGCCGTGGTGCTCGGCGTGTCGGCGCCGACCGTGGACCGCGACCTGCGTTTCGCGCGGGCATGGCTCAACCGCCAGCTGGCCTGATGGCGGATACCGGGAAGGGTGCCGGCAAACTGCACTGGCGCCAGGCACGCGAGCTGTTCGATGCCCTCTGCGAGTTGCCGCGCGAGCAGTGGCAGCAGGCGTTGGACCAGCGCTGCAGCGATCCGGCGCTTGCCGAAGAGGTGCTGCAACTGCTGGACGCACAGACCGAGGGCCTGCGCCGGGTCAACGATCACCTGGGTATGGCCCTTGCGCTGGCGCTGACCCCGGAACTGGACGCGGGGCAACGGTTGGGGCCGTGGCGGCTGACCGAGCGCATCGCCCGAGGTGGCATGGGCACGGTATTCAAGGCCGAGCGCGACGATGGCCTCTACCAGCGCACGGTGGCAATCAAGCTGCTGCACGGCCTGCCGGGAGCGGGCGAGGTGGAGCAGTTGCAGGCCGAGCGGCAGGTGCTGGCCGGGCTGCGCCTGCCCGACGTCGCCCAGCTTTACGACGGCGGCACCACGCCCGACGGCTATCCGTACCTGGTCATGGAATACGTCGACGGGCTGCCGCTGGACCGTCATTGCGCCATCCATGCGCTGGGCCTGGAGCAGCGCCTGCGATTGTTCCTCGACGTCTGCGCCATCGTCCGCTCGGCGCACGAACACCTGGTCCTGCATTGCGACCTCAAGCCGAGCAACGTGCTGGTCCGTGGCGATGGCCGGCCGGTGCTGCTCGACTTCGGCCTGGCGCGGCTGCTCAACGATGCGCGCGACCGCCGGCAAGGCGGCTACTGCACGCCGGCCTATGCCAGTCCCGAACTGGTGCGGGGCGAACACGTGGGTGTGGCCGGCGACGTCTACAGCCTGGGCGTGATGCTGGTGGAACTGCTGTCCACGCGCGCCTGCGGGCGCGGTGTGCAGGACATCGACGTGCCGGTGGCGTCGCCCTCGGCCAATGCACCGGCCGGACTGCGCTGGCGCAAGGCGCTGGCCGGCGACCTGGATGCCATCGCGGGCAAGGCCTGCGCGCTGGACATGACGCGGCGCTACCGCTCGGTGGAAGCGCTGATGGCCGACGTCTCGCGCTACCTGCAGCGGCAGCCGGTGCTTGCGCGCGAAGGAGGCCGCGGCTATCGGCTGCTGCGCGGCATGCAGCGCAATTGGCGCGGTCTTGCCGCCGGCGTCGTAGCGCTTTCGCTGGCCGGGCTGTTCGTCGCCGGGTTGGTGCAGGCGCGGCGGCAGGCCGAGGAGGAAGCGGCGATCGCCGGGCAGGTGGGCGATTTCATGGTCGGCGTGTTCGAGATCGCCGACCCGTTCCTGCGTACCGAGCGCGGGCAGGAGGAGCTTTCCTCGCGGCAACTGCTGGACAAGGCGGCGCTGCGGGTTGCCCGCGACCTGGCCGATGCGCCGGCGCAGTTGGCGCGGATGCGGATGGTGCTGGGCACGGCCTACCGCAATTCCGGCGTCCCGCACCAGGCCGAGGTATTGCTGCAGCAGGCGCATGACGGCTTCATGGACCCGCGCGTGGACCGACCGGTGGATGCGGCGGCAGCGCTGGCCGAATTGTCCGTGCAGAAGACCCGGGATGGCGATGGCGTGCAGGGGAACATATTGGCCGAACGGGGCTTGGCGCTGCTGCCGGGTACCGGTGCCGGCATGGTGCGGGCCCGGCTCCACCTCGCCCGGGGGCTGGCGCTGGTGAACCAGCAGCATTTCGACCGCGGTGAGGCCGCGTTCGACACCGCCATGATGCTGTATGGCAGGCAGCCCGAGGGCAGCGCCACGACCCAGGTGCTGGAGCTGGCCTACAACAAGGGGTTGATGTACCTGCGCTGGGGGCGGCTGGCACAGGCCGAGCGCGAGTTCCGCCGGGTGCTGGACGGCGTGCATGGGCGGCGCACGAGCATGGTGCTGGCCACGGAAATGCGCCTCGCGCAGGTGCTGCGCGAGCAGGGCAGGTTCGCGCAGGCGTTGCCGCTGCTGCAATCGGGCATGCGTCATGCGCGCGAACTGTATGGGCCGCAGAGCAGCTTCGTGCTGATGCAGCACGATGGACTCGCCGACCTGTACATGGATGCGGGCGACTACGCGGCCGCCGAGCGCGAATACCTGCAGCGCCACCGCCTGAGCGCGCTCATCGATGGCACCGGCTCGGTGGAATATTCGATGGGGCTGTTCAACTACGGCACGTTGCAGGAACTGCGCGGCGACGTTGCGCAGGCCGAACGGCTCTACCGGCAGGCATGGACGCTCCGCAAGGAGCGGCTGGGGGAGGATTCGCCGACCAGCCTGCGCGCCGAATCCGGGTTGGGCGCGTTGCTGGCGCGGCAGGGACGCATGGACGAGGCCGGGCAATTGTTGCTGCATGCCGACGCGGGGCTGGATGCGGCGTTGCCGGCGGATGCACCGGGGCGCATCGAGGCGCGCCTGAACCGCATCGGTTGGCACGTCCTGCGGGGTGAACTGGAGCAGGCGCGGGCATTGCTGGGAGCACTTGATGCGCGGATACCGGCAATCCTGCAACTGCGGTTGTTGCGCATCCGCGCGGATCTGGCCGAGCGGCAGGGCGAAGGCGCCGCCGCGCTGGCACTGCGCCGGACAGCGCTGGAGTTCGCGCGCGTACAACATGGGCAGGATGGGATCGAGATCGCGGTGTGCCGCACCGAGCTGGCCGAAACCCTGCTCAGGCTCGGCCACCGGCAACCGGCGCTGGATGCGTTGCGGCAGGCCGTGCCGGTGCTGGCGCGATTGCAGGTCGAAGCCGCGCCCGAGCGGCGCAAGGCCGAAGGACTGAAGCTGCTGGCGGGTGCGCAGCAGGGCTGACGATTGCTTCCGGCATCCGCGCACCCGCGCGCAAGGCACCGTGCCGTTTACCCCTGCTCGCGCACGATCTCCACCAGCCGCTGGCCGTAGCGGGCCAGCTTGCTGCCGCCGATGCCACCGACCCGGCCCAGCGCGTCGAGGCTGTCCGGGCGCTGTTCGGCGATGTTGCGCAGGGTGCTGTCGTGGAAGATCACGAACGCCGGCACGTTCTGTTCGCGCGCCAGTTCCGCGCGCAGGCCGCGCAGGGCATTGAACAGCGCCAGGTCCTGCGGCTGCACCGGCACGCCGGTGCGCGGGCTGCCGCTGCGCTCGCGCTCGCCGCGGCCGCGCGTGGCTGGCGCTTCGCGGCGCATCATCAGCTGGCGCCGGCCCTTGAGCACGTCGCGGCTGGCGTCGGTCAGGCGCAGGCCGCCGTGCGCCTCCGGGTCCACTTCCAGCAGGCTGGCGGCCACCAGTTGCCGGAACACGCCGCGCCAGCCGCGTGCGTCCAGGTCCTTGCCGATGCCGAAGGTGCTGAGCTTGTCGTGGCCGAGCTGGCGGATGCGCTCGCCGTCGCTGCCGCGCAGGATGTCGATCAGGTGGCCGACGCCGAAGCGCTGGCCGCTGCGGTAGACGCAGCTCAGCGCTTTCTGCGCGGCGACGGTGGCGTCCCACGCCGCCGGTGGGGTCAGGCAGTTGTCGCAGTTGCCGCAGGGCTGGCCCGGTACGCCCTTGGGCGTGCCGACGGGCACGTAGGTTTCGCCGAAGCCGGCCAGCAGCACCTGGCGGCGGCACTGCATGGATTCGCAGTAGCCGAGCAGGTGGTCGAGCTTGGCCCGCTCCAGGTGCTTGCGTTCCGCGCCGGCCTCGCCCTGCTCGATCATCTGCTTGAGCAGTACCACGTCGCCCAGCCCGTAGCACAGCCACGCCTCGGCGGCCTCGCCGTCGCGGCCGGCGCGGCCGGTTTCCTGGTAGTAGCCTTCCATCGACTTGGGCAGGTCGACATGGGCGACGAAGCGCACGTCCGGCTTGTCGATGCCCATGCCGAAGGCGATCGTCGCGCACATCACGATGCCGTCCTCGCGCAGGAAGCGGCGCTGGTTTTCCGCGCGCACCTCGGCCGGCAGGCCGGCGTGGTAGGGCAGGGCGTCGAGCCCTTCACTACGCAGCATGTCTGCGGTTTCCTCGACCTTGCGCCGCGACATGCAGTAGACGATGCCGGCCTCACCCCGGTGGCCGCGCAGGAAATCCAGCAACTGGCGCTTGGCGTTGTCCTTCTGCACCACCGTGTAGCGGATGTTGGGACGGTCGAAGGAACTGATGAAGTGCTCGGCCTGCGCCAGGTCCAGACGCTCGGCGATCTCGCGCTGGGTGGGCGGGTCGGCGGTGGCGGTCAGGGCGATGCGCGGGATGTGCGGCCAGCGCTCGTGCAGCACGGTGAGCTGCCGGTACTCGGGGCGGAAGTCGTGGCCCCACTGCGATACGCAGTGCGCCTCGTCGATCGCGAACAGCGCCAGCGGCGCGCGTTCGAGCAGCGACAGGAAACGCCCGGTCAGCAGCCGCTCGGGGGCGACGTAGAGCAGCTTCAGCTCGCCGGCCAGCAGCTCGCGCTCGACCCGGCTGGCGGTTTCGGCATCGAGGGTGGAGTTGAGGAATTCGGCGCGCACGCCGAGCTGGCGCAGCGCCTCCACTTGGTCCTGCATCAGCGCGATCAACGGCGAAACGACGATGCCGCAGCCCTCGCGCAGCAGCGCCGGCACCTGGTAGCACAGCGATTTGCCGCCGCCGGTGGGCATCAGCACCAGCGCATCAAAGCCGGCGCTGACGTGTTCGACGATGGCCTGCTGGTTGCCGCGGAAGGCGTCATGGCCGAAGACGCGCTTCAGCAGTTCATGGGCGGGGGATTGCATGCCGCATAGGATACCGCGCGGCTTGCGGTCGGCTTCCAGGGACGCGCCGTCGATGCGTGGGAAAAACCTCGCATGTGGCGTAGGTCGGGGCTATGCCCCCGACGTTTGATGCATGGCGTGTCGGGGGCATAGCCCCGACCTACCGGTCGAAGTGATGCGGCGATACGTCTGGAGAAAGCCCCCTTGAGTCAAGGGGGCGCGCCGAAGGCGGGGGATATGGCAGGCAGATGAAGCAGGGTCCAGGATTCCGCCTGCGGAATCCTGGAAAACCGGAGGGCGAATGCCCGCAGGTTTACTGCAACAGCGAACGCAGCATCCACGCGTACTTCTCGTGGGTCTGCAGGCGCTGGGTCAGCAGGTCCTCGCTGGGGGCGTCGCCGGCCTTTTCGGCCTGTTCCAGCACCTTGCGCGCGGTGCGGCACACCGCTTCGTTGCCGCTGACCAGCTGGCGCACCATCTCGCGCCAGTCGGCACTGTCGGTCAGGCCCGGTTCCTCGGCGATCGAGGTCAGGGTCACGAACTCGCGGTAGGAGCCCGGGGCGTTGAAGCCCAGTGCGCGGATGCGCTCGGCGATCTCGTCCAGCGCCGTCCACTGCTCGGTGTACTGCGCCTCGAACATGGTGTGCAGCGAGTTGAACATCGACCCGGTGACGTTCCAATGGAAGTTGTGGGTCTTCAGGTACAGGGTGTAGGCGTCGGCAAGGAAGTGCGACAGGCCGTCGGCGACCTTCTTGCGGTCGGCGTCCTTGATCCCGATGTCGATGCCCGGTGCCGACGGTGCGGCGGCGGCGAGTTTCTTCTTGGCGGTTGCCGGTTTGCTGCTCTTGGCCATGACGCTTTGCTCCTTGGCGGGTTGAATGGCTTCACAATACCGATATCGGGACCCTACCGGTATTTCAAGTTTCCACGTTGAACGATTGATGATTGCTATCGAAAAGGACACCGCCGCGCGCCTGCGCCATGCCCGTGGGGCGATAGACGGGGCGATGAGCCGTGACCGCGGGCGCCTGCTCGGGTTGTGGTCGCGCTGGCAGGGCAAGCCGGCCGACGCCACCGCCGAGGCGGCGTTCAACCAGTTGCTGGAACAGTCCCGCGCCCAGCGCCGGCAGCGCGCCGCGCGCCCGATCGCCGTCACTCTGGACGAGGCGCTGCCAATCGCGCGTGAAGCCGAGCGCATTACCGCGCTGATCCGCGCGCACCAGGTGGTGGTGATCGCCGGCGAAACCGGCTCGGGCAAGACCACGCAACTGCCCAAGCTGTGCCTGGCCGCCGGTCGTGGCGAGGCCGGCATGATCGGCTGCACCCAGCCGCGCCGCATCGCCGCGCGCGCGGTGGCCACGCGCGTGGCCGAGGAACTGGGGGCCGAACTGGGCACGGTGGTCGGCTACCAGGTGCGCTTCACCGACAAGGTGGGCGAGGACAGCCGGGTCAAGTTCATGACCGACGGCATCCTGCTGGCCGAGATCGCCAGCGACCGCTGGCTGTCGCGCTATGACACGCTGATCATCGACGAGGCGCACGAGCGCAGCCTCAACATCGACTTCCTGCTCGGCTACCTCAAGCAGCTGCTGCGCAGGCGCCCGGACCTGAAGTTGATCGTCACCTCGGCGACCATCGACACCGAGCGCTTCTCGCGCCATTTCGACGATGCCCCGGTGGTCGGCGTCGAGGGCCGCACCTGGCCGGTGGAAGTGCGCTACCGGCCGCTGGAGGGCGGCAGCGGCGAGGACGGTGGGGAAGGCGGCGAGCGCAGCGTCAACGACGCCATCGTCGCGGCCATCGACGAAATAACCCGCGCAGACCCGCGTGGCGACGTGCTGGTATTCCTGCCCGGCGAGCGCGAGATCCGCGACGCGCACCAAGCGCTGGAGCGGCGCAAGTACCGCGAAACCGAGGTGCTGCCGCTGTACGCGCGCTTGTCGGCCAGGGACCAGGACCGGGTGTTCAACCCCGGCCCGAAGCGGCGCATCGTGCTGACCACCAACGTCGCCGAAACCTCGCTGACGGTACCGCGCATCCGCTACGTGGTCGATCCCGGCTACGCGCGGGTCAAGCGCTACAGCCCGCGGCAGAAACTCGATCGGCTGCACATCGAGCCGGTGTCGCAGGCCAGCGCCAACCAGCGCAAGGGCCGCTGCGGGCGCATCGCCGAGGGCGTGTGCTACCGGCTGTACGCCGAGGCCGATTTCCAGTCACGCCCGGAGTTCACCGATCCGGAAATCCGCCGCTCCTCGCTGGCCGGGGTGATCCTGCGCATGCTGCAGCTGGGCTTGGGGAAAATCGAGGATTTCCCGTTCCTCGAACCACCGGACGAACGTGCGGTGGCCGACGGCTGGCAGCAACTGGCCGAACTCGGCGCGATCGACGGCGAGCGCAAGCTCACCGCCATCGGCCGGCAGATGGCGCGGTTGCCGGTGGACGTGAAGCTGGCGCGGATGCTGGTGGCCGCGCAGAAGGGCGTCTGCCTGCACGAGATGCTGGTGATCGCTTCCTTCCTCGGCATCCAGGACCCGCGCGAACGGCCGCCGGAAGCGCGCGAGGCCGCCGACAACGCGCATGCGACCTTCGCCGACCCGCGCTCGGAATTCATCGGCATCCTGCGCCTGTGGGAGGGCTACCGCGCCGCCCACGAGGAACTGACCCAATCGAAGCTGCGCGACTGGTGCGGCCGCCATTTCCTCGGCTTCCTGCGCATGCGCGAATGGCGCGAACTGCACCGGCAGCTGCGGCTGCTGTGCGAGGAGCTGGGTTGGGACAGTGCCGGCGACGGCACGTTCGCCAAGGCATTGTTGTCGGCGCCCGCGGCATTGCCGGCCGGCGGCGATGGCGAAGCCAGGCGCAAGGCCACGCGCGGCGAACTGCACAAGGCGGCGCGACTGGCGCGAGAGGGAAAAACGGGGTCAGGTTCACTTTCCTCTCAAACATCCAGCCAGTCGGTGAAAAAACGTGGAGAAAGTGAACCTGACCCCGTTTTCTCCCCCAGCGTGCCGGAAAAAGCCCGCGCCGCCGCCTATCAGGCGCTGCACCGCGCGATCCTCGCCGGCCTGCCGACGCAGATCGGCCACCGCACCGAGAAAGGCGACTTCCAGGCGCCGAGGCAGCGCCGTTTCCACCTGTTCCCCGGCTCGGCGCTGGCGAAGAAGCCGCCGCCGTGGGTGCTCAGCGCGACCCTGCTCGACACCCAGCGGGTGTGGGGCCTGACCAATGCCGCGATCGAGCCGGACTGGGCGATCGCCGAACTGCCGCACCTTTTGGCGCGCAAGCACTTCGACCCGCACTGGTCGCGCGCGCAGGGGCAGGTGCTGGCGGCCGAGCAGATCAGCCTGTTCGGGCTGGTGCTGGCGCCGCGCAAGCCGGTGCACTACGGCCGCATCAACCCCGGCGAGGCGCACGACATCTTCGTGCGGCAGGCGCTGGTGACCGGCGAGATCAACACCCGCGCCGGCTTCGTCGCCGACAACCAGAAGGTGCTGGAACAGGCGCGCGAGGAGGAAGCCAAGCTGCGCCGCGCCGGCATCGTCGCCGACGAGGACTGGCAGGCGCGTTGGTACCTGGATCGGGTACCGGCCGATATCCACTCGGCCAGCCGGCTGGATGCGTGGTGGAAGGAACTGCCGGCCGACAAGCGCCGCACGCTGCACTGGTCGCTGGCCGACCTGCTGCCGGGCGAGGGCAGCGAGCAGGAGCGCTACCCGAAATACCTCGCGCTGGGCGACGCGCGGCTGGCGCTGCATTACCGCTTCGAGCCGGGCGCCGAGGACGACGGCGTGACCCTGGACGTGCCGCTGCACCTGCTGGGCGCGCTCGACCCGGCGCGGCTGTCGTGGCTGGCGCCGGGCTTCGTCGCCGACAAGGCGGCGGCGCTGATCCGCAGCCTGCCCAAGGCGATGCGCCGCAACTACGTGCCGGCGCCGGATTTCGGCCGCGCCTTCTTCGAGGCATTCCCGCAGCCCTCGGCCGACGACATCCGTGGCGAACTGGCGCGGTTTTTGAGCAAGGCCACCGGCGCGCAGGTGGCGGCCACCGATTTCGACGAGGCCGCGCTGGAGCCGCATTTGCGGATGAATTTGCGGCTGCTGGAATTTTCCCCTTCCCGCGCAAAGCACCCCTCCCCAACCCTCCCCTTCGCCTCCGGCGAAAGGGAGGGGGCAGAAGCTCCTCCCCTTGGCCGCGCAGCGGACAGGGGGAGGTTGGGAGGGGGTGCTTTGCGCGATGAAACGCCGAAAGTATTGGCCATCTCGCGCGACCTCGACGCCCTGCGCACCCGCTTCGGCGAACGCGCCGGCCATGCCTTCGCCGCGCGCGCGGGCAAGGCGCTGGCGGCCGAGGGCCTGCGCGAATTCCCGGCCAATGCCATTCCCGAACAGGTGCCGGGCGAAGCCGGCGTGCCGGCGTTCCCGGCGCTGGTGGATACCGGCGAGGCTGCCGCGCTGCGCATCTTTGCCGACCGCAACGAAGCATTGCTGGCGCACCCGCAAGGCGTGCGCCGGCTGCTGGAAATCGCGCTGGCCGACAAGCTCAAGCAGGCGCGCAAGCAACTGCCGGTGTCGCCGAAGACCGGCCTGCTGTATGCGGCGATCGAGTCGCAGGAAAGACTGCGCGGCGATCTTGTCGATGCGGCGATGAACGCGGTGTTGGCCGAAGGCCTGGTCGACATCCGCACGCTGGAGGCCTTCGAGCAGCGCCGCGCAGACGCCGCCAAGCGCCTGTTCGGCGAAGCGATGGAACGGCTGAAGCTGGCCGAGACCATCCTCGGCCTGGTCGGTGAGTTGCGGCCGCTGCTGGAAGCGCCGCTGATGGGCTGGGCGCGCGGCAACCTCGACGACATGGAGCGGCAGCTGACCGGTCTGGTCCACGCCGGTTTCCTGCGGCAAACCCCGGCCGACGCACTGGCGCAGTTCCCACGCTACCTGAAGGCGATGATCCTGCGCAGCGAACGTGCCAAGCGCGACCCGCCGCGCGACCAGGCGCGGATGCTGGAGCTCAAGCCCTTCGTCGATGCATTGGCTGAGGCACAGGTGCAGGGCAGGGCGGCGCGGCCGGAGTGGTCGGCGCTGCGCTGGGACATCGAGGAACTGCGGGTGTCGCTGTTCGCGCAGGAACTGGGTTTCCGCGCCGGCGTCTCGCCGAAGAAGCTGGCGCAGCGGGTGGCGGCACTGCGCGGTTGATCGTTGCCGAGCGCTGTGCTCCCCGTAGCTGCCGGGCTTGCCCGGCAGGGGGCTTCGCCGGGAAAGCCCGGCATGCGGGGCAAGCCCCGCATCTACGTCAAATGGCTTGGCAGGGGCTTCATTGGGAAAGCCCATGCGGGGCAAGCCCCGCATCTACGCCAAATGATGCGGTGGCGGGCTCGCCCCGTGCCTACGGTGTCGTGCGGTATTGCTCGATGCAGCGCCGCCGCGCCGCGTTGACCAGGGTGTTCGCGTTGGCGTGCTCGCGGGTGATGGCCTGCCGCAGCGTGGCCATGCGGGCGCGCAATGCCTGGCTGCGCTGCGCGTCGGCGCCTGCCAACTGCTCGTTGAGCATCGCCATCTGCTGCTGGTGCGCGGCCACGCGGTCGTTGGACGGGCCGTAAATGGAGGCGGTGGCATTGGCGACGCACTCGCGTTCGGCGCTGCGGTCGACCTCACCAGTGGTGGGGGCGGAGACATTGTTTTCCTGGGGCGCGGGCGTTCCGGTGCCGTCCGCCACCGGCGCCGCCGCGGCGGCGACGGGATCGTCGCGCAGCTTCATCGGCTGCGCACTGGCGTCGCAGGGGAACTCCGAATACACGGTCTCCCCGGACTTGCCCTTGCACTTGTACACCTGCGCCGCAGCCAGGCCCGGCAGCAGCATCAGCATGGCGAACGCGAGGATCGGGAGGCGCCGGTTCATTTGCTGCGTCGGACCTTGGCGCGGGTATTGAGGCCCTCCACCTGCAGGTACCACACGCCCATCAGCCCCGGCGTGATCTTCACCTTCGGCGCCTGCCTGCGCACGCCGGCTACCCGCGCATCGTCGGTCTGTTCCCACAGCTGGCCGTTGTCCAGCGTGTACTGGCGGCCCTTGCCGAAGCCGGTGAACTCGCCGACCAGTGCGGCCTCGATCGGTTCGCTGGAACCGAAGTCGAAGAAGCCGCGGTTCTTGACGATCACCTCCTGGCGGCCTTCCTCGCGCGCCTGCTCGACCGCGCTGGCGGTGGCCTGCTGCACCTTGCCCTGCAGCCAGGCGTTGAGCGCGGCCAGTTCATCCGGGCTCAGCTTGTCCAGCCCGGCGGCCTTGAATTCCCCGGCGGTCATCTGCCGTTGCAGGTCGCCTTCCACCACGCGCTGCGCGTGGGCGTCGGAAACCAGGGCGAGCAGGAGCAGGGCGGCGAACGGAAACGACAGGCGTGCGGTCATCATGGACGATTGTTCCCGGTGAGGGTTGGGCGCTAGTGTAGGGGCAACCGCCCGCGATTGATTGCCGTGACACGCTCTTCCCTTTCCGGCCTGGATGCCCTGCTGCAACGTCCCTCCTGCGGCGCGTTGTCCGGGCCAGTGCGGCAGGCCCTGCTGGATGCCTGGCAACCGCCCGATGCCGATGCGCCGCCGCGGCTGCCGTGGCCGGTACTGGCCGACACCCTGGATTCGCTGGCGCTGCTGTCCGCCGACGAGGCGGTGGTGGTGGCCGCGCTGCTGTTCGACCTGCCGGGGTTGCGCGCGCGCCTGCCGGAGCTGCCGCTGGGCACTGCCGCCGCCGCGGTGCGCGGCCTGCTGGACGGGCAGGACGCCGCCGACCAGGTATGGGCGCTGCACGCCGGGCGCGAGGCCGGACGCAACAGCGAGGGCCTGCGCCGGCTGCTGCTGTCCATCGTCCACGACCTGCGGGTGGTGCCGATCCTGCTGGCGCGGCAGCTGGCCTGCATGCGCGCGGCCGACCGGCTGCCCGAGGAGCAGCGCCGCGCGCTGGCGCAGCTGACCCGCGACATCCATGCGCCGCTGGCCAACCGGCTGGGCATCTGGCAGTTGAAATGGGAGCTGGAGGACCTCGCGTTCCGCTTCCTCGACGCGGATACCTACCGCCACATCGCCCGCGAGGTGGACGAGACCCGCGTCGCCCGCGAGCGCTACGTCGAGGCGGTCAAGCGCAAGCTGTCGGCGGCGCTGGCTACGCACGGCATCCGCGCCGAGGTCAGCGGCCGGCCCAAGCACATCTACAGCATCTGGCGGAAGATGCAGAAGAAGCAGCTGGCCTTCGAGCAGCTCTACGACCTGCGCGCGGTGCGGGTGATGGTGGACGACGTCGCCGCCTGCTACGCCGCGCTGGGCATCGTGCACGCCCTGTGGACGCCGATCCCCAGTGAGTTCGACGACTACATCGCCCGGCCCAAGGCCAACGACTACCGCTCGCTGCACACCGCGGTGATCGGCCCGGAAGGGCGCACCGTGGAAGTGCAGATCCGCACCCACGAGATGCACGCGCAGGCCGAGCTAGGCGTGGCCGCGCACTGGAAATACAAGGAGGGCGGCAAGGGCGCGGAGAAGTCGTTCGACCGCAAGATCACCTGGATGCGGCAGCTGCTGGAGCAGGCGCAGGACGCGACCGGCCCCGAGGACCTGGCCGGCGCGCTGGATGCCGAGCTGATCGAGGACCGGGTCTATGCGCTCAGCCCCAAGGGCGAGGTGATGGACCTGCCGGCCGGTGCCACGCCGCTGGACTTCGCCTACCACGTGCACACGATGGTCGGGCACCGCTGCCGCGGGGCGAAGGTCAATGGCCGCATCGTGCCGCTGGCCTACCGCCTGCGCAGCGGCGACCGCGTGGAAATCCTCACCGCCAAGGAGGCCGACCCGCGCCGCGACTGGCTGCTGCCGGCCAACGGTTTCCTCGCCAGCAGCCGCTCGCGCGAGAAGGTGCGCACCTGGTTCCACAAGCTCGACCGCGCGCGCAACGTGCAGGCCGGGCGCGAACTGCTCGACCGCGAGCTCAAGCGGCTGGGCCTGCAACAGGCCGACCTGATGGTGGCGGCCAAGCGCTTCCACGCCGACAGCGTCGACGACCTGTACATCCAGGTCGCGCTCGGCGATACCGGCCCCAGCCAGGTCAGCCGCGCGTTGCTGGAGGCGGAGAAGGAGAAGAACCAGCCGGCGCCGGCCACGCCGCCGCTGCCGCGCCCGACCGCGCGCCGCGACGGCATCGGCAAGTCCGATTTCACCGTGCAGGGTGTGGGCAACCTGCTGGTGCAGCTGGCGCGCTGCTGCCGGCCGGTGTCCGGCGAGCCGATCGCCGGCTACCTCACCCGCACCCGTGGCGTCACCGTGCATCGCAGCGATTGCGCCGCGCTGGCGCGGCTGTCGGCCGCCCATCCCGAGCGCGTGCTGCCGGTGGAGTGGGGCCGCGCCGGCTCCGGCTACGAGGTGGACGTGATGGTCCGCGCGGTGGACCGGCGCTGGCTGCTGAAGGACATCACCAACCTGATCGCGCAGGAGGATGCCTACGTGCTCAACATCAACAGCGACAACCTGCGCGACAGCGGCCGCGTGCAACTGCGCCTGCGGCTGAAGGTCAACGACTACGGCCAGCTCTCCACGCTGCTGGGCAAGATGGACGCCTTGCCCGGCGTGGACGAGGCCCGGCGCATGGGCTGACGGGCGCGGGCCGCCGGGACGGATGCGGTACGATGCAACGGACGCGGATGAAAAAGCTTGCCGAACGCCTGCGCCTGTATGCGCGCTGGTGGGTGGCGCGCGGCTGGAACAGCCCGCGCGCATGGCGGGCGATCGCCATCGGCGTGGCCGGGCTGGCGCTGCTGCTGGCGTTGTTCCGGCAGCCGCTGGCCGAGCGTTTCTGGCCCGAGCCGCGCATCCAGCAACTGCTGGACGACGGCCGCCAAGCCCTGCGCGAAGGGCGCCTGAGCGCGGCCGACGGCAGCGGCGCGCGCGAGCGTTTCGAGGCCGCCGCGGCGCTCGACCCCGACCGCCGCGACGTGCGCGACGCGCTGGTCGCCACCGGCCATGCGGCGCTGGCGCAGGCACGCCGGCAGCTGGCGGCAGGTGAGACCGAAGCGGCACGCGAAGCACTGGCGCTGGCGCGCGACCTGCAGATGCCGCGCACCGACATCGACGCCATCGCCGCGCAGTTGCAGGCCGACGGGCAGGGCCGTGGCGGCTTCCTGCAGTTGCTGCAGCAAGCGGACCTGGCACAGGCGCAGGGCCGCCTGGACGACGGGCCGGACAGCGCCCTGCCGCTGTACCAGCGGGTGCTGGCGTTGCAGCCGGACCAGATGCGCGCGCTGGAAGGGCGCGACGCCGCGTTGTCCGAACTGCTGGCCGCGGCCACCGACGATGCCACGCGCGGCCGCCTGCCACAGGCTGCGCAGCACCTGCGACGGGTGGAACATTACGATGCCGGCCATTCCGAACTGCCGGCCGCGCGTTCGGCATTGAACGCCGCGCTGGAGCAGCGTCGCCGCCGGGCCGAGCGCGATCTTGCGCGGGGGCAACTGGACAAGGCGGCCGAAGGCTTCGGGCAATTGCTGGCGGTGGATGACGATCCCGCCGCACGGCAGGGCCTGCAACGGGTCGCGCAGGCACAGGCGCGCGAGGCGGGCCGGCTGGCCGGCGATTTCCATTTCGACGCGGCCGAACGGGCGTTGGCGCGGGCACGCGAACTGGCGCCGGAGTGTCCCGAAGTCGTCGCGGCCGGGCTGGCCCTGCAGCGCGCGCGCACGGCGGCGCGGGCGATGGACCCGGCGCTGTCCCCGGCCGAGCGCGAACGCCGGGTCAAGGCCCTGCTGGCGCGGATGGCGGCGGCCGAAGCACGGGGACAATGGCTGCTGCCGCCCGGCGCCAGCGCCTACGACCATTTCAAGGCGGCGCAGGCGCTGGCGCCGGACGACGCGCGGATCAGGCAGGCCGGCGCCCGGCTGCTGCCGGCCGCGCGCGGGTGCCTGGACGAGAACCTGCGCGGCAACCGCCTGCAGGCCGCACGTGCCTGCCTGGATGCGTGGCAGGCCCTGGCCGCGGGGGA
>Ga0182740_1000701_pt1 | contig 30125 bp, 10 predicted proteins | sample eDN5th37CKraftBY_FD_128872 | JGI IMG/M metagenome (GOLD analysis project Ga0182740, IMG submission 128872) | Enriched backyard soil microbial communities from Emeryville, California, USA - eDNA 5th pass 37_C Kraft BY (version 2) (version 2) | ecosystem: Environmental > Terrestrial > Soil >...
AGGCGCTGGAGCCGTTCGGCTACTACAACCCGGTCATCGCGGTGGAGGCGCCGCGCCAGGGCGACACCCTGCAGGTGGTGATCCACGTGGACAAGGGTGAGCCGGTGCGGGTGCGGCAGGCCGAGGTGGTCATCACCGGCCCGGCGGTGCGTGACCGCTACCTGCGCGAGGACCTGGACGACTTCCGCCCGCGCGAGGGCGAGCCGTTCGACCACGTCACCTACGAGGCCAGCAAGGTCGTCATCACCCGGCGCCTGGCCGAGCGCGGCTATTTCGACGCCGACTTCACCCAGCGCAAGGTGGAGGTCACCCGTGCGCAGAACGCGGCCGACATCTTCCTGAGCTGGGACAGCGGCGGCCGCTACAACATGGGCCCGATCCGCTTCAACCAGGACTACTTCCGCGACGGCCTGTTCGAGCCATTGGTGTATTGGGAAGAGGGCAGCTACTGGCACGAGGGCAAGCTCGACCGCCTGCGCGAGTCGCTGACCAAGCTGGACTACTTCGGCGTCATCGACATCCAGCCGCACCCGGAGCTGGCCGACGACGACTGGCGGGTGCCGGTGGACGTCAACCTCACCCTGGCCAAGCGCAACATCTACAGCGCCGGCATCAGCTACGGCAGCGAGAGCGGCCCCGGCGTGCGCGGCGGCGTGGAGCGGCGCTACGTCAACAACCGCGGGCACAAGCTCAACACCCAGCTGGACTACGCGCAGAAGCGCAAGAGCCTGGTCACCAGCTACCGCATCCCGGCGTTCCGCTGGCTGGACGGCTGGTACACCTTCGCCATCAGCGCGTACGACGAGCAGACCCGCTACATCGACATGCGCAACTTCAAGTTGATCGGCAGCCGCAGCGGCGAGCTCAACGAGCACTGGACCGTCATCGCCTCGCTCAACGCGCTGCGCGAGCGCTGGCGTTACAGCTCCGGCGACCCGTTCAACGACGCGATCTACCAGAGCTCGACGCTGGTCTACCCGCAGCTGACCGCCGACTACGTGGACGTGGACGACAAGGCCTTCCCGCGCCGCGGCTTCAGCGGCAACGCGACGCTGCGCGGCGGCATCGAGGGCGCCGGTTCGGACACCAGTTTCATCCAGGCCGACGCCACCCTGCGCTGGTACCTGCCGGTGGGCGAGGCCGACCGCCTGATCCTGCGCGGACAGGCCGGCACCACCCGCACCGGCGACCTGGTGGCGATGCCGCCCAGCCTGCGCTATTTCGCCGGCGGCGACCGCTCGGTGCGCGGCTATGCCTGGCGCGAGATCGGCCCGCGCACGCCGGCGCCGGACAAGTACGCGCTGGGCGCCAAGCACCTGGTGGTCGGTTCGGCCGAGTACGAGCATTACTTCGGCGGCGGCCCGTGGGGCGCGGCGGTGTTCGTCGACAGTGGCAGCGCGTTCGACGACGGCATCGACCTGCATACCGGCGTCGGCTTCGGCGTGCGCTGGAAATCGCCGGTGGGCCCGGTGCGGGTGGATATCGCCCACGGCCTGAACCATCCCGATTCGCAGTTCCAGCTGTACCTCAACATCGGAGCGGACCTGTGAGCCGCCGCGCCGACGACATCGCATCGGGCGACATCAGCCCGGAGCAGCGCGAAGCGCGCATCGCCGAACTGCGCGCGCGGCGCCGCGCGCGCATGCGCACGCTGGCCATCCGCAGCGGCATCGGCATGGGCGCGCTGTTGCTGCTGGCCCTGCTGGCGGTGTACTGGCTGCTGCAGACCATCGCCGGGCGCGACGTACTGCTGGCGCAGGTGGTGGCGCGGCTACCGGCTAACTCGTCGCTGAGCTGGAGCAAGGCCGAAGGGCCGCTGGCCGGGCCGCTGGTGCTGCACGACCTGGATTTCCGCTATGAAGGCCTGCATTTCACCGCCCACCGCGCGCTGCTCGACCCGGACATCCGCCCGCTGCTCGGCCGCAAGCTGCGGCTGGACGCGCTGGAGATCAACGACGCACGGTTGGAGCTGGGGCCATCGGAAGACACCCCCTTCGAACTGCCGCGCTGGCCGGACGTGCTGCCGGCCATCGAACTACCGCTGGCGCTGCAGGCCGACCGCATCGTCATCGACAGCCTGCGCATCGCCCCGCATGACGCGCCGGTTGTCGACCTGCGCCGGATCCGTGGCGGCATCGAAGTGGCCGATGGCGAGTTCCGCGCCACCGCGCTCGAGGTGGAAGGCAACCTCGGCGACTTCCGGATCGACGGCCACTACCTGCCGCGCCAGGACTACCGCACCGACCTGACCGTGCGCGCGCTGCTGCCGGCGCGGCCGGGGCAGGCACCGGCGCGGCTCGGGCTGGTCGCGCGCGGCGACCTGGCGCACATGCAGGTGGCGTTGACCAGCCATTCGCCGCAGCCCCTGCGCGCCAACCTGGTGTTCGACGGCCGCCAGGACCCGACATGGCAGCTGTCCGCCCGCAGCGAGCAGCTCGACCTCGGCCAGCTGGTGCCGGCGCAGTACATGGCGCAGGCTCCGGCGCCACTGCTGCTGGACTTTACCGCCCACGGCCGCGGCGGCAACGCGCAGCTGCGCGGCCGCGTGCGCCAGGGTGACCGCGAGCTGGTGCTGGCCCCGTCCAACCTCGCCCTCGACAACCAGGTGTTGACCGCCTCGCCGCTGGTGGTCGAGGCCTTCGGCGGCCGCGTGCGCCTGCAGGGCAAGGCCGATTTCAGCGATGCGCAGAACCCGGGCTTCCGCGCCGCGGTGATCGCCGAACAGCTGACCTGGACGCCGCAACCGGACCCCGCCGCCCCCGGCGTCGCGCCGGAACCGATGCACCTGAAGCAGGCGCGGCTGGGCGTGGCCGGCAACCTGAAGAACTGGGCGGCGATCGGCAACGCCGAAGTCGCGCGCGCCGCGCAGGATGCCAGCCTGGACTTCGACGTGCGCGGCAACGACCAGCAGGCCAGCATCGAACGTTTCAAGGCGACCACGCCGGGCGGCACGCTCGACCTCGCCGGCTCGGCGGCATGGGCGCCGGAACTGGCATGGGACGTCAGCGCCACGCTGGCCGGCTTCGACCCCGGCTACTTCCTGCCGGGTTGGGACGGCAACCTGTCCGGCACCTTGGCTTCCACCGGCAAGCAACTGCCGGCCACCGCCGCAGGCGACGAACTGCGCGTCGAAGCCAAGGTCGATTTGCCGCAGATGCGTGGCCACCTGCGCGGGCGTGCGGTGGATGCGCGCGCGCGCTTCGCCGTGCAAGGCACGCAGGGCGAAGGCGAGCTGCGCCTGCAGCTGGGCGACAGCCGCGTCGAGGCCAAGGGCAAGGTCGGCGACCGCCTCGACGTGGACGCCAGGCTGGAGCCGCTGCACCTGTCCGACCTGCTGCCCGGCGCCAGCGGCAGCCTCGCCGGCACCGCGCGGCTGCGTGGCACCCCGTCGCAACCGGACATCAGTGCCGACCTGCACGGCGACAGCCTGCAATGGGACGACTGGAAGGTCGGCCAGCTCAGCCTCGGCGGCCACCTGCCGTGGCGGGGCGACGACGGCAGCCTGCAGCTGCGCGCCAGCGCGGTGGAAGCCGGCCTGCTGCTCGACCAGCTGCGCATCGACGCCCGTGGCAGCCTGCAGAACCTGAAGCTGGATGCCGCCGTCCGCAATGAACTGGGCGAGCTGGTGCTGGCCGGCAGCGTCCATCAGGCCGGGTCGGCATGGCGCGGCGAACTGGCCTCGCTGCGCGTGGCGCCGGTGAAGGGCGCGCCGTGGCAACTGCGGCAGCCGGCGGCGTTCGGCGTGCAGGGCAGCCGCTTCACCCTCGCCGACGCCTGCCTCGGCTCGGAAACCGGTGGTGGCCTGTGCATCGGCGCCGACTGGCCACGCGAGGGCCTGCGCCTGAGCGGCGACGCCCTGCCGCTGGCGCTGGTGCAACCGTGGCTGCCGCCCAATGCCGGCCGCCGCATGTACCTGCGCGGCGACGTCACCCTCGATGGCCACCTGCGCCCGCGCGGCAAGGCATGGGAAGGCAGTTTCAAGGTCGCCTCGCTGGAAGGCGGCATCCGCCTGGGCGACAACGCCCGCGGCGAACTGGTGCGCTATGACCATTTCTCGCTCGACGTGGACATGCAGCCCGGCGCCATCAACGGCTACCTCGGCATCGGCTTCCAGGGCGACGGCTTCGTCGATGCCCGGGTGCAGACCGGCTGGGAGGCGGACGCCGCGCTCACCGGCGAGCTGTACCTGAACATGTCGCGGCTGTACTGGATGGAGCTGTTCTCGCCCGACCTGGTGCGGCCAAAAGGGCTGGTCGAAGGCCACGTCAGCCTGCGTGGCACGCGCGCGCAACCCTCGCTCGGCGGCGAGGCGAAGCTGAGCGATTTCAGCGGCGAATTCCCGGCATTGGGGTTGACCCTGAGCGACGGCAGCGGCCGCTTCAGCGCCCAGCCCGACGGCTCGGCGCGCATCGCCGCCGAGGTCAACACCGGTGGCGAAGGCAAGCTGCGCGTGGACGGCGGCCTGTCGTGGTTCGGCGACGCGCAGCCGTTGCAGCTGCACATCGCCGGCGACAACGTGCTGGTGTCCAACACCAGCGAACTGCGCGTGGTCGCCAACCCCGACCTCGACTTCACCCTGGCCGGCACCGCGATGGAACTGCGCGGCAGCGTGCACGTGCCCGAGGCCGCGATCGACCTGGAGCGGCTGGACCGCGGCACTTCGGCCTCGGAGGACGTGGTGGTGCTCGACCCGGTGGACCCGGAGGAAACGCGCACCTCGCCGCTGGACATGGACCTGGCGGTCAGCCTCGGCGACAAGGTGAAGATGAGCGGCTTCGGCCTGAAGGGCGCGCTGACCGGCAGGATGCAGGTGCGCGCGCGCCCCGGCCACGAGATGACCGCCAACGGCGGGCTGGAGGTCAGCGGCCGCTATAAGGCCTACGGCCAGGACCTGACCATCACCGACGGCCAGCTGCTGTGGAACCACGGCATCGTTTCCGACCCGCGCATCAACATCCGCGCCCAGCGCGCCATCGGCGAGGTCACCGCCGGCATCCACGTCACCGGCCGTGCCCAGCAACCGCGCGTGGACGTGTGGTCGGACCCGGCGATGTCGCAGTCCGAGGCGCTGGCCTACCTCGTGCTCGGCCGCAGCCTGAGCATGGCCAGCAGCGACCAGGCGCAGCAGGTCAACGCCGCCTCGGCGGCGCTGTCGGCCGGCAGCGGCCTGATCGCCGCGCAGGTCGGCGCCCGGCTCGGCCTGGACGACGCCGGCGTCAGCCAGTCGCGCGCGCTGGGCGGCGCGGTGATCGGCGTGGGCAAGTACATCACCCCCAAGCTCTACGTCGGCTACGGCGTCTCGCTGATCGGCAGCGGCTCGGTGCTGACCCTCAAGTACCTGCTGCGCCGCGGCTTCGACGTCGAGGTCGAGTCCAGCACGGTGGAGAACCGCGGCTCGATCAACTGGCGCAAGGAAAAGTGATCCAGCGGCGCGCGTGGCAAGCCCGTCCGTAGATGCGGGGCTTGCCCCGCATGGGCTTTCCCGATGCAACCCGTGCCGGACAAGCCCGGCACCCACGTGATTCCGTGATTGCCCCGCATGCCGTGACTGCTGGCGGTTGCCACTGTCTGCCCGCGCCGCTACCGTCGGCCGTTGTTATGCCTGACGGGATTTTTCGATGACGCGCAAACCGCTGACCGCCGCACTGGTGCTGGGCATGGGTCTTTCCTCCACCGCCGCCGCCAACGAGGGCATGTGGATGCCCACGCAACTGCCGGAACTGGCGAAAACGCTGAAGGCCGCCGGCTTCGAGGGCGACCCGTCGGCGCTGGCCGACGTCACCACGCCGCCGCTGAACGCGGTGGTGCGGATCGGCGGCGGCACCGGCTCGTTCGTCTCCGGCGACGGCCTGCTGCTGACCAACCACCACGTCGCCTACGGCGTCATCCAGTACAACTCCGGCAAGGGCCACGACTACATCAACGAGGGCTTCATCGCCGGCGGCCGCGACGACGAGCGCCCGGCCAACCCGGATTACCGGGTGCTGGTGACGGTGGGCTTCGACAAGGTCACCGACGAAGTGCTCCGCGAGGCACGCGGAAAGAGCGGCCGCGCCTATTACGACGCGGTGGAGAACGCGCGCAAGCGCATCGTCGCCGACTGCGAGGCCGAGGGCGGCGTGCGCTGCTCGGTGGCCAACATGTACTACGGCAGCGACTTCTACCGCGTCCGCCAGCTGGAGCTGACCGACATCCGCCTCGTCTACGCGCCGCCGCGCGCCATCGGCAACTACGGCGACGAGATCGACAACTTCATGTGGCCGCGCCACACCGGCGACTTCACCCTGCTGCGCGCCTACGTCGGCAAGGACGGCAAGCCGGCGCCGTACAGCAAGGACAACGTGCCGTACCACCCGCCGGCGCACCTGAAGATGTCGCTGGACGGCCCGAAGGAAGGCGACTACGCCATGCTCGCCGGCTACCCCGGCATCACCTACCGGCTGCGCACCGCCGCCGAGTTCGCCAACCAGATCGACGCGGTGCTGCCGCGCCGGGTGGAGGTGTTCCAGCAGCTGATCGACGTCGTCGAGGCCGCCGGCAAGGACGATGCCGACGCCCGCACCCGCTACGCCTCGCAACTGCAGTCGCTGAAGAACAACCGCAAGCGTGCCGCCGGCGAACTGGAAGGGCTGTTGCGCAGCGACGCCAAGGCCCGGCGCGCCGCCGACGAGCGGGCGATGCTGGCCGCCACCGATGCGAAGTACAAGGCCGACATCGACGCCCTGTTCGCCTCGCTGGACGCCGAACGCGCGGCCGGCGAGCGCGAGCTGCTGGTGGGGCTGATGTCCAGCCAGACCCAGCTGCTGCGCTCGGCGCTGCTGCTGGAACGGCTGCGCGTGGAATCGGCCAAGCCCGACGCCGAGCGCGAGAGCGGCTACCAGCAGCGCGACCAGGCGCTGATCGAGGGCGTGCTCCGGCAGGTGCAGCGCCGCTACGACCCGGCGGTGGAAAAAGCCATCCTCACCGCGCTGCTCACCCGCTACCAGCAATTGCCCGACGACCAGCGCGATTCGCATTACGACAACCTGTTCGGCCGCACCCCGGAGCAGCTGCGCAAGGCGCTGGACGAGCTGTACGCGACCACGAAGCTGGGCGACGAGGCGCAGCGCCTGTCGCGCTTCGAGGCCGCGCGCAAGGGCGCCTTCATCGACAACGACCCGCTGGTGTCGGTGGCCGCCGCGCTGGTGATGGCGCAGCTGAGCGCCGAACGCGAGAGCAAGGAGCGCGCCGGCGAGCAACTGCGGCTGCGCCCGTCCTACATGCAGGCGCTGTTCGCATGGCGGGCGCAACAGGGGCGCGCGGTCTACCCCGACGCCAACGGCACCCTGCGCATCAGCTACGGCAAGGTGGAAGCGCTGCACCCGCGCGATGCAGTGAATTATTCACCGGTGACCACCGTGGCCGGCATCGTCGAGAAGAACACCAACGTCGTGCCGTTCGATGCGCCCAAGCCGCTGCTGGCGGCCATCGCCAAGGGCGATTTCGGCAGCACCGCCGATCCGGCGCTGAAGACGCAGACGGTCAATTTCCTGACCAATCTGGACACCACCGGCGGCAACTCCGGCTCGCCGGTGCTCAACGCCAAGGGCGAACTGATCGGCCTGAACTTCGATTCCAACTGGGAGTCGGTGAGCGCCAGCTGGTGGTTCGACCCGCGCTACAAGCGCGCCGTGCACGTGGACATGCGCTACCTGCGCTGGCTGCTGGCCAAGGTCTACCCGGCCCCGGCGCTGCTGGCGGAAATGGGCCTGCCGCGGGAGTGAGGCCGCGGATGCGGGCGCGCAGGTGATGCGCTCCCGCGCATCGTCCCCGGGCGGCGCCGTGCACGCGCTTCCCGGGCCGGGCCAGTAGAATGGCGTCCCGGGGGGAGCAGCGGGATCGGCTTGGGAGAACACGGGGTGGCGAAGCAGGAAATACCGACGGCGGAATCAGGCTGCCGGTTGGATGGCGTACGCATCTGGGTGGTGGAAGACGATCCCGAGTGGCGCGGCATGGTGGTGGAGGAACTCGAATACCACGGCGCCAGCGTGCGCGGCATCGAAAGTGCCGAAGCGCTGTATCGCGACCTGGCGGTGGACCGCTGCGACATCCTCGTCCTCGACGTCGGCCTGCCGGGCGAGGACGGCCTGAGCGCCACCGGCCACCTGCGGCGGATGGACGGCATGGGCATCGTGCTGGTCACCGGCCGCAGCGGCACCGCCGACATGGCGCAGGGGCTGTCACTCGGCGCCGATGTCTACCTGCCCAAGCCGTTGGAGTTGCCGGTGCTGGTGGCCGCACTGCACAGCCTGCACCGGCGCATGACCCGCCCGGCGCCAGCGGCCGCCCCGGCGACCGGCAACGATCCCGTCCGCGATGGCGCCGCGACATGGAGCCTGCGTGCCGATGGCTGGGACCTGTATGCCCCCAACGGGGGCATGCTGACCTTGACCGCGGCCGAGCGCGGTTTCCTGCGCGAACTGTTTTCCGTTCCCGGCAAGGCCGTGGACCGCGAGCAGCTGATCGCCGCCATCACCGACCAACCCTGGGATTTCGACCCTCACCGCCTGGAAGTGCTGGTGCACCGCCTGCGCACCCGCGTGCGCAATGCGGCTGGCGTGGCGCTGCCGGTGCGGGCGCTGCGCGGCATCGGCTACATGCTGCTTTCCGAACGGGCCGAAGCGGCGGACTGAGCCCGCGGAAACGATGCGGACCGCGCTGCCGCCCGCCGGCAGGAATCGTTGAGGCGGGCCTTCCCGCGGCCCGGGATCGCGGGCAAGCATTCGTGATGTTGCGAGAGTTTTTGATACTGCCCGCCTGACACCACCTGCCGAGAATCGTCCGGCAAGCGTTGCAGCTGCCACCGGCGGCGCGCTTGCCTCGGGGACGCGGTGTTGGAGATGAAGCGGGAGGCGCCGCGGGCGGGTGGGAAGCCGTGGCTGGAAGGGGTGCGGATATGGGTGGTCGAGGACGACCTGGCATGGCGCGCCCTGGTACTCGAGGAACTCGAAAGCCACGGCGCATCGGTACGGGGCATCGGCAGCGTCGAGGCGCTGTACCGCGAACTGGCCGTCGACCGCTGCGACATCCTGATACTCGACATCATCCTGCCCGGCGAGGACGGCCTGAGCGCCGCCAGCCACCTGCGCCGCATCGGCGACATGGGCATCGTGCTGGTGAGCGGCCGCTGCGGCGCGGCCGACATCGCCCGTGGCCTGGCCGCCGGCGCCGACCTTTACCTCGGCAAACCGCTGGAGCTGCCGGTGCTGGTGGCGTCGTTGCACAGCCTGTACCGGCGCCTGGCGACACGTATCGGTGGCGGTGACGTTGTCGCCGAGCCTGCAACGGAAGCGATCCCGGACTGGCGCCTGAGCGCCAATGGCTGGGACCTGCACGCACCCAATGGCTGCACCCTCACCCTGACCGCACCGGAGCGCACGCTGCTGCGCGAACTGTTTGCCGCCCAGGGCACGCCAGTGAGCCGCACCCGGCTGATCGCCGCACTTACCCCCACGCCGCAGGATTTCGACCCGCACCGCCTGGAAGTGCTGATGCACCGCCTGCGCTCGCGCGTCCGTGCCGCCACCGGCCTCCCGCTGCCGGCAAGGGCGTTGCGCAACATGGGCTACCTGCTCGTCCCCGGCCAGGGTTGAGCGGCACGGCGTTGGTCCGTCTTCATGGACCGTGTTCCGAGGTGTGACGAGAGGAAGTGAGAGGCAAAGAAAGCGTCTGCTACTGCCTTCGCCGCACCCCATGCCGAGAATGCCGCCCGAAAACCCGCCAAGGGTGGTCTGCGCATGTCCGTGACGGCATGCGCAGGCGAAGCATCGCAGGCCCGTGCTTCCAGACAAGCACGGGTGGGGCGCAACAGAAGCGAATTCAGGGGAAAACCCGTGCACCAGACACACGATCAGGCCGATCGCGCGAGCAACCCGCGTGCGTGTGAAAGATTTGCAGGCGCAGTACGTCACCTTGCGTTGGCCATGCTGCTGGCCCTGCCATTACCTGTACTGGCAGCGGATCTGCAGATCACCACGATCAGTGATGCCAGCTACGACCCGTCGCCGGCCGGCACCAACCTGCGTTACCAGGTCACCGTCACCAACGGTGCCAGCGACAATGCAACCGGTACGGTGACGATTTTCGATTTGCCGGCCGGCACCACCTTGGGCAGCCCCGTTCAGGCTGGTTGCAGCGTGGCTGGCGTTTCCAGCGGCAACCTGACGCGTGTGGTTTGCACCAACCCTGTGCTCAACGTTAACAACGTCGGCACGACTCCCTACAGTTTCAATCTGTGGGTGTCCACGCAGGGCCATGCGGCGGGCTCCATCACCGTCCATGCCGCCATTGGCTATGCGGCCAATTTGCCGAGCGTGGAAACGCCAATCAGCAGCTTGCCGACCAGCGACCCATTCTTCGGTAGCGATACCAACAAGAACAACAACACGTCCAGCCAGCAGACCACGTTGAGCAATGCCAGCGATTTGGGACTGAGCAAGACCGCCAGCCCCGACCCGGTAATTGGCGGTGACGAAGTCACCTATACCCTGACGGTCACGAACAATGGCCCCAGCACGGCGACGGGTTTTGTCGTGACCGACACGTTGCCGGCCAACGTGACCTTGGTCGCGGGCAGCCAGAGCGGCGCGAACTGGTCGTTCAACGGTACTAACGGCACGTACAACGGCAGCTTGGCCAATGGTGCCAGCGTCAGTTACACCTTCCGCGCCAAGGTGAACGTCGGTAGCGGCAACATCACCAATGGTGCGGCGGTTGCTGCCGGCACCACCCCTGACCCGTTGCCGAACAACAACAGCGACACTGCCACCACTCAGGTGACCGCTGGCGCGGACATGAGCATCACCAAAACTGCCAACCCGTCACCGGCGTCGGCAGGCCAGAACATGACCTTCACCCTGAGCCCGCGCAACAACGGCCCCAGCGCGGCGGCGGGCGTTACCGTCATCGACGACCTGCCGGAAGGCTTCGTGGTGCAGGGTACTCCCACGGCCGCAAACTGGACGTGCAGCGTTGGCGTCAGCCCGCTGAATGCCAATCGCCAGCGCGTGACCTGTAACCGTACTGGCAGCATGGCCAGCAGTACGTCAGAGAACATCAGCGTCACTGCGTTGGTGCCCTCAACCGGCCCCAACAGCAGCGGCTCGGTCAGCAATATCGCAGAGGTGTCTTCGACCACGCCTGACCCGGATACCAACAACAACACTGGCCCACGGAACTTCACCGTGTTGCCTGATGGCGCTGACTTGCGGATGCAAAAGAGCAAGGCACCGGCCCTGGTGCCCACTTACACCGGCGGTGTCCGCACCGACAGCGTGATGACCTCGACGATGACGGTGCGCAACCTTGGTCCGCGTACCGTCACTGGCCAGTTGCAGGTGGTCGATACCCTTGCCGTGGGCGAGGAGTGGACGGATGCCGCCGGTATCCCGATTGCACCGGGTACGCCTACCACGGTGGGCAGCGGCAACAATACGTGGACGTGTACGGTGGACCGCGTGTGGGATGGTGCCACCGCGCAACGCGTCACTTGTGAATTGCAGACCGGAGGAAGCCGCTACCCGGTGGCGGTAAACGCCGACCGGATTTTGACGCTGAACACTCTTGCGCGCACTGCCGGTGCGACGTTGACCAATAACGCCTGTACCGGTGGTTCCGGTGGCTCGCTGGAGCCGATGACCGCCGGCGACATCAATGTCGACCCTTCCACTGGCAATGACTGCGTCGGCGGCACCTCGCGCGCCACGGATGAGCGTGCCGACCTTGGCATTACCAAAGTGGCCAGCACGCCCATCGGTAGCGACAAGGTGCTGACCACGGCCGAAAGTTACGTGACCTACACGCTGGAGATCAGCAACACCGGTACCGACGGTACCGCCGGCGTGGTGGTGGACGACCAAATCCCGAATTTCGTGAACAACGTCACCACGGTTAGCAACATCATTGGTTTGCCCGTTGGTTGGACGACCAGCGGTGGCAGCGGCACGAACAACACCCTGACCATTCGCTCGAACGGCAATGTGCTGGCTGCCGGTGCGTCGGTCACCATCAGTTTCCGCGTCAATCGCGGCATGGCTGACAGCGTGGGGCGCAGCGCTGGCGCGTGTGGCGGCGCCATGCCTGCCGGCAGTTGGTGCAATACCGCCCGTGTCGCGGTGGATCCCACCGTCACCGGCTCGGTGGGCGAGAGCAACTTCACCAACAATGAGGCCTCGGACTGGGTGCAGGTGCATCCGGTGGCAGACATGGCCACCACCGCCAAGAACATCACCTCCGGCAACCCCGGCCGTGCGGGCGTGGAAACCACTTACACCATCAGCTACCAGAACAACGGGCCATCGACGGTGACGGAGGTGTATTTCCGCGACACCTTCACCATTCCGGCCGGCGATGCAGGTTTCGTGTTCATTTCGGCGACGCGCACCCCGGGCACCACCGCGTGCGCCGTGCAGGTGCCGCTGGCTGCCGGCATCACCGCGACGGCCGCACCGGGCGGCACTTCTTATGCCAACCCCAGCGGCAGCGACGCGCAGCTGGCCATCGTTTGCCCGGTTCTGACCAGCATGGTCAGTGCCAATGCGCAGAGCATGACGGTCAAGATTCGCCCGAACGTCAATGCCACCAACACCGGCCGCCAGTTCTACAACGTGGCTGATTTCTACTTCGACGTGGACAAGGACGGCACGCCCGATGCGTCCAATGCCGGCACCCTGCCCACCGGCGAGGGCTACAACTACGACAGCGACGCCAGCAACAACAGCAAGAATGCCACGCTGAATTTCCAAGCGGGCACGGTGGACCTGATCATCAACAAGTATGACCAGGGCTTCACCGGTGCCATTGATCCGCTGGGCTACGACTCCCGCTCCGGGCATGAGGGGGATAACCTCATCTACTACCAGATCGGTGTGCTGAACGATGGCCCGTCGTTGGCTACCGGCACCACCATCACCGACACCCTGACCCCGCCGCGCGCGGACGTGGAAGTGGAGTTCATCGGTACCCGCACCGGCACCGACACCGCGATGGCCGGGCCGTTGGTGCCGGTCGGTGACGCCGCCAGCCCCTGTGCGGTCGCCGGCGGCAGCAGCAACCCCACCATCGGCGCGGCGCAAGTGTTGACCTGCACCATGCCCGGTGTGGGCACCGTGCCGGTGCAACCGGGCGTGATTGCCAGTGGTTCAACCAGCTACCTGTATTTGGTTTACCGGTACGGCAATTCGCCGGATGCCAACGGTGACACCTTGGCGAATGCGGTGGCGGTGACTTCGAACGAAACCGAAACCATCAGCGGCAACAATACGGCCAACGAAACCACCACCATCCGCATCCGCTCCGACCTGGAAATGACCAAGACGGCAGTGGTCATCGAGCCGCAGCTCGACCCGGCCCAGCCATTGCCGGCTGCCGCACCGGTGGTCAGCCTGTACCAGCCGTTCTGGTACGTGCTCGACGTGCTCAACAAGGGCCCGGGCCACAGCCTGTCGCGTGACCGCAGCGGCACCAACCCAACCAACGGCGATGGCGTGATCGTCACCGATACGCTGCCGGCGGGCCTGGAAGTGCTGGGCGGTGCGAGCGCCATTCTGTGGCAGAAGGACGGCAACACCACCGACCCGGGCGTGGTTACCACCGGCAACGGCAACTGCACTTTGAGTGGCAGCACCGTGAGCTGCCACATGGGCGACCTGGCGCTGGATGGCCGTACCCGCGTCCTGATCCCGGTGCGCTGGACGAGCTGGCCAGGTGCCGCCGCGGTGGCCAATACCGCCGTGGTCAAGAGCGAACAGTACGACCCCGACGAGGACAACGACGAGGACACCACCACGGTCGCGGTGAAGAAATCGTCGCTGGCTGGCGTGGTGTTCGAGGACCATGAACGCGGTGGTGCCAATGGCGGCATCAAGCAGTCCACCGAATCGGGCATTTCCGGCGTCACGGTGCGCTTGAGTGGCACCGACGCCTACGGCAACGTGCTGGGTGGCGCCACCGGCTACATCGAAGCCACCACCAACGCCAATGGCGAATACCTGTTCGACAACCTGGCGCCTGCCGACGCTGACGGCTACACCCTGACCCAGAGCCAACCGGCAACCTATGTCAACGGGCCGGTGAACCCGCCGACTGCAGGCGGTGATGCGCCATCCGTCGGCGGAAGTTTCGAAGCAGTCAGCCCGGTCAAGACCGCCGATTCGATCTACAGCGGCATCGTGCTGCCGGCGGATACGGCGGGCGTGCGCTACAACTTCCCCGAGGTGAAGCGCCCGTCGCTGTCCGGCTACGTGTACGTGGACAGCAACCACAACGACACCCGCGATGCGGGCGAGGACCCCATCGGCGGCGCCGAAATCCAGCTGCTGGACGCCGACACCGGCACGGTCGTCGATACGGCCACGACCAATGGTACGGGCCTCTACACGTTCAACAACCTCGACCCGTTGCGGACCTACATCCTGCGCGAGGTGCTGCCGGGCAGTGGCGAATACATCAACCGCCCGAGCGCGGTCACCGTGGGCAGCAACGGTGGTGGCACGGTCGAGGCGGAAGACGCGACCACCGACCGCATCAGCGGCATCGAGCTGTCCGCGGGCCTGGACGGCACCGGCTACAACTTCGGCGAGGACGCGCTTGCCGCCATTTCCGGCACGGTCTACCTGGACCGTGACGACAACGGTGACATGAACAGCGGCGACGTCGGCATCCCCGGCGTGGAAGTCGTCATCACCAGTGCCGGCCTGGATGGCATCGCCGGCACCGCCGACGACATCGAGGTGAGGCTCACCACCGGCAGCGACGGTCGTTACAGCTACCCCGGCGCGGTGGCCGGCCTGGACTACACCATCACCCAGACCCAGCCGACCGGCCTGCTCAGCGGGCAGGAACACAATGCCAACGTCATCCAGGTCACCAACCTGCCGACGACCGGCTCGACCGGCAACGACTTCGGCGAACTGGCCGGCTCCATCGCCGGCCGCGTGTGGCTGGACACCAACAACAACGGCCTGATCGACGCCGGCGAGAACGGCATTGCCAATGTCAGCGTCAGCCTGCCCGCCGGTACCCTGGACGCACTGGGCAACCCGGTGGCCGCGGTGACCACCGACGCCAATGGCAACTACCGCTTCGACGATCTGTTGGCCGGCACCTACGTCGTCACCGAGCAGGCGGCGCAGCCGGTGGTCACCGTGGGCGGCAGCCCCGTCACCACGATCAACGGCACCACCGTGGCCGGCAACATCGGTGGCACCCCCACCGGCACCGCCACCCTGGTCGCCACCACGCCTTCGGCGGTGTCCGGCATCGCGCTGGGCGCGGGCCAGCACTCGGTGCAGAACGATTTCGGCGAGACCCTGCCGGTGTCGGTGTCCGGCACCGTGTTCCTGGACATCAACAACGACGGCGACCAGGCCGGTGCCGGCGAAACCGGGCTGTCCGGGGTGACCATCGAGCTGACCGGCACCGACGACACCGGCGCCACGGTGAGCCTGAGCACCACCACCGACGGCAACGGGCAGTTCAGCTTCGAGGGCCTGCGCCCGGGCACCTATACCGTGACCGAGCCGGACCAGCCGACCGGCACCGCCAACGGCATCACCACCGCCGGCACGGTCGGCGGCACCTCCTCGGGCACCGCCACGCCGGTGACCACGGTGCCGAGTGAAATTGCCGGCATCGACCTGACCACCCCCGGCAGCGCCTCGGTGGACAACCTGTTCGGCGAGATCCCGCGCAGCAGCGGCATCACCGGCAAGGTATGGCTGGACCGCGACAACGACGGCGTGGTCGATCCGGACGAAACCGGCATCGGCGGCGTGCGCGTGGAGCTGGAAGGCACCGCCATCGACGGCACCACGATCTCGCTGTGGACGACCACCGAGCCGGATGGCAGCTACAGCTTCATCGAACTGCCGCCGGGCACCTACACCGTGACCGAGCCGAACCAGCCGCCGGGCACGCTGGACGGCAAGACCGTGGAAGGCAGCACCGGCGGCATGCCCAGCCAGACCGGCGACACGCCGTCGAAGATCGAGACGATCACGGTCGGGGTGAACGAGATCTCCACCGAAAACAATTTCGGCGAGATCCCGGCGGGCAGCATTTCCGGCTACGTCTACAACGACAGCAACGACGACGGCATCAAGCAGGGCGACGAAGGCGGCTATGCCGGCGTCACCGTGGTCCTGAGCGGCACCGACGACCTGGGCAACCCGGTCAATGCCACCGTGACCACCAACCCGGATGGCAGCTACGAGTTCCCGAACCTGCGCCCGGGCACCTACGTCGTGACCGAGCCGGACCAGCCGACGGAAACCCTCAACGGCAAGACCACCGCCGGCAGCACCGGTGGTACCGGCAGCAACCCGACGCCGACCAGTTCGGAGATCACCGGCATCGTGCTGGCGCCGGGCGATGAATCCACCGACAACAACTTCGGCGAGATCGGCGATTCGCCGGACATGCTGGTCAGCAAGTCCTCGACCACGGTCAAATTCACCGTCAACAACATCGGCAGCTACCTGATCCGCGTGCGCAACGGCGGGCAGAAGCCGTCGGTGGGCGAATACGTGGTGCGCGACCGCCTGCCCGCCGGCCTGACCCTGGCCGGTACCCCAGCCGGCAACGGCTGGACCTGCACCGGCGCGGCGGGCGAAACCCGTTTCGAGTGCCGCAGCTCGGAAGTGGTGAATGCCGGCGCGACCTCGCCGTCGGAAATCACCGTGAGCGTGAACGTTTCCGAGGTGGCCGCGAAGGCCGGCACCGTCAACAACGCGGTGCTGGTCGAAGGCGGCGGCGAGAACGAGTTCCGCACCCCGACCCCGGCCGAGCGCACCGCGTTCGACGGCGACGTGACCGATCTGCCGGTATGCGATGCCGGCATCACCCAGAACGCCTGCCGCGTGCCGAACGAAGTGCAGTTGGCCGCCTCGGTGGGCGGCACCGTGTGGTTCGACGTCGGCAGCGAAGACACCCTGCTGGACGGCGGCGACGAGCGCCTGCAGGACTGGATCGTCGAGCTGGTGGACCCGGACACCGGCGTGGTGGTAAAGACCACCACCACCGCGGCTGACGGCAGCTACCGCTTCGGCGACATGATCCCCGGCGTGAAGTGGAACATCCAGTTCCGCGACCCGAATTCGGGTGTGCTGTGGGCATGGCCGGTGAACAAGGAGATCACCGGCGGCACCGGTGCTTCCTGCGATGCCGACAACGCCATCGCCAATGGCGGCGTCAGCGCCTGCCGTACCAGCGAGAACGGCAACAGCCAGCTGCAGGTGGTGCTCAAGCCGGGCGGGCACCTGCCGCAGCAGAGCCTGCCGGTGGACCCGTCGGGCGTGGTTTACGACGCCGTCACCCGCGATCCGGTGCCGGGCTCCATCGTGACCCTGCAGCCGGTGGGCGTGTGCAACGGCTACGACCCGCTGACCGCGATCCTCAATGCCGGCGCCGGCGGCTACACCGTCGAAGGCAACGCGATCTCGATGACTGTCGGCAACAACGGCTATTACCAGTTCGTGTTCGGCCCGGCCGCGCCGGCGCGCTGCGAGTTCCGGCTGACGGTGACGCCGCCGGGCGGCTACCGCTTCGCCTCGTCGCTGATCCCGCCGCAGGAGGGCTCGCTGTCCCCGGCCGGTGCCGCCGGCACGACCCACCTGGTGCAGCCGCAGGCGACCGCGCCGACCGGTGCGGTGGGCGCCGACACGCAGTACTGGCTGACCCTGTTCTCCGGTTCGGCCACCGCCGGCATCGTCCACAACCACATCCCGCTGGACACCGCCGAGGCCACCGGCCTGGTCATCAGCAAGACCGGCGACCGCCGCATCGCCGAGATCGGCGACACCGTGCAGTACACCATCACCGTGCGCCAGACCGCCGGCAGCGCGCTGGCCACGGTGAACATCGTCGACACCCTGCCGCGCGGCTTCACCTACATCGACGGCACCGCCCGCATCGGCGGCCGCGCGCTGGCCGACCCGTCGGGCAGGCCGGGCCCGCGCCTGGGCTTCGACCTCGGCCCGATCGACGTGGGCGGCCAGCTGGTGCTGACCTACCGCGTGCGGGTCGGCGTTGGCGCGCAGCAGGGCGACGGCATCAACCGCGCCCAGGCCCACGGCTGCTCGATCGACGGCGGCTGCATCGACCCGGTGAGCCTGGCCCCGGTGCCGGGTTCGATCCCCTCCAACCGCGCCGAGTACCGCGTGCGCGTCACCGGTGGCGTGTTCACCGACGAGGTCTGCGTGCTGGGCAAGGTGTTCGTGGACTGCAACAACAACCACGTGCAGGACGCCGAGGAGCTGGGCATCCCGGGCGTGCGCCTGTACTTCTCCAACGGCACCTGGGTGATCTCCGACTCGGAGGGCAAGTACAGCTACTGCGGCCTGCCCCCGCAGAGCCACACCCTGAAGGTCGATCCGTCCACCCTGCCGGTCGGCGCGCGCCTGACCACCAGCAGCAACCGCAACCTGGGCGACGCCGACAGCCTGTTCCTGGACCTGAAGAACGGCGAGCTGCACCGCGCAGACTTCGTCGAGGGCAGCTGTTCCAACCCGCTGCTGGAGCAGGTCAAGGCCCGCCGCACGCAGGGCGAGGTGCGCGCGCCGGAGAACGAGGCCGGGCAGTCGCAGCTGCGTTTTGAAAGCAAGCCGCTCCGTGCGCCGCAGCAGGCCACGGACTCGGCCAACCAGAGACCGATCGTGGAACCCAGACCCAACCCGTCCTCCGCATCGGCAGCGCAGGAGGTGCAGCCATGAACCGCCGCACCTTCCCGCGCCATGCACCGCGCCTGAGCCTGCTGGCCTGCGCGCTGGTGGCGACGCTGCCGGCGCTGGCCCAGGACGTCGGCACCGGCACCCGCTTCACCCCGGTGCTGGGTGATGCCGCCACGCTGTACCCGCGCTCGCCGGCAAGCGCGGATGCCGCGCCGGAAGCCACCTCCACCCGCTCCGGCAACGTCGATTACGCCCTCAACCACGGCGTGGACCTGGTCCGCGTGGACGTGGACCGCGACGGCGTACCGGCCGACGGCCAGACCCCGGTGCACGTGCGCGTGCAGCTGCTCGACGGCGACGGCAAGCCGCTGGCCGGCCGCGCGTACGCGACCATCGAGCACAGCGGCGGCCGCATCCGCCTGCCGGGTTCGCGCACCGACGAATTCGGCCCCGGCGCCGCCGATGCCGACAAGGTGACCCCCGGCGTGCAGTTGGCGGTGGACGACGGCGTGGCCGAGTTCGACCTGCTGGCCCCGCACGAGCCGCAGGACGTGGTACTGCGCATCACCGCCGGCGGCCAAAGCGCTGAGGGCGTGATCGGCTTCCTGCCGGAGATGCGCGAGCTGCTGGCCACCGGCCTGGTCGAGGGCGTGGTCAATTTCCGCAACAAATCCAACGCCGGGCTGATCTCGCCGGTCGAGCACCACGATGCGTTCGACCGCGACATCCGCCGCTGGGAGAAGCAGTTCAACAACGGCAAGGCGAATGCGTCGGCGCGCACCGCGTTCTTCGTCAAGGGCCGGATCAAGGGCGAGTACCTGCTCACCGCCGCCTACGACTCGGACAAGGACGTGCGCGGTCGCCTGCTGCGCGACATCCAGCCGGAAGAGTTCTACCCGGTATACGGCGATTCGTCGCTGCGCGGCTTCGACGCGCGCTCGGCCGAGCGCCTGTACGTGCGCATCGACAACAAGCGCAGCTACCTGCTGTACGGCGACTTCCAGACCGGCGACACGCTGGCCACGAGCACCGGCATCGGTGGCAGCGGGCCGATCCCGCAGCGCAGTCTGAGCACCTACAACCGCACCGCCACCGGCCTGGGCTGGCATTTCGAGAGCGAGCGCGTGCGCAGCAACGTCTTCGCCATCGAGGATTCGCTGCGGCAGATCATCGAGGAGTTCCGCAGCCAGGGCAGCGGCCCGTACGCGCTGCGCAACAACGCGGTGCTGGAAGGCAGCGAGCGGGTGGAAGTGATCGTGCGCGACCGCAACCAGCCCAGCCGCATCGTCTCGGTGCGGCCGCTGGCGCGGTTGGTGGACTACAGCTTCGAGCCGTTCTCCGGGCGCATCCTGCTCAACCAGTTCATGCCGTCCTTCGACAGCGATCTCAACCCGGTGTCGCTGCGCATCACCTACGAGCTGGACCAGCAGACCGAGAAGTTCTGGGTGGTCGGTGCCGACGGCCAGTTCAAGCTGACCGACAGGCTGGAAGTGGGTGCCTCGGCGGTGGAGGACCGCAACCCCTACGCCGAGTTCAAGATGGGCGGCGTCAACGCCGGCTACCGTTTCGGCCCGAACACTGCGTTCGTGGCCGAGTTCGCGCGTACCCGCAGCGAGGTCAACACCAACTCGCTGAACCAGGTCACCTCGCAGGGATTGAAGGACGTCAGCGGCGAAGTGGAAGGCGATGCATGGCGCGTCGAGTTCGCCCATGAAGGCGACAAATTCGATGCCCGTCTGTTCGCCGCGCGCACCGATCCCGCGTTCAACAACCCGGCCTCGCCGCTGTACGGTGGCCGCGGTGAATACAACGCGCGGCTGAGCTATGCGTTCACCCCGCGCGTGGAGTTGTACGTGGAAGCCCTGCGCAGCGAGGACCGCAACCCCGACGGCGGCAAGCGCGATGCCGGCGGCGCCGGCGTGCGCGTGGGCGCCACCGAGCGGCTGACCGTGGACGTCGGCCTGCGCAGCATCCGCGAGACCATCGGCGTGACCTCGCCGTGGTCGATGGGGTCGCCGTTCGGGCAGGTGGGCGGCCTGACCGGCGGCTTCGCCACCGGCGGTGGCGGCGGCGCGCTGGGCTACGGCCAGCAGGCGCTGGACCCGGCCACCGGGCTGATGGTCGTCAACGGCTCGTCCTCGGGCAGCGTCATCACCAGCGACCTGCCGGTGGGCACCGAGCTGGAATCGGACAGCGCCCGCATCGGCCTGGGCTACCGCTTCAGCGACAAGTTCAGCGGCGGCGCTGAGGTCGAGCAGAGTGTCAACGGCGAGGACCGCCACCGCGTCGCCGCCGGCGTGGACTACCAGGCCTTCGAGCGCAGCCGCCTGTACGGCCGCTACGAGAGGCAGACCGGCCTGACCAGCGCCTATGGCATCACCACCACCGACCGCGAAGCGGATGCCTTGGTGTTCGGCATCGACAGCAGCTACATCCGCGACACCCAGGCGTTCAGCGAATACCGCCTGCGCGACGCGGTCAGCGGCCGCGACGTGCAGGCCGCCTCGGGCATCCGCAACAACTGGGACGTCCGCGAGGGCCTGCGCCTGAGCAGCTCGGCCGAGCGGGTCAACGTGATCGCCGGCGACACCGGCGACAGTACCGCGCTGGCGCTGGCGCTGGACTACAGCGCCAACCCGCTGTGGCGCGGCGCGGTGCGCGTGGAGCACCGCATCTCCGAGGACGTGCCGCACACCGAGGCCAACGAGGCGTTCGACACCACGCTGCTGCAGTTCATGGTGGCGCGCAAGTTGAGCCGCGACTGGACCCTGCTGGGCCGCAACTACCTGCTGGCGACCAACTACGAAGAGCGCGGCGACGTGCTGCAGGACCGCTTCCAGCTGGGCCTGGCCTACCGCGACACCGACCGCAACCGGGTCAACGCGCTGATGCGCTACGAGTACAAGCTCGAACGCGACGAAAGCGGCCTGACCCTGCTCGACGGCGAGGTGGTCAACGGCACCAGCCAGGACGTGCGCACCCGCGCCCACATCGTCTCCACCCATGCCGACTGGCACCCGTCGCGGCCGTGGTGGCTGACCGGGCGCATCGCCGGCAAGTGGCAGCGCGACCAGTTCGCCTATGGCGACGGCGTCCGCGTCAACAGCAGCTTCCGCGCCATGCTGTTCTCCGGCCGCATCGTCTACGACATCACCGAGAACTGGGACATCGGCGTGCTCGGCTCCACCTTCCGCGGGCAGATGGGCGCCAACCAGTACGCCTACGGCCTGGAAGTGGGCCGCCTGCTGCGGCAGAACCTGTGGTTGTCGGCCGGCTACAACTGGACCGGCTTCGCCGGCGACCGCGACCTCAATGGCTACGAGTACACCCAGCAGGGCGCGTTCCTGCGCCTGCGCTTCAAGTTCGATGAAGACCTTTTCCGCCGTGACCCGGCGCGCTACCGCGACCCGGCCCGCTGAGGACGACCCGATGAAACTCCCGCACAACCGTTCCACCCTGTCCCGCACGCTGCTGGCCGCGGCCGTCCTGGCCGCCGTCGGCACCGCCGGCGCCCAGCAGACCCGGCTCACCCCGCAGGAAAAGCGCATCACCGACGAGGCGATCCACGCCGACCTGCAGGGCTACGAAACCACCCAGGGCCGGATCCAGGCGCTCAACGACGGCGGCCGCTCGATCCGCGACTACGGCATGGCCAAGGCGCAGTGCTGGCTGGACGTGTCCTTCCACGAATACACCCGCAACGACCGCAGCGCCTTCCCGCAGGAAGCGCTGACCGAGTCGGAGAAGCTGATCGTGGACATGGAGAACGGCGTGGCGCCGATCCCCACCGACACGCCGCTGGTCAACGGCGCCAAATACCTGCGCGACGACCTGTGGCAGCGCCTGCGCGCGATCCACGGCACCCCCGGCTTCGAATGCGCGCAGCAGAAGGTGGCCTGCGGCGAGGTCGAGCTGGTGCACGCTGGAAACGAATTCAACCAGCAGCAATGGCGGCATTCCAAGCCCTACATCCAGATAGCCGAGGACCTGGTCAACGACGCCGAGGCGCTGGCGCGCCAGTGCGGCGCCGGCCCGGCCATGCCGGTCGCGCCGGTCGGCCCGCTGGTCGCCAACGTGCTGTTCGAGTTCGACCGCGACCAGTACCGCGACATCCGCACCTACTCGCTGGAAAGCGTGGACCGTGCGCTGGCGACCCTGAAGGACGAGGACCTGACGCTGGAAGGCGTCGCGTTGGTCGGCCACGCCGACCGCATGCAGGGCCGTGGCTACGACTACAACCAGGGCCTGTCGCAACGCCGTGCGCAGACCGTGCGCGAACTGCTGATCGGCCGCGGCATCGACCCGGACAAGATCCGCTACGAGTACCGCGGCGACACCCAGCAGGTGCAGCAGTGCGAAGGCGTCAAGCCGCGCGCGGCGTTGCTGGAATGCCTGTTGCCGAACCGCCGCGTCGAGGTGCGGTTCGAACTGGCCAGGTGATCCAGGGGCGGGTGGAGGCGTGGGGAGACGCCTCCACCCGGTTCAGGAGCGCTCGCCCACGGCATTGCCCGCCGGGCGGTGTGCCGGTGCCGGCGACCCCGTCGCAGTCCCGCGCGGCGGCGTCCACGACATGGGGCGGCCGCCGCCGATGGCGATCCAGCCCTGCGCCAGCGCCTGTTCGGGAGCGTGCAGCAGGTCGTGCAGGTCGATGCCGCGGCCTTCGGCCAGGCCCCACAGCCCGGCCCAGGTGCCGGGGCCGCTGCGCTGCGCCACCTGCAGGGCGCGGCCGGCCGCGCGCAGGGTGTCGGCCAGTCGCGGGGCGCGACCGGGGAACAGCGGGTGGGACGCCACGCCGGTGGAGACGGTGGGCGCCAGATACTGGCCCGGCGCGATTTCGACCTGCAATCGCCCGATGCGGCGGCACAGGTGCGCGGCCAACGCGAACGCGGCCGCCTGCGAGGTATTGCCGCGGATCACCATGAACGCCGCGCCGCTCCAGCGCGCCACGTGGTCGTGCTGGTCGCTGCCCTGCGCGAGCGCCTCGGCCACCGCGCACAGCAACTGGTCGCCGGCGGCATGGCCGTGCTGGTCGTTGAGTGCCTTGAAGCCGTCGATTTCCAGCAGCAGCACCGCGCTGCGCGCCTTGTTGGCGCCTGCCGGCGCGGTTGCGGCGAGCAGGCGCTCGGCCTCGTGCCGGTTTGCCAGCCCGGTGAGCGCGTCGGTGGTGTCGATCTGGCGCAGCCGCCGTTGCTGGCGACGCATGCGCAGGTACAGGCCGCCCGCGCCCAGCAATAGCACCACCGCCGCGGCGAGCGCGGCATTGCGCAGCAGGCGGTCGCGGTTGGCTTCCTGGGTGGCATTGGTACGGATCGGGTCCAGCGCCTGTTCGGCCTTGGCCTGCAGCCTGGCGAGGCGGTCGAGGTTGTCGCCCTTCATCCGTGACTGGTCGATCTCCCGCGCCTGCCGCAGGTAGTCGCGGGCCTGCGCGGCATCGCCCAGGAGCATGCTGGTTTCGGCCAGCAGGTCCAGGCTGTCGCGGATGGCCTCGGGGAATCTGCCGCGCTCGGCCACCGCCAATGCCTGCCCGGCCAACTGCCGCGCTTCCTCCGCGGCATCCTGTTCCAAGGCGATCCGCGCCAGGCGTTGCAGGGTGACGACCTCGCCCAGCGGATCGTTCTCCCGCTGCCAGGGCAGGATCGCGAGCAGCCCGGACCTGGCCGCCTCCAGCTCGCCGCGGGCATGCAGCATCTCGGCGCGGTGGCCGCGGATGCGTTGCAGCATCACGTCCTGGTTGGAGAGCCGGTTGGCGATGGTTTCGGCGCGGTTGAATGCCTTGCCCGCCTCGTCGTAGCGCTTGAGCTGCAGCAGCGTGTAGCCGTGGTTGTAGTGGAGCAGCACGTCCTGCGGCAGCGGCGGCCGCTGCAGGTGGTCGGACAGGGCGATGGCCTGCTGCTGGTAACGCAGGGCGCCTTCCGGGTCGTCCATCTGCTCGCCGCGGACCAGCGCGATGCCGCTCAGCGCGCTGATCTGCCCGGTGACGTCGTCTTCGGCGATGGCGCGCTCCAGCATCGATTCGAGCAGTTGCAGGCCCTCGCGGGTCTGGCCGTTGCGTTGCAGCAGCGTGGCGGCGATCTGCAGTGCGCGGTTGCGTTCCATCACCGGCAGCCCGGGCGTTTCCATCAGCACCTTCAAGCGCGCCGCCGCGTCCAGGCTGCCCGCACCCTGCCCGAGCAATTGCAGGGAGAAGCCGCGGCAGCTGACCGCACCGATCTCCACCACCGGCGACAGGGCCGGCGCGGCCAGCAGCTGGTCGGCGATGGCCAGTGCGTCGCGGGGAGCGCCGTGCATCACCGAATGGCAGCGCTGCACCTGCTCCATCTGCCGCGCATCGGTGGTGGCCGCCGTCTCCTGGCCGTGGACCGCACCGATCGCCACCAGCAGCAGGCAAGGCAACAGAGGGCGGAGGCGGGCATTGCGGAGGGAACGACGCATGGCGGCAACGGCTTCCTGGCGAGGAGAAGGCTGTCCGGGGAGCGGCGGCGCGGGGCGCCAGCCCGGTAACGGATGCGGCTCAATATAGCCGCTGGTCCCGCCGGCGGGCGCCGGGGCCGGCCTCAATGGCGGTCACCCACGCCATCGACGGCATCGAACCGGCGCAACCGTTGCTGCAGGTGGTGCACGCGCAGGTACAGGCCGCCATTGCCCAGCAGCAGCACCGCCACGGTGGCTAGCGCGATGTCGCGCAGCAGGCGGTCGCGGTTGGCTTCCTGGAGTGTGTTGATGCGGGCTGGGTCCAGCGCCTGCTCGGCTCTGGCCTGCAACCTGGCCAGGCGGGTGAGGCTGCCGCTTCCCATCCTGCGGTCGCGGTCAAGCTGCCGCAGCCGCTGCAGGTAGCCGCGGGCCAGCGCCATGTCGCCCTGGACCAGGCTGACTTCGGCCAGCAGGTCCAGGCTGTCGCGGGTGTATGCCGGGAACTTGCCGGTCTCGGCCACCGCCAGCATCTGTTCGGCCAGGCCGCGGGCCTCTTCCAGGGTGCCTTGTTCCAGGGCGATCCGTGCCAGGTAGTGCAGGGTGGCGGCCTGTCCCATCGGGCTGTTGTGCTGCTGCCAGCGCAGGACCGCAAGCAGCTCGGCCCTGGCCGCTTCCGGATGGCCGCGGGCGCGCAGTATCTCGGCGCGGTCGCTGCGGATGCGGTGCAGCAATACGTCCTGGCCGGACAACCGCCTGGCGATGCCCTCGGCGCGGTTGAATGCCTTGTCGGCTTCGTCATGGCGCTTGAGTCGCAACAGCACGTAGCCGTGGTTGTAATTGAGCGTCAGGTCCTGCAGCAGTGGTGGCCGTTGCAGGTGACTGGTCATGGCGAATGCCTGGCGCTGGTAATGCAGCGCACCTTCCAGGTCGTCCAGTTGTTCGGCATGGATCAATGCGATGCTGCCCAGCGCGAGGACCTGGCCACTGACATCCCCCTTGGCGATGCTGTGTTCCTGCAGGACTTCCAATATCTGCAGGCCTTCCTCGGTCAGGCCGTCGCGCAGCAGCAGCCAAGCGGTTCGCCGTTGCACCTGGGCATACCCGTCAAGCGGCAGCCCTGGTGTTTGCAACAGCACGTGCAACCGCGCCGCCATCTGCTTGCTGTCCTGCTCCCGGCCAAGCAGGGTCATGGCGATGCTGCGGCAGTTGATCGCGCCGATTTCCACCGTCGGCGGCAGCACCGGCGCTGCCAGCAGGCGGTCGGCCAGCGCCAGCGCGTCGTGGGGCGAGCTGCGGACCAGCGTCTGGCAGCGTGCCACCTGCGCGTCGGTGCCGGTCGCCTGGCCGCGGGCAGTACCAGCCACGGCCAGCGCCAGCAGCAGGCATGGCAGCAACGGTGGCAGGCGGGAAGGGGTGCGGAGCGGGCGCATGGAGCCGGGCGCGTTGCGGCGAAAAGGCGATGCCGCCGGGGAAACGGCTCGGGCGCTTCGACGGCGGATGGTCCGTAATATAGCCGCAGACCTTTCACGTATCGTGCGGCCCGCGCCGCGATGGGAACCCCCGACCGATGCATTTCCGATCCTTCCGGCGTGGCGATCCGGCCGGGCCCCCGCAACAGGCTCCGGCCCGTCGCCGCCGCTGGCTGCCCGCAATCGATGCCACCGAAAGGCGCATGGCGGCGATGATGCTGCGCTTGTTGCTGCTGGTGGCCGGCTACCAGCTGTTGGCCCTGCTGTGGAGTGGCCCGTCGCCGGGTCCGCTGGTGCGGGTGCTGGCCGTGGGCGGCATGCTGGCGTGCCTGGCCTCGCTGGAACTGCTGCGCCGGCAGCGGCTGCAGGCGGCTGCCCTGCTGTTCGTGCTGCTCAACCTGCTGTTGACCTCGGTGGCCTATGGCTACTGGGGCCTGCGTTCGCAGATGCAGGGGCAACTGCTGCAGTTGTTGCCGGTGCTGCTGGCCGGTGCGCTGCTGGGCCGGCGCGCATTGTGGCTGGCGGCCGGCTGGCTGTGCGCGCTGATGGCGCTGGGGGCCTGGCTCGACGCGGCCGCCGGCTTCTATTTCCCGGCGCGGGTGGAACTGGCCGTGCGCGACCTGGCGCTGGCCGGTTTCGGCGTGCTGCTGGCCGCCTTCGTGCTGGACCAGTCGACGGCCTCGCTGCGCGAGAACCTGCGCATCGCCCGGCGCCGCGGCATCGACCTGGCGCGCAAGCGCGACGAGCTGCAGCTGGAAATGCAGGAGAAGGAACGTTCGCGCGAGCAACTGGTGCATGCGCTGAAGATCGAGAACGTGGGCCGCCTGGCCAGCGGCGTGGCGCACGACTTCAACCACCTGCTGGCGCTGATCATGGGCTATGCCGGCAAGGGCCGGCGCAGTGATGATCCGGCCGAGCTGAAGGCCGCGTTGTCGGGGGTGGAATCGGCCGCGCGGCGTGCCGGCGCGGTGACCCGGCGGCTGTTGGATTTCAGCCGCCAGGAAGTGGCGCGGCCGCAGCTGCTGGACGCGGCGGCCACCATCGCGGCGATGGAGCCGATGCTGCGGCAGCTGTTCGGCGCGCGGGTGGCGTTCGCGCTGGACACCGCACAGGTGCGCTGCCGGATCCACTTCGACCCGGCGCAGCTGGAGCTGGTCCTGCTGAGCCTGGCCGCCAACGCGCAGCAGGCCATGCCCGAGGGCGGCAGCTTCCGCCTCGCGCTGTCCTGCCCGGCGCCGGGGGACGAACTGCACGTGGAAGTGCGCGACAGCGGCCACGGCATGAGCGAGGACGTGCGCCGGCGCTGCCTGGAGCCGTTCTTCACCACCAAGCCCAGCGGCCAGGGCACTGGGCTGGGGCTGGCGGTGGCGGCCAACCTGGTCGAGGCTGGCGGCGGCCGCATTACCGTGGAGAGCGCGCCGGGGCAGGGCACTTGCTTCCACCTGTGGCTGCCGGCGCGGCCGTTGCCGCTGGCCTGATCCCACTGCCGCTCCACTACACTGCGGCGATTCGGTTCGGAGGCGGATGCTTGATTTCCAGCTGGACGTTGCTGCTCGTTTCGCTCGCCTACGCCGCGCTGCTGTTCGGCGTGGCGTGGTGGGGCGACCGCCGGCCGATGTACCCGGACCGGCCGTGGCTGCGGCCGCTGGTCTACAGCCTGGCGCTGGCGGTGTACTGCTCGTCGTGGACGTTCTACGGCGCGGTCGGCACCGCGGTGCGCTACGGCATCGGCTACCTGCCGATCTACCTGGGGCCGTTGCTGATGCTGCTGTTCGGCTGGCGCATCATCGAACGGCTGGCGCTGGTGGCGCGCAACGAGAACGTCGTTTCCATCGCCGACTTCATCTCCTCGCGCTTCGGCCGCTCGCGGCGGCTGGCCGCGCTGGTGGCGCTGATCGCGCTGGTCGGGGTGGTGCCGTACCTGGCGCTGCAGTACAAGGCGGTGGCGATGAGCCTGCAGGTGCTCACCGGCAACGCCGCCGGCAGCAGCGCCTTCGCCGACCCGGCGCTGTACGTGGCGCTGCTGATGGCGCTGTTCGCCATCCTGTTCGGCGCGCGCCAGGTGGATGCCACCGAGCACCACCACGGCATGATGCTGGCCATCGCGCTGGAGTCGATGATCAAGCTGCTGGCGCTGGTGGCGGTGGGCGTGTTCGCCTGGGTATGGCTGAACGACCGCGGCGAATCGGTGGTGGCCTCGGCGCGCGCCCTGTTCGAGGGCATGCCGCCGGAAGGCTTCGCCGCGCAGACGCTGCTCAGCTTCCTCGCCCTGGTCTGCCTGCCGCGCCAGTTCCACGTGGCGGTGGTGGAATGCGGGCAGGTCGGCGACGTGCGCCGCGCGCGCTGGCTGTTCGGCGGCTACCTGGTGCTGATCTCGCTGATGATCGTGCCGGTCGCGGTGGCCGGCAGCGCGCTGCTCGGCGACGGCCAGGTCGCCAACGACGCGCTGCTGCTGGCGCTGCCGATGCGCGGGGACAACACCGCGCTGGCGCTGGTGGCCTACGTCGGCGGTTTCTCCGCCGCCACCGGCATGGTCATCGTCTCCTCGATCGCGCTGGCGACGATGATCAGCAACGACCTGGTGATGCCGCTGCTGCTGCGCCGCAGCGGCGACCACCGCGCGGCGGCCAACGTCGCTTCGCGGGTGCTGTGGATACGGCGCCTGGCGATCCTGCTGCTGGCGATGGTCGCCTACGGCTATTACCGCGGCAGCAACAACGACACCATGCTGGCCGCCTACGGGCTGATGGCGTTCGCGGCGGTGGCGCAGTTCGCACCGGGGCTGATCGGCGGGCTGTACTGGCGCGGCGCCAGCCGCCGCGGCGTGGAAAGCGGCATGCTGGTCGGCTTCTGCGTATGGGGCTACACCCTGCTGCTGCCGGCGCTGGCGCAGGGCGGCTGGCTGGATGTGGCGCTGGTCGAGCACGGTCCGTTCGGCATCGGCTGGCTGCGCCCGCAGCAGTTGTTCGGCCTGAGCGGCTGGGATTCGCTGACCCACGGCACGTTCTGGTCGCTGCTGCTCAACGGCGCGACGATGCTGCTGGTGTCGATGCGGCGCCGGCCCGGCGTGGCCGAGCGCCTGCGCGCGGCGCCGTTCCTCGACCCCTACGCGCAGCGCCCGGCGGTGGCCAGCGACTGGCCGGCCCACGTCAAGGTGCGCGATTTGCTGACCCTGGCCAAGCGCGTGGTCGGCGACCACCGCGCGCGGCGCGCGTTCACCGAACAGGCGCGGGTGCTGCAGCGCGAGCTGCAACCGGCCGCCGCCGCCGACCGCGCCTGGGTGCAGTTCACCGAGCGCCTGCTCGCCGCCTCGATCGGCGCCGCCTCGGCGCGGCTGCTGCTGACCAGCCTGCTGCGCGGCTCGGGCATGGACCTGGGCGAAGTGGTGGCGGTGCTCGACGAGGCCGGGCAGGAGCTGCGCTTCAACCGCGAGATCCTGTCCACCACGCTGGAGAACATCAGCGCCGGGGTCAGCGTGGTCGACCCGGACATGCGCCTGACCGCATGGAATCGCCGCTACCAGCAGATGTTCGGCTACCCC
>Ga0182740_1000708_pt1 | contig 29882 bp, 37 predicted proteins | sample eDN5th37CKraftBY_FD_128872 | JGI IMG/M metagenome (GOLD analysis project Ga0182740, IMG submission 128872) | Enriched backyard soil microbial communities from Emeryville, California, USA - eDNA 5th pass 37_C Kraft BY (version 2) (version 2) | ecosystem: Environmental > Terrestrial > Soil >...
AGCACGTCATTCGGCACAAGGAAACTCGAAATTTTTACGGTCATTTCGCCTGCTCGACTTCGTCGGGGCTGCGCAGGCGGTATCCCACGCCGGTTTCGGTCTGAATGTATTCCGGGCTTTCCGGATGCGCTTCGATTTTCTGTCGCAATTGGCGAACGTACACCCGAACGTACTGCGAATCTGCCGAAGGCTCCCACAGTTCGCGCAACAGGAAGTTATGGGTAAGGACCTTGCCAGCGTGTTGAACGAACAGCCGCAGCAGATCGTATTCCTTGGGCGATAGCTTGACTTCGCGGTCGCCGATTTTGACGATCCGCCGGACGAGATCGACGCTCAGCGCTCCACTACGGAAGATCGGACGCTCGCCCTGACTTTGCAATTGGTGACGCAGCGCTGCGCGGATACGCGCGAGAAGCTCGTTGATGCTGAAAGGCTTGGTGACATAGTCGTCCGCACCGAGATCGAGAGCATGAACCTTCGCGCCTTCATCCGCCCGGCTTGAAAGCACCACAATGGGAACGGAGTCGTCCCTGGCCCTGAGAGCGCGCAGCAGATCGAGCCCGTGCATGTCGGGCAGTCCGAGGTCCAGGATGATGAGATCGGGCTTCGCTGACATCAGCTCCAACGCGGCCTTGCCGTTAGGGGCATCAGTCACGTGATAGCCCTGAGTGGCCAGCCCCATGCGCAGCAGTTTGCGAATAGGCGGCTCGTCGTCGATCACAAGGACATTGAGAGGGGCACTCATGCGGCGTGATCCAACGTTTCGCTCTCGTAGCCGGCGGGCAAGGAAATCGTAAACACAGCGCCTTGGCCGTCGCTACGGTTGGCAGCCGTTAAAGTGCCGCCCATGATTTCAACGAAGCCGCGCGCGATGGGAAGTCCAAGTCCTGTTCCAGCACGAACCTGATCGCCCTTGTGGGCGCGGTAAAACTTATCAAAAATGTGTTCGAGATCGGCGGATGGAATTCCCGGTCCCTCATCGGCAATCTGCAATGTCAGATGATCGTGATCCTGTCGCGCGCTGATCTGTATGAGAGTGCCTTCGGGAGCGTATTTGGCCGCGTTATCGAGAATATTGAAAAGGACCTGCTCCAGCAGCACCGGATCGGCGCTGACCTGCGGGTTGCCGGAAACAGAACTGTATTGCACGCGATGAAGTGCAAGGATCTTTCTTGCTCTCTTCAGTGAAGCGTCGACGATCTCGCTGACATCGTGCACGTCAGGCTTCGGCGCGACAGCGCCGGCTTCTAGCTTGGTCATATCCAACAGGTTCGCAATGAAGCGGTTGAGGCGTTCGGATTCGTCGATGACCGTGGACAGCAGCTCGGCACGCGATTCATCGTCGAGCTTGTCTGAAACGTCGCGCATGGTGCTTGCGGCACCAAGAATAGCCGCAAGTGGCGTCTTCAAATCGTGCGATAAGGACGTTAGCAGCGCAGCGCGAAGGCGCTCTGTCTCCATCGTGCGTTTGGTCTGCTCGATGTCCTGCACCAACCGCACCCGCTCGATGGCGAGCGCGCCCTGGTTGATCAAAGCATCGAACAAGCGCCGCTGATCGGGCGTCAGCAAGGGGCCTGGCTTGTCGCTGTCGATCCCCACCACGCCGACGACGCCGCGGTCTGTGTGCAGCGGCATGAAGAGGCGCTGCGAGCCGGGCAAGGTGTCGGCGCCCCGTCCCGCCGGACGATCGTTCATCCACGCCCACGTGGCCGCCGCGAGATCCGAAGCGTCGAGCGTATCCTCAGGCGGATAGCCAGCTTTCACGGCGATCGAACCATTCTCCGGAAGAAGCAGAACAACGCGCACCTGCAACATGGAAGCAATCTGGAATGCGGTCGCCCACAGCACATCATCGAGCGTTCCGGTTCCTGCGAGCTTGCGGCTGAACCCGTAGAGCGATTCCGTCGTGCTGGCGCGGTTGACGGCAATGACGGCCTGGCTGCGCATGCGGGCCGCGATGTTCGAAACGATGATTGCGACGACCGCGAAGGAAATGAACGATGCGACGTTTTTCGGATCCGAGATCGTGAAGGTGTAGACGGGCGGCAGAAAGAAGAAATTATAGGTCAGCGATCCGAGCACGCTCGCAAAGAGCGAAGGCCAAAGCCCCGCGCGAACCGCCACCGCGATGATACCTGTGAGGAAGATGAGGTCGACACTCTCGACGCCGATCCACGGGCTTAGCACCCAGGCGGCGCCGAGCGCCACAGCCACGGCCAGTACGGCGAACGTGTAAGCGACGAAATCATTCGCCGGTGCGGCTGGCGCTGTCGTCACCGGCGGCGGCGCAGGCTCCCGAACGGCAGGCAACTGCTCGCCCGAGATGACATGCACGCTGATGCTGCCGGACTGGCGGACGAGATCGTGCACGACTGAGCCGTTGAGGACTTCGAACCAGCGCGGCCGTTCGGATTTTCCGACGATGATCTGCGTGACATTATGATCGCGCGCATAGGCCATGATGTCGTCGGCAATCGAACGCGAGCCGCCGGGGATTGTGAACGTCTCAGCACCGAGCTGTTCGGCGAGACGCAACGCTTCGGCGATGCGGTTGCGCTCTTCGTCGGAAAGGCGAAGGCTACGGCGCGTCTCGATCGTCAAGGCCGTCCATGGCGCATGCAAGCGATCGGCGGCGCGCTTAGCGTAACGCACGAGGCCCGCAGACCGCGGATCGTCACTGATGCAAACGAGCACGCGCTCGCAAGCCGCCCATGGGCCGGACATCGCTTTCGCACGCAGCTGCGTGACGAGCTGTTCGTCGACGCGTTCGGCCGTCCGCCGCAACGCCAATTCGCGCAGCGCCGTCAAATTGACGGGCGAAAAGAAATTCTCGAGCGCGAGGCGTGCCTGCTCGGGAATATAGACCTTGCCCTCCTTGAGCCTTTGGATGAGGTCCTCAGGCGTAATGTCGACAAGCTCGATATCGTCGGCGCGGGCAAGAATTGAATCGGGGACTGTTTCACGCACGCGAACGCCGGTGATTTGCGCAACGACCTCGTTGAGACTTTCAATGTGCTGGATGTTGATCGTCGTGTAGACGTCAATGCCCTGATCTAAAAGCTCCTCGACATCGAGGTAGCGCTTGGGGTGCCGGCTCGACGGCGCGTTGGTGTGTGCGAGTTCATCGACCACCGCGATTTGCGGCCGCCGCGCGAGGAGCGCGTCGAGATCGAGTTCGTCGAGAAGCTTCCCTTTATATTCGACCTTGCGTGGGGGGATCGCCTCAATGCCGCGAAGCAGAGCCTTCGTCTCTTTCCGGCCGTGCGTCTCGACGACGCCCGCGACGACGTCGAAGCCTTCCTTGATCTTGGCGCGAGCCGTGCGCAGCATCTCATAGGTCTTGCCGACGCCGGGGGCGGCGCCGAGGAAAATCTTCAAGCGGCCGCTACGCCGTGCCTCTCGCCGCGAAATTTCGAGAAGAGCATCCGGTGACGGCCGCTTGTGCTCAGCGTGGGTGTCGTCCGCCATTGGGTTTCCCAGGTACGGCGCCGTGTCATGTTCAGTGTGCCGCGCTGCGGTCCAGAGCGAGGTTGAGCGCGAGCACGTTGATATGCGGTTCACCGATTAAACCAAAAACACGGGCTTCGATATGGCTATCGACGAGTTGCTTAACTTCTGCTTCCGGCAAGTTGCGGGCCTTGGCGACGCGAGGCACCTGGAAATAGGCGGCCTCCGGCGATATGTCCGGGTCGAGCCCGCTGGCGGTCGTCGTCACGAGATCGAGCGGCACGGGTGCCGACGGATTCTCACCCCTGAGCTTTTCGACGTCGCCCTTGACGCGATCGATGAGCGCTTTGTTTGTCGGGCCGAGGTTCGAGCCCATCGAGTTCGCGGCGTTATAGGGCTGCGGCACCGTCTTGCTCGGATCGGAAGGGTCGGGGCCAGTCGTTGCCGAAGGGCGGCCGTGGAAATATCGGTCGCTTGTGAAATTCTGCCCGATCAGTTCCGAGCCGATGACTTTCCCGCCGCGGACAATCAAGCTTCCTTGCGCCTGTTTGGGAAAGAGAGCGCCGGCAAGCCCCGTCATCGCCAGAGGATAGATGACGCCCGTCAAAACCGTCAGCGAGACGAGCAATACGAGTGCGGGACGCAAGAGTTTGAGCATCGGGGTTCCCCTTAGACGAGGTGCAAAGCGTTGACGGCAATGTCGATTGCCTTGATGCCGATGAACGGGATCAAGACGCCGCCGAGGCCGTAGATCAGAAGATTTCTGCGTAGCAGCGGGCCGGCGCCGATGGGCCGGTAGGTAACGCCTTTCAGGGCCAGCGGAATGAGGGCGATAATAATGAGCGCGTTGAAGATGATCGCCGACAGAATTGCGCTTTCTGGGCTGCCGAGATCCATGATGTTGAGAACCTGCAGCTGCGGATAGAAGGCAAGGAACATCGCCGGAATGATCGCGAAATATTTGGCGACGTCGTTCGCGATGGAAAACGTCGTCAAGGCGCCGCGCGTCATCAGAAGCTGTTTGCCGATTTCGACGATCTCGATCAGCTTCGTCGGATTGCTGTCGAGATCGACCATGTTGCCGGCTTCGCGCGCAGCAACCGTGCCGGTGTTCATCGCAACGCCGACGTCCGCTTGAGCGAGCGCAGGGGCGTCATTGGTGCCATCGCCGCACATCGCAACGAGCTTGCCCTTGGCCTGTTCGTCGCGGATGAGGCGCAGCTTATCCTCCGGTGTCGCCTGCGCGAGGAAATCATCGACGCCGGCTTCCGCCGCGATCGCTGCAGCCGTCATGGGATTGTCGCCGGTGATCATCACGGTGCGAATACCCATGCGGCGCAGCTCCGCAAAGCGTTCGCGAATGCCGCCCTTGACGATGTCTTTGAGATGAACGGCTCCAAGCAACCTGCCGTTTTTGGCAACGGCAAGCGGAGTACCGCCCAATTTGGAGATGCGGTCCGTTATGAGCTTAAGGTCGCGCACGGTTTCCGCATTGACCGCCGGGCGCAAGGCCTGCGCCGCTGATCCCATCGCCAACGGCGCCGCAGCGATAGAGGAAACGTATTTGATAACGGCATCAACTGCGCCTTTGCGAATGGACGAGTCATCGGTTTCCACGCCGCTCATCCGGCTCTGCGCCGTGAAGGGGATGAAGCGCGCCTTGACGTCTGCGATCTCACGCCCGCGCAGCCCATACAATTCCTTCGCGAGCACGACGATGGAGCGGCCCTCCGGCGTCTCATCCGCCAATGAGGAAAGCTGAGCCGCATTGGCGAGTTCGGTTTCGCTGACGCCAGGAAGCGGCAGAAACTCGGTGGCTTGGCGGTTGCCGAGGGTGATGGTGCCGGTCTTGTCGAGAAGAAGCGTATCGACATCGCCCGCGGCTTCGACCGCACGGCCCGACATCGCAAGCACGTTGAAGCGCACGAGCCGGTCCATGCCGGCGATGCCGATGGCTGAGAGTAGAGCGCCGATCGTCGTCGGAATGAGGGTGACGAAAAGTGCAACGAGCACAACGACCGAGATCGTGCCGCCCGCATAGGCCGCGTAACTCGGGATGGTCGCGGTTGCGAAGACGAAGACGATCGTCAATCCTGCGAGCAGAATATTGAGCGCGATTTCGTTGGGCGTCTTCTGCCGCTCGGCACCCTCTACCAGCCGGATCATGCGATCGAGAAATGTCGAACCTTGCGCCGCACTGATGCGCACGACGATCCAATCGGATAGGACCTGTGTGCCGCCCGTCACGGCGGAGCGATCGCCGCCGGATTCGCGAATGACAGGCGCCGACTCGCCGGTGATCGCCGATTCATTGACCGACGCGATACCCTCGATGACCTCGCCGTCTGACGGGATTGTATCGCCGGCTTCGACGAGAACGACATCGCCGACGCTAAGCGACGTACCCGGCACGAGCTTGAAGGTCTTACCCACGCCCGTCATCAGCTTGGCCTGCGTTTCGGTGCGTTGCTGGCGGAGCGCATCAGCTTGCGCCTTGCCGCGCCCCTCGGCGATAGCCTCGGCGAAATTGGCAAAGAGCACGGTAAACCAGAGCCAGAGGATGATCTGAAACGTGAAGCCTAGATGCTGGCCGCCCTGAATGACATCGCGGACGAAAATGATTGTCGTCAGTACCGACACGACCTCGAGCACGAACATGATCGGGTTCTTGATCAGTGTCCTGGGATCGAGCTTGACGAATGCCGAACCGATGGCTGGAAGGACGATCTGAGGGTCGAGCATCGTTGCCGCCGAGCTCTTCTTGCGCACGAGTGTTTCCATTTCGCGTATCTCCGAGGAAATCAGAAGAGCATGTTTCTGGTCATCGAGATCTGCTCGACGATGGGACCGAGGGCGAGGGCAGGGAAGAACGTCAGGCCGCCGACGATGAGGACGACGCCGACGACCATGCCGACAAAGAGGCCGCCGGTGGTTGGAAGCGTCCCCGCTGAGGGCGGCACTGTTTTCTTCTCGGCCATCGATCCGGCGATCGCGAGCGCCGGAATGATCATGAAGAAACGGCCGACGAACATCGCAATGGCGCCGGTGACGTTATAAAACGGCGTGTTTCCTGTAATGCCGCCGAAGGCCGAGCCGTTGTTCGCGGTTGACGACGTGAAGAGATAGAGCATTTCCGAGAAGCCGTGCGGGCCGGGGTTTGCAATTGATGCAAGCGCAGCGGGAAGCACAGAAGCGACTGCCGTGAAGCCTAAGTACATGAGCGGAAGCACGAGGATCGCGAGCATCGCCATCTTCACTTCCCTGGCTTCGATTTTCTTGCCCACGTATTCTGGTGTGCGGCCAACCATCAGACCGGCGACGAAAATGGCGATCACGATGAAGATCAGCATGCCGTAGAAGCCTGCGCCGACACCGCCCACGATGATCTCGCCGAGCTGCATATTGATCAGCGGGATCATGCCGCCAAGAGCCGTGAAGCTGTCGTGCATGGCGTTGACGGCGCCGCACGAGGCTGCCGTGGTAATGACCGCGAAGAGCGCAGACGCCACAATGCCGAAGCGAACTTCCTTGCCTTCCATATTGCCGCCGGAGAGGCCAAGCGCATTGATGCCGGAAACACCCGCCGCTTCTGCCCAGTAGCAGACTGCGACGCCTGCGATGAAGAGAATGCCCATCACGGCCAGGATCGCCCAGCCTTGCTTTTGATTGCCGACCATACGGCCGAAGACGTTGGTGAGAGCCGCGCCTAAGGCGAAGATCGCCACCATCTGAACGAAGTTGCAGAATGCCGTCGGATTTTCGAACGGATGAGCGGCGTTTGCATTGAAGAAGCCGCCGCCGTTCGTTCCGAGCATCTTGATCGCGACCTGCGACGCGACCGGGCCCACCGCGATCGTCTGCTTGCCGCCTTCGAGCGTCGTTGCGTCAACGTAAGCGCCAAGCGTCTGCGGAATGCCGTCCCAAACGAGAAAGAGCGTCAAGGGAATGCAGATCGGCAGTAGAACGTAGAGGGTGCAGCGTGTGATATCGACCCAGAAATTGCCGATGTTGCGCGTCGAAGAACGCGCAAAACCGCGAATGAGCGCAACGGCGATGACGATACCTGTGGCGGCCGACAGGAAGTTCTGATGCGTGAGGCCCAGCATCTGCGTGAGATACGACAGCGTCGTTTCTCCGCCATAGTTCTGCCAGTTCGTATTCGTGATGAAGCTGACGGCAGTATTGAACGACAGATCGGGTGCGACCGCAGTCATGCCCTGCGGATTGAACGGCAACCAGCCTTGCGTTCGAAGCAAGGCATAAAGGATCAGGAACCCGCCAACATGAAAGAGTAGCATAGAGATGGTATAGGCTAGCCAATCCTGCTCGGATCGCTCGTTCACGCCTGAAATTTTATAAAGGGATGCCTCGAGTGGCCCGATGACCGGCGAAAGAAATGTCCGTTCTCCGGAAAACACTTTGGTCATGTACCCGCCGAGCGGTTTGACGAGCGCAATGACGACTGCGCAGAACAGGGCGATCTGCGCCCAACCGACGAGAGTCATTTGAGATGCCTTTCAGAAAGCTTCAGGCCGCACGAGCGCATAGACGAGATAGATCAAGAGCCCGGCCGTCACGACGCCTGCCAATGCATAATCGAATGTCATGAGCGATCCCTCACAACCGGTCGCAGGCGAAGGCGTAGCCTATCGAGAGCGCGACGAGTGCTAATCCACCTGCCACAAAGACGATGTCATACATCTGATGATCCGATCCTTTGAGAGCGCGCCCAGAGGAGAGGGCGAGCGGCGGATACGTGCCACGCGCGGCGTATGAATTCGAGCTGTGCGGATCGGGAGACTTATAAGAATCTCATAAAGATCGCGGGGCTTGCGCGATGCTTCGAGCAGCCAATTCTCAAGATGGGCGGTGAGAAATCAGATGAAGAAATGCGAATACAAAAGCGGCGCCGGCTCATGAGAGTTGATCCCTCGGAGAGCCGGCGCCGTTGACTTAGTAGATCTTTGAAGGCGGTTTTCTTACGGCGTCGTCGTTGCGCCGGATGAGGGACTGGTCGTCATGGAGCCCGTGCCGCTCGTGCTCGAGCCTGCGCCAGGCGTCGTTCCACTTCCGGTGCTCGTGCTGCTGCCTGTGCTCGTACCGGATGAGCCCATGTTGGATCCCGTGCCTGTGCTGGTGCCGGTACCTGTGCTCGTCCCTGATGAGCCGGTGTTAGAGCCCGCGCCCGGCGTTGCAGCGCCGCCTCCTGTGATCCGTGGTGTCGGCGTTAGCGGCGTCGTTGATCCAGGATTGTAATTGGATCCGCGACCCGCAGTCGAACCGGCGCCCGTGCTCGAACCAACGCCGCCGGTCGTGCCGGAGCCAATGCCTGCACCGGTGCCGGCGCCACCTGCGCCACCGCCAGCGCCGCCACCCGAAGAGCCGCCTCCGCCGCCCGAACCCGCAGCAAACACTGTGCCTGCGCTCAGCAGAACAGCAGCAGTAGCGACGAACATCTTCTTCATTGATCGTATTCTCCTCTGAAGTTGAGTTCGCTGAGTCAACGGATGCGAATGGAAGCTGTTCCGCAATGAGAATGCATCAACGGTTCTCGCGTTAATTGGAGCGTGTGCGATACCAATTGTTCCCGGAAAATGCATGTGCGCTGCACGTACAAAGTGCGATGCAGCGACGAATGTTCGTTCAATTGGAGAACTTCTACTTGCTCGTGCACATCGCAAATGCATAGCTGTGCTGACCGGGCCAAGTATCATATTGTCAGCACGTCACCCGGTGCGTTGCTGTCATCCTGGGACTGCTTGCCAGTGGGCAAGCTCCAAGCGGAAAGCGCGACCGTATCGCGCCGCAAGGTACCCACTATGACGACTCTCAAAAATATATCCGTGCTTATTGTCGATCCCAATGGCGAAGCAGCATTCGAATTGCGCCAGTCCTTCATCGCCGCAGGCGCGATTACGCACGTCGTCGCCAACCTGACGTCAGCCGAAACGATGATCGACGCAAAGTCGATCGATGCAGTCATTCTTCCTTATTCGCAAACGCCGGAGACCGTCGCGTTCTGCCGCGCCCTGGCGGCGCGAAACATTCCGGCAGTCTTCACTTCCGAGCCGCCCGCGCGCTACCCCGTCAAGCGCCGGATGTCGAACGCGATCATCGCAGTCAAAGCACTGATTGCAGAACAGGGCACGCCCGCTCATCGCGCGGTCCATTAGCGCGAGCGCCAATTGATCTGCCGGACGGCTAAGCCGTCCGGCAAATCTGCCCGTCACCGAGAGTCATCCGCTTCTTCATCGTCGGTATCATCGATCTGCTCGCTGAGGCGGTCGCGCCGGGCGTCGTGGTTTTCTATCTCGACATCCACGGCGATAGAGTCGGGTTCAGTTCCCTCGTCAGGAACGGCCTCGTTCTCATTCTCTGTTTCGTCATCGGCATCATCGTTGTCGCCGGGGTAGGACGGTGCCTCCTCGGGTGTGCCTGGCAGCGGTCCGGATACAGGTGAGGGCGCGTCCGGATCGAACGACTCTGGCTCGACGATTTGCGCTTTGCGTTTACCCATAATGGCTCCTCGATCTTCGAAATATTCCGGTCGATCGAGATAACGTCTGGGAGCAAGCTAAGGTCCCGTCCTGAGCACGGCTTAGCGGCTGCAAAACGCGTTTTCGGTGGCGCGGAACAGGCGATCAGCGGCTATTTCGGGGAGATACATCGGAACTCAAAGCTGCCGGGAACCATTTTCGGGGTGGCTGGCGCTCGCGGCTTGCAGGCGCGGCCGACGGAATGCAGGCCAAGCTGCGCGGACGAAAGATGCAACTGGCCTTTGAGGAAACGGATGAACAATTGAGGAGTAGAGCCGTGGACGTTCGTGTTTCGCAATTAGAAAGAGCATTTCAGCTTGCTCAATCGGGTCGATGCACGACAGTAGCCGATATCAAACGCAAGCTGCGTGAAGAGGGTTACCAAGACGATCAGGTCGAAGGCCCCTTGCTCTTTGGGCAGCTGAATTCGCTTATGAAAAAATCAGCCTCGCAGTCGGGCACTGGATCCGCGCAGCGCGCTTGAGTTGCCGCTTCGGCCGTGGAGCTGGAGGCACCCCGATCCCCTGCCAAACCGGGGTGCTCCGCTTACACCACGGCATTGGGGGCAGCCGCACTGAGGGGTAGTGCGTGCCGTGGCGCTTGCTTTACCAATTGCCGGTCGAACAGTTCCTCAGACCACGAAGAACTTACTTCTCACGATGGGTGCGGCTGGAACCCCAAAAGGGCGAGGGCCGTTGCCCAGTCAGCTAAGTTAATTATCGATGCGGAAGGGCAGAATAATGCGCGCAAAACACGCTTTTGTATGGGCGATCTGTGCCGCCGCCGTGGCGATCTCTGGTACCAACCAATCGCATGCTGGAGCCTCGAGTCAGCCGCCGTCCGCAGGCGCAGGAGAAAGCAACTCAAAGCCCGATGAGTCGCTGAGCAAAAAGCTTAACAGGAACGACGGCGTGCTGAAGCCGCAACAGGGCGTGGATCCGGGAATTCACCAGCCCGCGCCGGGCCACACCGGCGATGATATGCCCGTGATCATTCCGCCCGGCGAGCCCGGCGGCGATCAGAGCGTGCAACCAAAGTAGCCGAATAATGGCTCCTTTGAATGCCGATGCATCTTAGCAAGCATGCTGTCCGCCAATCGGAACAATGTCTTCAAGCTTGCGTTGGTTTTGAACCTTCGAATTCGGAAGCAGAGCGAACATGCAACCAGAAAACAGATTTCTCGAAACCAGCCAGGTCGCCGGCACCGCCGTCTACGACGGAGCCCACTCTGAAATCGGCGCCGTTGACGATCTGATCGTCGACACGATCACCGGCAAGGTTCGTTATGCCGTCCTGAGCTTCGGTGGCTTCCTTGGCCTTGGCAAAAGCCAATACGTCGTTCCATGGACGGCGCTTCGCTGGGATAGCGAACTTGAAGGGTATGTCACCGGCATCACGGAAGCGCAGCTTCAGGCGTCGCCCGATCTCGATCCACTTTCGTTGCGCAATCGCGACTCGGAAGGCCGTCTGCATGAAGCTTACGGAGCACCGACCTATTGGGAGATCGAGGCGCGCTGAGGAGCATCGGTGAGATGGAGCACGCGTCGGTGAAATATGCGAAGGGCTTTCACGTCCTTGCAGGTAACGGACGCTCGCAGGCGGCGTCTATGGTTGTGGAGCCGGGTGAAAGCGAAGGCGGGCAGAACAACTTTCATAAGGGCGCCGACCAGTGGCTTTACGTCGAAAGCGGAAGCGGCGAGGCGATCGTCGACGGTCACGCGCATCGCCTCGTGCCCGGCTCTCTTATTTTGATCGGCCATGGCGAAAAGCATGAGATCCGCAATACCGGCGATGTCGTCATGAAGACTTTGAATTTTTACGTGCCACCTGCCTATACGCGGGATGCCGAGGAGCTGCCGCCAGCGAAAGCGGAATGATGTCGCGGGCATTTGAGCGAAACTCAAGCATGCCGCGTGCGTTTTAATTCAGCTTCCTTTGGAGGACGTCTTGCACCCGGCAATGGCACTCTGGATCTGGTCGGTCTCTATGTCTCGCGTTTGGCAAGCGTCGCTAAGCGGAGCTAGCCTGCAACCGGTAGAACCCCAAACTCCCAAAAAGGCGGATCCCGTATTTGTCCGCGCCGATGCTTATTTGCACTCGGACGTCGCGAAAAATCCGCTTCCCGATATTATCCTCGACCGTCTTGCGGACCTCTATTGGGCCGAGCGGGATTCCGAGCTCGCCATCTAATTCATCGAACATCTCATCAGAAATTGAAACCGGGAGTGCCGCTAACTCCCGGAGCGCGGCTTACCGGGCTGTTTTGCGGAGTCGTCGCCAGGGGCTTCGGTGTTTTTCAGCCTTTGAAGGCGGGTCGCCAATGAGGACGGCAGTTTTTCCATGTTCAACTCAAACAGCGACTTGAGTCTCGGTCCGACCTGCCGTTCAAAATGAAACATCCAATCATCTATATCGCGTGCCACTGCATACGCTCGCTTATCAGTTTCTGCTCTATGTCAACTGGCCAACGTGTGCGTCCTATCATCGTTCCTGCGCACTTTTGGCCTAGCTGTTTTGCAGGTCGGTCGGCGCGGATCGACGGCTAAGGTCCCGATCGAGAGATGAATGACTTAGCCGGGGCGAGGCGCGAGCTTCGCCACAAAAACGTTCGCCCGCGTCAGTTCGCCAAAGGCTGTAACGACACGTGAAGGCGCCTTGCCAACGACTTGCCGCAATCTGCGGAGAATGAGTCCGGACACAGAACGGGGTGTGTCATGGGCATCGAGCAAAGAGAGAACATCAGAAACGACGTCAAACACAGCGCGGCCGACCGGATTGCTCAAGGCTTGAATCTTATCCGCGGTGAAGCCTCGCGCCTGGACAGCGCGCGGGCGGAAGGGAAGTCCTTCGAGGCCCATTTGGCGCTGAAGACGATCAAGGACGAATGCTTTCACCTGAGGCAAGTTCTGCAAGAGCTGCGCGAAGCTGGCCGCCTCGACTGAACGGCCTAGGCTAGGCTGGAACTTCTCTGGCTAGGTCTTGTTAACCACCGTAGAGCCGAGTGGAGATCCCAGCATGCGCAATACGAAGGCCGTCAATCAGGTCTATGATGTACTGAAGGCGGTATATGACCTCGAGAAGGAAATGAAAGCCGCGCCAGTCCATCTTGCGGGGGCCAATCGGGAGGAGTGCGCCAAGCACTTGGCCGAGGCGCGCCATCAGCTGCAGCGGGTTCTTGACGAGGTTTACGCCGCCGATTTCCGCGAGCGTTCAGCCGCTGCCTGACGGCGGCCCGGGTTGTGCTCAGTGCTGACCAAAGTCTAGGCCAGCCGGCATAGCGAACAAAATACCTTTCTCCTGCGTTGTCTGCTCGTGGTCATCGTGGGGAAAGGTGCCGGAAATGCCAAAGCAGAAATTCGCCCTGGCGTTGGGCGGAGGGGCCGCTCGAGGCTGGGCGCATATCGGTATTCTCCAGGCGCTCGCGGAAGCGGGACTTGAGCCGGAAATCGTTGTCGGCACGTCCATCGGTGCGATCGTCGGCGGCCACTATGCGTCGGGCCGCCTCGATGACCTCGCAGGCTTCGCTCGCGAGCTGACGCGCCGCCGGGTCTTCAGCTTCTTGGATTTGAGCGTCTCGGGATCCGGGCTGATCGCCGGACAGCGCCTTTTTGATCGTTTCGACGATCACCTGCGGGGATTGTCCATCGAAAAACTGCCGGTGCGTTTCGCAGCCATCGCGACGGACCTCGCCAATGGCCATGAAGTCTGGCTGCGGCGCGGCTGTGTCACCGATGCTGTACGCGCGTCTTCCGCCATTCCCGGCATCGTCAGGCCCGTGCACCTCAACGGCCGCTGGCTCGTTGATGGCTGCCTCGTCAATCCCGTGCCGGTCTCCGTCTGCCGGGCGCTCGGCGCCCGCGTCGTCGTCGGCGTCAACTTGACGAGCGAATTCGGGCGCGGAGGCATTTTTATCGGCGACGAAGAAGATGAAGCTGAGGAGGAGATTACCGGCGACATTGTCGTGCAGGAGGCGCCGATCACGCGTTGGAACGGCAGCGGCGCGCTGCAGCTCCTCCATCGCCAGATCTTCGGTCAACGACAGGACGGAGCCCCCGGCATTACATCCGTTATCCTGAACTCGTTCAGCATCTTCCACGACCGCATTGCTCGGGCTCGGCTCATGGGCGATCCTCCCGATCTGCTCGTCACGCCTGATCTGGCCGACATCGGAGTGCTGGACTTTCATCGCGCTGACGAAATGATCGCAAGCGGCAAGGCCTCGATCGAGCCGCACCTGCCGATGATCGAGCGCTTTCTCAAGTCACCGCCGCCGGCGTTGCTCAACACCCGTCTATTCGCCGGATAACGCAGGCGCCGGAGAGCCCTCGATATTCCGCACTGCAGCACATCGGAAGCCCGAAGTGTTTTGACTTGAGCTTTCATCCGAAATGATTGGGTGACGCACTTCCGGCTTTTCCGTGAAGGCGGGCTCGCGCGAGCGGACCATGGCACATTGCCACCCATCCGAAACTGCATCCGCATGATGAGCGTCTAACTTGCGCGTCGCGCTGAGCGACCCTTGGTTTTGAGCTGAGACTGACTTTCGATGCTGGTATCCGCGACGATCAACGAGGCGAGAGACTTCGCCGTTGAAAAGCACGGCGGGCAGGTGCGCAAGCACGATGGCCGCCCCTACATCGTGCATCTCGACGGCGTGGCCGGCGTTCTCAATGAACACGGATATCGAAGCGACGAAATTCTCTCGGCGGCTTTTCTTCACGACACGATCGAAAAGAGCGACACGACCTACGACGAGCTGAGCGATAGATTCGGCGAAACCGTTGCGGAGCTTGTCTATTGGCTGACGGACTCTGAAAAGGGGAGCGCCAAATCGCGGGCCATCCAGTCAGCATGGAGACTGTCTCGCGCGCCATGGGATGCGAAGCTCATCAAGCTTGCAGACATCATCGATAACGGAATCGCGATCGTCTCTCACAATCCAGAATTTGGCCCCACGTTCCTCGATGAGAAGCGTCTCTGCTTGAAGAAAATGGCAGAGGTTGAAACCAGCAAATTGCTGCGGCTGCCCCTCTTCCAGAAGGCAGCGACGGTCACGGAGTCCGCCTCGCTCTGAGCGATGCGCAACGCGGCGGCAGCTTGTAAAAAGATCGGAGGCTACGATGAAAAGCACCGCTATCGCCGTTGCACTTTTAGCCTTGCCGCTGAGTTCCGGCGTTCTTGCAGAAGACGTCAACCGGACAGGCCAGCCGCAGACGCAGCAGGGCGGTTCGAGCGGAACGGGGTCAAAAACCGGAGACGCCGACACGATGGGTGGCGGGACGACCGGACGGACCGAGCCTTCAGATACACCGCAACGCGCGCCTCAAAATCAAACGCACCCTGACAAGGGCCCGAAAACGAACGCTGAACCAGACTCATCCAACCAGCAGCGCAACTGACGCTCCAACTTTCTGAAGCCGCGCATTTAGCCGCTCGTGAGCAGGATCCTTCCAACCCCGCGTCCCGGGATTTTCGAATCGCACACATGTCGCAGGGAACATGTCAAGGCGGGGTGAGTACTTCCTATATCCGCGGCAGCACCTCCCCCCGGTGTGCTCCTTCTAGCCGCGGCCCCAAGCACCCTGGTCCCCCCGCCAGGGTGCTTTCATTTTGTGCTGCCGAGCTCCGCTCGCACCGAGTAACCAGCCGCTGTCCGGCCTCGAAGCAATTTGCTGAAGTCTCGCTTACGCCGCAGCACTCTCTGACCAAGAACGCAAAGCGGACCGAACTTTTTGATTGCTTCACCATTGCTCAGCGTAATTAGAACGCATACGGACGAGTGTGCTAGGCCGCGCGAACAACTTCTCTCGAACCAATGAAAAAGGGAGAGACGCGGATGAGGACACATCACATAGCATTGCCGCTCGCCTTGATGGCTACGCTGTGCATGCCGCTCGGCGCCATGGGAGGACCGGGCGGCGGTGGAGGCGGCGGTGGTCATGGCGGGGGAGGCGCCGGCGCAGCTGCGGGCGGCGGAGGCGGTCCAGGCGGAGGCGGGGGAGCTGGCTACGGTGGAGGTGGTGGCGGCCCTGGCGGCGGCGGCGGTGGTCCCGGCTACAGCGGCGGCGGAGGAGGGGGTGGCCCCGGCTACGGTGGTGGCGGCGGCCGCGGTGGTGGAGGCGGTGGCCCGAGTTACGGCGGTGGAGGCGGCCGTGGCGGAGCCGGAGGCGGTGAATCAGGATACGGAGGCGGCGGCCGCGGCGGTGGGGGTGGCGGCGGGCCCCGCGGAGGCGGCGGTGGCCGGGAGTTTGGTGGTCGCGGTGGCGGCGAACGCGGCTATCGCGGTGGAGGCGGAGGCGGTGGCTATCGCGGGGACCGTGGCGGCGGGGGAGAACGTTTCCGCGGTGGAGGACGCTTCGAAGGCCGGGGCGGACCTCGCTTCGATGGTCGCGGACCTCGCTTCGGTGGCCCAGGCCATGGTCATGGCCGCAGATTCTGGCGCGGCCGGTGGTACGCGTATGGAATTGGTCCTTGCTGGCGCTGGTCGAACTACTGGGGCGAGTTCGTTTGGGTTTGCTACTGACCCATGATCCCTTGACGATAGCTTGGCCGTTCGGACCTGACTCCGAACGGCCGCTGGAGGACGATGAATGCCAACGATGTCGGATAATCGCCGCCGGCGCATCGTGATCCGTCAGCGCAAACGTGAAAATTTGCGCAAGCGATTGGCCAAGGCCGCAAAGCGACAGCGCAACGCTAGCTAAGGTAAGTTAGCGGCCGAAGCGCCGACGACAAATCTCACGGCTGCCAGATGAGCTTCTCGTTTCTTTCGAGAATGCCGGCCAGCCGCGTCACAGCGGCGGCGTGCTGACTGAGCCGGTCTTCGAGAGCGATGGTCATGCTGGCCTTCACTGTTTCGGGCCAGCGCATCGTCTGCACAGTGTGAAGCTCAATGGAAAGCTCGGTGATGATCTCGTTGTGCCAATAGATCGCTTCTTCGACCGTGTAGGCATCGAGCGCCTTCTCGCGGCAGATCTCGAGATATTCGCTGGCTTTGATGGTAGCCGCGTGCTTTTCATCCTTTGCCACGACGCGCGATACCGTCCGTTTCGCAGCGAGCGTGTGTATAAATAGGCGGAAGTTGACGCGGTCGCTGAGCCAGTGGATCAATGAACTCGGGCGAGATCCGGCAGCTTTGGGGCCTGATTGATTTCCATCAGCTGCCATGGCGACGCTCCTAGTGAGCTTGCTGCTTCGAGCGCTGCCTCGGGATGGCTCCCCGGCCGAGGCTCAATGAACTTATGACGCGCGACGAACTGCGTTAGTTCCGCTTCTTCTGGAAAATCATCACAAAGGCACGCTCGGCGATAAAGTAATTTTCCGCCGTGAAACCATCGCGCAGCTGTTGGGTAATGCCTGCATGCTGCGTGTCTCGCACGCAGGCTCAGAGATCTGGAGAGTACCGTCTTCACAAACACGCTTCGGCGGAAAGGTATTCGTGAGTTCTCTGGTTGCCGGCAGCAAGTGCTGGCGCATGGCTCCTAGACGTGGGGTCATGGAAGGCCTCGGGACCCGCTGCGAAAGCGGGAACCGGGGCTTTTTTCTTCAGTCTTCCGGCAGCGGTGCGCCGGGAGACATATCGTCATAGTCGTAATCGTCAATCCCGCTCTCGCCGGCACTGGCACCGCTGATATCTAGACCGTAAGGATCGGGTGACTGTGCAATCTCCTCGACATCATCCTCATACGGCTGAGCATTGTCCTCATCCATATAATACGGGGCTTCGTCCGGCGGTGGCGGGCTCTGCGCCAAAGCTGCGGGACCGGCGAGACCTGTCATGAGCGCCGCTGAAATAACTAAAATTTTCATTTGGAAAACCTCGTTCGCGAGGAACTCGAAGGAACCCACTGATTACCTCAGCGGTCCGCGTTCGTTCCGCCTGTTCCATCGGTGACGTCGGGGCTTCCGATTAAGCGCAATAGCCTTCTTTTCCGGAACCCAACCTTCAGCATGCACGTTGTCAGGCCACAACAGAGGAGGACTTCCATGGATTGGGATCGCGTTGAAGGTAACTGGAAGCAGTTCACCGGCAAGGTGAAGGAAAAGTGGGGTCAGCTCACCGACGACGACATCGCTCGTGTGAACGGCAACCGCGAACAGCTCGAAGGCATCCTTCAGGAGCGCTACGGCTACGCGAAGGACCAGGCCCGTAAGGAAATCGACACCTGGTCGGGCTCGCTCTGATCGCGCTCTGATAAGGTTATAAGCACTTCAAACGAGGAAGGCCCAATCTTTGGGCCTTTCTTTTTGCCTTGGCAGATTAGAATGGCGTATGAGGTCGCGCGATTCTAGTGCTGGGGAAGACGACATGTCCAAGACGTTTTGTGCGGAGATGCTGACGCGCTCCGAGTTCGACCGCGCAAATAAGCGGTTGGAGATTTCGCTCTGCAACGCAATGGGAGAGCGCCAGACAATCTCCATCAGCGCCGCCGTCGCAGCAACGCTCTCATCGATCTTGGACGATCATTTCCGCTCTCAAAATGCTTTCGGCGACCTGACAAAAATCCCCGAGAATTATGCGGTGGGTCATGGCCGCCATGAGCCCGTCGTCATGCTGCGGTTCGAGGATGATCCGGCCTATGGTCTCACCGCCGATCAGGCGCTCGACTTAGGCGAGGCGTTGATCGACGAAGCAGAAGCGCTGGCCAAGGTAAAATATCCCGCACGCCAGTGATGGAAATACGCGCTCCATAAGCGAGGCCGGCGATTGCCGAGCTGCCACTCAGGCGAGCTGCTCCTTGATGTCGTGACACAAGAGCGTCATTGCGGCTTGCGTCACCGGTTTCGCGAGGAAGCGGGCGCCGGCAGGTAACGCCGCAATTGTCGGCAATTGCTTGCCGGAGCTGATGATGATGACCATGTGCGGCCAGTGCTGACGGACATAGTGGGCGAGCGTCAGTCCGTCCATGTCGCCTGGCATGTTGATATCCGTAAAGACGACCTTGATGCCTTCGACGGTGCGGAGAATGTGCAGAGCGTCATAGGCCGTGCCCGTCTGCACCGGATCATATCCAGCGTCTTCGAAGTCGGCAGCAATGCCCATCCGAATGAGCATTTCGTCTTCCACGATAAGAACCTTCGCGATCGTCAAGGCACCTTCTCATATCTCATCGAGCCCTGCGGGACGGCTCATTGAACTCGGGGCTACGGCGGCGCCCGCCGCCAAGAAATCAGTGGGCCAACTTCCGTGCGGTCTTCAGATCCTTGATGAAATCGTTGAATGCATGTTCGCGTTCATCGTGATCACGCATGCGGAGTATCGCCGAGGGATGCACAGTGACGTAGCCCGGAATATCGCCGAACTGGTATTTCCCACGTGATTTTCCAATGGCAACTGGAGCGCCCGCCAGCGCAGCCGCCGCCGTGCCGCCTAAGGCCACGACGAGACGCGGGTGAACGAAGTCGAGTTCCCTGAGAAGCCACCATCGATAATGCTTTATCTCGCCCATCGTCGGCTTCTGATGGATGCGCCGCTTACCGCGTTCTTCGTACTTGAAGTGCTTGACGGCGTTTGTGACGTAGGTGTCTTCGCGGGGAATTCCGGCCTCAGTCAGCGCCTTGTCTAAAAGGCGGCCCGCTGGACCGACGAATGGCCGACCTTGTAGATCTTCCTGGTCGCCCGGCTGCTCGCCAACGAACGCCAACTCGGCCCCAATGGGACCCTCGCCAAGCACCGCTCTTTTGCCGCCGCGAACCATGGGCTTGGAGTGAGCGATAATCGCGTTGAGCGCTTCGAGGCTCGCCGGCTCTTCGGCGTGGAAGAGCTCGTCTGGTGGCAAGCTTCGGGCGGAAGCCCGTGTGGAGGTTTTTGGCATTTGGAAGCGGTGCGCGTCGGTAGAAGTTCGGTCAAGGACCGACGCGCAGTCGCAACTTTTGGTTCCGCCGGAGGCCGGCGGCTATCAGCAATAATTATGAAAGGTCGTAATGAATGTCTCAGAGATGGGCGCCGGAACTTGGGGTTCCGGCGCCCGCGTCTGAGGTAAGTCAGGGAGCACTGCCAACCTCAGCCGTGCCCATTAATCGTGGAAGGTCTCGCCGTGGAGGACGAGGTCGAGGCCCTCGGCTTCTTCAGCTTCGCTGACCCGCAGACCGATCGTGAACTTGATCAGCATCAGGGCAATGAGGCTGACGACGGCCGACCAGACGATCGTGACGCCGATGCTCTCGATCTGAATCCAGACCTGACCGATGTTACCTTCGATCCAGCCGGACTTGCCTTCACCGCCGACGGACGAGACAGCGAAGACGCCCGTGAGGACGGCACCCAGGATGCCGCCGATGCCGTGAACGCCGAACACGTCCAGCGCGTCGTCATAGCCAAGCGCACGCTTCAGACCGGTGACGCCCCAGTAGCAGACGACGCCTGCAGCAAGACCGATGATCAGTGCGCCGTCGACTGCGACGAAGCCGCAAGCCGGCGTGATCGCAACGAGGCCAGCGATGGCGCCGGAGGCGGCACCGAGAAGGCTCGGCTTGCCCTTGACGATCCACTCGACGAGCGTCCACGAGACGATCGCAGCAGCGGTTGCTAGCTGCGTGTTGAGCATCAGGATGCCCGTGCTTGCGCCGGCGCCGAGAGCCGAACCGACGTTGAAGCCGAACCAGCCGCACCACAGCAGCGAGGCGCCGATCATGGTGAGTGCGAGATTGTAGGGAGCCATCTGCTCGGTGCCGTAGCCCGTACGCTTGCCCAGAACGATGGCAGCGACGAGGCCTGCGATTGCCGAGTTGATGTGAACGACCGTGCCGCCGGCGAAGTCGAGAACGCCTTCTCCGCCGAGATAGCCACCCGGACCCCATACCATGTGGGCGATCGGTGCGTAGGCGAAGAGGGCCCACAGCGCGACGAAGACCATCGATGCCGAGAACTTCATGCGGTCAGCCGGTCCGCCAAGGGCAATGATCGGCGTGATGATGAAGAACGTCATCTGGAACATGACGAAAAGGAACTCGGGAATTCCCGAAGCGGCAGGCGCTGGCGTTTCCGGCGTGATGCCGGCGAGCATCATCTTGGAGAGGCCGCCGAAGAACGGGCTGCCCTCGGTGAAGGCGATCGAGTAGCCGGCGACGACCCAGAGGATCGACAGCAGGCCGGCGCCGAACATGCACTGCATGAGAACGGCGAGAGCGTTCTTCTTGCGCACCATGCCGGCGTAGAAAAGTCCGAGGCCCGGAACGAGCATCATGAGAACGAGCACGGATGAGGTCAGCATCCATGCGATGTCGCCATTGTTGAATGCCGGTGCCGCAGGCTCAGCGGCGGCAGGAGCGGCATCCTGGGCAAATGCGATTGCTGATGTCGCAAGTAGCGTCACGGCGCTGAGAGCCGCGGCTCCAAGCGAGGGTCGAAGTCTTGAATTCATTCCTGGTCCCCCAATGTTGGTCCCGATGGTTCCATGCCGTCCGACCACAGCTTGTGCGGGTTTATGCTGTTTTCTCATCAGGCAGGAGTAATGATCGCAAGGAGTGTGCCAAGCCGCAGAACATGAATTTCCCTGCAACAATTGCCGGGTTCAGATGCGGAAGTCAGATGATTCTCTAGGCAGGTTGATGAAACGTCGGGCAGTTCGGGTGAACAGCTTATGCGCTGCTCCGGCGAATCTCATTCAGGCGGCGTAAGCGGCCAGCCGGCTTCGACGTACTTCTTGAACCAGGCGCTGAAGCAGTCGGGATCGGTGGCGATGAGGCCCTGAATGACGTCCAGGCTTTCCCAGCTGTAGCCGTCGCACTCGAGCGGATCGGGAGCGATCACGCCGTCGTAGCGGCCGCGGAAGACATGCACGAACTCGTGCTCGGTCAAGCCGGCGTCGAGTTCGGCCCGATAGGTGAAGGTGCCGATCTCTTCCAACGGGCAGACGACCCGCATCTCTTCATTGAGCCGTCGTGCGGCGGCAGCGAGCGAAGCCTCTCCCGGCCGGGGGTGCCCGCAGCATGAATTCGTCCAAAGCCCGCCGGAGTGATATTTATCGACCTGCCGGCGCTGCAACAGCAGCCGGCCCTTGCTGTCCCACACCATCACCGAAAAGGCGCGGTGAAGCACCCCCTGGCGGTGGGCCTCGAGCTTTTCGGCAACGCCTGTCTCTTTGTCCTCATGATCGACGAGGACGACTTCTTCTCGCATAATTTTCGTGCTTCCCCGGAATATCGAGGCCGTAATGTTGGCCTGGGTTCAGCATAGCGCCTCGCCGGCTTCCGGATAAGCCCCCGCTTGCCCTGGGACGGCAGTCAGGTGTGGTCAGCGCTTGTAAAAACCCATCATGCGCGTGAAGCTCTGCGCGATCTCCTCGGGAGGCCGGTCGAAGGCATCGAGTGGGATCCGGATGACGCTTCCCTTCAGCGACCACGGAAGGCGCATGAGGAACCTGTAAAACGGCCGGCGGCGCCAATCGACGAGCAAGGCCCTTTCGAGCGGATCTTCGAGCATTATGAGCAACTCGTGATCGATCGACCCGCGCACGTCGAGCTGCTTCAGTTCGATCGCCTTGATCGACCTCCACGAGATGATGCCGAGGCCCTCGGCAAAGACGCCGTATTGCCCGCAGCCAATCCGCTGCTTGCCCGTCTCGAGCAATGGGTAATTGTAGTACGCAAATCCGAGCGCCAGAAGTGCGAGCGCGATCAGGAAGACATTATCGAGCGCGAGGCCCACGGTGGCGAGGCAGGCACCGGTGAAGGCGACGACATAAACGGGAAACTGCAGTTCCTCTCGCTCATAGGCCACCGTGTAGCCATGCATGTCGTCCTGGCTCACGGCTGGCGCTCTGCACGTTGAGTTCGATGTCGCTGGCTCACTCAAGTTATGTGCCAGTGCAGTGAAAGGCAATTAACCCTTTGACGGCCTTCGAGCAATTTCCCGAATTCGCAAACCTTTCGTTGCTGCGCGTGCGCAAGTTGCTCAAGTCGTAAGCCTGCAGCGGAGCCGTTGCCGGTATTTGAGGCAGCAGCCCTGGGCACCCGGCATCAGACGGTCATACGGCCTAAGCCGAAAGATGCATGATGTTCACCATTTAAAACAATTGACGCTTGCGCGCCCCGAGGTCCATCAATGGCCAGATCAAACGTAGGCTGATGAATGGGGCAGGTAGCATGCCATTGGGAATGGACACTTTCACGTTCGTGCACGTTGCGCTGAGCCTTATCGCCATTGCGGCCGGGACCATCGTCTTCCTTGGCTTCATCGCCAACGCCGCATTGCCGGGTACGACCGCGCTCTTTCTGGCGACGACGGTGCTGACGAGCGTCACCGGCTTCGGGTTTGCGTTTTCCAAGCTCATGCCGTCCCACATCGTCGGCCTGACATCGCTCGTCGCGTTGGCAATCGCGATCTACGCGCTCTACGGCGCGCACCTGAAGGGTGCTTGGCGCTGGGTCTACGTGGTCACTGCATCGCTCGCGCTCTACTTCAACGTCTTCGTCCTCGTCGTGCAGCTCTTTTTGAAAGTGCCCGCCCTTCACACCCTGGCGCCGACGATGGGCGATCCGGCATTCATCATTGCCCAAACCGTGGTGATGGTTCTGTTCATCGTGCTCGGATGGCTGGGCGTCCGCCGCTTCCACGGCGGTATCGAAGCGCCCTTGACCACGGCGGCCCCCGTGTGATTTTTGCGCCGCGGGTATGAGGTTCCACGGGCTTTCGTCTGGAGATCCATTGCCTTATACGGGCGGGCAACGCATAAATGCGCTGCGAGGCTAACGCTCGCAGTACGCGCCCGGCAACGGACAGCCTTTGATGCACCGCTACGCCAATTTTCTGATCCTCATTGCGTTCGCGGTGCGCAGCCTTTTGCCTATGGGCCTGATGCTCGCGGCCGTGCCCGATCACGCTGGCGCCGTCGAGATCGTCATTTGTACCAATCACGGCCCGCAAAGCCTCACCGTCGATGACGAAGGCCGGCCACTACCCGCCAAAGCGCCCGCGGCCGACAAGAGCACCTGCCCCTACGCTCCCGTCGGCGCTGTTGCCGCCAACGATGAAACACCGGTTCTCGCGCAGACTGTCCGCTACGCGGCGCTGACATACGCGATTACGGCCGAGATCTTCCGCGCCACGCCCAAGCCCGGAGCCCAATCCGCGCGCGGTCCCCCATCCTTGCTGACCTGAGCCCTCGGCATTGCGCCCGGCGCCCCCAAGGCGAGCCTTGCGCAATGCTTCCCAATTCAGAGCAGCAGGAAATTTGCCAATGCAACTATTCGCGGGCCGCATCTTTGCGGCGCCTCGACCTCGACCAAGGCGAGTTACAGTCCTGGCGTCAGCCGCAGCGATCATCGTTGCGGGAAGTCCGCATATCCGCGCGGACGACGCCGCCGCACCGGGCGAGATCAAGCTGCCCGACGTCACCGTGCAGCAGACGGCCCCTGTGCCAGCGCCAGCAGTTCCGAAGAAGGTCGAGACGATTGCAGCTGCCAAACCCGCAGCCGCAAAGGCGACACCAAAGCCAGTCAAAGTCGCACAGCCAGCGTCCGCTCCAACGGTTGCATCCGCCGTCGTCGCGCAGCCGCAGCCACCCGCGGGCCCGCCTCCGGCTCTGATGCCGGCGGCTGGAAATCCCGGCACGCCGTCCGGCGCAGTGGCCAGTGTGCCCGGCGCGTCAGGAGCTGGGGCGCAGGCGGCCGCCGCCGTGGACATGACGCGCTTCGAGGACGCTCCAGTCTTTTCCGTGAGCGACATCCTCCGCGAAGTGCCGGGCGTCTCCCTGAAGCAAGGCAATGGCCCGCGCGACATGGGCATCTCGATACGCGGTTCGAACGCGCGCAACGGCTTCGGCATCCGCAACATCGTCGTCCTCGATGACGGCTTTCCCGTGACCCAGCCCGACGGTCTTTCGCGCAGCGATCTGATCGACCCGCACGCTTATGCGGGTGTCGATGTCTGGCGCGGACCATCCTCAGCGCTCTTCGGCAACTACGCGACAGGCGGCGCCATCAACTTCCGAACGTTCCCTGGAGGGGCGATCGACGGGGTCGAGTACGGCATCGACGTTGGCAGTTTCAACTATCTCAACAACTACGCGATCGGTGGCAAGCGCGGAGAGAACTGGGAAGCATCGATCTTCACAAGTGACGTGCGCGGCGATGGCCACTTCGGCTACAGCGCGTTCGACACGCAGACCGTGAACGCGCTCATGACTTGGAAGCCGTCCGCGTCGGACACATTCACCTTCAAGTTCATCAACAACACGATCGAGACGGAACTGCCGTTTCGGATGTCGCTCAATCAGTTCAAGCAGAACCCGTTCCAGAAAGGCTGCGCGACGGCCGCCACCGCGGCTGCCGGCTGCGCAACGATCAACTTCTCCGCAACCGGCAATGCGAGTGATGCCGTCAAGCAGACAGCTGAGGAGGCAGGAGCGGGCCGCGATGATCGCCGAACCATCGGCGGCTTCCGTTGGGAGCACGCATTCGACGCCGACACGACAGGCCAAGTGCAATTCGTCATCGATGATCGCAACATCAATCAGCCGACCGGCGCGACGAGCGCGATTGGCGATTATCTCTCCTACAACGTCAGCACGGGCCTGACGAAGCGATCGCACTTCGCCGGTCTGCCATCGCTCTCGCACATCGGCCTGTATTGGAACTACCTGCCGGTCGACGCAAAAACCTACAACGTCGCGCCGGGCGGCAATTCGAGGTTGGGCTTGCTCCAGTCGGAGACGACAGGATCGACGATGAACTTCGGCGTGCGGGCGCGCGAGGAAGTGCGCATTGCCAACGATGTCGCGGTCATTGCTGGTGCCGCCGTCGAACGGACTGCTCTCGAGGGCTTGCAGAGAAGCTACAAATACTCGACGAGCGGCGCTCCGACGTCGGCTGCCATAACCTCGGCTGACCGCGATATGACGAACATCGCGCCCGAGCTGGGCCTGCTCTATACGCCATCGCGCGAATGGCAATGGCGTGCGCGCGTGGCGAGCGGTTATGGCACGCCTCAGTTCTCTAATCTGTTCGTGAATTCGCAAGGCGAGCCCGGCAACAATACCGACCTCAAATCGCAAACGAACGTCGGCTTCGACATCGGCGGAGATTGGACTCCCGCACCCGGCGTGACCTTGAGCGTGACGGGCTTCTACGAGTTCTTCAGAAACGAACTCGTCTCGCAGGCGCCGCTCGATCCCGCGAGATCATCGTTCACGTTTAACGCTCCCGCTTCCGAGCACCGCGGTGTCGAAGTCGCGGCTGACGTCACGCTGGCCGAAGGCATGAGGCTGACAGCGTCCTACATCCGCAACGATCAGTACTATACCGATTATGCGGAAGTCATTGCAGGCGCGGGCGCTGCGACGAGCCGCGATGGCAACAAAATTCCGGGCGTGTCCCGGAACGAATTCACCACGCGTCTGAGTTACGACTTCGCACACGGATCGTTGAAGGGCGTTGGCGCGTTTGTCGAGTACGAATGGCACGATGGCTTCTTCATGGAGAACGCCAATCTCCTGAAAGCGCCGGGATACGAGCTGGTGAACCTCAATCTTCACTACCAGAAGGAGTTCAACAGCGGTCCGGTGCGGTCGCTGATGACGTACTTTGAAATCAAGAACGTGTTCGATGAGACGTACATCTCATCGGCAAACAACATCGTCGACCGCCTCAGCGGCAACCTGGCGGACGCCACGGGTTCGATTTATGCCGGCGCCCCGCGTACGTACTTCGGCGGCATGAAGGTGAGGTTCTGAGTGATGCGTAAACACCGTCAAGCAGCCGTTGCATTCGTCGCCGCGTTCATAAGCGCAACGCCTAGCGCGTTCGCGCACGGCGACACGAAACATGCACCGGCTGCCGCCGCCTGCAACACGACCGCGCTCGCCTGCGCCAGCATCGCCACCGGAACCTTCGATCCAGACGGCAAGCTATGGGTCACGTGGAATGCAGGCGGGCGCATCTCGGTCGCTAGCTCAACCGACCTTGGCAAAACCTTTTCCGACCCAGTCACGCTGCCGAAGACGGAACTCCCGCTCGACGAAGGTCCTGACGCCCGCCCGAAAATCGCAGTCGGGCAGGGCGGGCGGGTCATTGTCACCTACGCATCGCGCGACGAGAAGTACAATGGCCACGCATTTATCGCCCGCTCCAGCGATGGCGGAAAAACCTTCAGCGCCCCGCAGCCGATCACGTCCGCCTCGCCGAGCCAGCGCTTCGAGACGGCGGCACTCGATCCCGATGGCCGCGCATTCGTCGCCTGGATCGACAAACGGAACGCGGCGTCGGCCAAGAAATCCGGCAAACCCTATGCGGGTGCCGCGCTCGCCTTCGCCTGGGATGACAAGCCTGGCGGCACGCTTCAGCCTGCAACGATCGCAAAGGATAATACCTGCGAATGCTGCCGCATTGCCCTTGCGTTTGCTGGATCAGGGAGGCCGGCAATTCTCTTTCGCAACATTTTCGACGGCGGCATTCGCGACCATGCCGTGATCACTTTCGAAGATGACAAGACGCCGGGATCCGTCTACCGCCTCAGCGACGACGACGCCAAGATCGACGCATGCCCGCATCATGGTCCAAGCCTCGCGATCGGCCGCGATGGCGTCTATCATGCAACCTGGTTCGCGATCGGCCGCAAGCTCAAAGGGCTCTACTATGCCCACTCCGAGGACGGCGGGAAAACGTTCTCCTCGCCGATGCGGCTCGGCAGTCCCAACACACAAACCTCTCGGCCCTACGTTCTTGCGGCGCACGGCCTCGTCTATCTCGCTTACAAGTCTTTCGACGGCTCGATGACGACGGTCGATCTCATGACGTCGCGGGACCAGGGAAAGACTTGGAGCGCGCCGCGTTCCATCGCCATGACACACGATGCGTCCGACCATCCGCTGCTGATCGCAAGCCCGGCGGGCGCCTATCTCTCGTGGCAGACATTGCAGGAAGGCTATCGCGTCGTGCCCCTGGAGCCGCAATCATGAGACTTGCTTCCCTGACCCTCGCGCTCATCGTGATCGCTTCGCCGGTAGTCACTTCAGCCGCTAGCGCGGAAGCCGCGCGCCCCTTTGAAGTTTCGACCTTGAATGAAATCCGCCAGGCGCACAAAGGACGTCCACTGATCGTCCACTTCTGGGGACTGACCTGCAGCATTTGCATGAGCGAGCTTAAGGATTGGGGCGCCTTCACGCGGGCGCACCCGGAGGCAACAATCGTTTTCATCAATTGGGATCAGCGCGGCGCACGGCCCGAGCAAATCGGACCGACGCTACAGAAGGCGGGGCTCGCCGCAGTGCCGAGCTTTGCGCTGGGAAGTGGCTTTGAGGAAAAGCTGAGGTTCTCCGTCAGCCCGGAATGGATGGGTGAGCTGCCCTATACGCACCTGATCACCGATGACGGCACGGCGAGCGCATTCTCCGGCCCTGCCAACTTCGAAGACATGTCCTCATGGCTCGCGAAAACGGGCCCAGCCTGGAAGTGATTCAGCGCCCAAATATCCTGTGGGCCGGTGGCTCCCGCGAGCCACAGTCCGCAGCATCAATTCACGCGTCGTAAATTTCAATTTACGCGAAAAATCACGCAGTTCCGCAAGTGCCGAACCACATCTGAGCCGAGCGGCGCTGCCGCTGCGTCCGCACGAGGAGCAACTTGCCAGCGGACGTTTTGACGCAGATGATCATAGACGTTTCACGATTCGTGAGCGTGCTGACAGGGAGAAATAAAAATGGATCCCCAAGCATTGATCGTCTGGTTGATCATCGGCGCCATCGCTGGCTGGTTGGCCGGACTTATAATGAGTGGTGGTGGCTTCGGGTTGGTCGGAGATATCATCGTCGGTATCATCGGAGCGTTCATCGCCGGTTGGTTGTTTCCCTTTCTGGGTCTTCGCTTGGGTGGCGGCATCGTCGGCGAGGTCATTGCCGCAGCCATCGGAGCGATAATATTGCTGTTTATCGCGCGCTTGGTTCGTCGCGCTTAGCGTCGTTGTTCATACAGGTCTGGACGGGCTGTCGGAGCAAACCCGATGGCCCGTTTCCATCATCGAACCTGTCACAGCGGCGCTGCCGAAACTGCTACGTTTTGCTCAGGGGAAAACCTGTGGAGGGGCTGTTGCGTCCTGCAGCAAATCTGCGTAGGCCTTGATTCACGTCGTGGTATTTTTTTGAGCGGTGGTGAATGCCTAAGGTACCGGTATCATGCTTCATCGTCTCGAAGAATGAGGGCGACCGTATCGCGCGCACGATCCGTTCTGTTCGCCCATGGGTGGACGAGGTCGTCGTCATCGACTCCGAAAGTTCCGACGATACCGTCAGCATCGCGGTTGCAGAAGGCTGCAGGGTCATTACCCAGCCTTGGCTCGGCTTCGGACCCCAGAAGCGCTTCGGAGAAGACCAGTGCCGGAACGACTGGGTGTTGAATCTCGACGCCGATGAAGTCGTCACGCCTGAACTCGCCAACGAGATCATCGCGATGTTTGCCAAAGGCGAACCTGAGTACGTCGCCTACGGCATGGCGATTGAGATGGTGTATCCCGGCGATGCAGCGCCGCGTCCGCTGGCGCGGGATCATTGGTACATTCGGCTATACAACCGGCGCTTTGCGAGGTTTAGGGCTTCGCCGATTCACGACACCGTTGAGACGGGCAGCCATCCGGCCGGCGGCTTCCAGGCGCCCGTCTTTCATTACTCGATGCGCTCCTTCGCCGACATGAAGCGCAAGCTCGACGAGCGGACCTGGCTTTTGGTCCAGAATTCCAGACTGGACTCTAAGTTTGAGCTGACCTCACGCCTGTTCATCGAGCTGCCGATGAATTTCTTCAAGTATTATGTCGTGAGGCGTCACTGCTTGGGTGGGCTCAGAGGCCTGCGCTACGCGTCGATCCAGGCAAGCTACCGGTTTCTGAAAATCTATCGCATTTGGCGTTCTGCCAAGAGCAGGGCGGCCGGTACGAGAGACCAGATGGCCTGAGCCCGGCGGGCAAGGCCG
>Ga0182740_1000710_pt1 | contig 29773 bp, 36 predicted proteins | sample eDN5th37CKraftBY_FD_128872 | JGI IMG/M metagenome (GOLD analysis project Ga0182740, IMG submission 128872) | Enriched backyard soil microbial communities from Emeryville, California, USA - eDNA 5th pass 37_C Kraft BY (version 2) (version 2) | ecosystem: Environmental > Terrestrial > Soil >...
AGAGCATCAGGCCGAGCAGCACGCCGCCGATGACGAGTGGCGTCGCGGACATGAGGGCGCGGGCGCGCCGCGCGCGGTCGGCGGGCCGACCCCCGTCAAGCGGCGTCGGCGGAAATGGCGGCTTGCACTGGCGGCAGCGGCACCATTGATCGTGGATGGGCATCAGAGCCTCCCCGTCCGGGCGAGGTCCTGCTCGCAGCGCGTGCAATATTCGGGGTGTTCGGCCGACCAGGCGGTATCGTTGCCCTCGCGATCGGGCTGATCGGTCCACTCGTCCCAGCCGCAGCGCCGACAGAGGCGCGGGTGCTGCTCGGGCGGGAGCTCGGCGAGCTGGCGATAGATGTCGGCGCTGAAGGGAAACACTGGACCATCAGGCGAGGAGCAGCGCGGCGCGCTGCTCGGCGAGGCGGTCGACACCGTCGATGATCTCGATCATGTTCAGGAAATCGACTTCGACGAGGACGCGGCGATTGACCGAGAGCTTGTAATAGCTGCACGCGGTCTTGATCGTGGTCTTGCTGTCATCGCCGGCCTTGCTGTCGCCCGGATCGATCTCTTCATGGCGGCCGCGCACGACGACCTCGACCGCGTCGATCGCGCCGGTGCTGTCGGACTGGTAGGCGCCGGCGAAGCGGATCAGTTCGGAATCGTGGGTGGCGGCGCCGAACCCGGTGAACAGGGTGGGGACGAGACCGCCATATTCGTGCTCGAAATCGATCGCCTTCATGCCCTTGTCCCATTTGACCGGGCCGCTCATCCCGCCGCCGCGATATTCCTCCATGTCGCGGCTGAGGACGGGGAGCTTGATCGTGGTGGCCTCGCCGAGCAGCGGGCCGCCATTGTACGAGACGATGAAATTCTTGAGTTTCGAGGGAAGGCCCATGGTCGATCCTTTCTGGCGCGCGATGATCAGCTGGCGAGGCCGCTGCCGATGGTGGCGAGATACTTGTCGGTGAGGCGCTGGTTGAGCGTGATCAGCTCGGCCGGCGGGCACGGGGTGTAGTCGTAGTCGATCACGAGCCGGCCGGCGGCGAGATCGGTCGCGGCGTTGTTGGCCGGGTCGAACCAGGCGCCGGCGTCGATGATCCGCCCCTGCGCCCGGAGCGCCCGGAAATCGGCGTTGATCGTCTCGATGATATCGCGGATCAGGCCGGCGTTGAGCGGCTTGTCCACCGCCCAGTCGATGCCGTTGGCGATCGAGTCCATCAGCGCCTGGGCGGTGCGGACCGTCGATTCGAAGGCATAGAGCGGCTCATCGGAGCAGGTCCGGTTGCCCCAGAAGCGGAAGCCGTTGCGCCGGATCAGGGTGGTGACCGGCGCGGCGTTGAGCAACCCGGCGTCGTTGTTGGCGCTCTGGAGATCAAAAAAGACGTCTTTCGAAAGGCCGGTGACGCCGTTGACCGCGACGTTGGAAAGCGTCTTGTGCCAGCCGGTCTGCTGGTCGATCGCGGCGCGCAGGCCGAGCGCGCGGGCGATCGCGTCACCGCCGCCCGCCGAGAAGTCGGGCCAGATCAGCATCAGCTCGCGGGCGCCGAAATTGTCGCGATAGGTGATGGCTTCGGCGACGTCGTCGGCGATCGCCGCGCAATACGCCATGCCGCGCAGCCGCTGCGCGATCGTGATCAGTTCGTTGGCGACGTCCTGGGTATCGAGCCCGGGCGCGCCGAGGATCCGGGGGCGGACGCCGAGCTGGGCCTCGGCCGCGAGCAGCGCCTGGGCGCCGGTGTAGCTGCCGCCGGCGGTACCGCCGATGACGTTGGCCGTCGTCGCCGCCGCATCCTCGCCCTCCTCGACACGGACCGCGACAATGATCGGCGACGCCTGGTCGGCGATGCCATCGAGCGCGCGGGCGAGGGTGCCGTCCTCGCCCGCCTTGCCGAGGGCGGACCGGACGTCGGTGACCAGCGTCGGTTTGTCGAGCGGGAAGGCGTCGGCGTCGGCGTCGCTCGCGGTCGCGATCAGGCCGATGATCGCCGAGGCGATCTGCTGGATCGGGCGGGTGCCGGAGAGGATCTCCGCGACGCGGATACCATGGTCGAGGGCGGCAACGGGCATGCGCTATGCTCCTGTTTCAGGCCGCCGCGCCGAGGCGCAGCGGAAGGGTGAGGCGGGCGAAGCTGTTGGGCGCCGGCCGATCGGTCCGGTTGCCCTCGAGCGTGACGGTGAGCGCGCCGGCGCCGACCCCCGGCTCGATCGCGACGCGGCGGAGCGCGAGACGGGGCTCCCAGCGCCGAAGCGCCATCGCGGTGGCCGCGTACATCCTGATCCGCGTGGCGGCGTTCACCGGCGCGTCGATCAGATCGAACAGGGCGGAGCCGTAGTCCCGCCTCATCACGCGCGTGCCGATCGGCGTCGAGAGGATGTCGCCGATCGACTGGGCAAGATGGGCGTCCCCCGCGAGCGGCGCGCCGGTGGCGGCATCCATGCCGATCATGCCAATGCCCTCGCCGCGAGCAGCGCAGCGCCCCAGGCGATCAGCGCGGCCGCGCCGGCGAGCAGCCAGGCGTGGCAGATGACGAGGCAGACGCCCGAGGGCCTCCGCGAAGAGGGAGTATGACGCATCGCGCCGTGATCGTGGCGCGCGCCGCCGCACAACGCGCGGGCGCTGCGTTGTAGAGCCCCGGCTCTACAACGGCGGCCGCCGTGCAAGGGGCCATCGTCTATCGCTGTTCACCGATGCCAGCACGGGAATAATCGTACCGGGAGCATTACTCAAACTATTGAAGAGTCTCTTTAATTGTGGCGATTCTCCGCCCGTGGTCACCGCGTTGCACTTCCCGCCAGACTATCGCGGCCGCCGCCATATCTCCAAACCGACGCCGGTTCAGCTTGTGTTCGGCTGACGCCGCCTATATGGGCGCGCCAAATCCGAGGAAATTCGAGTTGGACAAAGTGGAAACTCTCGCCCAGATCGCGGAGCTCATCCTCCGCCTGCAGGACTGTCTGGCGATGGCCGACCGCCTGGGCCAGCATCGTGCCGCGATCGCCATCAATGACGCGATCCTCAGCCTCGGCGGCGATCCGCCAATACCCGCCGCAGATATGTAGTCAGACCAGCCCGCGCGATCGCGCTCAGCTCGACATTGACCTTGCGGCCGTCATCGGGATCGGGCGTGCGGACCAGCTGGCCCTCGCGCACCATCAACTGCATCCAGCGCAGCGCTGTGGTGGCCGGCACGCACGCGGCGATGCTCGCGCTGGTCACCGACGTGCGCCCGGTCGAATAGAGATCGAGCATCAGGTCCCAGGCCGGTTCGCCGAAATCGCCGAGACACAATTTATCACGCTGGCGGCGCTCGCGATAAAGCTGCCTCGCGAGCTGTCTCAATTCTCCGTCGCTGGCCGGCGTCCCGTCGTCGGATCGCGGCTCTGGCGGGGGCGGAGCGACCGGCGAGCAGCTGAGGCGGCGCGCTTCGCACCGGATCGCCCGCGCGGCCTGATCGAGCTGATCGAGCGCCGATGCGATTCGGGCCACCGCGCCGCTCACCACCGCCGCCGCCATGCGCTCTCCCTTCATCATTGCGTATCCGTAACACAAGTAGACCAGAGCCGAAGCCGGACTGCAAGAGTCCGTCGGCAGACTTTACAATCGACCGGGCGCCAGATTCCGCGACTCATGGTTAACCCTGACATGGCACGAAAAATGCTTGGTCTTTGCCGTGTTAAGGTAGGGGCGATCGAATGCGGAAGATTCTAGCGGCGGCGTTGGCCGCGAGCACGATGCTGTGGGCGGGGAGCGCGCAGGCTGCGAGGTATTTGGAAGTCGCTTTTGCCGGGTCAGGCTCATATGTCGCCTCGTTCGATCCCGACGGCATTACCTCGCAGCGCTTCGAAATGAATACATCAGGCTTTGTCTCTATCGACACAGAAGCGCCAAACCTTTCAATAGGATATAATGGAAACTGGTATACATCATATTACAACTCTAATGGCATATCATTATGGGAAGATCTCGGAGGACCGTATTACACCTCTGTATGGGCATCATTCGACTGGTCGAGACTGCCGGACGACGGAGAGTGGTACTCCATTTTCGGGCCTGCCGATAGCGCGTTCGTTCAATTTCACGACGTGAATCGATACGGCGGTGCCGATCAGGTCGGGGCGATTACCTTGCTGGTCGCCAGGACATCGGACACCCCGTTCGAAAGCACACCATCAATAAAATTCGGCACGAAATTCGAGGGCAATATCGTGGGGTTTGTCCCCGAGCCCGCGACCTGGGCGCTGATGATCGCGGGCTTCGGGCTGGTCGGCGCGGCAATGCGACGGCGTCAGGCTGCGTTCGCCTAGTCCGCGATGATCGGCTCGCCATCCGCAATCGCGGTTGCCGCCTCGGTCAGAGCCTTATAGCGCCAGTTGGTGTTCGGGCCGCCCGACACATCGGTATCGGTCGCGGAGAACAGCATGCCCCAATATTGGTACGTGCTGGTGGTGTTGTCGGGCCGTCTTGTGCCGAGGTTGAACACCGTCAGTGGCGAGTCGGGCATCTTGCGGTTCCAGCGATCGAAGAGCGCCTTCTCGACCTCGCCGAAGCGCTCGTCGGTCATCAGCGCCCGGAAGAATGTGGTCACGTCCCACACCGGCTTGGCACGCTGCGCGTCGGTTGTCGCCTTATCCCAATACTCATCCCAATAGGTCGCGTTCGGGGGCGCATTGCCGGCGCCGGCGGGCACATCGCTACCCTTAGCCCGGTAGGTCTTTTCGTCTGAACCGACCACCAGTTGATACGGCTTAGCCCCAACGGCCGGGTTGAACGCTCCGACCTGCTCTGGCCAGCCGCTGAGCGTAAAGTGCCAGTTGCCACCTTCGTAAGAGGCTAGACCGATCGCGTCGCCGCTCACCCCCTTGCCGGTCAGCCACGCCCTGAGCGCCTGCTTGAGCAACCAGTGCCGATCGACCGCGCCGACCGCGGCATCCATCGCATAATGCTCAAAGAAATAGTCGAGCGCCGCCGGCATGTCGGTGTAGATGAGATCCTTCTTGTCGAGCGGGTAGTCCGTCTTTTTATAATCGCCGTAATTGTCGAGCCAGTAGGACGGGGCCGCGACATAACCGCCGATCAGTTCCTGCCAGAGATCGTCCCACTCGAACAGATCGCCGCCACTGAATGTCTCGCCAGACTGGACGTTGTAGACCGGGATGATGTGCGTCGGGTTGCGCCCGGCGATCGCCCATGCCGCACGAGCGGCGACCCAGGTGCGCTTGTTGTCCCACGCCCGGGCGCGGTTGTACGCGAGGATGCCGGTATTATCGGTGTCGCCCGGATTGTCCTTGTTGACCCAGCCTTTATAGACCGCCTCCCAATTTGGATCGCTCGGCGATACCGCGACCTTGGCGGCAGGCAGGGGCGTGCCGATGGCAAGATTCTGCCTGGCGCGATAGGTCCAGTGCTGGTTGTCGGTCACGCACTCGCCGGCCGTCATCGCCACCTTGAGCACACGACCGCTTACCCAACGATCGGTCGTGGCGGCGTCAATCACCGTCTGTGGCGTCGCTTCGGCGGTCGTCGTGAGGTTCGGATCACCCAGCCCCATCCGCGCGCCGATCAGCGAATAGGCTCTATACTGCGGAAATTGCAGATTCCACGGCTCGTTCGAGCGCTCGATATAGAGTTTGAGCCCTGGATCGAGGTGCGCGGCGATATAGGCAACGTCATCGGCGACGGTCGCCATATCCTCGTTGATGATCCAGTTATACCAGAGATCGCGGCCGCACTGGTTGGCGATCTCCACCATCAGCTCGCGGCAGATCGGCCCCTGCGAGACGAAGCCCGTCCAGCGCTTCGCCGGTGTGCGCTGGTCGAAGGCACGCGCGGTATCGCCGATCATCGACGCGCTATTGGTCCCGCGATCCGACATGAAGCGCAAAGGCCCGCCGGCCGTCATCGCCTTAACGGTGTCGATCAGGACCGGGGTAGCGATGCCGGTCGATCCCGCCTTGCGGATCGACGGCAGCAGGCCGCCCGGCGGGATCGTGGTCGCGTCGATGTCGATGGTCGTAAGCGTGACCGATCCCGCCTCGCGGGTGAGCGTGCCGGTTCCGGTTTCGCTGTCGTAGGACCAGTCTTTGATGCCCCGTCCGTCAACACTGTTCACTACGACGTGCGGCGCGAGGGTGACGTTGTAGGTGCCCGCATAATCGGGGTGCGTATACCCAGGCAGAAACAGCGTATAACTGGTGAGGTCGAGGCTGTTGTCGGCGTAAATGCGGCCGTCATAGTCCATCTTGACGGTGCCGTTCAGGCCGTCGTCGGATGTGTAATAACGATTGGCGGTGTCCGCGTCGCGCGGCATGATGTATTTATTGCCTTCGGTGCGCCACTCGGACTGCCACATCAGGTCATAGAAAAACTGATTGTCCGACCATTGCAGCGCGCTGTCCATGTTGAGGCCAAGCGGCAAAGCCGTCACCCGCTCGCGCGCGATCCTCGACGGCACGTCCATTACCTCGGCCGCGCCGTCGCCCGTGCTTCCCGCCCACACTTGTAGAGCCGCACCGGCCTGTTCCGCGATCGGGGCATCCGATTCGAGGCGGAATGACCCGCCCCCCAGATCGGTAACGGCGCGACGGGAGATCAGCGGCGTGCCGTCCGCCGCCATCAGCGCGGCTTCAAAGGGGCCGGCGTGACCGGATACAGTCGCGTCGATCGTCAACACGTCCGGCCAGTTCGATGCACCGGTCACGCTGGTGATGAACGGCGCGGAGTAAGCGTAGATCGTCACGTCATCGGCAGGGAGCGTGTGGCTGACGGTGGCAGAGCCGATCAGCCCCGCGCCAGTGGCGTCGGCGTCGCGCAGGACGCCCGCCGGGATGACCCAGGACACGTCGTCGTTGGGCGATGGCTCCGCAGCCGTCCAGTCGCTCTCTGCGCCGAGCCCGTATTCGACACCGTCAACCTTGACATGTATGTGGTGATCCGGCGTGACGCTGAAGTCCAGCTTCATGCCGACATACAGAGCGGGAATCGCCAAGGCGAGCACCTGCCCGACCACACCACCGCCGGGGTTCATATTGTTGGCGTTGCCGCTCCACGCCCCGTTAAGGATCGTGCGCGCCGCGACGTAGGCGTACTGGCCGCCGGACGTGGTGCCATTGACGTAGACCGCGACCATGTTCTGATCGTCTTTACGGCGCAGGATGATGCGCGGCTGGTGCTGCGACGCGGGCGAAGTGTCGAATATTGTGTAGCGGACACCATGCGCGCTCGTCTCGGTATCGTAATAGAGCGTGGCGAGGCTGCCATCGACCGCGACGCCGGCACCCGGCCCCATTTTTAGCTGACCGCTAACAATCTTATACAGGTCTCGCGTCGTCGCGTCGGCACCGTCGAGCACCCAGCCCTTATCGCCGATGATCGCCTGCCCTGTCGCATCGTCGCGATCGAAGTCGTCGGACATCAGATCGGTGGCGGCCAGGCCGTTATCGTAGGCCGCGCTCGTCCGATAGGCGACGCCACCCGGTCCCGTGGCCTTCTGCACGAACGTGATCGACCCCGGCCACTCGGAGGCCGCGAGCGTCATCGTGGTGACGCCGGTCGGCATCAGATCACGATACCATTCGCCGGTCGAGCCGGTCGCATTGCTGGTCGCGCCGAAGGTGGCGGTGAGGATGCCGTCGTTCTCCGCAATCGTCGGCGCGGTGTCGATGGTCGGGCCGTCGACAGCCGGCTCGCTGTTGTCGAATGCCGCGGACGTGCGGGTCGCCGGGGTCGTGCCTTCGGCGCCGGTGCAGATCTGGGTGAACGTGACGCTGCCACGATAGACGCTACCGTCGAGCGTGGCCCCTGTCTCGGCCGGGTCGATCGGCGTGCCGTCGAGGCTCCAGTAGCCGGAGTCCGTGCCATTTTCCGACGCGCCATAGGTGCGGGTCAGAATGCCGCCGGGCTCGCCCGCGATCGTCGGCGCCGAAGTGATCGCCGGCTCGGCGGGCTCGCCGCCACCAGCCTCCGCCACGTCGACGCTGAAGAGGTGCGTCGCGGTCGCGCCGTCGGCATCCTCGACCTGGCCTGTGAACTGGTAGCTGCCGGCGGCGAGCAGCGCGCCGGCGGCGAGGCCGCTCTCAGGGTCGAGTGTCTCGGCGATGGGCAGGGCGCCGGCGGCAAGGCTGTAGCGGTAGGGCGGCGTGCCGCCGCTGGCAGTGAGACGGAAGAACCAGGCGCCGCCGGCGACGCCATCGGGCGCGACGCCATCGAGCGCGAGCGGGGCGTCGGCGGCGAGGATGGTGACGGCGTGGCTGAAATCGGTGGCGTTACCCTCGCGGTCGACCGCGCGCAGCTGGCAGGACACAATGTCCGCCCCGGCGTCATAATGCTGCGGCGGCAGCAACAGGCGCGCCCCCGAGAGAGTGAAAGCCGCGCCGTCGAGCTTGAGAAACACCACCGGGACGTCGGCGACCAGGGTGACGGCATAGGGCATGCCTTCGGTGATCGCGCCGGCGCCCGCCGACAGGATCGTGGGGGCGGTGGCCGACGCCGGCGGCATCGGGTTGGCGCCGTCGATTTCCTGGACGCGGATGCCATGCTGGGCTGTCGTCATTTGGGGTCTCCGGTATCGGCGGCGCCGGTCTGGACACCGCCATGTTTGTGATGGACGAGGCTGATCCCGCTCGCGGTCGCGTCGCCGCTGATCGTGAGGTCGCCGGTGATGGCGACATTGCCCTCGATCGCGATGCCGCCGGGCGCGACGAGGCGGACGGTGCCGCCCGCCGGGAGCAGCGCCTCGAGCGCATGGCCCTCGGGGTCGTAGGCGAGGACCGCGCCGTCGTCGTACACGATCAGCTCGCGCGCGCTGTCGCCGGCCGGCGGATAAGTCGCGCAGGAGACGCCGCGCAGCGCGACGCCGGCCGCGATCTCGCCCTCGGGGCAAATCAGCAGCACCTGCTCGCCGACGCTCGGCGGCGCCCAGCTGCGCGTCGCGCCGGCCCGTGGCTCGATCCAGCGGATCGGCCCCGTGATCAGATCGCCGGCGGCGACGGTGCAGCGCGCGGCGGCCAGATCGACCGACGCGATCGTGCCGAAGCGGATGAGGTCGCCAAGCCCCCGGGCGTCTCCGTCGGGGCGCATCAGGCGGCCGGCGCGGAAGATACGGCGCCGGCGGCGATCTTCACCGCGACGCCACGCGCGACGGCGTCCACCCGGGTGGCGGTGGCCGCCTTGTCGTAGCCACCGGCGCCGTCGTGGCAGGCATTGACCGCCCGGCGATGGGTGACGCCGCCGTGGCGGAAGGTGGCAGCGACGGTCCGGGAGGCCGCGTCATACTGGCCGATCGAAATCTTCATGGGCGGGTCCTCTTTTGCCGGGTGGGGTCGGCCAGGCGACGTCGCCGCCGCCCCCGAAGGTGGCCGGCAGATCGCGCAGCGCCTGCCGATAGGCCTGCCAGGCGCCGCGCTCGGCGGCGTCGAACGGAGCGTCGTCGAGCTGGGTGAAATCGCTCGCCGCGAGCAGGCGGTCGCGCGCCGCGCGCAGCCGCGCGAGTTGCTCCTCCGCCGAGGGCTGGAGAACGCGCGCGACCGGCTCGCCATGGGCGTCGGGGCCGATCGTGCTGCCCTCGGCCTGAGCGGCGAGCAGCGCGGCATGGCGCGCGGCGGTGACGACAACGGCATCGCCCGGCAGCGGCTGGTGGATCGCGCTGTCCAGAAAACCGCCGGCGGACGGGCTGTAGTAAAGCGTCATCCGGGGAGGCTCCTCAATAGCCGATCGCGACGACGCGGCCGGTGCTGCTGTAGCCCGAGCCGGAGTCCGAAAAGGCCCGGGCGAGCGTGCAGCCAGCTTTCGTCGGCTCCCCGACGACCTGGTACCACATGTCGTAATCGGTGTTGTGGTTCGGCACCTGCGTTGCCACCTGGACGTCAAGGCAGGCGTTCGGAAACACGATCGGAAACGTCACGCTCTGCGTGACCTCGCCGGCGGCGATGACAGCGCCCCGGCACCACTGGATGATCAGCCCCGAGGGCAGCACCTGATAGCCCGCCGCGGCGAAACTGCGATCGGCATATTGCGCGAGCCGTACGAAGTCGGCCGCCTCGAGGCCGTCGAGCAGGTCGGCGTCGAGCCCCGAGCCGGCCCCGTCATTGCCGGCATCCCAGACCGTGAGACCCGACCGCGTGATCGGCCCGACGACGTCGAGCGCCCCCGCGTTGGTCAGGGTCATGACGGTCGCGGTGTCGGCCTGGTTGCGCCAGAACAAGCCGATCGAGCCGGTGACGAGATAATTGTGCGTGGAGCCGTTGCCGGAGAGAATGCGGGCGCCGCCGACAGTGATATATGCGTTGACCGGCAGATCGACCGGGCCGCCGCTGAATGCGAATCCGGCGCCGTTCTGCGACGCCAGATTGATCGGACCATCCGCCGCCGCGAAACCGACATAGCCGAGCGCGGCATCGGCCGGCGAACGGAACTGCAGGACGCCGCTGCGGCCGTTGCTGCCGGGCAGCATCCTCACATAGCCGGTTCCCGGCGCCGAGGCCGAGATCGAGGGCGCGAACAGCGCGCCGCTGAACGCCGCGCCGCTCAGCAGCGCGAACTCGGCCGCCTGGCGCCCGTCGAGCAGATCGGCATCGAGCCCCGAGCCGGCCCCGTCATTGCCGGCATCCCAGACCTTGAGACCCGACCGCGTGATCGGCCCGACAACGTCGAGCGCTCCCGCATTGGTCAGGGTCATGACGGTCGCGGCGTCGGCCTGGTTACGCCAGAACATACCGGCCGAACCAGTCAGCAAATAATTGTGCGTGGAGCCGTTGCCAGAGAGGATGCGGGCGGCACCGATGGTGGTGTATGCGTTGGCCGGCAGACCGACTGGGCCGCCAGTGAACGCGAAACCACCGCCGTTGAAAGAATTCAGATTGATCGGACCATCCGGCGCCGCGAAGCCGACGTAGCCGGCAACACCGCCCGCCGCCGTTCCGAACTGAATGTAGCCAGTGCGCGCAGCTTCGCCGCGATAGAGCAGCACGTAGCCGGTGCCGTCTCCTTTAATGACCCTGAAGGAGTCCGGTACCGTGACCGGGCCGGTAAAACTCGCTCCTGACAGCAATGCGAACGCGCTAGCATGCCGGCCGTCGAGCAGATCGGCGTTGAGACCGCCGCCCTCACCCTCGTCCCTGAGGGCGGCCGATTTGATTCCGAGGGCGAGCCGGAGCGCGGCCGCGCTCGCCGCGCCGAGCAGCGATTTGACGAAGGCCGAGGGCGCGTCGGTGCCGAGGCGGGCGTCGAGCCAGGCGCGGACCGCGCCGAGCATCCGGCTCGGGGTGACCGCGCGTTGAGTGTCGCCGCCGGCGAACGCCTCGGCATCGGTCGCGAGTTCGACCACGCCCTGGCGCTCGGTGGTCGCGGGCGGATTGAGGAAGTTGGCGTCGCCGAAGCTGATGGCGGTCGCGTCGATATCCTCGAAGCGGATGTCGATCGCGAGCAGCATCACCGATGCGGCGGTCTTTTCGAGGAGCGGCATGGCCTGGCCGTAGAGCGCGAACAGGGTGCCATCGGCGAGGTAGAGCGCAAGCGACCGCACGGTGAAGATATCGGCGGTCTCGTCGCGGACGATGAGGTGGATGGTGTCGGCGGCGACGACGTCGCCCGACAGCGTCGCGATCCGCTTGCTCTCGCCGGCGAGCGTGGTCGCGATCTTGGTGGCGACGACGGCGGTGGCGGAGATCCCGCACGCGGCGATGACGACGGGCGCGGTGCCGTTATTCGCGGCATTGACCAGCGCGGCCCGGCCGGCATCGGTGACGGTGATGACGATATCGCTCACGCGCGCCCCCGGTTCATGCGGCACCCGCCCCGGCGTTGAGCCGGGCATGGATCGCCGGGCGCAGCGCCGCGATCAGGCCGACCGCGCCGGTCGAATCGACCGAAAGCGTGAAGGTGAAATGCGAGCGTACCGGCTTGGTCCGGCTGATATCGGCGATCACCTGATCGACATAAGCGGCCGATGGCGCGCTGCCGGCGGCGCCCGACAGGCTGAGGGTCAGCGCGAAGGTGTGCGGATCGCCGCGCGGCGTCGTCTCCCACCATTCGCGCAGCGCGATGCTGCCGCCAAACGCGGCGACGACGTCGCGGACCGAGCGCACCGTCCCCTTGGCGCGCTGGATCTCGATGGCGCGGCGGACCCGCGCGCGCTTGACGTCCTCGGGCCAGTCGGGATCCCAAACGTCGATCGACAACGCCCAGGCGAGGTAGGGGAGCAACACGACCGGACAGCGGTCGGGATCCCATAGCGGCTCGATCGGAGACGGCACCGCTCCGAGCCGGGCGGTCGCCGCCTCGAGCGCGCGCTCCAGCGGGCCGGCGTTCGGCGGCAGCAGCATCATTCGCCGAGCCCGGCATAGGTCAGCGTGATCGCGGTGCAGAACGCGGCCTCGGTGCGATCGCAGACGATATCGGCGGCGGGGCTGGTGAGCGTGACATTCTGCACGCCGTCGCAGTGCAGCGCCGCGAACAGCCCCGAGCGCGTGATATCTCGGCCGAGCCGGCGGCTCTCGGCGACATAGGCCTCGACCTGCGCCTGGGACTGGGCGAGCACGATCGCGCGATCGGGGCCGGCGAACGTGGTGATGCTGGCCGCGACCGCGTAGCTCGTGATGTCCGCCGACTGGACGATCAGATCATCCGTCAGCGGCCGCCGGGTCTCGGCGCCGAGCCAGGCGGTGACGGCGGCGAGCAGCCCGGGCGACGCGGTGCCGTCGCCGTCGCGCGCGAGGATGCTGACGACGACGGTGCCGGGCGCGGGGCTGGTCGCGCTCGCGTCGAGAACGGCGGGGTCAGCCGAGAGCGCGTGGAAGATGTAGGCCCCCTCGGGACCGGCCACCGAATAGCCCTCCGGGGCGAGGACAAGACGCCGGCGGAGATCGGTGTCGGACTCCATCGTCGGAGGGGTGCCGGTCTCAGGATCGCCCGGGCTGACGAGCAGGCGGGCGACCCCGAACAGGGCGGCGAGATGGTCGAGATCGGCGCCGGTGGCGAATGCCGGCATCACCGCGCGCGCGGCATCGTTGACCCGGGCGCGCAACAGCGTCTCGCGATAGGCCGCGATCTGGAGAATCTTGATCGCCGGGTCCGATTCGACGGTGGCGTCGAACCCGGGTGCGAGCAGCTGCAGGCGCGCCAGCATGTCGGCATAGATCGTCTCGAACGACAGCGCTTCGATGACCGAGGGGGCGGGCAGGCGCGAAAGGTCCACGGCCGTGAAGGTCGAGTTGTCGGTCATGGGGCGACTTCGGCGCGATCGAACGCGCGGCGCCACGACGCGCCGTTGTAGAGCCGGGGCTCTACAACGGGAACCGCGCCTCGCGCGCGGTCACGCCAGCATGGCCAACAGCCGGTCGAGCAGCCGCTCGCGATCAGCCCCGGCGAGGCCGAGCAGCCGGCGCACCGGATAGGTTGCCTCGACGCTGCTCCGCTCCCGATCGACCTTGTCGCGCAGCCCCTCCTGATGGACGCGCGCGATCCGACCGGCCCGGCCGGCGAAGAAGCCGACCTCGATCGTCCCGGGGTCGCTGCGCGCCTTGAGATATCGGGCGCCGCGCAGCTTGCGGAACATCGCCTTGCCGGCGCCATTCGTCAGGCGGCGGCCGGCCGCCTTGCCGGCGACGCCACGCCGGTGCGGGCCGCGCGACTTGCGCGGCTCGAACGGGACGCCGTCGGGATCGACCTGGGCCGCGATACGCTGCGCCTGGGCGCGGCGCAGCTCAGCGGCGAGCGCGCGCGTCAGCCGCCGCCGGCGATCGGGCGCGATGTCGGCGACCAGCGCCGCGAAGGTCCGTTCGAGCGCGGCGAGATCCTCGGCCATCAGTCCGCCGCCGGCGGCCAGAGCGCCGCCGGCTGCTCGCCCGGCTGGAGGAGCCCGAGCTCCTTCAGGATGGCATAGGCCTCGCCATCGACCGGCCCCGGTTCGTCGCCATGGGTGAGATCGTAACCGCCATCGTCGCGCGCGGCGGCCGTGACGGTCTCGGTCAGCTGGATCTCGATCGAGATGTTGCAATGGTGCTGGTCGAGCAGATCGACCTCGAAGCGGAGCGCGTCGTCGCGCAGCTCGGGATTGAGCAGCTGCTCGGGCTGGTTGACGCGCAGCCACTGGAGCAGCGGGAACAGGATCGCATCGGGTTCGCCGGCATAATCGAGCACGAAGATCGCGAGCTGATAGTGATATTCGAAGCCGAGCCCCGGCGTGGCGCGCGCGACCAGCCGACCGCGCTCGACATAGCATTGGAAGCGGTCGGGATCGGTGGCGAGATCGGGTACCGCGCCCGCCAGCGCGGCGGCGAGACTGCGCGGCTTGAGCATCAGCGCTGATCCGGGCAGGCGGCGCCGTTGGTGTCGGGGCTGACCCAGCCGATCAGGCGCTCGAGCTGGCTGGAGACGCGCGCATAAGCGGTGGCGAGGCGGATCGCGGCGGCGCGGACCGGGGGCGGCAGGGTCGCCGTCGCAGCCTCGGGAAAGCCGGCCGGCGCCACCGGGCAGACGAGCAGGTCGGCGGGCGGCGTGTCGCGGATCGCGATCGTCGCCGGCGCCATCGGCGGCTCAGCCGCCGGCCGCGCGCAGCCCGCCAGCGCGATTAAGAGCGCGAAACCAATCAGCGCCCACGCGATCGTCAGATCCGATACCCGCATTGACCTTCTCCATCGTCTCGGCGGCCGCGCGCGCATCGGCGGCGGCGGCGCGTGCGCGTTCGCCATCCTGGGCCGCCTTCGCCTCGCGCTCGCGCGCGGCCTCGGCGAGGATCCGCGCGCTCTCGATCGCCGTGGCGCGCTCGTGCGCGGCGAGCGCGGCGACCCGTTGCTGGCAGGCCGCCCCGCGCTTGCCCTGCCCCGGATCGAGCGCCGAGCCGGCGGCGGCGCAGACCGTCTCCCCCCACGCCACCATGCGATCGCGATCGGCGCGCCCGGTCGCCCCCCAGACGTAGAGCGCGCCGGCGGCGGCCGCGACGAGCAGGAGCGTGGCGTAGCTGCGCTCCTGGACGAGCCAGCCGAGCATGGCCTTGAGCGCGGCGATCATCGGTCTTTCCCCAGCCCGAGCCGAGCCAGGACGAGATCGGGCAGCGTGGATGCGGCGGCCGCGACCCCCTCGATAAAGCGTGGCGTCGCGCGGAAGGCGACCATCGCCACGACAAAGCCGATCGCCTGCGAGACGAACGGGTCGAGGTGGAGCCAGGCGCTGATCCCGAGCGTGACATAATAAGAGACGCAGATCCCGACCGCCCACTGGACGAGGCGCTGGCCCCAGCTCAGCCCCTTTTCCCACGCCTGGGCGACCGCGGCGCCGATCGCCGCCGGCGCGAGCGCGGCGGCGAGCGAGAGGAGCGCGTCGATCAGTTCGCGTGGCAGCTTGTCCATGGTCAGTCCCAGAGATTGATGAGTGGGAGGGTGTCGGCGGCCGGCGCGGTCGCCGGGATCAGGACGGCGCGGCCCTCGGGGAGCGCGGCGGCCTCGGCGGCGAGGCCGGGATTGGCGTCGAGCACCACCTCGACCGCGCCGCTGCCGGCGCCGATCGCGCGCCAGACCAGCGCGTCGAGACATTCGCCGCCGAGCGCCGTGACGACGATCGCCGCCATCAGATCAGCGCCACCCTGGCGCGGCGCTTGCCGATAATGTCGCGGATCGCGTGGAGCGCGTTGCGGCGATGCTGATCGACCGGGATCGCGACCTCGCCGGCGCGCTGCAAGCCGTCGGCCGTGGCCGAGATCTCGGCATGGGTCTCGGCGAGGTCGGCGGCGGCGTAGCTCATCACCGCGCGCTGCCACGCCTGCACCTTGGCCGAGACGCCGTCGATCGCCGGCGCCGGCACGCTCGCGAGCGTGTCATGGCCCGATGCGATCTGCTCGATCCGCCATGCATCGAGATCGCGCGCGGCGGTCGCGATCGCGGCGACGATCGCCGCGCGCAGCCGCGCTGGCGCCACCGTCGTGCCGAGCCGCATCGCCGCGCGGACGGCATCGGGCGCGACCGCCGGCAAGAAGGCGTCGGCCGCGACCGGGCCGCCATCGGGGGCGACCGGCGCGGGGATCGAGACCGAGAGGCTCACGCGACCTTGCCGCCGGCCACCGCCGGCGCCGAGGCGAGAAAATCGCCGCCGGCCGGGAGCGGCACCGTCGCCGGCCAGTAGAAGCCGCACACCCGCGAGCGCGCGAAGCGCGAGAGATTGACGGCGTCGGCCTGATTGCCGCCGAGCAGGGTGACGGTGGCGGCATCGGCGCCGGCGCAGCAGCCGACATGGCCAAACGACGGATGCGGCGGGCTGCGCTCGATCACGGTGATAGCGCCCGGCGCCGGCGCGTGGAGCGTGACGAAATCGCGGCTCGCGCAAAAGCTCTTGGCCGCCGGCGAGCGGGTGCCGCGGACTCCGGCGCGCGCGAGCATCGCGTTGACGAAGATCGCGCACCACGCCACCGCCTCTTCCGAGCCCTGGACCCAGCCACAGCCGGCCTCGTTGCGATAGGCGAGGATCTTCGGATTATCGTTGGCGCCCCGGATTTCGTGGGTACCGATCTCGCCGCGCGCGAGGACGAGCCATTTCGGTTCGGTCATAGGGCCTCCGTTGGTTCGCCGCCCGGTATTCGGGGGTGAGGAGAGCGCCAGGCGCGATCCGGCCGAAGCCGTCTTGCCGGGTGCTTTCCGCCCCCGAGCGCCGGGGGGCGAGCGGGTGAACCGGGGGTCAGGCCCCGGCCGATTCGGGGACGGCCGCCGCGAGGCGGGCGGCCTCGCGCTTGAGGCCGTCGAGTTCCTTCTTGACGCCGACATGCTCGTTGAGGCCGCGCGCGCGTCAGCCGCGCGATCGCGGCGTCGAGCGTGGCGCGCTTGCCGCCGGCCGGACCGTCGGCGTCGTCATCGAGGGCGCGAGCCTGCCGCGCGAGCTGACGGCCGATCGCCGCCTCGAGCTTGGCGCGGACTTCGTCGAAAATGTCCTGATCCTTGACCAGCAGATCGACGCCGAGCAGAATTTCGAGATCGAAATCCTGGTCGCTGCCGAGCACCTTGAGCGCGGCGTCGGCGATTTCCTCCGCGATCAGCGTCGCCGGGGTGCGCTTGTAGCGCTCGGGCAGCGAGAGCCCGAAGCGGAGCATCGCGGCGGCGAGCGGCATCGCATCCCGGAAATCGCCGGTGTCGATCCGCCAGACCATGATGACCGGCAGGATCTCATCGTCGATGCCGCGTCCGGTCTCGAACATGCCCTTGAGAACGCCCTCGACCCAGGCAGCGTAGGCGGGGAGCAGTTCGCGCTTGAGTTCGATCTTGCCCTCGACCGACTGGATATCGTGGAGACGGCGCAGATCGTTGCCGAGCCGGGCGCGCATCAGGTCATACTCGCCGGCGGCGCGGCCGCTGTGGCTGGCGATACCGGCCGGCGCGTCGCCGGCGGCTTTGGCGGCGAGGATGCGCTGGCGATGGTTGCGGACGACACTCATCAACCGGCATCCTCCGCCTTCGCCGCCATGACGATGTTTTCGGCGACGGCCATCAAGCCGTTCTCCTCGACGACATAGGCTTCGTTGACGCTGCCGAAATCGGCGACGCGGTCGAGATCGGGCTGGTCGATGATCGCGCGGCGCTCGGTGCCCTCCTGGGCATAGATCGACAGGTTATCGAGCCGGGTCACCGCGATCTTGCCGGCCGGGAAATACGGCACGCGCACCGCCTGGAGTCCGCCGAGCTTTTTGGTCGAGAGCAGAACGTCGCGCGCGAGCTGCTTCGCCGTCACCCACGCCGCGCTCAAGGCCGGGGCGCTCGGCCCCGACCGGATCTGGCGCCACATCGTCACGATCGAGGATGCCGAGGCCGCCGGCTGCGACCTGTTCGACATCGAGGAGCTGCGCGCGCGCAAGGCGCCCGACGTCTTCGACAACCTCTATATGTGCAACTTCATCGACGACACCGTCTCGATGTTCCCGTTCGCGCTGATGAGGCGCGCGTGCGTCGACAGCTTCGATACGTGGCGCGATTTCAACTCCTACGCGCTCAGGCCGTTCGGCGACCGCGAGGTGTGGATCGGCTACGACCCGCAGGAGAGCGCCAACGGCGACGATGCCGCATGCGTCGTCGTCGCGCCGCCCGACGGGCCCAAGGGCAAGTTCCGCATCCTCGAAAAACATCGCTGGCGCGGCAAGGACTTCTCCGCCCAGGCCGACGAGATCGAGAAGCTCTGCGAGCGCTACAACGTCCAGCATATCGCGATCGACACCACCGGCGCCGGCGCCGCGGTCTGGCAGTGCGTCGTCAAATTCTTCCCGCGCGCGACGCGGATCGACTACAACCTGCAGGTCAAGACCGCGATGGTCTACAAGGCCAAGCACGTCTTCACCGCCGGCCGGATCGAGTTCGACGCCGCCTGGGCCGATGTCGCCGCGAGCTTCATGGCGATCCGCCCGCAGCTCACCGGCTCCGGCCGCCAGATCACCTATGTCGCCCAGCGCAGCGAAGCGATCGGCCACGCCGACCTCGCCTGGGCGATCATGCACGCCCTCTACAATGAGCCGATGGACGCGGACGATGGGCGTCCGCGCAAGAGCAGACTGAGGATCTTCGGTAATGACGGACAGCCAGCCCGACGCCGCCGGCGCGATCGCGCCCCGGAAAGCCGCCGCGCGACGCCTATTCAGCTTCGGCGACCCCGAGCCGGTGCTCAGCCGGCGCACCCTGTTCGATATGCTCGAGTGCGTCCGGGCCGGGCGGTGGTACGAGCCGCCGATCCCGCCGCGCCACCTCGCGCGCGCCTACCGGATCGCGCCGCACCACAGCTCGGCGATCGTGGTCAAGCGCAACATGCTGCTCAAGACCTTCGTGCCGTCGGCGTTGCTCTCGGCCTCGACGTTCGGGCGCTGGGTGCTCGACTATCTCGTGCTCGGCAACGGCTATCTCGAGCGCCGCGACAATCTCGCCGGCCGGCCGCTGACGATGGCGCCGGTGCTCGGCGTCTATACCCGCGTCGGGGTCGAGGCGGGGCATTACTGGTTCGTCACCGATGCGCGTGCGCCGCATGAATTCCGGCCCGACAGCGTGTTCCATCTCGCGGAGCCGGATCTTACCCAGGAGATCTATGGCGCGCCCGATTATCTCTCGGCGTTGCAGAGCTCGCTGCTCAACGAGGCGGCGACACTGTTCCGGCGGCGCTACTACGATAACGGCTCGCACGCCGGCTACATCCTCTACGCCACCGACGCCGGGCTCGACGACGAGGACGCCGAGGATCTCGAGACCGCGCTCGCCGGCACCAAGGGCCTCGGCAATTTCCGCAACCTGTTCCTCCACGTCCCAGGCGGGAAGAAAGACGGGCTGCAGCTGATCCCGATCGGCGAGGCGGCCGCGAAGGACGAATTCCTCGGCATCAAGAATACCACGCGCGACGATATGCTCGCCGCGCACCGCGTGCCGCCGCAGCTGCTCGGCGTGGTGCCTGCCAATGCCGGCGGCTTCGGCGATGTCGAGAAGGCGGCGGCCGTCTTCTTCCGCAACGAGATCGAGCCGCTGCAGACGCGGCTGCTCGAATTGAACGACTGGCTGGGCGCCGAGGCGGTGCGGTTCGCGCCCTACGACCTGCTCGCGCCGGCGCCGAAAGCGGCATGATACCCACTCCCGTCCGGCTCCGGCCGGGCGGGGGGAGCCGCGCTGGAACGCGGCCCACCGACGAGCTCACACTCGCCACGATCCAACCGGCCGATCAGGCCGCCCCGCACCCGTGCACCGGGCGGGGCCTTTTTGCGCGAGTGACCGCTATGAATTCGTTAAGCCTGCCCGTTTCCCCTGTCCGCCCCGCCGCCGGCTATATCGGCGGCAAGCGCAACCTTTCCCGCCGCCTGGTCGCGATCATCGACCGGATCGCGTGCGACGCTTATGCCGAGCCGTTCGTCGGCATGGGCGGCATCTTCCTGCGCCGCACCCGGCGGCCGGCGGTCGAGATCATCAACGATGCGTCGGGTGACGTCGCCACCCTCTTCCGCGTGCTCCAGGAGCATTACGCCTACTTCATCGACATGCTGCGCTGGCGGGTGGCGAGCCGCGCCGAGTTCGAGCGGCTGCGCGCGTTGCCGCCCGATCGGCTCACCGATCTGCAGCGCGCGGCGCGGTTCCTGTATCTGCAGCGGCTGGCGTTCGGCGGCAAGGTGGAGGGGCGCAACTTCGGCGTGGCGATGCAGAGCGCGCGCTTCAACGTCTCACGACTCGAACCGATGCTCGCCGACATCCACGAGCGGCTGACCGGCGTCGTGATCGACGCGGCTCGACTATGCCGAGTTCATCCGCCGCTACGATCGGCCCGGTACGCTCTTCTACCTCGACCCACCCTATTTCGGCTGCGAGCGCGATTATGGCCAGGACGTCTTTGGCCGCGCCGATTTCGGACGCCTCGCCGAGCTGCTCGCCGGGATCCAGGGGCGCTTCCTGCTCTCGATCAACGATTGCCCCGAGGTGCGCGAGATCTTCGCGGCTTTTCATCGGCTCGAGGTGGAGACCACCTATCAGGTCGGCGCGGCGCCGAGGCGGGCGGGCGAGCTCATCCTCTCTAATTTCGCGATCGACTAACCGAGGAGCCCGGCGCCGTGACGCCGGCCGCGCGCGCGGCGAGATCCGCGACCTCACAGAGCGCATCGTCGGGCGCGTCCGCACGTCCGACGCGCGGTGCGCTCTGAATGGCCACGCCGACGCCCAGATAAGCCACCCGTTCCCAGGGCTCGCGGCTGCCCAGTCTCTTGCGAAGCGCGTCGGCTTCCGCTGCCTCGCGGCTCGCCCGCCATGGCCCCACTGGCCGTCCGAACAGCGTGAGCCGGTGCCGCAGCTTCCCCTCTTCCATTCGTGCCCCCCGATCGCTCCACGGCGCATGCGCCGATCAAGCCGATGTGCGCCCGGTGCCTGCCCCAGGCAAGCCGAGCGCATTTCAATCCCGCGCGCCGCGCAAGGCCCCCCGCCTCGCCTCCCCGCTTCTGGGGTCGCTTTTGATGCAACAGTAAGGCACCCGCCACAGCCAAGCGGTGCGGGTCTTTGAGCGCCCGATCGCCGCGTGCGTTCGCGATGCGGATTGATGCAGCCCGGCGGCTTGCTTTGTGCTCAGGTCCGAGCACGTCCCGCTCCAAATTTTTTCGCGCCGCCGCCTTCAAAGTGGGGGCGGCTATCGGAAAACCCTAACATCCCTAATCCCTTGGGCGATCCTTTATTAAGTATCTATTTTCAAATAATAAATTTGTAAGGCGGAAGACCTAACCAAACCGCACCTCTTCAGCCAAAAAACCTAACATCGGCGGAAATCTGCCGTTTTTTGAGACTGAAATGTTAGGTTTTCGAAATCTAATCAGGTTAGGTCTAGGTTAGACGGATGTTAGGCCGGGAACGGCGGATTTCCGCCGATGTTAGGAATGTTAGGTTTTTTGCGAGACCCCACCCATATTTGAGGGGCCGGTGTTGGCCGGCGATCGCACGTAGCGGGAGCGGGTCATAGGCTACGCCAATCCAGTTCGGCGTCGTCGATCGCCGCGAACACGTCTCCATCGGCCGTCAACTCGCGAAGACGTCCGCGTACATCCTCTGGGGAGCCGTCCCTCGGAAAATGCGGGTCCTTCCGGGCGGCAGCGGCCACGTCGTCGATCCAATCGCCGCGATCACGCTGGGCGATCAGCCAGCATCCAAACGGTTCGCGTTCCATATGTGCCTCCGACTCGTGCTCGGAGCGGTATAGCGCGTTCTTTATTTGTTCTGAATATAGAGATTCAAATCAGGCGACGACGGTCAACCTACGCTTGCGACCAAATCCTGTCCCCGCAACCAACGCATACAAACGGCCGCCTTTCGCCGAAGGGCGGCCTTTTTTATTCGGAGGCATGCGATCGCGCAGCACGATGGAACTGCCGTTCGGCCGCGGGTTCCGGCGCAACATCAGGTGCTCTCGACAGGCTCGGCAGCGTATCTTCGGGCGAGCGGTTTGAGGCAGCGATCCGATTGTCTGCCGTCCAGTTCCGGTTAGAGAGATGCTCGGTGCGTCCCTTTACGAGAAGGGGGAGAGGGCGTGTAACCTCATTGCCGCCCGGTGGGATGGCAACCGGTGCGCGCGGCTGTGGCAAGATAAGCTACGCTGGTTGAATGGGAGGCGTTCATGCTGGGCCGGCCGTGTTGTCGATGCTATCCGTTGTGCTGGCAGGCCCGTAATCTTCCCGTCCAGGAGGGAGGCTGTTCGCGCGGCGGTTTTTGATCCCTTACGCCATAAATCGGGCCGGTATCGACCAGACCCGCTCTCGAGTGGGCTGAGCGAAAGGCGATTTCCGAGCGACCGGATCGACGGGAAGTCAGCGGCGATGTGCAGGTGCGTACCGCACTGCCGCCGGGGTCAGGTGTACAGGATCATTCGGCCGTTGCGGGCGCGGAAGCGCCAGCCGGCGTCGCTGCGGACCAGGGTGTCGCGGTACTCGCCGGCATATTGGGTCGGCGCGGCGACGGGGAGCGTGGCCGCCGCTCCGGCGTGCGCGGAATAGAGCAGGACATGGCAATAGGCCTCGGCGCGGACATCGGACAGCAGGTCGACGACGATATTCGTGCAGAGGTGGAAGGTGAGGCGATCGGGCGGACGCGCCGCATAATCGGCCGCGATCGCGGCTTTGCCGACCAGCGGTGCATCGGGCTTCGAGGGCCGGATCACAACCGCGTCGTCGGTAAAGAGAGCGAGGAGGCGGTCGAACGCGCGGGCGTCGGTGAGGTTGAATGAATGCCGGATGATCCGCGCGCAATCATGCTCGTGCAGCATCCGATTTTGTGCGGTCAACGCCACCGGAGCCGTCCTTCCGAGATGGGCATTCTCCTCCTCCGCGCCATGCCCGTGCCCGCCCGATCCGTGGCGGCGGCCGCGCTCTTGGCGTAACCGAAGCGGTAACTCAGGTGGATACCACTTACTTTCTGCATTTTTCGCGCCGACAGGCAATGCCGCCGGCTCCGAAAATGCTCTAGACTGGACGCCGGCTATGGAAGGGCAGCGGTTGAACGGTCGGTTCATGCCAGTCGGCGCGGGACAGCTATCGACGGTGCGGGCCGGGCCACCGGGCGGCGCCGGTGCGGTGGTATTCCTCCACGGCATGACCCTCGACAGCCGAAGCTGGACGGGCGACCTCGCGGCGCTCGGCCAACGCCACGCCGCTTACGCCTATGATCTTCGCGGCTTCGGGCGCTCTCCCGTCGCGGCCGGCACCGTTGTCGATCATGTCGCGGACCTCGCCGGCCTGATCGCTGGCTGGGGACTCGAGCGCCCGATACTGGTCGGGCTGTCGCTCGGGGCCAATATCGCGATGGCCTATGCGTTGGCGCATGGCGACGCGCTCGGCGGCGTCGTGCTCGCGTCGCCGGGGCTGCCCGGCTACCGCTGGACCGGCGAACGGCCGCCCACGGTCGCGGCAGAACGCGCCCGGTCCGCCGGTGTCGCGGCCGCGAAAGCCTATTGGCTGGGGCACCCCCTGTTCGCGTCGCTTGCCGACCGCGACGAGGCGCGGCGCGCGGTGCGCGAGATGGTTGACGGCTATGACGGCTGGCACTGGCTCAACCCGGCGCGGGTGACGCCGCTGCCCGCCGTGGCCGACCGGCTCGACGCGCTGACGCTCCCGGTTCTCGTGGTCAACGGCGCGCGCGATCTCGACGAATATCGCACGATCGGGCGATTGATCGCGGCGCGGGCACCCAACGCGCGCCATGTCGAACTGGAGGGCGCCGGCCATGTCGTCAATCTCGAACGACCCCATGCTTTCAGGACGCTGGTGGAGCAATTCGTCGCGGTGGTGACGGGCGGGCAGGCGCAACACCGGTTGCCGCCGCCGATCGGCTTCACGCTGTCGGCGCCGGGGACCTTCCTCTATTCGGGGCCCGATTCGACACGCGGGTTCGCGCTGAATCGGTTCGCGCTCAGCCTCAAAACACCGGAAAACCGGTACGCGTTTCTCGCGGACGAGGCCGGCTATATCGCGCGCTTCGGGCTCAGCGCCGAGCAAGCCGAACAGGTGCGCGCGCGCGATTGGACCGGGCTGTTGCGCGGCGGCGGCCATTTGCAGGCGATATTGAAGCTTGCGGCGACGGTCGGTCAGAGCCTCTGGGACATCGGCGCCCACAATGCCGGGATCGGGACCGACGCCATGATCGCGCTATGTCCACGGCGCGTGTCGTGCCTGCCCGGCGATGACGAAGGGGCGGCCTGATGGCGCAGATCATTGGCGGAATCGGCATTTCGCACACGCCCTCGATGGGCGTCGAATATGATCGCGGCACGGCCGGCGGCTTCGATCCGCGCTGGCGGCTGTGGTTCGACGGGACGCGGGCGGCGAAGGACTGGATCGCGCGCATGCGCCCTACCCGGATCGTCGTCATCTACAACGATCATCTCAACCATTTCACCTTCGAGGCGTATCCGACGCTGGCGATCGGGGTCGCCGACGAATTTCCGCAGGCCGACGAAGGCTGGGGGCCGCGCCCGCTGCCCGATCTTCCCGGCGACACCGCGTTCGGCTGGGACATCACCGAGCGGCTGGTCCGCGCCGGCTTCGATCTCACCGTCTGCCAGCAACTGGCGGTCGATCACGGCGTCTATTCGTGGTTCCCTTACCTGTTCGATCCGCCGTGGCCGGTGCCGATCCTTCCGATCGCGGTCAACATGATCCGTCACCCGCTGCCGACGATCGAGCGCATGTGGCAACTCGGAGCCGCGCTGCGGACGGCGATCGCAGCGAGCCCGGCGGAGGAGCGCGTCCTGATCATCGCCACCGGCGGCATGTCGCACCAGATCAGCGGCGCGCGGTTCGGCATGGCGAACGAGGATTTCGACCGCTATTTCCTGCGCGAATTGCAGCATCGCTATCGCAGCCTGATGGATATCGGGCAGGCCGAATATATGCGACTCGGTGGCGTCGAGGCGGCGGAACTGTCGATCTGGTTCGCGATGCGCGGCGCGCTCAGCGACCGGATCGAGCAGGTCCACGCTTTCTATACGTTCCCGCAGATCACCGGCTGCGGCGTTCTGGTTTTCGAGGAACCCGCGGGGGCCGCCGGCTGAGCGCGCTCAGGCGAAGCTGACCTCGATGGGCGCGGCGCCGTCGATCGTGCCCCGCACGACATCGCCGCGCCGGATCGGGCCGACGCCGGCCGGCGTGCCGGTGAAGATCAGGTCGCCGGCGGCCAGTTCGACATAGGTCGAGAGCGCGGCAATGATCTCCTCGACATTCCAGATCATCGTCGAAAGATCGGCGGACTGGCGGGGCTCGCCGTTGACGGTGAGCGCGAGCGTGGCGCCGGGCGGCGGCGCGCCGGGGGTAATCGCGCCGATCGGGGCGGACCGGTCGAAGCCTTTCGCCATGTCCCACGGGCGCCCGGCATCGCGCGCCTCGGCCTGCAGGTCGCGCCGGGTAAGATCAATGCCCACCGCGTAGCCGAAGAGCAGCGCCGCCGCATCGGCCGCGGCGATGTCGCTGCCGCCGCCGCCCAGCGCGACCACCAGCTCAACCTCATGGTGCAGATTGCCGGTCCGGCTGGGAAAGGGCAGCGTGGCGCCGCTGGCGACCACGGCGTCGGCGGGCTTCGCGAAGAAGAACGGCTGCTGGCGGTCGGGATCGCCACCCATCTCGCGCGCATGGGCGGCGTAATTCTGGCCGACGCAGTAAATGCGGCGCACCGGAAAGCGTTCGCCGCCGGCAATGGCGACTTCGGGGATGGAGAGGACAGGAAGGATCATCGCGCGGCATCTTTTCCGAAAACAGAGGCCCAAGCGCTGTAACGCCTCCCGGCGGCCCTGTCAGGCCCCTTCCGCGTCGGGGCGATGGTGCCGCCTACAGGACTCGAACCTGTGACCCTCGCATTACGAATGCGATGCTCTACCAGCTGAGCTAAGGCGGCGGGCCGGCCGCGGGGACTAGCAGCCGACGCATCGTGAGACAAGCCGTCATTCGATGGCGCCGGGGCGTTGGCGTCCGCGTGGAAAGCGTGTAGGGGGCGTGGCGGTGCGCGTATGAATATTCTGAACCGCTTTCGCCGCAGTCCGGCTCCCGCCGCGCCGCCGCCCGCTTCGCTGCCGGAGGGCCTGCGCGTCTATGCGATCGGCGACATCCATGGCCGCCTCGATCTGCTCGAGACGCTGCTCGCGCGGATCGGGGCCGACGATGCCGCGCGCGACGCCTGCCGGACCCAGCTCATCTTCCTCGGCGACCTCGTCGATCGCGGGCCGGAGTCCGCCGCGGTCGTCGAGCGGGCGATCGGGCTGCACACGGCGGGCGCGCGGTTCCTGATGGGCAATCATGAGGAGATGCTGCTGCGCATGCTCGACGGGGATATTGCCGCGCTGCGCGCGATGGTGCGGGTTGGCGCCCGGGAAACGATCCTGAGCTACGGCGTGAGCGAAGCCGCCTATGACGCGAGCGATTTCGAGGAGCTGGCCGAGCTGTTCGCCGCCCGCGTTCCCGACGAGCATGTCGCCTTTCTGCGCGGTTGCGAGGACCGGATCCTGCTCGGCGATTACCTGTTCGTCCATGCCGGCGTCCGCCCGGCCGTCCCGCTGGGCGAGCAGAGCCCGTCCGACCTGCGCTGGATCCGGCGCGAGTTCCTCGATTGCGAGGACGATCACGGCTATGTCGTGGTGCATGGTCACAGCATTTCGGAAACCGTCGAGGAGCGGCCCAACCGGATCGGCATCGATACCGGGGCCTATGCGTCGGGCCGGCTCACGGCGGTCGGGCTGGAAGGCGCCGATCGCTGGTATCTCGAAACCTGACGGCGGGGCCGGATCATGACCGGAGCCGCGGTGCGCGCGATCGCCGAAATCGCGAGCTATCATGCCCATGTCTATTACGATCCGGCCACCACCCGCGACCGGGCGGAGCGGCTGCGCGCCGGGGTGGGCGCGCGCTTTCGGGTCAGGCTCGGCCGCTGGCACGACGTCACGGTCGGTCCGCACAGCCGGGCGATGTTCCAGATCGCTTTTGAGACCGCGTTGTTTCCGACCCTGGTGCCGTGGCTGATGCTCAACCATGACGGGCTTCACATCCTGATCCACCCCAACACGCTCAATCCGCGCCGCGATCATCTGCGTGACGCGCTGTGGATCGGCGCCCCGCTCCCGATCCATGGTGACCGGCTCTCCGAAGCCATCGCGGCCGCGGGCGAGGCCGGCGAGGTCAACACCGAGCCGTTCCTGCCGGCCTGAGCGGCGGCCGGGCCGCCAGCCGCGCGGCCGTCACCGCAACGGCGTGCCCTTCCGCTCCGGCCCGACGAAGGTCCACAGCGCGATGGCCACCGCCGTGATCCCCGCGACCAGCGCCAGCGCGTAGCCGTAACTGCCGTGGCGTTGCGCGATCCCGGCCTGAAGCGTGGCGTTGACCGAGGCGATGAGGTTGCCCGCCTGATAGGCGAAGCCCGGGAACATGCCGCGCACCCCCTCGGGTGAGAGTTCGTTGAGGTGGACCGGCACGATGCCCCATGCGCCCTGCACCGCGACCTGCATCATGAACGCGCCGATCGCGAGCGCCGCCGTGCCGTGGCTGAACGCCCAGAGCGGGATGACCGGCAGCGCGAGCAGCGCTGCGAAGATGATCGCCCGGCGGCGGTTGATCCGTTCGGACCAGGCCCCGAACAGGATGCCGCCGGTGATCGCGCCGACATTCATGATCGCCACGATCAGGCCGGTGCGGTGGGTGTCGAAGCCGTGCTCGCTTTGCAGGAAGGTGGGGTAGAGATCCTGGGTGCCGTGGCTGAAGAAATTGAACGCGGTCATCAGGACGATGACGTACAGGGTGATGCGCCAGTGGCGCAGCAGCACGCCGAACGGATTGGGGCGCGGCTGGTGCCGGGTCTGCTCGAAGACCGGCGATTCCTTCACCCACAGCCGGATGACCACGACGAGCAGGGCGGGCGCGACGCCGACCATGAACATGCCGCGCCAGCCGATCGCGTCGAACAGCACATAGTAGACCACCGAGGCGAGCAGATAGCCGAACGCATAGCCCTCCTGGAGCAGACCGGAGATCAGCCCGCGCGCACCGGCCGGGATCGTTTCCATCACCAGCGAGGCGCCGATCCCCCACTCGCCGCCCATCGCGAACCCGAACAGGGTGCGGATGACGATCAGCGCGGCGAGGCTCGGCGCGAAGGCTGAGAGGAATTCGAGCAGCGAATAAAGCAGGATGTCGGCCATCAGCAGCGGCCGGCGACCGTGCCGATCGGCGAGCCAGCCGAACAGCAGCGCCCCGAATGGGCGCGCCGCCAGCGTCAGCGTCACCGCGACCGCCACCGATGCGATGTCGGTCGCGAATTCGGCCGCGATCGCCTGCAGCATGAACACCATCAGGAAGAAATCGAACGCGTCGAGCGCCCAGCCCAGAAAGCAGGCGATCACCGTGCTCCACTGGCCTCGATCGAGCGTGCGGAGTTCGGCGGCCAGGCTCATGCGTATGCCCCATCGCATTGGCGAGGGCGCCGGTGTGCGCCTCCGACGCCGCTTCGGCAATATCCGAGGCGCGCGCCTAGGGGCTGGCGCTGATTTCTAATAAGGCGTGGGTGCGAGCAGCGCCTGTTGCGCGGCGCAGGCCGGGGCGTCAGGCGCATCCGGCGCGGTGCGTAGCGCGGCCAGTTCGGCGCGTGCGGCGGCGACGTCGTCGCGAAACGCGGGAGAGCCATGCAGCGCCGCCACCAGCGCCGCGCCGGCGGTGCGCCCCGCCGCGACCGCGCTGGCGTTGTGCGCGCCGCAGACCACGCGGCTTTCGCCATAGGCGCGGCCGCGCGCGAGGATGGCGCTGGCCCGTTCGGGCACCGCCTCGGCGAGGATCAGCGCGATCGACCACCCGAGGACGGTGTGGCCCGAGGGATAGTCCCAGCTTTTCGCCAGTTCCTCGCGCGAGGCGCAGATATTGCCCTGGTCGACGAGAAACGGGCGCCGGCGCTTGAAGACGTCTTTCGGCACGGTCACCGCATCGTGGAGATCGCCATAGAGCCGGGCGAGCAGGGCGGCGGTGCGGGGTGCGTTGTCGGGGGTCAGCCGCGCGCCGATCGGGCAGCTGAACACCCGGAGCATCGCCGGCATGTCGGCCGGCACGTCCGCCGTGGCGGCCTGCCAGCGCGGGCTGCCCTCAAGCCGCCGGGTTTCCCGGAAGATGCGGCGGTCGGCCCGGTCGCGCTCGCTCCCCGCCGCAGGCGACGGCGGCAGGATCGCGACGGCGTCGAGCGCGCCGCGCTCCAGATAGCCGGCGGGTGCGGCCATGGCGGTCGCGCTGCCGAGGCCGAGCGCGAACGGGAGCAGGAGGCGGGACAGGCGGGGCATCGAAGCATCCTTTCGGGGTGTGCGCGACGATAGCCGAAGCCATGTGGCATCTCTATGATAGCCGCCATGTCAGACGCTTCCGCGCAGCCCGATCAGCGCAAGATCGTCCATATCGACATGGATGCGTTTTATGCCTCGATCGAGCAGCGCGACAATCCGGGGCTGCGCGGGCAGCCGGTCGCGGTTGGCGGCTCGCATGCGCGCGGCGTGGTCGCGGCGGCGAGCTACGAGGCGCGGAAATTCGGCGTGCGCTCGGCGATGGCGTCGGTGACGGCGGCGCGGCGCTGCCCGTCGCTCATCTTCGTGCCGCCGCGTTTCGACGTCTATCGCGCGATTTCGCATCAGATCCGCGCGATCTTCGCGGCATACACCCCGATCATCGAGCCGCTCTCGCTCGACGAAGCCTATCTCGACGTGACCGGGCTCGGCTCCGCCACCCGCATCGCCCGCGAGATCCGCGCGCGGATCCGCGCCGAAACCGGGCTGACCGCATCGGCTGGGGTCTCCTACAACAAGTTCATCGCCAAG
>Ga0182740_1000712_pt1 | contig 29687 bp, 26 predicted proteins | sample eDN5th37CKraftBY_FD_128872 | JGI IMG/M metagenome (GOLD analysis project Ga0182740, IMG submission 128872) | Enriched backyard soil microbial communities from Emeryville, California, USA - eDNA 5th pass 37_C Kraft BY (version 2) (version 2) | ecosystem: Environmental > Terrestrial > Soil >...
GAGCGAGCTACTTTTCTTTGCTCGTGCAAAGAAAAGGTAGCCAAAAGAAAGCACGCCCTGCCTCCGCGCCCAACGCGCTACGCGCGTTGGGTCCACTCCGCCGCCGGGATTTTTCGACACGACATCCCTGTCGTGTCGAAAAACGACGTGCATCCATGCACGTCGCCCCTTGCGGGGTCTTGTCCGTCGGCTCCGTCGCTGCGGAAGGGAACCCAGAAAAGCGGAAGCAACGGCAAAATCACGAGCAACAGCAACAGCAACAGCAACAGCAACAGCAACAGCGCTGGTCATGCGGGGGGGATATGCGCCTCGGTCTGAAACTTTTCCTCGGTTTCTTCCTGATCGTCGGCATCGCCGCGTTCTTCGTGATGCGGGTGTTCGTCGGCGAGGTGAAGCCCGGCGTACGCCAGGCGATGGAGTCCACGCTGGTCGACGCGGCCAACGTGCTGGCGGTGATGGCCGCGCCGGACCTGAAGGCCGGGCGCATGGCCGATGGCGATTTCGCTGCGCAGCTGGCCGCCGCGCAGCGGCGCGATCCCGGGGCGATGGTGTGGCGCTTTCCCAAGCGCAGCATCGATTACCGGGTCACCGTGACCGATGCGCGCGGCATCGTGGTGTACGACTCGCGCGGGCAGGACGTGGGCCGCGACAACTCGCGCTGGAACGACGTCTACCGCACCCTGCGCGGCCAGTACGGCGCGCGCTCCAGCCCCGAGGTGCCCGGCGACGAGATCCGCACGGTGATGCACGTAGCCGCGCCGGTGCGCGACCCGGGCGATGATCGGACCCTGATCGGGGTGCTTACCCTGGCGCAGCCCAACGACAGCATCGCCCCGTTCATCGCCGCCAGCCAGCGCGCCATCGTCGCGCGCGGGGCGTGGCTGATCGGCCTGTCGGCGCTGATCGGGTTGCTGATGACGTGGTGGCTGGCGCGCGGCATCGGCGGCTTGAGCCGCTATGCCAGGGCGGTCAGCGCCGGCGAGCCGGTGCCGCCGCCGAAGCCGCGCCGCGACGAGATCGGCGAGCTCGGGCAGGCGCTGGAAACCATGCGCCGCAAGCTGCAGGGCAAGGCCTACGTCGAGCAGTACGTGCAGTCGCTGACGCACGAGATGAAGAGCCCGCTGGCGGCGATCCGCGGCGCCGCCGAGCTGCTGCAGGAACCGCTGCCGGAAGCCGAGCGGCAGCGTTTCGCCGCCAACATCGCGCAACAGGAACGGCGCCTGACCGAAACCATCGACCAGTTGCTGCGGCTGGCCGAGGTGGAGCAGCACGGCTGGCTGCAGCACCGCGCGGCGCTGGACCTGTGCGCGCTGTGCCGGCAACTGGCCGAGGAGGCCGGGCCGCGCCTGCAGGCGGCGCGGCTGCGGCTGGAGTGCGGACTGCCTGGGCGGGCGCCGGTGCAGGGCGATGCGTTCCTGCTGCGGCAGGCGCTGGGCAACCTGCTGGACAACGCCATCGCGTTCTCGCCGGCCGGCGCGACCATCCTGCTGCGGGTGCGGCGGCAGGACGCGGGCTGGGAGGTGACGCTGGCCGATGCGGGCCCGGGCGTGCCGGACTACGCGCTGGAGCGGGTGTTCGAGCGCTTCTATTCGCTGGCACGCCCAAACAGCGGACAGCGCAGTTCCGGGCTGGGGCTGCCGTTCGTGGCCGAGGTGGCGCGCCTGCATGGCGGGCGGGCGTGGCTGCGCAACCGCCCCGCGGGCGGCGCGGAGGCGGGTTTTTCGTTGCCTGCTTAGGGGCTGGTTCTGCGTAGGAGCGCACCTTGGTGCGCGATGGGGCTATGCCGGGAAAGCTTCATCGCGCACCAAGGTGCGCTCCTGCGATGGGGTCATCGGTCCGCGAAAGCCGGGTGGTCGGCCCGTGGCCGGCCCAAGTGGTAGCCCTGCACCATGTCCACGCCCATCTCGCGCAGCATCTGCAGGGTCGCCTCGTTCTCGACGAATTCGGCCACGGTGAGCTTGCCCATGCCGCGCGCCACCTCGATGATGGCGCGCACGAACACCTGGTTGTCGCGCTCGTCCGGCAGGTTGCGGATGAACATGCCGTCGATCTTGAGCACGTCGGCCTGCAGGTTCTTGAGGTAGGCGAAGGACGAGAAGCCGGTGCCGAAGTCGTCCAGGCAGATCGGACAGCCGGTGTCGCGCAGGGCGGCGATGAAGCGCGCGGCGTCGCCCATGTCCGAGACCGCCGAGGTCTCGGTCAGTTCCACCAGCAGGCGGCGCGGCTCGACGTGGTGCTGCCGCAGCTGGCTGGCGATGTATTCCGGCAGCTCGGGGTCGTCGAAGGAGCGGCCGGAGATGTTGACGGCGATGGCCGGCAGTTGCGGGTGGGCGGCCAGCAGGCGGATGCTTTCGCGGATCACCCAGCGGTCGATCTCGAGGATCTTGCCGCTCTTCTCGGCCGGCTCGATGAATTGCGCGGGCATGACGAGCCGGTCGGGGCTGGCTTCGTCCACCATGCGGATCAGGGCTTCCAGGTGCGCCAGCCGGCCGTCGCCGGCATGGTGCACGCCCTGGAAGTGCAGGCGCAGCAGGTCGTGTTCCAGTGCCCGCGCGATGCGGTCGTTCCAGGCCAGGCGGGTGGCCATTTCCCGCGAGCTGTCGCGGTCGGGGCGGTACACGTTCCAGCGGTTCTTGCCCAGGTGCTTGGCCTGGTACATCGCCGCGTCGGCGTGGGCGACCAGGTCCTGGGCGTTGTCGGCGTGGCCGGGGCAGTGGGCGATGCCCAGGCTGGTGGTCAGGCGCACGGTCTGCTCGTGCAGGCACAGCGGCGTCTGCGCGATCCGCTGCACGATGCGTTCGGCCAGGTGGCGGGCGTCGTCCAGGCTGGCGTGCGGCATCAGCACGGCGAATTCGTCGCCGCCCAGCCGGAACAGGGTTTCGCCGGCGCGGACCAGCGTGCGGATCTCGACCGCCATGCGCCCGAGCACGCTGTCGCCGGCGCGGTGGCCGTAGGTGTCGTTGATGTACTTGAACTCGTCCAGGTCGAAGAACAGCAGGGCGACCTGGCTCGGCGTGCGCTCGGCATCGTGGAAGAAGCGGGCAAGCTCGTCCTCGAAACGGCGCCGGTTGTAGAGGTTGGTCAGCGGGTCGTGCTGGGCCAGGCGCACCAGCTGCTCGGCGGTGCGGCGCTCCTCGGTCACGTCCTCCTGTACCCACAGCCGGCCGATGTAGTGGCCCTGCGCGTCATGCACCGGGTAGGCGTTGTGCATGATGATGCGGTTGTCGTGCAGGCGGATTTCCAGCTGCCGGGAGGCGTCCGGCGAGGCGATGGCGTCTTCCAGTCGTTCCAGCACCGCCTGCGGGTCGACCATCTGTGCCCGCGCCGCTTCCAGCCCTTCGTGGGTGGTCTGGCCGATCAGCGTCCTGCTCGCAGGCAGTTTCCACATCGCCAGCATGGCGGCGTTGCAGTAGGTCACCCGGTTCTCGTTGTTGACGAACAGGATGCCCAGGTCCATCGCCCCGAGCAGCGCCAGCAGGCGCGCGCGCTCCTCTTCCAGCCGGGTCATGAACTGGCGGCGCTCGTCCACCTCGTTCTGCAGGGCCTGCGCATGGGCCGCCTGCAGGGAGCGCTGCTGCACCAGTTCGCCGACCATGTCATCGAACGCGCCGGCCAGGCGGCCCAGCTCGTCGTCGCCCTGCATGGCGATCGGCGTGGGCTCGCCGCCCTGGCCCAGTTCGTCGACCGCGCGGGTCAGGCGGTCCAGCGGCACCGCGAACAGCGAATGCACCCGCCGGCGCAGCAGCCACGTCGCTGGCAGCAGGCAGATGATGCCGAAGCCGGACAGGGCCAGCAGCCCCCACATCAGCAGGTGGTTCACCCGCGCCTGCGGCAGCAGGTAGACCTGGTACCAGCCCGGCCCGTGGATCTTCGACCAGGCCACCCACTGGCTGCCGTCGGGGGAGCGCCCGGCGCCGCTGTCGGCGCCGGATTGGCGGATCATCCGGTGCGCCTGCGCCAGCAGCGGGTCGTCGAGGGTGGACAGGCGCAACTGGCCGTCGGCGGCGGCGATGCGCTGGCGCAGGCGCGGGTGGGCGATCAGGTCGCCGCCGGCGCTCATGACCAGTTGCGTGCCCTGGTCCGCGTCGCCGCCATCGGCGCTCCGGTCGACCAGCGTCTGGATCGAGACGTCGTGCCCCAGCGTGCCGGCCCAGCGCCCCTGCCAGTCCAGCGGCTTGATCACCGACACCATCCACGTGTCGGCCTGTTCGTCCAGGTAGACCGGGGTCCAGAACAGCGTGCGCTGCGGGTTGCGGCGTGGGTCGGCGCCGAGCATCGTCGGGTAGCCGGTGTTGGTGGCGCTGGCGTCCGCGCCGCTGCCCCAGTCCACGCCGGGCGAATACACCATCAGCCCGTCCTCGACGAAATCCATGTAGACCGAGAAGAACGGCGGCGCCAGCGCCGGCCCCTGTTCGCGCAGCAGGTCGTAGGCGATGACCGCGCGCAGCCGCGCCGATTCGTCCAGCCCCTGCGGTGGCTGGTGCAGGTAGAGGGTGGGGGCGTGATCGGGGTCCACGTGCTCGGGGCGCAGCCGCCATAGGCCGTCGGCGTTGCGTGCGAACAGCGTGTCGAAGCGGGCGAGGGCGTCGGCGTGGTCGGCGGCTTCCAGCCGCCGCAGCAACTCGCGGTGCAGGCGCCGCACGCTTTGCTCGGCTTGCAGGAACAGCCCTTCGCTGGCCCGCGCGCGCAGTTCGACGGTGTGCTGCGCCACCAGCGGCACCACCTTGTCGGCGGCCATGCGCATGGCCAGGTAGCCGAGGGCGGAAAGCAGCAGGAGGAGGGTGAGGAACAGGCCCCAGATGCTCAGTGACAGCCGGTGGATCAGCGAAGCGCGGGGCCGTGGGTGCAGCACGTGGGGTTCCTTCGGGGGAATGGAATGCTGGACGACCGGAAGCGCATGAATACGCATTCATACTATGCTGCACGGGCAGCCGCAAGCATCCGAGAGCATTTGCGATTGACTTTGTGCCGCGCTGTATCCGCGCGACTTCACGCCCACTTCAAATTCGCCACAAACCCCGCTCACCGGCCGCGCCGAAGCTGCTCCCGTTTCCACACGAGGACGGGACATGAATTCCATGAAGCTGTTGTTGCGGTTCGCCATCGTCGGCGGGCTGGTGGTGTTGCTGCTGGTGCCGCTGCTGCTGATCCGCGGCACGATCAACGAGCGCGAGCGCTACCGCGACCAGGCCATCGAGCGGGTGGCGCAGAGCCGGGCCGGCGAGCAGTCGCTGGTGGGGCCGGTGCGGGTGCTGCCGTGGACGCAGCAGCGCGAGGTCGAGGTGGTCGACGCCGGCGGCCTGCGCAAGACCGAGCTGCAGACCGAGCGCGGCTACGAGCTGCAGATGCCCCGGCATCTGCGGGTACAGGGCGATATGCGCCCGGACGAGCGCCGCATCGGTCTGTTCCGGGTGCCGGTGTACAGCTGGCATGCGCGGGTGCAGGCCGAGTTCGACGACCTGCCCTATGCGGCGGTGCCCGGCCGCCACTACGAGCAGCCCTATCTGGCGCTGGGCATCGCCGACGTGCGCGGCCTGGTCGGCACGCCCAACCTGCGCGTGGATGGCCGCGCGCTGGCCCTGCAGGCCGGCTCCGGCGTGCTGGAGGCGAACAGCAAGGGCCTGCATGCGCCGCTGGCGCCGCAATTCGATGAGCGCGGCGGCACGTTGGCCGACGGCCGCAAGGTCGAGCTGGAATTCGTGCTCGACGGTACCCGCTCGCTGTCGGTGGTGCCGGTGGGCGACGACACCCGCGTGGCGCTGTCCTCGCCGTGGCCGCACCCGCTGTTCGGCGGCAGCTTCCTGCCCAACGAGCGCAGCATCGACGATGCCGGCTTCAAGGCCGAATGGGCGGTGTCCTCGCTGGCCTCGGCGGCGCAGGCGCAGTTGCGCCGGGACCTGGTGGCCGACGCGGCGGTCGAGTCGCTGCAGGTGGCGCTGGTCGACCCGGTCGATGTCTATACCCAGGCCGACCGCGCCAGCAAGTACGGCATCCTGTTCGTGCTGCTGACCTTCGTCGGCTTCGTGCTGTTCGAGCTGATCAAGCGCCTGAAGATCCACCCGCTGCAGTACCTGTTGGTAGGGCTGGCGCTGGCGATCTTCTTCCTGCTGCTGCTGAGCCTGTCCGAGCACGTCCCGTTCCTGTGGGCCTACCTGGCCTCGGCGGCCGCGTGCATCGGCCTGCAGGGCTTCTACCTGAGCGGCGCGCTGCACAGCTGGAAGCGCGGGCTGGGGTTCTCGGCGATGCTCACCCTGCTGTACGGCGTGCTCTACCTGCTGCTGGATTCGGAGAACAACGCGCTGCTGCTGGGCTCGCTGCTGCTGTTCGGCATCCTCGCGGCGATCATGTGGATCACCCGCAAGGTTGACTGGTACGACGTTGGTGGCAGCCTGCGATGAATCCCTTGCGCCTGCGCATCAGGCTCCTGCGGCGGCTGCGGCAATGGCTGCCGCCGGGGCTGGCGGAAAAGGTGGCGCTGGCCGAGCCGGGCGCAGGCTGGTCCGGTTCGCCGCTGGCGCGGCTGGCGCTGGGAGCGGGCGGTAGTGGCCGCCTGCGCCTGCGGCTGGAACATGGGGTCGCGGCGGCGATCCGCCGGCGGGGCATGGAGGGCCTGCCGGCCGCGCCGGACTGGGGCGGCTGGCAGTCGCTGGGCCGTCGCCGGCTGCACTTCAAGGCGGTTCGGCCGGAAGGGCAGGTGGTGCTGCTGGATGCGCTGCACGAATGCGTGTGGCTGCTGTGGCGCGAACCATCGCCGGTGCGGATGAACCGGAAATATTGAAGGCCGTCGAGCGTTTCTCCCCCGAGGGAAAGGGGAAGAGCGTCACCGTAGGTCGGGGTTACACCCCCGACGCTTCGAGTCTGCAGCCGTCGGGGGTGTAACCCCGACCTACGGCGCAGGCGGCCGTAACGGAAAACGGCACCTTCACGGTGCCGTTCTTCATGAAGCCAGGCGCATCGATCAGAACTTCGGGTCGAACTCGGCGGCGTGGCCGGTGTTGACGATCACCTTCTGCAGCGCCTCGCAGACCTTCAGGTTGCCGGCGACGACCTGCTGGGCTTCCGGGCCCTTGTCGTCCATGCGTGCCAGCGTGGCGCCGCGGTAGTTGCAGACCTTGCCGCCGGCCTCGCGCACCAGCAGCACGCCGGCGGCGATGTCCCACGCCTTCACCCCGGCCTCGAAATAGGCGTCGGCGCGGCCGCAGGCGACGTAGGCCAGGTCCAGCGCGGCCGAGCCGGTGCGGCGGATGTCCTCGGCCTGCGCCAGCAGCGCCTCGACGGTCTTGAGCTGGCTGCCGGCCCGGACGCGCTCGCGCGGGGCGAAGCCGGTGTGGATCGTCGTGCCTTCCAGGTCCTTGCGCTCGGCCACGCGGATGCGGCGGTCGTTCAGCACCGCGCCGTTGCCGCGCGAGGCGGTGAACAGCTCGTTGCGCAGCGGGTCGAAGATCACCGCGTCGGTCGGCTCGCCGTTCTCGACCAGGGCGATGGACACGCAGTAGTGCGGGAAGCCGCGCAGGTAGTTGCTGGTGCCGTCGAGCGGGTCGATCACCCACATCTGCCGGCCGCTGCCCTGCACGCCGCCTTCCTCGCCGTAGATGCCGTAGTCGGGGTAGGCGCGCTTGAGTTCCTTGACGATGACCTTCTCGGCATCGGCATCCACCTCGCTGGCGTAATCCATCCGGCCCTTCTGCACCACGTTCAGCGCTTCGAGCTTGTTGATGTTGCGCAACAGGACGTTGCCGGCGAGGCGTGCGGCCTTGACCATGACGGTGACGGCGGGTTTCTGCATGGCGGAAGGCTCCCGGGGAGGCGAAAGGATGGATTGGCGGGGGAAAAGAGCGGTGCCGGCGCGCTGGCCGGCCGCGCAGTTTACCATCTGCGGCTGTCCCGCTCCTGACTTTCGCCCGCCATGCCGTCCTCGCCGTCCCGCACCGCCCGCATCCGCTTCGTCCTCGTCGGCACCCAGCACCCGGGCAACATCGGTGCCGCGGCCCGGGCGATGAAGACGATGGGCCTGTCGCGGCTGGTGCTGGTGGCGCCGGAAAAGCCGCTGGACGAGGTGGCCTACCGCCGCTCGGCTGGCGCCGAGGACGTGCTCGGCGACGCCCCGGTGTTCGCCGCGCTGGCCGAGGCGGTGGCCGATTGCCGGCTGGTGCTGGGCTGCACGGCGCGCTCGCGCCGCGTGCAGCTGGAGGAGTTGCTGCCGGAGGTCGCCGGCCAGCGCGCCGTGGCCAGGGCCGCCGAACCGGCCGAGGTGGCCTTCGTGTTCGGCCGCGAGCGCACCGGCCTGAGCAACGACGAACTGCAGTTGTGCCACGCCGCCGTGCACATCCCGTCCAACCCGGAGTTCAGTTCCTTGAACCTCGCCGCGGCGGTGCAGGTGCTGGCCTACGAGGTGCGCATGGCCGGGCTGGAGGGCGTGGCGCCGGCACCGGCTGGGCCGGGCCACGGCGAGGCAGCGGCCAGCCATGCCCAGGTCGAGGGGCTGTTCGGGCAGCTGGGCGACACCCTCGAACAGATCGACTTCCACAAGGGCCGCGCGCCGGAATCGGCGATGCGCAAGCTGCGGCGCCTGTTCATGAAGGCCGAGCTGTCCGAGCAGGAGGTGCGGCTGCTGCGCGGCATCCTTTCCGACGCCCAGCGCATGGCGCGGCTGGCGACGGACGGGAAAAACTGAGAACTGCGTCATCCGGGGAAAATTTTCGGCTAGTCTTTGCGGACACTCTTGGGGAGTTGCCGGTTTGCACGTTTCACGATGGCTCCGGGGAGCCGTGTTGTTGTTGTCCGTCGCGTTGCCGGTGGTGGGGCTGGCGGCCGATCGTTCGGTACTGGTGCTGGGGCGCCTGAGCGACGATCCGAAGTCCCATTACGAACAATTGAAACCGTTGCTGGACTACGTGGTCCCGCGGATGCGCGACGTGGGGATCGTCGAGGGCCGCATCCTGATGGCCAAGGACCTGCAGCAGATGGCCAGCTACCTGCGCCGCGGCCGGGTGGACTGGGTCACCGAAACCTCCGGCACCGCGATGGCCCTGCGCCAGCGCAGCGGCGCCGAACCGCTGCTGCTGACCGAGCGCAATGGCGTGGCGCGCTACCACAGCGTGTTCTTCGTCCGCCGTGACAGCCCGGTCAACACCCTGGAGGACCTGAAGGGGCGCACGCTGGCGATGCAGAGCGCGTGGTCCACCAGCTCCTACCTGGTGCCGGCGATGGAGTTGCTCTCCCGCGGCATCCGCCCGGAGATCCTGCTGACGCCGCAGGACACGCCCACCGCCGACACCGTGGGCTACGTCTTCGCCCGTTCCGAGCTGAACATCTCCACCTACGTGCACAAGCGCGTGGTCGATGCCGGCGTGATCAGCAACATCGACTGGCAGAACGAGCAGCGCATGCCGGCGGTGTTCCGCCGCGACATGCGGATCCTGTACGAAAGCGCGCAGGAAGTGCCGCGTGCGGTGGAAATGGTGCGCACCGGGCTCGACCCGGCGGTGCGCGCGCGGTTGCAGGAAGTGCTGCTGGAAGCCAGCCACGACCCGGTCGCCGGCCCGGCGCTGCACAAGTTCTTCGGCACCACCGCCTTCCACCGCATCGACCCGGCCAGCCAGCAGGCGCTGGAACGCCTGCGCGGTGGCCTGGCGCGGGTGCGCCTGGAGGTGGAATGAAACCGCTGCGCTTCGGATTGCAGGCCCGTTTCCTGTGCGTGGCCGCCGCGGTGATGCTGGTGGTGGTGGCGATCGTCGCGGCGCTGCTGGCGGGGCAGGCGGCGACCCAGCGCGAGGTATTGCGCGCCAGCAATGGCGTGGTCGACCAGGTGTTCGACCGCAGCGCCCGCGAGCAGGGCACCGCGCTGGCCACGTCGCTGGCCGATGCGCTGGTCAACCCGCTGTATTTTTCCGACCTGGATGCGGTCGGCGCACTGGTGCGCAGCACCGCCAGCCAGAACGCGGTCAGCTACGTGCTGGTGCACGACACCGAGGGCCGGCTGCTGCACGACGGCTCCATCGAGGTGGCCGGCTACGGCCGGCAGATGCAGGACCCGCTGGCGGCGGGGGCGGTGGCGGCCGATGCACTGAAGGTGCAGGAGTCGTCGATGGTGCTGGAGGTGGACGTGCCGATCCGCATCGGCGACCAGCGCATTGGCGGGCTGCGGGTCGGCATGGACCTGGTGCCGGTGCGCGCGCAGCAGGCCGAGACGATGGCGATGCTGGAGCGCGGCGCGAACAAGGCCAACCGCCGGCAGTTGCTGTGGCTGGGGCTGGTGATGCTGGCGCTGGTCGGGCTGGTCAGCCTGCTGGCGCTGTACGTGCAGCGCACGCTGGTGCGGCCGGTGCGCTGGCTGGGCGACGCCACCCGGCGCATCGAGGCCGGCGACTACCAGGTGCAGCCGCAGGCAACGCGCCGCCGCGACGAGATCGGCGAGCTGCTGCGCAGCTTCGGGCGCATGGGCGAGAGCATCGCCCGGCACGACCGCGAAGTGCGGCAGATGGCCTACACCGACGCCCTGACCGGGCTGACCAACCGGCTGGCGTTTCGCGAGGCGCTGGACCACGAGCTGCTGGGCGCGCGCACCTCCGGCCGCGGGCTGGCGCTGCTGTTCATCGACATCGACGAGTTCAAGCGGGTCAACGACACCCTCGGCCACGAGGCCGGCGACGAGGCTTTGCTGCAGTTCGCCCAGCGCATCGCCGCGCTGGTCGAGCAGGACGGCGGCAGCGACGCGCTGCTGGCCCGCTTCGGCGGTGACGAGTTCGTCATCCTGATCGGCAGCGACGCCGGCCGGGTGGAGGGCGTGGCCACGGTGCTGGCCAAGCGGCTGGTGGACGAGCTGAGCCTGCCGCTGCAGGTGCAGGACCGCGAGATCTTCCTCGGCAGCTCGATCGGCATCACCCTGTTCCCGGAGGACGCCACCGACGCCACCGGCCTGCTGAAGAACGGCGACATCGCCATGTACCAGGCCAAGCTGGCCGGCAAGAATTGCTTCCGCTACTACAGCCGTGCGCTGGACCATGCGGTGGAGCGGCGCCTGCACATGGAGCAGGAACTGCGCGGGGCATGGGAGCGCGGCGAGCTGCGGCTGGTCTACCAGCCGATCTTCCGCACCCACGACCGCGTGCTGGTCGGGGTCGAGGTGCTGCTGCGCTGGCAGCATCCGGAGCTCGGCTCGGTGCCGCCGTCGATGTTCATCGACATCGCCGAGCAGAGCGGGTTGATCCAGGTGCTGGGGCCGAAGGTGCTGCGCGCGGCCTGCCTGCAGGCCCAGCAGTGGCCGCGCAACGCGCTGGACGAGGAGCTGTTCGTCTCGGTCAACGTGTCGCCGCGGCAGCTGCGCAGCGGCGACCTGGCCGCCGCGGTCGAGGACTGCCTGCGCGAGTCCGGGCTGGACGCCTCGCGCCTGCACCTGGAGCTGACCGAGACCGCGGTGATCGGCGACGAGATGATGGCCGCCTCGCTGCTGGAGAAGCTGCATCGCACCGGGGTCAAGGTGTGGCTGGACGACTTCGGCACCGGCTTCTCCGGCCTGAGCCACCTGCGCCAGGTGCCGGTGGACGGGGTCAAGATCGACAAGAGCTTCGTCTCCGACCTGCAGCGCGACGCCGACGACCTGGCGCTGACCACGGCGATCATCGCGATGGCGCACGCGCTGGGAATCACGGTGGTGGCCGAGGGCATCGAGCAGCAGGCCCAGTTCGACCTGCTCAACCAGCGCGACTGCGACCTGGTGCAGGGCTACTGGCTGGCCAAGCCGCTGAGTTCGGACGAACTGGTCGGCCTGCTGCAACCGGCGCACCGGTAACGGCGCACCCGCCTGCGGCGGTTGCAGAAGCGCCGCAATCCGTAGGTCGGGGCTACGCCCCCGACGGCTTCATGCCCGATGTGCGGAGCGTCGGGGGCGTAGCCCCGACCTACGGCCTGACCGCACAATCCCGCTTCGACCGAGCCGTAGGTGCCGGGCAAGCCCCGCATCCACGGCGCATCGGTTTCTGCAACACCCCGGTGGGTGCCGACCGTTGGTCGGCACTATCGGCACGATTGCGGTAACACCCCGACGCCACGTGCCGACACCCGACCAACGGTCGGGTGCCACAGGGTTCACGATGCGGATGCCTGCAACGGGCGCTTGCCGGTGTCGCCGGCGACCTCACGCACCAGCTTCGGCACCAGGTAACCGGACAGCCGTGCCATCAGCTGCGCATGCAGCGCCAGTGCGCGTTCGTCGTCCACTTCAAAGTGGGCCACGCCCTGCACCCGGTCCAGCTGGTGCAGGTAGTAGGGCAGCACCCCGGCGGCGAAGCTGCGCTCGCTCAGCGCCGCCAGCGCCTCGATGTCGTCGTTGACCCCGCGCAGCAGCACCGCCTGGTTGAGCAGTTGCGCGCCGACGCCGCGCAGGCGGGCGAGGGCGGCATCGACGTGGGCGTCGAACTCGTTGGCGTGGTTGGCGTGGATCACGAACGCCAGCGGCCACGGCAGGCCGGCCAGCCATTGCAGCAGTTCGTCGTCCACCCGCTCCGGCAGCACCACCGGCAGGCGGCTGTGGATGCGCAGACGGCGGATGTGCGGGATGCCGGCCAGCGCGTCGGTCAGCTCGGCCAGCTTGGGCGTGGCCAGCGACAGCGGATCGCCGCCGGACAGGATCACCTCGTCGATCGTCGGGTCGGCGGCGATGGCCGCCACCGCCTCCCGCCAGCCGCCCTTGGCGGCGTTCTCGCCGGCATAGTCGAAATGGCGGCGGAAGCAGTAGCGGCAGTTGATCGCGCAGCTGCCGGTGGCGACCAGCAGCGCGCGGCCGCGGTATTTCTGGATCACCCCGGTGCTCTTCTTCGCCGCGCCGTCGCCGACCGCGTCGAGGCTGAACCCGGGCGCCAGCCGCATCTCGGCATCCACCGGCAGCACCTGCCGCAGCAGCGGATCGGCCGGGTCGCCGTGGCGCATGCGGGCGACGAAGCCGCGCGGCACCCGCAGCGGGAACTGCGCCAGCGCCGCATCGGATACACCCAGGTCGGCGGCCTCCAGCCCCAGTGCGGCCAGCAGTTCGGCCGGGTCGCGCAGCGCCTGCCGCCACAGCGCCTGCCAGCGGGGGGCGGGCAGCGGGACGGGGGTTTGCTGTGGAGCGGGGGCGAGGGCTGCGGTTATCATGGGCGACCAGAAAAACAGATGCCCGCCTTCGATGGCGGGCGTTCCATTCTAATCCGGCCGCCCCGCGCGCGCCGGTTTTGCCACTTCTCAGGAGTTCCAGCATGGCCAGCTACGGCATGAACGACGTCAAGAACGGGATGAAGATCCTGGTCAACAACCAACCGGCGGTCATCATCGACACCGAGTACGTCAAGCCGGGCAAGGGCCAGGCCTTCACCCGCGTCAAGTACCGCCTGATCAAGGATGGCCGCACGCAGGAAGTGACCATGAAGTCCACCGATTCGGTCGACGCCGCCGACGTGGTCGACACCGACATGAACTACATGTACAGCGACGGTGAGTACTGGCACTTCATGGACCCGGAGACCTTCGAGCAGGTGCAGGCCGACAAGGCCGGCATGAACGGCGCCGAGAAGTGGCTCAAGGGCGAGGAATCCTGCGTGGTCACGCTGTGGAACGGTTCGCCGATCGACGTCACCCCGCCGAACTTCGTCGAGCTGAAGATCACCGAGACCGACCCGGGCGTGCGCGGCGACACCTCCGGCGGCGGCGGCAAGCCGGCCACGCTGGAAACCGGCGCGGTGGTGCGCGTGCCGCTGTTCGTCAACCAGGACGAAGTGATCCGCGTCGATACCCGCTCCGGCGAATACTCCGCGCGCGTCAAGTAAGCCGCACGATGCAGGCGCCGCCTCCTTCGCCGCGCAGCCACCGGCTGCCGGTGCCGGGGATGCGGCGCCTGTTCGCATCCGGCGGATGCATTCCCCTGTAGGAGCGACGCCAGTCGCGACCGGGGCATTACCGGTAAAGCCCATCGCGACTGGCGTCGCTCCTGCAAAAACGAAACTCGAAGGTGAACCGGCATGAGTGAACTCCAGCCAGAGCAGTGCGACCTCCTGATCGAAGCCGGCTACGTGGTGCCGGTCGAACCGCATGCGGTGGTGCTGGAAGACCATGCCGTGGCGGTCAACGGCGGCGTCATCGCCGCGGTGCTGCCGCGCGCCGAGGCACGCGCGCGCTTCGCGCCGAAGCAGGTGGTGTCGCGGCCGGAAGCGGCGCTGATCCCCGGCCTGGTCAACGCCCACACCCACAACCCGATGACCCTGCTGCGCGGCGTCGCCGACGACCTGCCGCTGATGACCTGGCTGCGCGAGCACATCTGGCCGGTGGAAGCGGCGGTGATCGGCCCGGAGTTCGTCGCCGACGGCACCACCCTGGCGATCGCCGAGATGCTGCGCGGCGGCACCACCTGCGCCAACGAGAACTACTTCTTCGCCGACGTGCAGGCCGCCGTCTACAAGAAGCACGGCTTCCGCGCGCTGGTCGGCGCGGTCATCATCGACTTCCCCAGCGCATGGGCGAAGAGCGACGACGAATACTTCGCCCGCGCCGGCGAGCTGCATGACCAATGGCGTGGCGATGCGTTGATCGGCACCGCGTTCGCGCCGCACGCGCCATATACGGTCAACGACGCCAACTTCGAGCGGGTGCGGATGCTGTCCGACCAGCTCGACGTCCCGGTACACCTGCACACCCATGAAACCGCGCAGGAAATCAGCGACTCGCTCAAGCTGCACGGCCAGCGCCCGCTGGCGCGGCTGGACCGCCTTGGGCTGGTCAACGACCGCCTGATCGCGGTGCACATGACCCAGCTCACCGACGCCGAGATCCACCTGTGCGCCGAGCGCGGCGTGCACGTGGTGCACTGCCCCGAATCGAACTTGAAGCTGGCCTCGGGCTTCTGCCCGGCCTGCGCGCTGCTCCGTGCCGGCGTGAACCTGGCCATCGGCACCGACGGCTGCGCCAGCAACAACGACCTGGACATGTTCAGCGAGAACCTCACCGCGGCCATCCTCGCCAAGGCGGTGGCCAACGACGCCACCGCGCTGGACGCGGCCACCACGCTGCGCGCGGCTACGCTGGGCGGCGCGCGCGCGCTGGGCTTCGGCGACAAGATCGGTTCGATCGAAGTGGGCAAGCAGGCCGACCTGGCCTGCGTGGACCTGTCGGCGCTGGAAACCCAGCCGCTGCACCACGTGCTGTCGCAGCTGGTCTATGCCGCCGGCCGTCACCAGGTCAGCGACGTGTGGATCGCCGGCCAGCCCAGGCTGGTGCAGCGCGAACTGGTCGGCATGGACGTGACGGCGATCACCGCCAACGCACGCCAGTGGCGCGACCGTATCCGTTCCAGCCGCGCCTGACGCGGCGGTTCCAAGAGGATCCCGAAATGACCGCAGCTTCGACGTCCAATAACTTCGATCAGGCCGAACTGGACAAGTTCGCCGCCCTCGCCACCCGTTGGTGGGACGCCGATGGTCCGCAGAAGCCGCTGCACGCGCTCAACCCGGTGCGCCTGCGCTACGTCGCCGAGCGCGCCGTGCTGCGCGGGGCGAAGGTGCTGGACATCGGCTGCGGCGGCGGCCTGCTCAGCGAGGCGCTGGCCAAGGAGGGCGCGCAGGTGACCGCCATCGACCTGGCGCCGGAACTGGTCAAGGTCGCGCGCCTGCACGGGCTGGAATCGGGTGTGCAGGTCGATTACCGGGTGCAGTCGGCCGAGGACCTGGCCGCCGACCAGCCCGGCGCATTCGACGTGGTCACCTGCATGGAAATGCTGGAACACGTGCCCGACCCGGGCGCGATCGTCGGCGCCTGCCAGCGCCTGCTCAAGCCCGGCGGCAAACTGTTCCTGTCCACCATCAACCGCACCCCGGCCGCGTTCGCGGTGGCGGTGGTTGGCGCCGAATACATCGCCCGGCTGCTGCCCAGGGGCACGCACCATTACCAGGACTTCATCAAGCCGGCCGAACTGGGTGGCTGGCTGCGCGAGGCCGGGCTGCAACTGCAGGACGTCAGCGGCATGGCCTACGAACCGTGGCGCAACCGCGCGCGGCTGGGCCGCCGCACCGACATCAACTACCTGGCCTTCGCGGTCAAGCCGGAACAGGCATGACCGCAGCGTCGTTCCCGGCGGCGGTGCTGTTCGACCTGGACGGCACCCTGCTCGACAGCGCGCCGGATTTCGTCGTCGCCCTCGACCAGCTGCGGCAAGCGCGTGGCCTGCCTCCGGTGGCGCCGGCGCGTGTGCGCGAGGTGGTGTCGAAAGGGTCGCGGGCGATGCTGGGCGCGGCGTTCCCGCGGCTGGACGCCGCCGCGCGCGACGCGCTGGTGCCGGAGTTCCTCGACACTTACGAAGCGCTGATCGGCCGCCATGCGCGGCTGTTCGACGGCGTCGCCGAACTGCTGCAGGCGCTGGAACAGGCCGGCAGCCGCTGGGGCATCGTCACCAACAAGCCCGAATACCTGGCACAGCTGATCCTGCCGCAACTGGGCTGGGAGCGGCGCTGCGCGGTGTTGATCGGCGGCGACACCCTGGCCGAGCGCAAGCCGCACCCGCTGCCGTTGCAGGTGGCCGCGCAGCGCATCGGTGTCGCCCCGGAAGCCTGCGTCTATGTCGGTGACGACGAGCGCGACATCCTGGCCGCGCGCGCGGCCGGCATGCCCTCGGTGGCGGCGTTGTGGGGCTATCGGCTGGATGGCGACGACCCGATATCGTGGCGAGCCGATCGCCTGTGCGAACAACCGCAACAACTCTGGCAGGCGGCCGCATGGCCGGCCTCTGCCTGAGCCGACACACCGAGGCCTGACGTGAGCAGTGCGCTGGACAGTTTCCTGGGCAAATGGCAGCAACGCTGGCCGGAATGGGCGTTCGTGGAGCGCTTCGTCGCCGCAGCGGACCGGACCCGGGCGGTGGCATGGTTCGCGCTGCTGCAGGAGTTCGACGACATGCTCAACATCAGCGGCGACCCGCTGCCGAGCAACGCCAAGCTCGGCTGGTGGGGCGAGGAGCTGCGCAGCTGGGCCGGGCAGCGCTCGCGGCACCCGCTCGGGCGGGTGCTGGAGCCAGTGCGGGCACCGTGGATGCAACTGGCTGAGGCGTTGCCGGACTTGATCGAGGCGCGCGAGCCCGCACCCGACCCGGCGCAGGCGCGGCATGCGTTGCAAGGCTTCGCCGAGGCGGTGGCCGCGGTGGAAGCAGCGCTGTTCGATGCCCCGGTGCAGCCGCATGCCGCCGGTGCGGTGTTGACCCAGGTACTGGCGCAGCGGGTGCAGGAACTGGGCGCCGCGGTGGTGCCGGCTGGCGCGGGCGGCGAGCATGCATGGCAGCAGGCGCTGCTGGCGCAGTGGCCGGCGCGCGTGGCCGGGCCGCGCCCACGCCGGCTGCTGGCCGCGTTGGCGCGCGGCCGCCTGCAGGCCCGGTTGCGCGGTGGCGAGTACCAGCCGAGCCCGGCCGGGCTGCTGTGGCGCGCATGGTGGGCCGCGCGCGGCTGATCCGCGCATGACCCCGGCTGGCGCCATCACCCTTCGGAGCGGCTGGCGCCATCGCGATCCCGCGGATAATGCCTGTCGAGCGGAAATGGCGGCAGCCACGCTTCGCGCCGGATCGTCCACAGCTCGTAAGTCGGCCGCAACTGGTCGGGACCATCCAGCGACCCGAGGTTCACCTCGATCTCGTCCCCGCTGCAGCCGAACACCGACGAGCCGCAACGTGGGCAGAAGTGGCGCCCGGCGTAATCGCGGGTTTCTCCCTGCACCACCACCGCGTCGCGCGGGAATACCGCCGAGACATGGAACAACGCGCCGTGGTGCTTGCGGCAGTCCATGCAGTGGCACAGGCCGACCCGGTAGGGGCGGCCGGAGGCCAGCAGCCGCACTTCGCCGCGCAGGGAACCCCCGCTGAACCGTTCCATTCATGTCTCCTTGGAGGGCATGGCCCGCCATGCGTTCCGGGATCTTTGTTGAATCAGGTGGCGTGGAGGAGGGTTGCTTTCGGCGTTCCGCGCCAGGCGGGAGATGCGGCGCGACCAATGATGAAGAACGCGCCGCCGCGCGCCTGTATGGCGAACGACGGGCTGTCGCCTTCCATTACTTTCCACGCTCCAGCACCAGCAGCGGATCGATCCGCACATCGAACCAGTTCATCCCCCAATGCAGGTGCGGCCCGGTCGCGCGCCCGGTGGCGCCGACCGCGGCGATCACCTGTCCTTGCTCGATGCGGTCGCCGACCTTCACGTCGATGCGCGACAGGTGCAGGAAGTTGGAGCTGATGCCGTAGCCGTGGTCGAGCACCACGGTGCCGCCGGTCAGGTACAGGTCCGGGTCGGCGAAGGTGACGACACCGGCGGCCGGTGCCTTCACCGGGGTGCCGGCCGGCACGGCGATGTCCATGCCCGAATGGCCGGCGCCGGGCTGGCCGTTGTAGACGCGGGCGTTGCCGAAGCGGCCGCTGATGCGGCCCTGCACCGGCCAGGCGAAGGTCTGGGTGAAATCGGTGCGGGCGTCGTCGCGCTGGCGCGCGGCGGTGACCCGCGCCTGTTCGCGGGCGATGCGCTCGGCGATCGCCGGCGGCGGGTTCACCGTCTTCGGCGGCACGCCGTCGACCCGCTCCAGTGGCCAGTCGCGGGCGGTGACGGCGATGGCCGCGGTTTCGCTGCTGCCGTCCGGGCGCCGTACCTGCACCTGCAACGGTCCCTTCTCGTCGCGGCCGATGCCGAACACCACGCTGCCGTAGCCGCTCACCCGCAGGTCGCGGCCGGCGTAATGCACCGTGCTGCCGGCCGGCACCTTGCCGATCACCATCGCCCCCTGCGAGGCACTGGCCGGGAACACGATGCGGTTGTCGATCAGTTCGCCGATGCCGTCCTGGGCGTGGCCGGGCAGGGCCGGGAGCAGGGGGGCCAGCAGCACCCCGGCCAGCAACGCGCGGCGCATCAGCGGTCGAAGGTCAAGCGCCGGCCGGCCGGCTGGCCGACCAGTTCGCGGCCGTTCCATACCTGCTGGCCGTTGACCCAGGTGGAGGCGATGCGCGAACGGAAGCTCATGCCCTCGAACGGCGACCACGCGCACTTGGACAGGATGTCCTCGCGCTTGACCGTGAACGGGATGTCCTCCACCAGCACCAGGTCGGCGAAATAGCCTTCGCGCAGGAAACCGCGCTGCTCCACGTCGAACAGCTGCGCCGGGGCGTGGGCGAACTTCTGCACCACCTGTTCGATGCGCAGCTTGCCTTCGTGCACCAGCTCCAGCGCGGCCACCAGCGCGTACTGCACCAGCGGCAGGCCCGAGGGCGCCTGCGGGTAGGGCTTCTGCTTCTCTTCCCAGGTGTGCGGGGCATGGTCGGTGGCCAGCACGTCGATCACGTCCTCGACCAGCGCGGCGGTCAGCGCCTGGCGGTCGCTGGCCTCCTTGATCGCCGGGTTGCACTTGATCAGGTTGCCCAGCCGCGCGTAGTCGCCGCGGTCGAAGCGCAGGAAGTGGATGCAGGTTTCGGCGGTGATCTGCTTGCGGCTGCCGTCGGCGCGGATCAGCGGGCCCTTCTCGAACAGCGCCAGCTCGTCGGCGGTGGAGATGTGCAGCACGTGCAGGCGGGTGCCGTGCTTCTTCGCCAGCGAGGTGGCCAGCAGCGACGACTTCAGGCAGGCCTCGCGCGAGCGGATGTCCGGGTGCTGCTCGGCGCCGAGCGCGTCGCCGTATTTCTCGGCGAACGCTTTCGCGTTGGCGTCGATCATCGGCGTGTCTTCGCAGTGGGTGATGATCGGCGTCGGCGCATCGCGGAAGATCGCGTCCAGCGTTTCCGGGTTGTCCACCAGCATGTTGCCGGTGGAGGCGCCCATGAACACCTTGATGCCGGGCGCGGTCTTCGGGTCCAGCGTCTGGATGTGCTCCAGGTTGTCGTTGCTGGCGCCCATGTAGAAGCCGTAGTTGCCCCAGGCGCGGCCGGCGGCGGCGTCGTACTTGGCCTGCAGCGCCTGCGCGTTCAGGGTGGGCGGGTTGGTGTTGGGCATGTCCATGAAGCTGGTCAGGCCGCCGGCCACGGCCGCGGCCGATTCGGTGGCCACGTCGCCCTTGTGGGTAAGGCCCGGTTCGCGGAAGTGCACCTGGTCGTCGATCATCCCCGGCAGCAGCCAGCGCCCGGCGGCGTCCACCACTTCCTCGCCGGCGCGCGTGGCCAGCCCGTCGCCGATCTGCGCGATGCGGCCGTTCTCGATGCGCAGGTCGCCGTCGAAGGTGCGGCCTTCGTTGACCATGCGGGCATTGGTGATGAGCGTGGAGGGCATGTCAGTGTTTTCCTGTGCAGCGGCAAGAAGGGGAGTCGGCCTTGCCGGGAACCGGATCGAAGCCGCCGGGGTGGAGCGGGTGGCAGCGCCCCAGCCGGCGCAGCGTGAGCCAGCAGCCGCGCAGCGGACCGTGCACGGCGATGGCGTCCATCGAGTATTCGGAACAGCTGGGGACAAAGCGGCAGCGTTGCCCGAGCAGGGGGCTGATGAAGCGCTTGTAGAAGCGCAGCAGGGCGATGAGGAGGCGGCCAATCACCCACGCATCATATGCCAGCTGGCATTGCCCAAGGATTTGTCGCACGATGCCGGGCAGGCCGGAGGGCGCACGTCGCGCTTTCCACCGCCTGCCGGGCGTGCTGGCTGCGCCCGGTCACGTTCCGAGCTGCGCGAAACGGTCCGGTGGCGTCAGAGGGCCGTTTCGGCGCGGATTGGGCATCCGTTAACGTCGGGGCGGCCGCGCGGTTGCCGCTGCTGGCCGGGTAGGCTATAAAAGCCCGCTTTCCCGGGCCCCGGGGGAACAAGGAAGAGCGTTTCGTGGCTGCTAAAAAACCTGCAAAAAAGGCCGTCAAGGTCGCCAAGAAAACCGCCAAGCCTGCCGTGAAGAAGGCGGCACCCAAGCCGGTGGCGAAGAAACCGGTCGCCAAGGCGGCCAAGCCCGCGGCGAAGAAGGCGCCCGCCAAGAAGGCGGCGGCCGTCAAGTCGCCGGCGAAAAAAACCGCGCCCGTGAAGAAGGCCGTGGCCAAGAAGGTGGCTGCCGCCAAGGCACCGGTGAAGAGGGTGACCAAGGCCGCCGCCAAGCCGGCCAAGGCAGTGGCCAAGGTCGCCAAACCTGCCGCCAACAAGCCCGCAGCCAGGAAGGCCGCGGAGAAGGTGCCCGCCCGCAAGGTCGCCGCTCCCGCCAGCAAGCCCGTTGCCAAGTCCGTACCGAAACCGGCCACCAAGCCGGTGTCGGCCAAGCCTGTCCCGGCCCCCGCCGCCAAGAAGGCCCCCGCTCCGGCTCCCGCGCCGGCGGTGGCGAAGCCGGCGGCCAAGGCCCCGCAATCCAAGAATCCCGTGCCTGTTTCGAAATCCCCCGCAAAAACCGCCGTCAAACCTGTCAAGCCTGCTGCTCCCGTTGCCGTCCGCCCGGTCGGCAAGGTCGCCGTCGCCGTCACCGCACGCTCGACCGCCCCGGCGCCGCGCAGCAAGCACAAGGTGGTGGAGTACAAGACCGACGAGGCCACCGGCCGGCCGATCCTGCCGCCCGGCTACAAGCCCTCGGCGGACGAGGAATACATGAGCCCGCTGCAGCAGGAGTATTTCCGCCAGCGCCTGCAGGGCTGGCGCGCCGACCTGGTCGAGGAGTCCAAGCAGACCATCGAGAACCTGCGCGAGGAAGTGCGCGACATCGGCGACGAGGCCGAGCGCGCCACCCGCGAGACCGAGAACTCGCTGGAACTGCGCACCCGCGACCGCTACCGCAAGCTGATCGGCAAGATCGACAGCACGCTCAAGCGCCTGGAAGCCGGCGACTACGGCTACTGCGTGGACACCGGCGAGGAAATCGGCCTGGACCGCCTGGAAGCCCGCCTCACCGCCGAGCGCACCATCGATGCGCAGGAGCGCTGGGAGCACATGCAGAAGCAGCAGGGCGACTGAGCCGCCATAGTCCGGCCTTCCGCACTGGCCCCGCGCTTTGCGCGGGGCTTTTTTGTCGGCGCTTGCGGCGTAGGTCGGGGCTACGTCCCCGACGCTTCACACATGAAGCCATCGGGGACGTAGCCCCGACCTATATCCTTCCGTTTCGAGGGCAGGCCGAGATTTCGAGGAAAACCTCAGCTCCTACCGGTTCCCCATGAATGCGGGGCCGGCTCAAGGCTGCGCCGTCAATCTTCACGCATCATGCTGGCCGGGAGAGCCCCGTGCATGCCGGTTGCAGCCAAAATCTGGCCCAAGGGCGGAATGCGTTCGCATGCCACCTCCGATATCCCGGCGCGTGGTCGCGGTGGCGCGCCTGTCGGGAGGCAGTGCTACGGCGAAGCGGTTGCCGGCAGCGGGAACTCCACCATCGCCGGCACGCTCAGCAGCACCTTGGAACGGTACTGCCCGTTGTAGACATCTTCTTCCTTGACCACGACGCGGCGCTGCTTGTCGATCCAGAACCGCTGGTAGTTGCCGCTGCCTTCCATGCCGCTCTCGGTTTCGACCAGCCAGCAGTCGTAACGCGTGCCGCCATCGCCGCCGACGAGGGTGCGTTCGCCGATGACCGTGTAGTCGACGTCCATCGGTGCCGGCATGCCCACGTCGAACAGGTGGACGCGCAGGGTGCCACCTCGCTCGTATGGCAGCAGCGGCAGCAGGGCGAGGTCGGAATGCCAGTTGAACCACCAGCCGTCCTTCATCGTCGCGAAACCGCTATCCATTGCCATGCGACGTTCGGCAGGAAGCTCGCCCTCTATCGTCCCTCGGCCATCGGCGGGCACCACCGTGGTCGTGAACGAGCCGGTCGGACGGTTCCAGGTGGAGGTCTGCGCCAATGTCGCCAGATCACCGGCGGCGTGCACGGTGCGTGCCGTGTGGGGGACGCCGGCTTCATTCTCCCAGGTCTGCTCGATCACCCAGGCATCCGCGCCATCGATACGCTCGCGGGTGACCTTCGACGTGGCCAGCGTCATGCGGCTGATGCCGGAGCCGGCCGGGCCGTGGTTGTAGACCAGATAGGTCGCGGTACCGGCCTGCAGACGGTCGATGTGCAGGTCGGTGGCGGTGACTGTCGCAAGAGCGAGGCCAAGGGCGAGGAGCATGGGTGTTCCGGGTTGGAGGTTGCCATATTCGATCGCGCCACCCGGGCCGGGGGCGAGTGTCTGCGGGCAGGGTGTCGATGGTCATATGGTCATGATGCTGCTGACGCATCGTGCGGGGCATGCGGGCAGGGCCGGCTTGGGCTTGAGCCCTGCTTCAAGGCCAGGGTGCGGTTGCCCGCGCAGACGCCCGGCCTAGACTGGCGCCTCCCCTCCGTACCGTTCACCGTGAAGTCCATGCCCCAGCGTTTGCCTTACCGACTCGGTTGCCCGTCATGGAACGAGCCGGCCTGGCGGGGCGGTTTCTATCCGGCCGGCATGCGCCCGGCCGACAGCCTCGGCCACTACGTGCGCACGTTCAACGCGGTGGAGGGCAACACCACCTTCTACGCCCGTCCGGCGCCGGCCACCGTGCAGCGCTGGGCCGCGACGATGCCGGCCGATTTCCGCTTCTGCGCCAAGCTGCCGCGCGACATCAGCCACGAGGGCGACCTGCGCGAGCAACTGGACGCCACCCATGCCTTTCTCCAACTACTGGCACCGTTGACCGGCCGGGTCGCGCCGTTGTGGCTGCAGCTGCCGGCCGGTTTCGGCCCGGCGCGGCTGCAGGAACTGGCCGCGTGGCTGGATCACTTCGGCGGGCGCGAACTGGCGGTGGAGGTGCGCCACCCGGCCTTCTTCGCCCGAGGTGACGAGGAACGCGCGCTCAATTGCCTGTTGCACGCGCGCGGTGTGGAGCGCATCTGCTTCGATGCGCGGGCGCTGTTCGCCTGCGCGGCGGACACCCCGGCGGTGCGGCATGCGCAATCGAAGAAGCCGCGCCTGCCGGTGCGCGCGGCCGCCTTCGGCCGCAGCCCGCAGGTGCGTTTCATCGGTGGCCCGGCGCTGGAGGCCAACCAGCCGTGGCTGCTGCCGTGGGTCGGGCAGGTCGCGGACTGGATCGAGCAGGGGCTGGTCCCGCACGTGTTCCTGCATACGCCGGACAACCACCTCGCCGCCGCGCAGGCATTGCGCTTCCATGCCCTGCTGCGCGAACGCCTGCCGGGGTTGCCGGCATTGCAGGCGCCGGCAACGGTTGCGCCGCAGCCGGGCCTGTTCTGACGGTTATTGCAGGTCGCGCAGGTTCAGGCGGCGCAGCTGCGGCGCCTTCCATGCGGTGACGCCGGCCACGCCTAACACCGCGCAGCCGCCGACCACCACCGCCGGTACCAGCCCCAGCAGCCGCGCCATGCTGCCGGCATAGAACGCGCCCAGCTCGTTGGACGAACTGATGAAGATGCCGTTGATCGACGACACCCGCCCGCGCATTTCGTCCGGCGTCGCCAGCTGCAGGATGGTCGAGCGCACCACCACCGACACGCCGTCGCAGGCGCCGTAGAACAGCAGCACCGCCGCCGACAGCCAGAAGTGCTGCGACAGGCCGAAGCCGATCACGCACAGGCCGAAGCCGGCCACCGCGAACAGCAGCGTGCGCCCGGCGTTGCGGTGCAGCGGGTGCCGCGCCAGCCACAGGCCGACGCAGACCGAGCCCAGCGCCGGCGCCGCGCGCAGGATGCCCAGCCCTTCCGGGCCGTAGTGCAGGATTTCGCGGATGAAGGCCGGCAGCATCGCCACCACGCCGCCGAGCAGCACCGAGAACATGTCCAGCGCCATCGCCCCGAGCATGATCTGGTTGCCCAGCACGAAGCGCGCGCCTTCGGCGATGCTGGCGAAGATCGGCGCGCGGGTCGGCGGCGGTGGCGGTTCGTCGACCTTCAACAGGGCCAGCGCGGCCATCGCCAGCATCGCCATGCCCGTCGCCACGCCATAGGCCAGGCCCTTGCCGCCCCAGCCGACCAGCGCGCCGCCCAGCGCCGGGCCGATCACCATGCCGGCCTGGAACACCACGCTGCCGAAGCCGGCGCCGCTGGCGAACTGCTCGCGCGCCAATACCCGCGCGAACAGCGCGTTGTAGATCGGCGAGAGGAAGGCGCGGACCATGCCGGTCAGGGCGATGGCCAGGTAGATCGGCCACACGCCCTCGACCGGCAGGCCGCCCATCGCCACGGCCACCAGCACCGCGGCGGTGGCGACCAGGCCGAGGCAGGCGACCATGCCCAGCCTGCGCCGCGGCAGGTGGTCGACCAGGTAACCGGCGAACGGCGCCACGCAGAAGTAGGGCAGCACCTCGGCCAGGCCGATCAGGCCCAGCGAGAACGGATTGCGGGTGATCTCGTAGATGTGCCAGCCCACCGTGACCGCGACGATCTGGTAGGACAGCATCGCGGTGATGCGGTAGGTGAGCAGCGCGGCGAAGCCCGGCTGGCGCAGCAGCGCGCCGATGCCGTGCCGGGCGGTGGTGCTCACGCCTGCTGCGACCGCGCGGTGTCGCGGATGAAGGCCAGCATCGACGCCAACCCGTTGCTGCGGGTGGGCGAGAGGTGCTTGGCCAGGCCGATTGCGGCCACGTAGTCCGGTTCGGTGGCGAGGATCTCGGCGGCCGGACGGCCGGAGTAGACGCGCAGGGCCAGGTAGATCAGCCCGGAGACGATGGCCGAGTCGCTGATGGCATGGAACACCAGCCGCCCGGCGTTGCCTTCCGGCACGATCCACACCAGCGACTGGCAGCCATGCAGGCGGTGTTCCTCGACCTTCCATTCATCGGGGAACGCCGGCAGCTTGCGGCCGAGGTCGATCAGGTACTGGTAGCGCTCGGACCAGTCGCCGAAGAAGGAGAACTCCTCGGCGATGGCGGCCTGCGCTTCGGCGGCGGTGGGTTCGAGCGGGAAGGGGGAGTCGGTCATCTCGGTTCTGCATTGAGCCCCTCTCCCATCGGGAGAGGGGTTGGGGTGAGGGGTGAGCGAAGCCATTGACGGTTCAGATGCGTGGAGATTCAACCGGAGCTTCGTCCGGCACTTCGCGCCAAAGCTCAGCCACGCTTCCAGCGCACCCCCTGCGGGGTGTCTTCCAGCACGATGTTCTCGGCGGCCAGCTGGTCGCGGATGGCATCGGCACGGGCGAAGTCGCGGGCCTGCTTGGCGGCGATGCGCTCGTCGATCAATGCCTGGATGCGCACGTCGTCGCCGGCATCGGCGCCACGCCCGAACCACGCCGTCGGCACCTGCTGCAGCAGGCCCAGCGCGAGGCCGGCGCCGAGCAGCTCGGCTTTCAGCCGCGCCTTGTCCGCCGCGTCCACCGCCTTGCGCGCGTCGCCGGCGATGCGCGCCAGCTCGGCCAGCGCCAGCGGCGTGTTGAGGTCGTCGTCCAGCGCGGCTTCCACCGCGGCCGGGATCAACGGCGCGGCCTCGACGTCGGCAAGGTCGCGCAGGGTGCCGTACAAGCGGTCCAGGGTGCGCACGCTCTGTTCGATCAGTGCGTCGGACCAGTCCAGCGGTTGCCGGTAGTGGGCCGACAGCAGCGCGTAACGCAGCGCCTCGGGCGGGTGCTCGCGCACCAGGTCGTGCACCCGCTCGATGTTGCCGACCGACTTGCTCATCTTGGCGCCGCCGAAGTTGAGCATGCCGTTGTGCAGCCAGAAGCGGGCGAAGGTGCGGCCGCCGTGGGCGCATTCGCTCTGCGCGATCTCGTTCTCGTGGTGCGGGAACTGCAGGTCCACGCCGCCGGCATGGATGTCGATGGTGTCGCCCAGGTGCGCGGCGGCCATCGCCGAGCACTCGATGTGCCAGCCGGGGCGGCCGCGGCCCCACGGCGACTCCCAGCCGGGCAGGTCGTCGGTGGAGGGCTTCCACAGCACGAAGTCGCCGGCGTCGCGCTTGTACGGCGCCACCTCGACGCGGGCGCCGGCCAGCATCTCCTCGGGGTCGCGCCGGGAGAGCCTGCCGTAGCCGTCGAAGCTGGATACCGCGAACAGCACGTGGCCCTGCGCGGCATAGGCATGGCCGCCGGCGACCAGCCCCTCGATCATGGCGATGATCTGCGGGATGTGCGCGGTGGCCTCCGGCTCGATGTCCGGCGGCGCCACGCCCAGCGCGGCCATGTCTTCGCGGTAGGCGGCGGCGAAGCGGTCGGTGATGGCGGTGATCGGCACACCCTGCTCGCGCGCGGCGGCGTTGATCTTGTCGTCCACGTCGGTGATGTTGCGGGCGTAGCGCAGCGCGCCGTGGCGCCGCCGCAGCAGGTCGGCCAGCACCCCGAACACCACCGGGCCGCGGGCATTGCCGATGTGCACGTAGTTGTAGACGGTGGGGCCGCAGACATACATGGTCGGCGCGGCCGGGTCCAGCGGGACGAACGGCTCCAGCCGCCGCGTCAGGGTGTTGTACAGGTGCAGGGACATGGGGTTCCGGGGGAGGAGCGAGCCCGCCGATTCTAGCGGGCCGGGCCCGGCCGGGCACGCCCGGGCTGGGCAATGGCGCCGCGGATGGGTAATGTTCAGCCCCTCGCGGACGGGGCTGCCTACACTATGCCGAGTCTGTCCGTTGCCCATGGATCCACCGAAGTCGATGAAGCACGCTCCGTTGTTGCCCTCAGCCCTGTGCCTGCTGGCCGCCGCCAGCGGCTCCGCCGTGGCGCAGAGCGAGGAGCCGCGCAACCGCGTGGCGATCGTGGAGAACGTGCGCCACGACTACGCGCAGGTGCTCAACGTCGAGCCGGTGTTCCAGACCCTGCGCGCCACCCGCACCGAAGAGCATTGCGTGCCGGTGTCCACGCGCACGCTGGACCCGGTGCAGGTCACCGCCGAGGAGGAGAAGGGCGGGTTCCGCCGCTTCTGGGATTCGGTGAAGGGGGTCTTCGGCCGCCGCCACGATGACGATGACGAGGCCGCGATGACCTTGGCGCGCGGCGGCGGCAACACCCCGATGCTCACCCCCGAATGCCGCATCGTCGAGGTCGGCCGCGAGTTCCGCCGGCCCATCGCCTATGACGTGGACTACGTCTACAAGGGCATCAAGTTCCGCTCGCGGTTGCCGGAAGACCCGGGCAATCGCCTGAAGCTGCGGGTGTCGATCACCCCCGAGCTGGGTGACGATTCCGAGCCCGTGGCCGGCAACCCGTGATGTTGCACTGCACCGCTTGCGTGCCGCCGGGGTGCGTGCGACCATGCCCCGCGATGAAGGCGAACAGCTTCCAGCACGAATCCAGCGCCGCCCGGCAGGCCACCGGCATGACCTCGCGCGCGCGCCGACCGGAACCCCACATCCTCGCTGGGTAACCGGAGCTTCGTGCTGTCTGTTCGGAAAACCCAGCCCAGGCTGGGTTTTTTCGTTTTCGTTCCGCAGAAAGTTTCAACCGCAATGAAGTTGCGCATCGTGCGCACCCGTCGGCAACGGCGGTCCCCACGCAGCAAAGGATGGATCGATGTCCGTGAAGCACTTCTTGAACACCCAGGACTGGAGCCGCGCCGAGCTCGACGCGCTGCTGACCCAGGCGGCGCTGTTCAAGCGCAACAAGCTGGGCGACGAGTTGAAGGGCAAGTCGATCGCGCTGGTGTTCTTCAACCCGTCGATGCGCACCCGCACCAGCTTCGAGCTGGGCGCGTTCCAGCTGGGCGGCCACGCCATCGTGCTGCAGCCGGGCAAGGACGCGTGGCCGATCGAGTTCGAGCTGGGCACGGTGATGGACGGCGACACCGAGGAACACATCGCCGAGGTGGCGAAGGTGCTGGGCCGCTACGTCGACCTGATCGGCGTGCGCGCGTTCCCGAAGTTCGTGGACTGGGCTTACGACCGTGAAGACGTGGTGCTCAAGGCATTCGCCAAGTATTCGCCGGTGCCGGTGATCAACATGGAAACCATCACCCATCCCTGCCAGGAGCTGGCGCATGCGCTGGCCCTGCAGGAGCACTTCGGCACCTCCGACCTGCGCGGCAAGAAGTACGTGTTGACCTGGACCTACCACCCCAAGCCGCTGAACACCGCGGTGGCGAACTCGGCGCTGACCATTGCCACGCGTATGGGCATGGACGTGACCCTGCTGTGCCCGACCGAGCAATACCTCCTCGACGAACGCTACATGGGCTGGGCCGCGCAGAACGTCGCCGAGAGCGGCGGCTCGCTGACCGTCAGCCACGACATCGAGAGCGCCTATGCCGGCGCCGACGTGGTCTATGCCAAGAGCTGGGGCGCGCTGCCGTACTTCGGCAACTGGGCGCCGGAAAAGCCGATCCGCGACCAGTACAAGCACTTCATCGTCGACGAAGCCAAGATGGCGCTGACCAACAATGGCGTGTTCTCGCACTGCCTGCCGCTGCGCCGCAACGTCAAGGCGACCGACGCGGTGATGGACTCGCCGCAGTGCATCGCCATCGACGAGGCCGAGAACCGCCTGCATGTGCAGAAGGCGATCATGGCCGCGTTGATCCAGTAACGAGTGCCGGGGAACGAGGAACGAGTAAAAACTCGCAGGCCTTGCTCCCACTCGTTTCTCGCTCCTCTCCACTCGTTCCTGACAACATCCCCACGGAAACATTCACCATGACGACCCCCAACGAATCCCGCGACATCGTGCTGGCCTTCTCCGGCGGCCTGGACACCAGTTTCTGCGTGCCCTACCTGCAAGAGCGTGGCTGGAACGTGCACACCGTGTTCGCCGACACCGGCGGCGTCGATGCCGAGGAGCGCGAGACCATCGAGAAGCGCGCCGCCGAGCTGGGCGTGGCCAGCCACGTCACCATCGATGGCGGCCCGGCGATCTGGGAAGGCTTCGTCAAGCCGTTCGTGTGGGC